>Ga0268298_10005677_pt1 | contig 11599 bp, 9 predicted proteins | sample WWTPWeurt_MetaG_FD_194462 | JGI IMG/M metagenome (GOLD analysis project Ga0268298, IMG submission 194462) | Activated sludge microbial communities from WWTP in Nijmegen, Gelderland, Netherland - WWTP Weurt | ecosystem: Engineered > WWTP > Aerobic digester > Activated sludge | place: Netherlands...
AACCCGCTGGGCAACGTCACCGACATCGCCGCGCTGGCCGACATCGCCCACCGGCATGGCGTGCCGCTGATCGTCGACAACACCGTACCCAGCCCCTACCTGTGCCGGCCCATCGAGCATGGCGCCGACATCGTGGTGCACTCGCTGACCAAGTACCTGGGCGGCCACGGCACCTCGATCGGCGGGGCCATCGTCGACTCGGGCAAGTTTCCGTGGGCGCAGCACAAGGCGCGCTTCAAGCGCCTGAACGAGCCGGATGTGAGTTATCACGGCGTGGTCTACACCGAGGCACTGGGCCCGGCGGCCTACATCGGCCGCGCCCGCGTGGTGCCGCTGCGCAACATGGGCGCGGCGATCTCGCCGTTCAACGCCTTCCTGATCCTGCAGGGCATCGAGACGCTGGCGCTGCGCATGGACCGCATCTGCGACAACACGCTGGCCATCGCCACCTACCTGAAGCACCATCCCAAGGTGGCCTGGGTGAAGTACGCGGGCCTGCCCGACCACCCCGACCACGCCCTGGCCCAGACGCTGATGGGCGGCCGGCCTTCCGGGCTGCTGACCTTCGGCGTCAAGGGTGCCGGCGACAGCCGCGCCGCCGGGGCGCGCTTCCTCGATGCGCTGCAGCTGTTCACCCGGCTGGTCAACATCGGCGACGTGCGCTCGCTGGCCACGCACCCGGCCTCCACCACCCACCGCCAGCTCTCGCCGGCCGAGCTGGCCAAGGCCGGCGTCAGCGAGGACATGGTGCGGCTGTGCATCGGCATCGAGCACCTCGACGACCTGAAGGCCGACCTGGACGCGGCGCTGGCGGCAGCGTAGCGCCTGCCCAACCGCCAAAGGGCGCGGCACGACGGGGCCGGAGCCCTGTGCAGCGCCAGGCGTCACGGCCCGACCCCGGGGTCAGGTCAAGAAGGTTGCGGATCAGGGAGCACCACCGACGGCGCTGCGCCGACAATCTCGGGCTCATGACCGAACTGATCGTCATCCGGCACGGCGAGACCGACTGGAACCGCCAGCAGCGCTTCCAGGGCCAGATCGACGTGCCGCTCAACGCCACGGGGCTGGAGCAGGCCGGCCGGCTGGCCGAGGCCCTGGCCGACGAGCCGATCGAGGTGGTCATCGCCAGCGATCTGCAGCGCGCCCGACAGACGGCCGAGCGCGCCATTGCCGTCCACCGCGAGTCGCCGGGCCGGCTGCGTCAGGCCCCGCTGATCGAGCCGCTGTGGCGCGAACAATCGTTCGGCGTGCTCGAGGGGCTGGATGTGCCGACCATCCAGCGCGAGCATCCCGATCTGTGGGCGCGCTGGATCCGCCACGAGGCCGACTATGCGCTGCCCGGCGGCGAGAGCAACGTGGCCTTCTTCGAGCGCATCGGTCGCGCGCTCGAGGCCACGCTGGCGGCCCATGCCGGGCGGCGCGTCGTGGTGTTCACCCACGGCGGCGTGCTCGACATGCTGTGGCGCCGGGTGCATCGGCTGCCCCTGTCGGGCCCGCGCACCTGCGACATCCCCAACACCGGCATCAACCGGCTGCGTTGGCGCGACGGCGCGCTGCACATCGTCGGCTGGGCCGATGCCTGGCACCTGGAGGGGCTGCCGCCACAGCCCAGCACCTCGCAACTGAAGTGGTCGGCCAAGTAGCGCCGCCGCGGCGAGCGCCGCCGCGGCGCCGTCAGTGGTGCGACAGCGTCGGCAGCCCCAGGCCGGCGTAGACCTCATGCAGCTGGCGACGCAGCCGCTCGGATTGCGGCTGTGCATTGGCTTTGGGTTGCAGCAGGTTCTGTGCCCCGACGAGTTGCCCCGACCGTTGCAGTGCATCCAGGTGGATCTGCTCGAACAGGTCGCGCTGGGCGTGGCTGCCACCGATGCTGACGAGACGCGGCAGCGCCTGACCCAGGTGCTCGGCCGCGTCGGCCCAGCGGCCGCGGGCATGGGCCAGCAGGCCCCGTGAAGCCGGCACGGCCACCTGCACCCAGGCCGAGCGCGAGGCCTCGGGCGCCTGCGGGGCATGGCGCTCGATGCGGGCCATCAGCGCATCGGCCTGCGGCCGGCCGGCGCGGGCCAGGCCGTACAGGTATTGCAGGTCGAGGAAAGGTTGCACCTGGTCTTCGACGCGCGATTCGAGCCAGCGCGCCAGCTCGTCCCAGCGCTCGCCGACGATCACCCCGGCCAGCTCCAGCCGGGCCAGCAGCGAGACCGCGCCGATCTGGTCCTGCGTGTAGGTCTTATCGACGCCCCACACCTCGTGGTCGTACAGGCGCAGCACCTCGGCGTCGTCGCCCAGCTCGAGCAGGAACACCGCCAGGTGCCACCAGTTGTGGGTGCGCATGAAGCTGGTCAGGCCCTCCCAGCCGGGGCTGGCCGCGCGCAGGAAGCGCGCGCCCTGGGTCAGCCGGCCATCGGTGAGCATCACATGGGCCAGCGCGTGCTGCGCCCAGGGGTCGTCGGGCCGCATCGCCAGCGCGCAGCGGGCGGCGCCCTCGGCCTCGTGCAGCCGGTGGCACTGTTCCCACGCAAAGGCCAGCATGCCGTGCAGCGCGGCCACGTCGCCCGCCGCGGGCAGCGACTTCAGCGCCAGCTTGAGCATGCGCGGCGAATCGCCCAGGTTGAAGGCCAGGTACTGGCCCAGCTTGAGCGAGGCCAGGTCGCGCGGATGATGCGCCACGATGGCCTCGAAGCCGGCCAGCGCGGCGAGCACGTCGCCGCCCACCCAGGCGGTCACCGCCTCGATGAAGTGCCGCTCACGTTCAGTGCAAGGCCGGCCCGCCTGCCGCGCCCGGTGCAGGCAGGCCTGGGCGCCGGGCGGCCCGGCGGCCGCCTCCGAGAACATCCACAGCGCGGCGGTGCAGGCCTGCACGATCGGGCTGTCGTCGTGCTCGGCCGCCGCCAGCACCTCGAGGATGCGCGGTGTATAGCCGACGAAGCCGGCCACGAAGCCGCCCACCGCCGGGGCCGACTCGGGCCGGGCGACGGTGATCGGGTTGCCGAACGGGTCGTGGTCCATCAGCCCCAGCTCAGGATCGACAGGTCGTTGACGAAGATCGGCATGTCCTTGGCCAGGCCCTTGACGCCGGCCTTGGCCACGGTGATCCAGGTGGGTTGGTACAGGTAGGCCATCACCGCATCGTCGGCCACCAGCTTCTGCGCCTCGGCCATGAGCTTGTCGCGCTGGGCGCGGTCGGCGGTGGCGTTGATCTTGCCCCACAGCTCGTTGAACTTCGCCGACTCGTAGTTCCAGTAGTAGCCCGGCCGCGCGAAGTTGCCGAAGTCCAGCGGCTCGACGTGGCTGATGATGGTCAGGTCGTAGGCCTTCTGGCCGTACACGCCCGACAGCCACTGCGCCCACTCGACGTTCTCCTGCTTGGCGGTGATGCCCACCTTGGCCAGCATCGCCGCCACCACCTCGCCGCCCTGGCGCGCATAGGGGGTGGGCGGCAGCTTCATGCTCAGCTCGAGCTTGTCGATGCCGGCCTCCTTGAGCAGCGCGCGGGCCTTGTCGGGGCTGTAGGCGTTGACCCCGGTGAGGTCGACATAGCCCGGCGCCCCGGGCACGTAGAAGCTGCCGATGGGCGCGCCGAAGCCGTCGGCCGCGCCTTCGACCACCTGCTTGCGGTCGATGGCCATGGCGATGGCGCGGCGCACGCGCACGTCGTCCAGCGGCTTCTTCTTGTTGTTCATCGCCAGCACCGTCTTGGCCCGCGAGCCGCCGATCAGCACCTGGAAGCGCTTGTCGCTCTTGAACTGCGGCAGGCTCTTGGCCGCGGCGATGCGCGGGAACACATCGACGTCGCCGGCCAGCATCGCCGCCACCTGGGCCGCGGCATCGCTGATGAAGCGCATCGTCACCCGGCGCAGCTTGATGGCCTTGGCATCGCGGTGCTCGTCCCAGCGCGCCAGCACGATGGCCGAGCCCTTGGCCCAGTTCTCGAGCCGGAACGGCCCCGTCCCCACCGGTTGGGTGTTATTGCCGGCGGCGCTCTTGGGCTCGGTGATGATGGCCGTGGCCTGGCCGAGCTGGAACAGGAAGTCGGGATTGGGGTTCTTCAGCGTCAGCACCACCGTCAAGTCGTCGGTCATCGCGATGTTGACGATGTTGGCGAAGACGGCCTTGTCCTTGTTGGTGGAGTCGGCCGCCGCGGCGCGCTCGAAGGCGTACTTCACCGTGCGGGCGTTGAAGGGCTCGCCGTTGTGGAACTTCACGCCGGGCTTGAGCTTGAAGGCCCAGGTCTTGTTGTCGGGCGTCACTGTCCAGCTCTGCGCCAGCAGCGGCGAGATCGTCGAGTCGCCGTTGACCTTGGTCAGCGTCTCGAAGACGTTGTAGAGCGTGACCTCGCCGATGGCCGAGGCGGCGCCGGCCGTGGGATCGAGGCCCGGCGGCTCCAGCGTCATCGCCAGCACCAGCGTGTCCTTCTTCGACTGGGCCTGGGCCAGCCAGGGCGCGAGCGCCAGCGAGGTGCCGAGGGCGGCGGGCAGCGTGAGGGCGGTGCGGCGGCGGATCATGGCGGACGTCTCCTTGGCGTGGCCGATGTCAACGATGCGCGATGCTAGCCCGAATGGGCACGGCCCACGGGCGTGGCCCTTCGGCCCGGCGGCTCACCCGTTTGACGCCGGTCAGCCCGAAGCGAGCCGCCGATCGTGCACGACGGGTGGCCCGGGCCTGCGGCGAATGGTCAGCGGAACGGCCGGATGCGCAGCACCGAGTTGTTGCGATCGGCACTGACGTAGGCACTGCCGTCGTCGCCCACCGCAACGCCGCTCACCACATACGGCGGCGGCAGCCCGGGCCCGGGCTCCAGGCCGATGGGCAGGTTTTCGGCCACCGGCCGCCGCTGGCCGTTGGCGGGATCGATCTCGGAGACGCGCCGGGCACGGCTCTCGGCGACGATGAAGCTGCCCCAAGGCGTCTGCGCCAGGCCCTCGGGCATCTCGAGGCCGGTGGCCACCACGCGCCGCGCACCGGTGGCCAGGTCGATGCGGCTGAGCTGGCCGGTGGCCGCCTCGGTGACGTAGATGCCGCCGTCCCGCGCACGCACCATCTGCACCGGCGCAGCCAGACCGGAGGCTCGTGTCGTCCGTTGGGCATGGTCGGGCCCGCTGGCCTGCACCAGGCTGCCACTGCCCAGCTCGAGCACCAGCAGGCTGCCATCGTCCAGCGGCAGCGCATCCATCGGTGCCTTGAAGCCGTGGCGCATCGCCTGGTGCGCGCCGGTGGCGCGGTCGAGCAGCTGCACGCTGCCGGTGAACCACGAGGCCAGCGCGATCTGGTTGCGGCCCAGGCCCACGGCGAACGGGTACTCCATCTGAGAGGCGTGCATGCGATGCACGTCGCGCACCGCGCCGGTGGCCAGGTCGACGGCGCGGAAGGCGAAGATGTCGGCCACCCACAGCGTGCCGCCGTCCACCTTGAGGCCGGCCGGCACCGCCAGCTTGCCGCGGGTGAGCTGGCTCACCTTGCCGGTGGCGGCATCCACCTCCTGGATGCCGTTGTCGGCCATGTTCGAGACGTAGATCGTGCCGCCCTCCGGCGTGATGGCCAGGTTGTCCAGCGAGGTGGACAGTTGGGCCACCACGGTCTTGCGTCCGTCGGCCAGCGTCACCTTCGACAGCTCTCCGGTGCGCGCATCGACCACCCAGAGGTTCCCCTTGCCGTCGAGGTTGGCAGCTGCCGGCGTCTTGAACTCCGAGTTGATCACCGTCACCGTGCCGCGCGTCGGGTGGATCTTCACCACCTGGCCCTTGAACCACAGCGGGCCGTACAGCCAGCCGTCCGGACCGACCTCGAAGCCATTGAAGCCGCCCACGTCCCTGGCCACCAGCCGCGGCGGCGCCTTGCCCTTGACATCGATCTCCCACACCGCATCGCCGAGGAACACCTGGCTGGCGAACAGGCGCCCGTTGGTTGGATGGAAGGCCAGCGAGTTCAGGCCCGGCAGGTCCTTGGCCAGCACGCGGATCTCGGCACCGTCGTGCTCACGGATCCGCAGCACGCCCTGCAGGTAGGAGGTCCAGGCCATTTCGCCGGAGGGCGAGATGGCGATGTCATCGGCCTGGCCCTCGGGCCCGGGCACCAGCACCCGGGCGTGGCCGGTGCCGCGATCGACCAGCCAGATGGCGTTGCCCACCACCGAGCCCGCGAGCAGCCGGCCGCGCCCGTCGAGCGCCAGGCCATGGACGCCGGAGAACGGCGAGGGCGGCACCAGCACCTCGGGCGCATGCCATCCGGCGGGCATGCCGGGCGTGCCGGTGGCGCAGCCGGCCAGCGCCGCGACACCGGCGCCACCGGCCGCGTGGGCCGCCAGGGTGCGCAGCGCCTGCCGTCGATCCATGGGCCGCAGTGCCGGTGCCGGCGGTTGCTCGCGCTGGATCTCCATCCCTTCATTCATCGCATTCCCCGATTTCCGGGCCCCAAAGGCCCGACTCGGCCGGCATGGTCGCATGCGTACGCGCCGCCGGGCAATACACTGGGACGCCATGTCGTACCTGGACGATCCTCGCGTGTACTTCGCGGCCGAGCGCACGCTGCTGGCCTGGCAGCGCACCGCCATCGCGCTCATCGGGCTGGGCTTCGTGGTCGAGCGCTTCGGCCTGTTCATGCGACTGATGGCCGGCGCCCAGGCGGCACCGGCCAGCCAGGGCCGGGTGTCGCTGTGGTTCGGCGTGGGCTTCCTGCTGCTGGGCGCGGCGGTGGCCTCGCTCGCGGCCTGGCAGTTCCAGCGCTTCCTGCGCGAGCTCGCACACCCCGAGGTGCCTCGCGGCCAGGCGGTGTGGCTGGGGCCGGCGGTCAATCATGCGCTGGCGGCCTGTGCGCTGGGCATGGCGATCTGGTTCGTGGCCAGCGCATAAGACCCTGGCCAGGGCTCGCCCGCCGAGGCGGCCCGCCGACCCGGACTGTCAATTGCGCTGGATCACCCGGCCGCTCGGCGCGCATACCCTATACCGTATACGATCGCAGCCTCTCCCCTGCCATTGCCGGGCACCGCGAGGTCGCCCCAGGACGCTGCCCCATGTCGAACCCCACGCTCATCCTTCCCACGCCACCCCTGCCGGCGCCCGCCGACGATCCTGCGCGTCGCGCCTGGGTGATGGCCACCGGCGCCGCCGGCGGCGCGGCGGTGCTGGCCGCCGCCACGCCCTTCGTCACCTCGCTGGCACCGAGCGAACGGGCCAGGGCCGCCGGCGCTGACATCGAAGTGGACCTGGTCGACGTGCCGCCCGGCGGCATGAAGACGGTGGAGTGGCGCGGCAAGCCGGTGTGGATCCTGCGCCGCACCCCCGAGATGCTGGCCGGCCTGGCGGCCACCGAGCCGCGCCTGGCCGACCCCAAGTCGCTGAAGGACGAGCTGCCGGCGGGCTGCCGCAATGCCGCGCGCTCGATGCAACCGGAGTGGTTCGTCGCCGTGGGCATCTGCACCCACCTGGGCTGCTCGCCCACCGCAGTGGCGGCCGGCAGCGCCAACCCGGCGGTCGGCGCCGACTGGCCGGGTGGATTCTTCTGCCCCTGCCACGGCTCCACCTTCGACCTGGCCGGCCGGGTGTTCAAGGACAAGCCGGCCCCCACCAACCTCGAGATCCCGCCGCACCGTTGGCTGAGCCCGCTGCGGCTGCTGATCGGGTCGTCCGAACCGGCCTGAGTGGCCGGCCGATCGTCGAAGCCGGCTCTTCGCGCCCGGCCGCGGGCCCAGTGCCTTGGCCCCTCGACGCCGCCGCCCACGGCGCCGATGGCCGCGCCCGCCATCGTGGCGCGGCAGGCGCGGCTACCATCCCCGGGTGACCCCATCGCCCATGCGCCACCTGCCGCCCGACGATGCGCTGCGAGAGCAGCTGCATAACGAGGTTCATGCGCGTCCATCGGCCCGCATCCGCCTGCCGGCGCTGGTGCTGTACGTGGCCGTGCTCAACGAGGGCGTCTCGCGCGAGGATGAATGCGCGCATCTGCGCCGGCTGCCGGGGCAGGCGACCCTGGCGCCGGCCGAGCTGCAGCGCAACTTCGTGCGGCTGCGCCTGCCCCGCGGCACGCTCAAATGGGAGCGGCACAGCGAGTTCACCCGCTATGCCTTCGTGCAGCCGCTGCCCGAGACGTTGTCGCTGCAGGCGGCGCCGCACGACCTGCACGACACCTGGGCCATCGAGGCCGACTGGCTGCGCGGCCTGCCGGGCCGCACCGTGGCGGCCATCGAGCTGGTCATGCTGCATGGCCCGCTGGACGACGCGCCGGCGACGCTGGCCGACGCAACGCGCTGGTTCGACGGCCACGCCGTGGTCGCCTCGCGCATGGGCGCCAGCGCCGTCGGTGGCGGGCATCCGGTGGATGGGCACTCGCTGGCGGTCACCGATTTCGGGCTGCGTGCCGACGGCTTCGAGCGCATGCTGGTGGTGGCCCCGCCCGGCACCTCGGAAAGCCGCGCCGGCCGCATCTCGCAGCGGCTGCTCGAACTCGAGACCTACCGCCTGATGGCCTTGCGCGGCCTGCCGGCGGCCAAGGCGCTGGGCCCGATGCTGTCGCGCTCGGAGCAAGCGCTGGCCGAGATCACCCAGGCACTGGAGTCGGGGCGCGAGGCCGAGCCGGTGCTGCTCGAGCAGCTGATCGCGCTGGCAGCCACCGTCGAGCGGGCCACGGCCGAGCACCAGTACCGCTTCTCGGCCACGCAGGCCTACCACGCGCTGGTGCGCCAACGGCTGGACGAGCTGCGCGAGAAGGCGGTGCCCGGCACGCAGACGCTGGGCGAGTTCATGCAGCGTCGGCTGTCGCCCGCCATCGCCACCGTGGCCGCCAGCGAGCGCCGGCTCGGCGGCCTCTCGCAGCGCATCGAGCGCGCCGGCGCGCTGCTGCGCACGCGAGTCGACATCGCCACCGAGGCGCAGAACCAGCAGCTGCTGGCCCAGCTCACCCGGGGCCAGGCGCTGCAGCTGCGCCTGCAGACCACGGTGGAAGGCCTGTCGATTGCCGCCATCTCGTACTACGTGGTGAGCCTGGTGCTGTACGGCGCCAAGGCGGCCAAGGCCGCAGGGATGGCGATGCTGAACCCCGAGCTGGTGGCCGGCGCCAGCATTCCGCTGGTGCTGTGGGCGGTATGGAAGGCCACGCAACGCATCCACGCCCGGCTGGCGCACTGATTCAACCCACACCGGCGCCGATCCCTCCCCATGATGTCGCTGCCCCTGGGCCCGCTGGCCCTGCCGCTGGAACCACTGCTGTGGCTGGCCGCCTACCTGCTGGCGCAATCAGTGGCGCAACGGCTGGTCGGGCGCGAGCCCGCCGCACGCGAGGCGGCGCGTCGGGCGCTGCAGCGCAGCGCCTTGATCGGCTGGCTGGCCGCGCGCGTGGCGTTCATCGCCTCGGCACCCGCCGGCTACCTGGCCGCCCCGCTGCTGATGCTGGATCTTCGCGATGGCGGCTGGGTGCTGCCGGCCGGGCTGTCGGCCTTCGTGCTGGCGCTGGCCTGGCACGGCTGGCGAGCGCCGCCGCTGCGGCGCGGCCTGGGCCTGGGCACCGGCCTGGCCGCGGCCGGCTGGCTGGCGGTGTCGGTGGCCGCCGGGCTGCACGACCGCCCAGCCCTGCCTGTGCTGACGCTGGCCCGCCTGGACGGCACCCCCGAGGCCCTGGCGCCATCGCCGCCGACGGGCCGCCCCACCGTGGTCAACCTGTGGGCCAGCTGGTGCGGGCCATGCCGCATCGAGATGCCTCTGCTGCTCGCCGCCCAGGCGGCGCACCCCGGCGTGCGCTTCGTCCACGTCAACCAGGGCGAACCGGCCGTGGTGGTGCAGCAGTACGTGCACCAGCTGGCCACGCCATCGTCCGGCGTCGCGGGCCACCGCAACGGCTCATGGCTGCTCGACGAAGGCAAGCGCCTGGCGCCGCTGGTCGGCTCGGGGGGGCTGCCCACCACCCTGTTCTACGATGCCCGCGGCCGCCTGACCGCGCGGCACCTGGGCGTGCTCAGCTCCGCCTCGCTGGCCGCCCGCCTGAAGGAGATCGCCGCCCCATGACCAACACCCTGCCTGCCGGCGCCCTGCGCCAACCCGGCCAGCCCCTTCTCACGCCCGCGCAGGCGACGGACGACATGGCCCTTCTGCAAGCCTGGTTCGACCTCTCGCAGGCCCGCCTCATCGAGCTGGGCTGCGGCGCGGCGCCGCTGGCGCGCAAGCTGCTGGAGACCCACCCGGGCTGCCACATCGCCGGGCTCGAGGTGGACGAGCGGCAGCATGCCAAGAACCTGGAGCGTCCGCATCCGCGGCTGCAATTCGTGATGGCCGGCGCGCAGGCGATCCCGTTCGGCGACGGGGCGTTCGACCTGGCGCTGATGCTGAAGTCGCTGCACCATGTGCCGCTGGCGTTGCTGGACACGGCGCTGAGCGAGGCGCATCGCGTGCTGCGCCCTGGCGGCCACCTGTACGTGAGCGAGCCGGTGTATGCCGGGGCGCTGAACGAGATGATCCGCCTGTTCAACGATGAAGGCGAGGTGCGTGCCGCCGCCCAGGCCGCGCTGGACCGTGCGCTGGCGTCGGGCCGCTGGGTGCAGGCGGGCGAGGCGCGCTTCGACACGCCGGTGCGCTACACCGACTTCGCCGAGTTCGAGCGGCGCATGGTCAACGTGACCTTTGCCGAGCGGCACATCGACGAGGCGGTGCGCGGCCGGCTGCAGGCCTTGTTCGACTCGCACCTGGGGCCCGATGGGGTGCGCCTGGTGCGGCCGATGCACGTGCGGCTGCTGCGGGCGGTGTGAGCCGCCGCCCGCAGCGCGCCTGGCCGCTCCAGTGGGACGTCATCCGCGATCCGGGCCCCGGCCCCGGACCCTGAACGTCAGGCGAAGGTGTCGGCCATCAGCGCCTTGAACCAGGTGCCCATCTGGTTGAAGTGGTCGCCATTCCATCCGGGCGAGGCACCGCCCGCGGCGGCCACCGGCACCATCACATGGTTGACGCTGTCGTACTGGAACACCGCCGTCAGCCAGCTCGCCTGGCTCATCGTGATGGTCGAGTAGCAGGCCGAGTTGGTCACCGGCGCCGGGTCGGGCTGCCCGCCAGCGAAGAGGCGCACGATGGCATCGGCGCACACCTTGGCCTCCTGGTTGGCGATGTGGCCGGCCTTGGGCTGCGTGGTGGCGCTGGCATCGCCGATCACATGCACCTTGGGGGCCACCGTGCTGGCATAACTCAGCACATCCACGGCCGCGAAGCGCCCCTCGGTGGCGTTGGCCAGACCGGTTGCCGCGATCAGGCCGCCGGCGCGCTGGCGCCGGATCAGGTTGACCACCTTGCCGCTGATCGGGCCCAGGTTGGTGTACAGCGTCTTCGAGGCCTGGTCGACGCTCGAGATCTCGACGTTGTTGTGGTACTCGATGACCTTGCCGTGCAGCCCGTAGAACGCATTCGAGAAGTTGTCGCGCTCGGTGACGAAGTCGGGGTTGGCATCCAGCACCAGCAGCTTGGAGCCCGGCTTGCGTGCCTTCAACCAGTCGGCCACCAGGCAGGCCCGCTCATACGGCCCGGGCGGGCAGCGGTAGGGCACCTTGGGGATGGTCATCACCACCGTGCCGCCGGGCGCCATCGCCGACAGCTGAGCGGCCAGCGTGCTGGTCTGCGTGCCGGCCTGCCAG
>Ga0268298_10005678_pt1 | contig 11599 bp, 7 predicted proteins | sample WWTPWeurt_MetaG_FD_194462 | JGI IMG/M metagenome (GOLD analysis project Ga0268298, IMG submission 194462) | Activated sludge microbial communities from WWTP in Nijmegen, Gelderland, Netherland - WWTP Weurt | ecosystem: Engineered > WWTP > Aerobic digester > Activated sludge | place: Netherlands...
TGCGGGCCAACGCCGATCGCGCCTTCGGCGAGCTCGCGCAAGAGCTGCAGCAGCGGTCGGCGGCGGCCGGTGGCGCGACGCCGACGGCCGCGCCCCCTGCGGCCGAGGCGCCGGCGAGCGCGGCCGAGGCTGCAGCGCCGGCGGCGCCGGCGGCCAAGGTGGCGCCCAGCACCCAACCCGCCACGGCGGCCCGTCCGGCCGGCGCCCGGGCCCGCGTCGGCCTGCGCGTCAGCGGCCGCGACGCCAAGACGATCCAGACCTGCTTCGCCAGCCGGCTGCTCGCCAGCGGCCACGAGCTGATCGAGGACAGCTCCGACGCCGAGGTCGCGATCACCGTCGAGCTGCGCTACGACGCGCTCGGCCAGGTCGGCGGCGTGGAGATGGTGCGCGCCGTGCTCGATCTGCGCGCGCAACAGACCGCCGACAACCGCACGCTGCTGGCCGTGGCCGAGCGGCTCAAGATCGGCCGCCCGACCCTGCAACAGGCCGTCCTCAGCGCCTCGGCCAAGCTCTGCGACAGCGTCGTCCCCAAGCTCGTCGAGCGGCTCGACCAGACCCTCGCCCAGTAGCCCCGCCTGATCGCGCCGGTTAGTCCTGGCGGCCCCGCCGCGCTTGACAAGGGCAACAGATCGGCTAGCCGTAGGGGCGCGTCGCGGCGGGCACTGGCCCGTCCGGTGCGCGGGGGTCGTGGGCGGAGCTGGAGTGGGAGGCCAAACATGCGTGCCAAATGGCTGGTGATCGGGATCGCGCTCGTAGGCTCGGTGGCGATGGCAGCGCCGGCCGCAGCGCGGCTGCGGATGCCTGGGTCCTCGCGGTTTTCTGCCTCGGGGGAGGCCCAGGGGCGCACTGTCCGAGCCAAGCACTCGCCCCTGGCCCGCCGCCTCGCGACCCTTGGAGTCGCCACCGTCCTCGCCGCCGGGTGCGTCATTATCCCTATCCCGGCGGGCGCTCCGCCTCGTACCGAGCAGGTTGCGGGCTGCGCGACGGAAGAACCGCAGAGGTCCGGTGGCTTGGTTTTTGGCGCCGGGTTGCTGTTTCCTCCCGTCGGCGTCCTCATCGTGCGCGACAGGCCCGCGGCTCCCCAGCAGGCCCAACCAGGCGAGGCCGCGGGTCCCCGAGACTGCTCACGCCCAGGTGCCTCCGCTGGCTCTGCACCACCGAAGTAGCCGGGCTGCTTCTGGGCGCCACCCGCTTCAAGGTCCCTGAATCCATACGGGGGCCGCTACTGGAAGCGCTCGGCGAGCCCGTCAGGGTGTCGATGGACGCGCGCTTCGCTATCTCGGCTACCCTCTCTCCCAAGGTCACCTTCGCCTCGCAGCAGCACGCGGTCCCCGTGATCCGCGCCCTGCGCGTGACGAACGCGGGGGAGGCGGCCTCCGAGCTGTGCCTCGCGATCGGCGCGGATCCTCCCTTCCTGCAGCCGGCGTCGTGGCCGATCGACCGCATCGAGGCCGGCGGCGCCGTGGAGGTCGCAGTCCCGGACGTCGCGCTCGACGCGGCTCTCTTGCTCGGCTTGACCGAGAGCCTGCGGGGCCGGGCCGTGCTGCGCTTGACCCAGGGCTCGGAGACCCTCGCCGAGGCCGAGCACCCGGTGGAGCTGCTGGCGCGGCACGAGTGGGGCGGCGGCAGCATGGCGGAGCTGCTGGCCGCCTTCGTGATGCCGAACGACCCCGCGATCGATCGCGTGCTCAAGGGCGCCGCGGGCGCGCTGGCGCGCGCCGGCAAGCCCGAGGCGCTCGACGGCTACCGTGGGCAGTCGCGCTCCCGCGTCTGGGAGCTCGCCTCCGCGATCTGGTCGGCCGTCGCGAGCCTCGGTCTGTCCTACGCGCTCCCGCCCGCCAGCTTCGAGACGAGCGGCCAAAAGGTGCGGGTGCCCTCGGCCGTGCTCGAGGGCGGCCTGGCCACCTGCCTCGACGCGGCGCTGCTCTTCGCGGCGGCGCTGGAGCAGGCGGGACTGAACCCGATCGTCGTGCTGACGCGCGGACACGCCTTCGCCGGCGTCTGGCTCCAGCCGCAACAGCTGCAGCAGGTCATCACCGACGACGATGCGACGCTGCGCAAGCACCTCGCGCTCGACGAGCTGCTGGTCTTCGAGACCACGCTCAGCACCCAGCGGCCCACGCCGGCGTTCAGCGTCGCGCTGAAGGAGGCGCAGCGCCAACTCGCGCCCGATCGCTCGGCGGACTTCACCTTCGCGCTCGACGTGCGCCGGGCGCGCATGCAGCGGCTGCGCCCGCTGGCGATCGGCAGTGCAGCGTCACCCGTGGCCGGCGCGAGCGTGCCGCCGACCGGCGTCGCCGCGGGTCTGGAGAGCGCGCCACCGCTCCCCGGCTTCGACCTGGATCGGGTTGAGGCCCCGGCGCCCGCCGTGGCCACGCCGGCCGACCGACTGCGCCGCTGGCAGCGCCGGCTGCTCGACCTCACGACGCGCAATCGACTGCTCAACGTCTCCGTCAACGCCACGACCTTGCAGCTCGTCTGCCCCGACGCCGCCAAGCTCGAGGATCGCCTGGCCGTCGGCGCCAAGATCCGCATCGTGGCCCAACCAGACCTCAAAGGGACGGCGGGCCGCAGCGAGGCGCTGCACTTCGCTCGCACCGGCGAACGCTTGCTGGAGGCGTATGCGGCCGAGGCGCTGAGCCGCGACGAGGTGCTCTCGCCGCTCGACGCCGGGACGCTCGCCGCGCGGCTGATCGACCTCTATCGCAAGGCGCGGCTCGACCTCCAGGAGGGCGGCGCCAACACGCTCTTTCTCGCCGTCGGCTTGCTCTGCTGGAAGAAGCAGCCGGCCGACGCGCGCGCCTATCGTGCCCCGCTGGTGCTGCTGCCCGTGGCGCTCGAGCGCAAGAGCGTGCGCTCGGGGGTGCAGCTCGTGCTGCACGACGATGAGCCGCGCTTCAACCTCACGCTGCTGGAGCTGCTGCGCCAGGACTTCGGGCTGACGATACCGGAGCTGGAGGGCGCGCTGCCGCAGGACGAGTGCGGCCTGGACATCAAGGGCATCTGGACCCTGATGCGCAAGGCCGTCCAGGACCTGCCGGGCCTCGAGGTCGTCGAGGAGACGCTGCTCGGCACCTTCTCCTTCGCCAAGCACCTGATGTGGCGGGACCTGGTCGATCGCGCCGAGGTGCTGAGGAACAACCCGGTCGCCAGGCAGCTGCTCGACAGCCCCCGCGAGCCCTTCCGCGACGGGACCGTCTTCCCCGCCACGGTCGACCTCGACGAGGTGCTCGACCCCGCCGAGGTCTTCGCGCCCCTGCCGGCGGATTCGTCTCAGCTGCGGGCCGTGTTGGCCTCGGCGCAGGGCTGCAACTTCGTCCTGGATGGCCCGCCCGGCACGGGCAAGTCGCAGACCATCGCCAACATCATCGCCCATAACCTGGCGCTCGGGCGCAGGGTGCTCTTCGTGGCCGAGAAGATGGCGGCGCTGAACGTCGTGCACCGTCGGCTGGAGGAGCAGGGGCTCGGTGTGTTCTGCCTCGAGCTCCACTCCAGCAAGGCTCACAAGGCGACGGTCCTCAAGCAGCTCGGCCGCGCCTGGGAGGCCCGCGAGAGCTTCGCGCCGGAGGAGTGGCAGCGCGAAGCGGCGCGCCTCAAGGGCCTGCGCGACGCGCTGAACGCCGTCGTTCGTCGCCTGCACGCGCGGCACCCGAACGGCTGGACGCTGCACGAGGCGATCGGTCGCACGGTGCGTGACGCGACGCCAGACACGCCGGTGCTCGGCTGGCCACGTGAGCGGGTGCATGACCGTGAGGGCCTGGAGCGGCTCCGCGACGTGGTCCATCGACTCGCCCTGCTGGCGCAGGGCCTCGAGGGCCTGGAGGGCCTCGACCGCGGCGTGCTCGCGGTGATCGAGATGCCCAACTGGTCGAACGCCTGGCAGGCGGAGACCGTGGCGGCCGCGTCCGGCCTGATCGCCCTCGGTGAACGGATGCGCGCGGCTTGGCAGACCTTCGCCGCCGCGCTCGGGCTGCAGCCCTGCGGCGGCCAACGCCGGGCGTTGCATGCGCTGCACGACCTCGCCACGCTCTTGCCGCAGCTAGCGGGCGCTGACGTGGCCCACGCCTTCGCGCCCGACCTCTCGACGGTGGCTGAGGCGGCACGCGCGGGCCTGCAGCATCTCGCCGCTCATCGACAGGGGGCGCAGCGGCTCTCGCTCCCCTATCCGCCCGCCGCCCTGCGCGCCCTGGACCTCGACGGGCTGCGGCAGCGGTGGACGGCGGCGAACGCCCGGGCCTGGCCCTTCGGCTGGTTTGCGCGGCGCGGCGTGTTGAAGGGCCTCTTGGCCGAGCTGGGGCTGGGAGGCCGGTCTGACCTCGCGCGGCTCGATCTCGCCGCGGACCTCCCGGTGCTCGAGGACCTGCAAGGCCACCGCGCGGCGATCGAGCGCCTCGCCGCAGGGCTCGCCCACCTGCCCGGGTGGGCTGGACTCGACTCCGACACGGAGCGGCTCGGCCAGGCGCTCGAACGGGCCGAGGCGCTGCGGGCGGTGTTCGCGCGGCTGGCCGGCACCGCCGAGGACCTGGTCGCCGTGCGGGCGGCGCTGCGACGCGTGTGCGTCGACGGCAACGCGCTGCTCGCGGACGCGCTGCCGATCGCGCAGGCCGCGCAGGCCTACCGCGCGAGCTATCGGGCCTTCACCCAGGCGCTGGACCGGCTGCAGGCGGCCACCCGCGGCAGCCAGCCCCTGGACGGCCCGGACCTCCCGGGCCAGGCCGCGACGCTCGGCCGCCAGCTCGTCGACCAGCAGCGGGCGCTGAAGCCCTGGTGCGACTGGCGGCGGGTTCGCAACGAGGCGCTCAGCCTCGAGCTGCAGCCGCTGGTGGCGGCGCTCGAGTCGGGCGCCCTCGGTGCCGCCGCCCTCGGCGCGGCCTTCGAGACCGCCTACGCCCGCTGGTGGGCGCAGCAGCAGCTCGACGCCGAGCCGGTCCTGCGCGACTTCGTGCCCGCGCTCCATCGCGACAAGATCGAGGCCTTCCGGGCGCTCGATGAGAAGCTGCTGCGCCTCGCCGCGCAGCACGTTCGCGCGCGGATCTGTGGCGCCATCCCGGTCAAGGACGACGTCGCCAAGGCGAGCGGCCATGGCGTGCTGCGTCACGAGCTGCAGAAGCGGGCGCGCCACCTCCCGCTGCGTGAGCTCACCACGCGCGCGGGCGAGGCGCTGACCACCCTCACGCCCTGCCTGCTGATGAGCCCGCTCTCGATCGCGCAGTACCTGCCGCCGACCGCAGCGCCCTTCGATCTGGTGATCTTCGACGAGGCCTCGCAGATCACGCCCTGGGACGCGATCGGGGCGATCGCCCGCGGCCAGCAGGTGATCGTGGCGGGGGACCCGAAGCAAATGCCCCCGACGAGCTTCTTCGATCGCGGCCCGGGCGCGGCCGGCGTGCCCGACGACGACGAGGACGACCAGCTCGAGAGCATCCTCGATGAGTGTCTGTCGGCCGACCTCCGCAGCCACCGGCTGACCTGGCACTACCGCAGCCGGCACGAGAGCCTGATCGCGTTCTCGAACCACCGCTACTACGACGGCGAGCTGATCACTTTCCCCGCGGCCGTGACCCGCCAGAGCGCGGTGACGCTGGTGGCCGTGCGCGGCGCCTACGCCAAGGGCAAGGGACGCACCAACCAGGCCGAGGCCGAGGCGATGGTCGCCGAGATCGTGCGCCGCTTGACCGATCCCGCGTGCGTGGCGCAGCGGCGCAGCCTGGGGGTGGTCACGCTCAACGCCGAGCAGCAGCAGCTGGTGGAGGACCTGCTCGATCGGGAGCGGCAGCGGCACCCGGCGCTCGAGCCCTACTTCAAGGACGACAGCCCGGAGCCGGTGGTGGTGAAGAACCTCGAGACGGTCCAGGGCGATGAGCGTGACCTGATCCTGCTGGGCATCGGCTACGGCCCCGAGTCGCCGGACGCGCCGGCGATGTCGATGAACTTCGGACCGCTGAATCGCGCCGGGGGCTGGCGCCGGCTGAACGTGGCGATCACGCGGGCGCGCGAGGAGCTGATGATCTTCGCCTCCTTCCCGCCGCAGCTGATCGATCTGACGCGCACCAGCGCCCCCGCCCTGCGTGACCTCAAGGCCTACCTCGAGTTCGCCGCGCACGGCTTCGGCGCGCTGGCGCGGAGCCCGCGCGGCGCCGCCAGTGGCGGTGAGTCGGCGCTGGAGCAGGCCATCGCGCGCGGCCTGCGCGCCAAGGGCTGGACCGTGGTGCCGCAGATCGGCGTCTCGCGCTTCCGCGTCGACCTGGGCATCGTGCATCCGGACCGGCCGAGCGACTACCTGCTCGGCGTCGAATGCGACGGGGCGGCCTATCACAGCGCCAGCACCGCGCGCGACCGCGACAAGGTTCGCGCGCGCATCCTGACCGACCTCGGCTGGCAGCTCGCCCGCGCCTGGTCCACCGACTGGTGGATCGACCGCGAGGGCGCCCTCGACCGCCTCGACCGCGAGCTCCGCGCGGCCCTCGACGCCGACCGCCGCCGCGCCGCGGGCGCCGTGGCCTGAAGGCCCCCGGCCGCTACGGCCCGAGACCGGGGCTCGCATCGGAAGGTCGTCGTGCCGCCGTGCGCCAAGCCCACCCGCCGGAGCCCGATCTCTCGACGGTGGCCTTCATGCGCCGCATGCACCACGCTCAACAGGGAAGGCGCTGGGCGCCGTTACCCACCGTTTACAGCCTCCCTTGACCCCCAGATCGGTCTGCGCATCGAGCAGAACGGTCTCGTGGCGTTGGGCCGCAAGCGCGTCCGCGACTGCTTATGCGGCGAGGCGGGTGGTCTCGTTGCGCGCTGACCGCAGGAGCCTCAAGCGGGCTCATGCTCCATCAGGTAGAGCGTTTGCTGCTCGCGGGTCCCGCCGTGGGTCTCTTCGATCTCCTCCAGGCAGGTGAATCGGTAGGTGCCCTCCAGCTTGAGGCCGGCAAGGCTGGGGCCGCCCGGCTTGAGCTTGCCAGCCCGCTCGCCGCCTTCTGTGGCGAGGCGCCAGGTACCCGAGTTGACGTTGGCCGCCTTTAGCGCACCAACCAGCTCGACCGGTTCCGCCCCGAGATTCGAGACGCCGGACAGCGCATCCACGAGCGATCCCGCATCGGCTTCACTTATCGCTCGCGCTCTCGGTTCGGCGAAGCTCGGCTCAGCCCACGCGTAGCGCAGCCCAACCTTGCTATCCACGAGGAAGCGGAGCAGTCGTTGATACGCGCCCGCCAGATGACCACGATGCGCTTTCACCATGGCCAGCGTTTGCTGCGGGTCAGAAGCGCTCAAGAACAGCTCATCCATACGTTCCAGGGCTCGCCGCAGCTCGCTCTGCCCAAGAAGATCCGGTCGCGTGGCGGCCTCCAGCACGATGCGAAACGATCCGGGTGCCGCCGGAACGACCACGTCTAGCAGGTGCGCCTCCGACCGATCGATCATGCGTCGGCTATCGACGGGAAGGGTCCGTAGTGCCGCCCCGTAGGCGTGCTTGACCACGACTTGCAGATGCGTGAGCAGCTCCGCGAGAGTGCCGACCCTGATGCGGTGCTCGCCGGCCGACTCCCGGGCCTCCGCTGCCACCTCCATGACGAGGTTGTTGCGCGCACGCGCCTCCCGCAACGCCTCCGACGACGGTGGCGCGTCGTGAAGCAGGAACCCCTCCTCGGGTAGCTGCGAGAAGCTGCTCAGAGGGCTTGATTGCGGCTCTGCGAGCCACCAGTCGTCGGCTCCGGTGGTGGCGAGGAACCACTCGTCCTCGCTGCGGTGGAGCATCAACGAGCGGAGGTCGATCTCGCCCGCGAGGAACTGCTGCAAGCGTTGGGGCTCGACGCCAGCGACCACGTAACGATCCTGCTCGCCGACCGGCGCTACCATGACGGCCACGTAGTGACCGCCGATCGCATCGCGAGCTTCAACGACCTGCGGACCGTCGTAGTAATAGAGCGTCGAGGTGGGGCGAATCTTCTTCATGGCGCAACCGCCTCACAATGGCCCAAGATCTCGAACGCCGCCAGCGGCCACCATGTATAATGCGTCGGGCGTCCGGTCTGTTGGATGCGCCCGGCGCCAGCCTCCAGGTATACCTGGCAGATGAAGCGGCCCTGAAACTGGGGCAACTTCCGGGTCTTGTCGCAGTCCGTTACGCGCTTGTACACCGACAGCCCCCGAGCGACGCATTCGGACACCCCCCTGAACGCGGCCGAAGGCCGTTCGGCCCGCTGAGAGCGGAAGTCGTCCAAGCTTGGCGGGCTGCTTCGCACGAGACGGAACACCACGAGGGGCCCCGCCACCTCGTCGGACTCGGGTGGTGGGCAGCCGTCCGGCAGCGGTTCACGGTAGTTCATCGCGTGGCGCAATATGCAGCGGGCGCCCCGCGGTTGGCAATTGCAGATCAGCCCAACTAAGACTCGACGATGGACCTGGGGGCTACGCCGTTGTAGGCGTGGAAACGGGTTCATCCGGACCCTCCCCGGACCGAGGCACGGCCAGGCCAAAGTTCATCTTCGGTGCCGGCAGCGCGACCGGTGAGACCTTTCGGGAATAAAAACCATTAGCCTCGCTGCCCCATGCAAGCGGCCCCGACCCACCGTCTCGAAGAAGAGTCGCCGACCTCGAAGAAGAGCTGCCGACGCAGCAGCGTCGGCATTACACGCGGGCTAGGCACGCACGAGGGCAGCCTCGACGGCCGTGGACCTGCCCTGGTCTCACGGCGTTGTAGTTTTGTCCGCCGACCCGGCCGTCCAGCTTGGGCGACTCGAACGGCTATCGCGCGTACAGCGTGGCCAAGTAGGCCAAGGTGTCGAGGGCGTGCTGTATGACACACCTCGGATCATCCACCGCACGGCGAAGCAGTGCACCGAGGCGGCTCGAGTCGCGGCCGTTCACCTCGGGTCCAAGCACCGTGTGGACTTTCAAGAGGTGTAGTCTTGGCGTCTGTCCGCTCCGGAACACGTCGGCGCGCTCCTTGATCGCATCCAGCAGCCTACAGAGCGCGAACGCGTCGGACTCGGGAAAGCGATAGCCGATGAAATGGACTTCGTCAGCGCCGGCCAGCGCCGACTGGGCCTGGCCCCACAAGCCGGCGAGCAGTGTGTCGGCCATCTGGCGCTTTGCGTTCCCGGGTGTGGCAATGACCACGTCAACGTTCTCGGCGAGCAGCGAGTCGGGCGATCGAACGGTCACTTGTCGCACACGCCCCGTGGCGTCGCGCACCCAGTCCGTGCTGCCGTGCAGCTTGAGCAGCCTCGGGCGACCGCTCGCCTGGGGCTCAGGAGAAGTTGTCCCTTCAGTTTCGCTCTCCGGCGCTGGACCGGGCACGTGCAACGCCTTCCTCGCCGCCGCACAGGCCAACTCGACGACACAGTCGTAGTTAAACGACACGACCGTGTCGTCGGACGTGAGCTGGTCAGCCCACCGCAGGTACGGCTCCCAGCGCTCGAGCGACGGTATGGATACCTCTGTAAGTCCATCGAGGAACGACGAGCAGGCCGCCGCGATGATGCGTCGCGCATCGCGAGAGATCTCTTCAATCGCCGGAAGGGGACCCGGCACGGCGTCGTCGCCGAAGTGTCTCCAGTCGTCGGCCGTTCGGGTCTTCGACCACAGCGACTGGAGCGAGCGCTGCGCCTCCGCGTTCCCCCCCGCACAAGCGTCGAGGTGCTCGAGAAAGTGCTCAGCGTCGTTCCACCGCGACATGCCCGCTGGCACGGTCTCGCCCTCGAGCGGGCCATCGCGAAAGCGTAGGCCGAAGTGATAGAGCCAGAACACCACCTCAGCACGTGCGCGCGGGAAGTGTTTCGGGTATCGCGCGTGAAGTTCGAGTCGTGCGCTAGCCGACAGCAGATCGGCAATAGCGGACCACCGAGCGGTCGGCTGAAGCCCGCGCCGATGATCCACACCCGGCTTCCGTGTGATGAGACGCCGTCGACGCCCAGGGCGTCTCGGGTTGCCTCCGGCCAGGACGCTGCTTCACCCGTCTTTGGCGCCCTGCCAAGCGACATGCCTCATCCTATCACCGCCGGCGGCATGGCCGTACCCGGCTGGTCCGTGGCCCCGTGGATGAAGTGGGCACGGCAGCCGCCCAGCACCTCGGAGTAGTCAGCGAAGTAGACGCGGCTGAATGGATTCCGGTGGCTGGTCTGCACCTCGTGTCGAAGCTGCGCGAGGATCGCCGCACGAGCGTGCCAGTACTCGTGCCACAGGTGAGTAGCGAGCGCCGCATCCTGAGGGCAGTTGTGCACGATAAGCCACAGGTCAGCCTGTCCCGCGTCGTACATCTTGCGGCCATCGACCTTGGCCCGAAGCGACGCCCACGGATCGATGGAATCGGGCTCCGCCCTATTTCGGTCCTTCAATTGTGCACTCCGTGGCCGACGGCATCAGGGGTGCTCCCTGTTTCGGTTGCGCCATTCGGTAATCTGATGGTGCACGGCGGTAATCCACGGCTCCTTCGGGCTGACCAACGTCAACAGGAAGTAGATCGCTTGCTCGACGTTGTCCACGTAGTCGGCGGCCTCTCGATAGCCGACGGTCGGCTGCCCCGGTCGGTGGACAAGCTCGTTGCGTTTCTCAGCCCCCTCTACGAGCTTCGCTCTGTTGGGGCAATTCTGCTGGGTGTAGTGCTTGAGGCTCGGGCCGTAGAGCTTCCGCAGGGGCGGCGAGGGCAGCTCAAGCAGCAGCGTCGCCAGCTTGGGCTCGACCATCATGAGCACTTCCTTGATGGCAAGCTCGGCCGCGATCGTCGCGTCGATCCACTTGTGGTTGCCTTCGAGTTCACGCCTGGCGCGATGGAGGTAGCGCAGCGCCGTGATGTGCGAGCATTGCCGTGCCACGGCGTCCTGCACCAATCCGCTCGTCTGGCCGTCCAAGGGCAAGTAGGCGGGGACACCTCCTCTCCCAAGACCTCGTGTCGGTACAGCGTTCCAAGTGGCGCCGTCGCGGGACCAGTTAACGTTTGTGTGCGCGGCAAGCTGTTCGTCGATCCAATGCCAGTTGAGACAGTACTTGATCTGTTCCAGGACGGCGTTGACGGCACTGGTCATGTGGAGCGTGATCACCTCGAAAGAAGCCCACGCCGCCTCTGGGGCTTCGAACGCGTTCCATGTGGGCTCTGCAACGCCCGTCAGCAGGGCCATCCCTTCTGTGTCGAACGCGTAGTCGCACGTCGCTTCCGCCCGCATCTCGGCCGGGAAGACATTCACTGTCACCGGGAAGCCTCGGGTTGGCCCTGGGGCCTCGAAAGAGTACGGCCCTTGGTCGCTGGTCGAAAAGCCGCCGTTGTGGCGGATGAGGCTGATGAGCCGTAGCCTTACCGTCTCCATAGCGACTCCATGACCATCGCGCCCTCCCGCTCAGGCATCCAGGTGATGGACGGCAGCGGCGGCGAAGGCGGACTCGGTGTCCTGGACGGCGCACAGGCGCTCCTCCAGTCGGTCAAGCAGGCCCATCAGCTCATCCACTTTGGCGACGATGCGGTGCTGTTCGGCCAGCGGAGGGACAGGTAGCAGGAGGGCCGCGAAATCCGTCACAGACAGGTGCTCACAGATCGACGAGCCTGGCCACGGTCGTCCGGTAGACGGGTGCCAAGGCAAAGAGCGTCTCCAGCGTTGGGTTGGCCGAGCCGTACTCC
>Ga0268298_10005679_pt1 | contig 11598 bp, 10 predicted proteins | sample WWTPWeurt_MetaG_FD_194462 | JGI IMG/M metagenome (GOLD analysis project Ga0268298, IMG submission 194462) | Activated sludge microbial communities from WWTP in Nijmegen, Gelderland, Netherland - WWTP Weurt | ecosystem: Engineered > WWTP > Aerobic digester > Activated sludge | place...
ACGAAGGACCAGCTGCTTCTTAACCTCGACGCAAGCCTGTTGACCGCCCAGCAGGCTGTAGCTTCCGCTGCAGTCGACTCAGCCAACGCCGCCCTGGCCTCTGCGCAGACCAAATATGATCAAACGCTTGAGTCAGCTCTTGCTGCCCAGGCCGCACAGCGTTCCAAAGATTGGAAGACCTCCGCTCCCAGCGAATTCGACCAGCCCAATTGGTACATCGAACAAGAGCAGCAAGTCGCCTCCGCCCAGGCTGAACTCGACGCTGCGCAAGCCGCGATCGACGAAGCGAATACCAATCTCGAACGCGTCATCACCGACTTGAAGAACTCCAAATACCTTGCGACGGAACAGGAACTTGCCGATGCCCGCGCCGCCTTCGTGATCGCCCAGCAGGTGAAAGATCAGGCCGCCGATGCGTCTGATAATAAAGGCTTGACGGATGCTGCGCAGGATTACTACGACGACGCCCTGACCCGCCTCGATGACGCTGAGCAGGCTTATAACGATCTGATGAACAGCGATGAAGCCGACGATGTCAAATACGCCCGCGGACAAGTCCTCGTGGCCCAGCAGCGTTATGATGCCGCTTACGCCCGTCTGTTGGCATTGCAGACTGGCGGTCAGTCTCCGGCTGTGATCTCCGCTGCCAGGGCATTGGATCAGGCGAAGTCTGCGCTCTCTCAAGCCGAAGCAAGCCTGGCCTTGCTGGATGCGCAGGTTGCCAAACTCACGGTCCATGCCCCGATGGATGGTGTTATTCTGACGCGCAATGTCGAGCCTGGTGAATTCGTCCAACCGGGTGCGGTTGCGATGACCATGGCCGACCTCTCCAACCTGACCATCACCGTATACATTCCCGAAGATCGTTATGGCGAAATTTCATTGGGCCAGACTGCCGAAATGAAAGTGGATTCCTTCCCTGAGATGACATTCACTGCCACCGTCACTCACATTGCAGATCAGGCCGAATTCACCCCGCGCAATGTGCAGACTGTGGAAGGCCGCAGCGCCACCCTCTATGCCATCAAGTTGAGCGTGCAAGATTTCGAAGGTAAATTGAAGATCGGCATGCCAGCGGATGTGACGTTCAAATAGCCATTCACCTACCGAGATCATCCATTAAAGGCAAATTCTTTATGACAGAGTATTTCGTGCAAGCCACCAATCTCAAAAGATACTTCGGCGGCACTCGTGCTGTGGATGGTGTTGACCTGCAAATTCCCGCCGCTGAGATATACGGTCTTGTCGGCTCGGACGGGGCAGGGAAGACCACTACCATGCGTTTGCTTGTGGGGGCGCTCCTGCCCGATGCTGGAGAAATTACAGTTTGTGGGTTTAACGTTTTGAAACAGACCGAACAGGCCCGCTCCACCATCGGTTATCTCTCACAGCGTTTTTCCATGTACGAGGACTTGACCGTTCTGGAGAACATCCGCTTCTTTGCCGAAGTGCGTGGTCTCTCCTCAAATGAATGGCTGCCGCGATCCATGGAGATCCTTGAATTCGTCGGCTTGGATAAATTCAAAGACCGCCGCGCCGGTCAACTTTCGGGTGGCATGAAGCAGAAACTCGGCCTTGCCTCCGCCCTGGTGACTCGTCCACGTTTGCTTTTACTGGATGAGCCCACCACCGGTGTGGACCCCGTCACCCGGCAGGATTTTTGGCAATTGGTCATCAAGTTGGTCGGCTCTCGAGAAGGTGCTGGCGTCTCCGTAATCATTTCCACACCTTATATGGATGAAGCCTCCCGCTGCCATCGCGTGGGCTTCATGAAGAATGGCCGCATCATTGCGGAAGATACCCCGTCCAATTTGCGCTCGCTCCTGAATGAACGCATCCTCGAACTGCGTGGTTCGCCGTTGAACACCCTGCGGCATGTGGCGCATCAAGATGCGGATGTGGAAGATGTGCAGGCCTTCGGTGACCGCCTGCATATTCGCGTCAGTGAAGGGAAAGCCAGGTCCGTGCTTCGCCGTTTGAAGTCTGAGATCAAGAACGCTGGTGCGAATGTGGACGAACTCCGCATGGTTCCGCCCGCGCTTGAAGATGTGTTCATAGCCTTGTCGGAAGACAAGGCAGATTCAGTCACCCTGGTTTAAAGAAAGGATTCCCAGCCATGATCAACATCGACCTTGGTGTTTTGATCGACCGTCCTATAAAAGATGTCTTCGCTTTTGTCGCCAACCTCAACAACATGTCCAAATGGAATTCTGCTGTAGTGAGTTTGCAGCAAATTACGCCTGGCGCAACGGGCGTGGGTTCCAAGTTCAAGACCGTTGGTGAGATGATGAGTCGCCGCATCGAAGGCGAGATGCAGGTGACCGCTTATGAACCGGATACCAAATGCGGCTTTCAGGTCAATGCTGGGCCGATGCAAGTCAACCTGACGATGGCCTTCAAGACTGTCGGCACGGGCACAAAGGTCAGCTTGAATGCACAAGGCAACCCCGGCGGGCTTTTCAAACTTGCTGAAGGGTTGATGGCCGGACAGGTTAAATCCATGATGGAAGGCAATCTTGCACGCCTCAAGTCTGCGTTGGAAGGAGTGTAAATGTCGCTGCCCGTAATCTATGTTGAAAATCTCACGCGACGCTTTGGCGATTTTGTCGCAGTGGATCACATCAACTTTGAAGTGAATCAAGGGGAAGTGGTCGGATACCTTGGACCGAACGGTTCAGGCAAGACCACCACCATCCGCATGCTGCTTGGCCTGCTTGCGCCCAGCGAAGGCGAGGCGACCGTGCTGGGTTACGATGTCCACCGCCAGAGCGAAGAAGTCCGTGCGCGGGTGGGGTACATGTCGCAGAAGTTTGCGATCTACGATGATCTGACCACCCTGGAAAATTTGACCTTCTACGGCGGCGTTTATGGCATCACTGACAAGGCCCGCATCAACGAGACGTTGGAACTGGTCGGCCTCTCAGGGCATGAGCATACGCTGACGAGAGACCTCTCCACCGGCTGGCGCCAGCGATTGTCATTAGGCATTGCCCTTGTGCATAAGCCGAAATTGCTCTTTCTGGATGAACCCACTTCGGGCGTGGACCCAACTGCCCGCCGTGCCTTCTGGGACTTGATCTATCAACTTGCCGAAAGTGGCGTGACCATCCTGGTCACCACACATTACATGGATGAAGCTGAATACTGCGAACGTGTCGGTGTGATGCGCGACGGCAAATTGCTGGCAATGGATACGCCAACGAACTTAAAGAAGTCCATTATCAAAGGTGATGTGTGGGAGGTTTTTGCGCGTCCGCTCGAGCAAGGGTTGGATGCCCTGCACGATGTGGAAGGTGTGGAACGTGTCGGCTTGGCCGGAGACCATTTACGGGTCATCAGCAAGCGGGTGGAGAAAGAGGCGTTGCAAGACCTCTTAAGCAGAAAAAGGATTCAGGTGGAACGGATCGAGAGGGGAGAGCCAACTCTGGAGGATGTCTTCCTGGCATTGGCTCGTTAATAGGTCATTGCGAGGGCGGTGTTCCTGTCAAACGGCTGAAGCAATCTACAAATCGACAGCGGACTGCTTCGTCGCAAAGAACAAGAGCGCTCCTCGCAATGACGTGGGTATTATTGTTCGGGGGTGACAATGGCCATGATGAGGTACACGATCAACATGGCGCCATGAAAACCAAAGAAACCCAGCACAAATAACAGTCGGATGACGGTCGGGTCCATGTTGAGGTAGTCGGCCAGTCCTGCGCATACGCCCGCCACCATGCGGTTGGATTTGCTCCGTGTAAGTGTTTTGATGTCGCTCATTTTTGCTCCTTTCGTTTGTCTGATTACTCTACGCAGGCAAACGAAGGGAGTTGCAGGTTAAATGGATAAGAAATGCTGAATGCGGTTTCTGCCATTCTTTTTGGCGTGATAAAGAGCCTGGTCCGCTTCATCTATGAGTTGTTTCAGTATTTCGGTCCCTCCAAGTTGTGCGCCATGAAAACCGTATGTGCTGATACCAAAACTCGCCGTGATCTTGTGATCCAGATCCATATTATTTTCCAGAGCGGAACGGATGCGCTCGGCCACCTCACCAGCCTGATACGGATCGCAATTCGGCATGATGACAAAGAATTCTTCGCCCCCATAGCGGACAAGGATGTCATTTTCCCGGATATGGGTTTGAGCGATCTGTGCGAGTTTTTTTAGAAGTTCGTCGCCGGTCTGGTGGCCGTAATTGTCGTTGAATTGTTTGAAGCGATCCACATCCAACATGACCGCCGAGATATTTTTATTGAGGCTTCGGCAATTCTCTGCAATCCTGGGGAAGAATTCTTCCATGGACCGGCGGTTATAGGTTTGGGTAAGCGGGTCGCGTCGGGCGAGATTTGCCAGGCGTTGATTTTCCCGCTCCAGATTCAGCGCCAGTTCGGAGAACTGTATTTTTTCGGTGATATCCAGAATGGAACAGGCAATGTACAGCTCGTTCTGTTCATGCAGGGGGTTCAAGGCAATATCCACCCGAAACTCTTCGCCATTCTTTTTCAGACCCCTTAGGTTGTACTGGGATCCCATCGGGCGATTGGAAGGGGCGGATTGATAAGCGCTGCGGTGGGCTTTGTGCCTGTGACGCAGCGGCCCGGGAACTAACTCCTCAATCGATTTCCCAATTAGTTCCCCGCTTCCATACTCGAACATGACTTCCGCCAGCACATTGGAATGGATGACGCTGCCGTTGGTATTCACAATTATCACTGCAACCGGCGCCATATTGGCAACAATGATATAAGGGACAACCTGGCCTTCTTTCAACCTGCTGATCACATAGAGATGTCCGTTGTCCTTATTTCTGCTGATATTTGCCAGCAGGGTTTTATAGGAGCCATCTTTGCAAAGGAATCTGTATTCCAGCGCGAAAACCGGATGGCCGGTCTGAAGTGTCTTGATGGCTGCCAACACCTTTTCATGATCGTCGGGATGCAGCAAATCCCAATAAGAGGTTGCTTTTAGTTCATCCACACTCCAACCGGTGATGGTAGCGTAAACAATGTTGGCGTGAATGATTCTTCCGTTGGCATCTGCAATGGCCATGGGGTCGTTGCAGAGATTGAAAAAATCCTCAAAGATATTCATATCATCAAAAATATCGCAGCGCTTTAGGCGGCGGTTATTTGTACCGCTTTCCTTCAAAGTAATTGGCCCCGGCCGCGTAGAACAGGAATATTCCCAGGGCAATAAAGAGCGCCGCCTGTAAACCCAGCCATTTCAATTGCCATAGGCCAAACCCGGCGAAAGCCGATCCAACCAACCCGTAAAAGATCGCATTGCGCATGTATACAGATTGGATGTGTTGTGATTGAAGCAGGTTTCTTTCAGAAAGCTGTGCCAGCTGACGAACTTTTTCTTCATGCCTTCCTTTGCAGGCAAGCCTATCGTCCACAACGGCTGCGCAGTCGGAGCACACTCCGCGCTGACAGTATTTGCACATTCCCACTGCGGGCTGACCCGGATGATAAAAGCAATTCATCTATATTCTTTCCTCTTTCTTCTTATCAATTTTTCACTTATTCCTTTCCATTTACCCTTTCACCACCCGGTGTCTCAAAACGGTCTTCATTTTGTCAGGCGCGGCTTTGCGCGGGTCGCTTAAGTATATTTCGTGGTGTTTTCCGCCGATCGGTCCGACAGCATCTTTTAACCCGTTCTCTGCCATGAATTCTTTCATACGGTCGATGGTGGCGGGTTCGGTGGCGTACGGTCCAATGTGCATGGTCTGGACGCAGAAGCCTTCTTCAAAGAACGCCAGCCGCGCCTGGTTGAGCATTTCGCTATCGCCCTTCTTTTTGCGGACTTGCTCACGCGCTTCCTCAAAAATTTCCGAGGTGACAACTTCCGGCTGCATGATCATCAGCGTGTAGAACCAGTTATCTTTGACGGTAATGTCGAAGAATCCATCTTCAACCCACCACAACCCTTCCAGTGCCATGACAGGGTAATCTACAACGTTTGTCTTGCGCTTCTTGAACATGAATTTGAGTGTGTACGACAAGCCGTATAACGCCTGTGTTGCATCGGCAAAGGATGGCGATTTACCTGGCTCGGAATCCTTTTCTATCGCGCCATCGATCATGGCGAATTGCAGGTTTGGCACTTGCACACTTTCTATCTTTTTGGCCGAGGGTTGGTATAGATATTTAAATTGCTTTTTCAGGTCTAGGATCTTCATGGCTGCCTCCCATTTCATAATAATGGATACATTCTGTGTTTTCAAGTGACCTTCATAGGTCGCCCTTGTGGATGACATCTCTTCCGTATTTCTCTTGAAGTTGGTCCACCACTTCCTGCAACTTGCGGGACTTTTCGCTTCCTGCATCCCATAAACTGAGTTGCCGTACCGGAGCCCCGATTCCGCTGACGCCGACTCCCAGCAGCCGCACAGCCTGGCCTGGCTTGCGGACAGCGTTCATCAATTTGATGGCGGCACGATAGATCTCATCTTCGCTGTTCGTGGAAGTGGGCAATGTCATTTGTCGTGTCAGGGTGGTGAAATCGGGCCAGCGGATTTTGATCTTCACGGTCTTGCCTGCCAGATCGTTCCGGCGCAATTGCCGCGCCACCTCGCGCGCCTGTTCACGCAGCGTCCGCTCCAGCGTTTTCTGGTCGTGGAGATCCACATTGAAAGTGGTCTCCTGGCTGACGGATTTCGTCTCCGATTCCGTGCTGACGGGGCGATTGTCCATGCCGTTGGCGTGCTGCCACAGGTCGCGACCATTCTCCCCAAAGAGGCTGATCAATTCGCGTTCGGGCCAGCGGGCAATGTCACCGATGGTATGAATGCCAAGTTCAGCCAGCCTCGCGCCGGTCTTGGGACCAACCCCCCAGAGCATATCCGCGGGCAGGGGAGCGATGAATTTCGCTTCTTCCCCAAACGGAACGATGGTCAGACCAAAGGGAGGTTCATTCTTCTTTTTGCTTGATTTCTTCCCCACCTCGGTGGCGATCTTTGCCACGAGTTTGTTGGATGCAATGCCCACACTGGAGGGTAGATTCAGCTCGGCCCGGATCGCAGTTTGAAGGTCCAGTGCGATGCGTGCTGCGGGTTGGGTGAGGTCTGAAATGTCTAGAAAGGCTTCGTCGATGGAGATCTGTTCCACAAGCGGGGTCAGGTCCCATAATTTTTCCATGACCCTGTGCGAATGTTCGGAATACAGTTTGTGCCTTGCTGGAACGATGAGCAGGTCGCGGCACAGGCGCACAGCGCGTGACATGGGCATGGCGCTGCGAATTCCAAAGGCGCGCGCGGCGTAAGAACAAGATGCCACCACGCCGCGTTCATCTGGTTTGCCGCCAACGGCAAACGGCTTGCCGCGCAAGGCGGGGTTCATAATTTCCTCCACTGAACAGAAGAAGGCGTCCAGGTCTAGGTGCAGAATGGTGTGCGGCATGATTCAATTATACAAGCTGATTTTGGACTGTTTTGGAAGGAAATAGGAAAAAAAGACCATGAAATTGTCTCATTTCTTCATTGAACATTTGTTAAAGAAAAGTTATACTAGAGAGAAGCGTATAGTCAAACGGAACTTTATGAAGAAATTTTACGTCTTTATTCTGTATTGACTTGATGGAGGAAGAAATGAAATTTGTAACAAGAACTGTTTCTGTGTTGCTCCTGTTGGCCGTTATGTTAAGTCTGGTCCCTGGTGCAACATCCACTGCGAGCGCGGCCACTTGTAACTGGGCGCAGTTCATCGCAGATGTGACCATTCCAGATGGCACGAATTTTGCGGCGAATACAGCGTTTAAGAAGACCTGGCGGTTAAAGAACATCGGCACCTGCGCCTGGAATAGCAGTGATGTTTCCCTGGTCTTCGATAGCGGCGAAAGGATGAATGCGCCCGCTTCGCTTGCCCTGCCCACCACGGTGAACCCCGGTCAGACGGTGGATATCACTGTGGATATGACCTCGCCCGCCACGGCTGGTCATTACTTCGGATACTGGAAGTTTAAGAGCAACACGGGCGGTACGTTCGGCATTGGCTCGACAGCCAACAAGACCTTCTGGGTGGAGATCTATGTCTCCTCTGCATCCAGCGTTGGGTATGACTTCACCGCAAATGCCTCCTCGGCCACCTGGTCTGGTGGGGCAGGGGCACTGACCTTCCCCGGCACCGATGGCAATGCCAATGGTTTCGGCTTGAAGCAGGACACACCCAAACTTGAAAGCGGTGTGACTTCGGCGCAGCCCGGTCTGTTATTCGGACCCAATAATGTCACCAACGGATATGTACAGGCAGTGTATCCGGCTTTCCGTGTTCAAAGCGGCGATCGCTTCAAGGCGACCATCGGTTGTGAACAAGCGGCGACAAATTGTTATGTGGCTTACAGTCTTAATTATCAGATCGCGGGTGGCCCTGTCAAAACGTTCTGGACCTTCCGTGAAAAATATGAGGGCTGGACGTATAACGTCAACCTGGACTTGAGCTCGCTTGCAAATCAGGATGTGAACTTTATCCTCTCGGTTTCGGCATACGGCTCTCCGACCGGTGACCGCGCCTTGTGGGTCAACCCTGTTATCGAACGTGCTGGCGGCGGTACCACAGTGACGGCTACACCGACCGTCACGGGTACACCTCCGACCACCGTGCCGACCGTGACTGGCACATCCCAGCCGAATGCCTGTGACCGTGCACAGTTCGTATCCGATGTGACCGTTCCCGATGGCACCACGTTTGCGCCCGGCATCGGCTTCACCAAGACCTGGCGTTTGAAGAATGTCGGTACTTGTACCTGGACGAACTACAGCATCATGTTCGATACCGGCGAGAAGATGGGTGGCCCCGACTCCGCGCTCATCCCCACGGCTGTTGCTCCCGGACAGACGGTTGATATTACCCTGCAACTGACTTCTCCCACCACCGCAGGTACTTATCGCGGATATTGGAAACTCAAGAGCAGCACGGGCGTTCCGTTTGGCATCGGCTCGGCAGGCACCAAATCCTTCTGGGTTGAGATCAAAGTTAGCGGCACCGGCATTGTCCCAGGTACGGCCACAAAGACCACCACACCCGCAACTCCAGTTACCCCGGCGACTCAGGTCTCCGGCGTAAGTTATGACTTTGCCGCCAACGTTTGTGCTGCTACGTGGTACAGCGGCGCGGGTCAGCTCACCTGCCCCGGCACAGACGGCGATGCGAAGGGCTTTGTCTTGATCGCGAACCCGTCCAAGCTGGAGAATGGCACGAACGACTCACGGACCGGCCTGGTTACCTATCCTCAGAACATCACTAATGGATATATCCAGGGTATTTACCCTTCCTATCTGGTAAAGTCGGGTGACCGTTTCCGCGCCACAGTTGGCTGCGAGAACGGCGCAACCTCCTGCTATGTGGTCTTCCGCCTTGATTACTCCATCTCCGGCAGTTCCTCCATCCAGACCTTCTGGGCCTTCGTGGAAAAATATGAAGGCGGCGTCTACAATGCAGATATTGACATCTCTGCGCTGGCAGGGCAGAATGTGAAGTTCGTGCTCACCACCCTTTCCACCGGTTCGCCCGTGGGAGATCGTGCGCTCTGGACCGCCCCAATGATCTACAACGCTTCGGGCTCTTCCTCGCCCAGCGCCACGCCGACAGTCACCAACACTGTAGCGGTGCCAAGCGCGACCCCGACGGTGACGAACACCGTGGCTGCGCCGACTGCCACGTCCACGGAAACACCCACGCCCACGGCGACCCCATAGTCTGACTTGAAAAAAGTTCCCGTTGCCGCAAGGCAGCGGGAACTTTTTCATTTAGCCATCGTCATCGGTCTGATAAGGAGATTCCATGAAGCGACTTTTCCTCTTGACCCTGATCCTGCTCGCAGCCTGCTCCTCCCCACAAACCCCGGTCCTCCCTGCAACCGCTCCCGCTTCTCTCTTCGACCTGACGCCTGCTCCATTAAACCTCAAGCTTGATGCCACCTCCGAAGAGATCCAACGCGCCATGCTGGAAAGCGCCACGCACTGGACAACCTTGCACCTATCAGGCACCACCACCTGGTACCACGCCAATGGTTCGACGCAAGTGATCCAGGATCAGGCCTGGCTTGACCCTCTCAACAGCAGGTTCCGATCCGAATCGATTTCAATATCCGAACCCAACTTGAATTCCTTGAAGATCAGCGATGGCCAAAATATTTACTCCATCGATCGCATAAACCTGCAAGCCCAGACATTTGCCTTCCCCGATTTTGCGCGCGTGGGCCAATATGTTCCGCAGTTGCAACCAGGGGTGGTGAACTCCAGTCCACTGGCCGGGCAGATCGGCTCCCCGCTGGTGAGCCTGGTTTTTGCCTCGGACTTTGCACAGACTCCAGGGACCTTCAAAGCGCTAGCGCTTGAAACCGTTGCCGGGCGTGAAGCGTTATCTGTGGAGTGGACTTACATCGAATACTTAGAGCCTTCGTTAAAATTATGGATCGATACCCAGACGGGGATCATTCTGAAGATGCTGCAATTGGATAAAACTGGAACGGGAACCCTGGAAGGTGAACTCGTTATCGAGAGCATAGCCTATGACGTCCCATTAGATGTATCCACGTTCATGCTACCGGCTGAGTATGCCAGTATCGCGCCGCCGCCCACGCTTCAGGTTAGCACCACGCCGGTTGCAACAGGTGCCGCTTCCATGTCCGCAGGCGAGGCGGGGGAGTTGTATTTCTTTTTGCAGCCACGCCAGCAGGGACAATCCATTGAATTGGTGAAAGTTTCCGGTATCTGTGTTTATGATCCCGCCGCATGTCCGCCGCTCGAAAAGATCGCCGCACCGTTTCCGTTCAATTTCACGCTCAATGCCATGTCGTGGTCGAAGGATGGAAGGTATGCGGCCTTCTCCTATTCAGATGCGCCCAACGGCACACCGACGAAACTCTGGCTGTTCGATGCCAACGCGAAGACCTGGACCCCTCTGGCGGAATTCCCGTATATTGATCCCCCGTTCTGGTCACCCGATGGGACATGGATCGCCTTTCGTACCCAGGACGGATTGGGAGGCGAGGATGTATTTATCGTTCACCCCGATGGATCTGAGTTAAAGAGCATCTCTGCCGACCTGTCAGTGGAGGGACGTCCCTACATCATGGATGGTTGGTACACCGAGAATGTCATTATGCGTTCTGCTCTGCCGGGTGCTGCGGGGAATATCTTTCTCGTCCGTGCCGCGAATGGACAGGCCCGCCCAATGTTCGAAACATTGCTGACCAAGGCACAGTTCATTGCGTCACCGGATGCAGGTTTTCTTGCTTACGATGAATATGATTACAACTCGCAGGCCCACCAAGTCAAGGTAATGGAACCGGATGGCGTCAACGCTGTGACTGTGGCACAGTTTGCGGGCGGTTCGATCTACCCGATGATTTGGTCGCCGGATAGTAGTTTGATCGCCTTTAATTATTACCGCGACCTTTCCAATGGCATGCCGAGCGCGGAAGTATATGCTGTCAGCCGCCGGGGCAATGGAGCGCCTGCGTTGGTGTATCAGGGCAACACGGTCGGGCGGTTGCTCTTTTCGCCGAATGGGCGTTATTTGCTGGTCGAGGAGACCACATCCGCTTCGGGTGGCCATTTATTCATCATTGACCTGACCACCATGAGTCAGACCATGCTGCAAGCCCCCGGTCTTT
>Ga0268298_10005681_pt1 | contig 11597 bp, 10 predicted proteins | sample WWTPWeurt_MetaG_FD_194462 | JGI IMG/M metagenome (GOLD analysis project Ga0268298, IMG submission 194462) | Activated sludge microbial communities from WWTP in Nijmegen, Gelderland, Netherland - WWTP Weurt | ecosystem: Engineered > WWTP > Aerobic digester > Activated sludge | place...
AACTTCGACGATAATCGCGGATGGCTCACGATTCCACAAAACCGGCGGCAAGGGCGCGCAAGCTTTCGGCGCTGGCCGGCCTGTGGCCTTTCCTGCGGCCCTACCGGGCGCGCGTCGCCCTCGCCTTCATCCTCCTCTGCCTCGCTTCGGCAACGATCCTGCTGGTACCGCTGGCGTTCCGCGACCTGATCGACTTCGGCTTCGGCGAAGGCGGCCGGCCAGGCGGGCGTCTGCTGGGCGACCTGAGCCTGAACGGGCACTTCATCGCCTTGTTCGGACTGGCGAGCATCTGGGCGCTGGCGGTGGCGGCGCGCTATTACACCGTCTCGTGGGTCGGCGAGCGGGTTACCGCCGATCTGCGCAACGCCGTCTATGCGCGGGTGCTGGCGCAGTCGCCGCAGTTCTTCGAGACCTTGCAGACGGGGGAAGTGCTGTCGCGCCTGACCGGCGACACGACGCTGATCCAGACCGTCGTCGGCAGTTCGGTCTCGATGGGCCTGCGCAGCGTCTTTCAGTTCATCGGCGGCATGGTCATGCTGGCGGTGACCAGCTTCTACCTGTTCTCGCTGAACCTCGGACTGATGGCCCTGCTGATCCTGCCGATCGTCGCCATCGGCCGCCAGGTCAAGAAGCTGTCGCGCGAATCGCAGGACCGGATCGCCGATGCGTCGGCGTTGGCCGGCGAGATCCTCAATGCAATGCCGACCGTGCAGGCGTACACGCAGGAGGAACAGGAGGCCGGCCGCTTCGCCGCGCGCACGGAACTGAGTTTCGCCACCGGCATCAGGCGCACCCGGGTACGCGCGGCGCTGACGGCGCTGATCATCACGGCGGTCATGGGAACGATCATCTTCGTCCTCTGGATCGGCGCGCGCCAGGTCCATGCGGGCGCGCTGACCGGCGGCGAACTGGCTTCCTTCGTCCTGTATGCCGCCCTGGTCGCCGGCGCGGTCGGAACCATGGCGGAGGTCTGGGGCGACGTGATGCGCGCGGCCGGCGCGACCGAGCGCCTGCTCGACCTGCTGCATGCCCGATCCGCCATCCAGGAGACGGTACGGCCGCAGTTGCCGGTGGTCGCGGAACGGGCGGCGATCCGCTTCGAGCATGTCGTGTTCGCCTATCCGGCCCGCCCGCAGGTCCGCGCGCTCGACGACATCTGCCTCGACATCGCGCCCGGCGAGAGCGTGGCGCTGGTCGGGCCCTCGGGCGCCGGCAAGACCAGCCTGTTCCAGCTCCTGCTGCGTTATTACGATGTTTGCGGCGGCTGCATCCGGATCAATGGGCAGGACATCCGTCAACTCGGGCTGCGCGACCTGCGCAAGGACATCGCCATCGTCGCGCAGGATCCGGTGATCTTTTCCGCCAACGCGCTGGAGAACATCCGCTACGGCCGGACCGCGGCCAGCGATGAGGAGGTGGTGCAGGCGGCGCGGGCGGCGCTCGCCGACGAATTCATCGAGCGCCTGCCCGGCGGCTACCGGACCTTCCTCGGGGAGCGCGGCACGCGGCTGTCGGGCGGCCAGCGCCAGCGCATCGCGATTGCCCGCGCCATCCTCAAGGGCGCCCGTCTCCTGTTGCTCGACGAAGCGACCAGCGCCCTCGACGCCGAGTCGGAGATCCTCGTGCAGCAGGGGCTGAGCGCCGCCATGACGGGACGGACGACGCTGATCATCGCCCATCGCCTGGCGACGGTGCAGAAGGCCGACCGGATCGTCGTCATGGACCACGGGCGGATCGTCGAGACCGGCACGCCGGACGACCTGCGCCAGCAAGGCGGGCTCTACGCGCGGCTGGCGGCCCTGCAGCTCGATTTCTGAGCCTGTCCAACGTGAGATGAGCCGATTGCCCGGTCAGGCCAAGGCTTCCGGAATCGCCTTGGCTAGGAAGTCGTAGACCGCGCGGATGCGTGCGCTGGAACGGATCTCGCGGTGCACGGTCAGCCAGATCGGCATCGACACGGTCACTTTGGGCAGGACGCGCTGGACTCCGGGTTCCTTGTCCCCCAGCCAGGTGCCGGCAAAACCGATCCCCAGTCCAGCACGCAGCGCTTCCCAGAGCACGAGATGGTCGTCGCTGCGGATGGCGAATGCCTCACGTGCGATCGACAGCCCGATTTCCTGAAACCCGCGGATGATCAGATCGCCCTGGTCGAAGCCGATCAGGTCGTGCTGCAGCAGGTCGGCCGACTTTTGCGGAATGCCGCGACGGTGCAGGTAATCCTCGTGGGCATAGGCGCCGATCGTCGAATCGGCAATGTGCCGGGTGACGAGCGAACCCTGATCGGGTCGCACCATCCGGATGGCGATGTCCGCTTCGCGCCGCAGCAGGTTGCTGATCGCGTTCGACGCGACGATCTCGATCGCGATTCCCGGCTCCTCGGCCCGCAACCTGGCGAGGATGGGCGGCAGCAGATGCCCGGCCACCGTCTGGACCGCGGTGATGCGGACCGCGCCCGCCAACTGCTTGCTCTGGCCGGTCAGAATGCGGCCGATGGCGTCGGCGCTGTCGGCCATGGCGCGGGCGTGGTCGGCGATCGCGAGCGCGACCTGGGTCGGCACGAGGCCGCGTCCCGTGCGCTCGAACAGCACCATGCCGAGCTGGCGCTCGAGTTCCGCGACATGCCGCCCGAGGGTGGGCTGGCTGCTGCCGAGGTGGTGAGCCGCGGCGAGCAGGCTTCCCCGTTCGAGAACCGCGAGAAACGAGCGCATCAGGGTCCAGTCGAACGGCGCGCCTGCCTGCGAGCTATTCATAATCGAGACCGTGGTATGTCATTGCATGCAATTGTGGAGCATGGGCCGCTTCTGCACAATGGGGGCTCCTGCAACGTCGATAGGAGTACACCATGTATCCCGATCCCCTCATCAGCGCCGCTCCGCTTGTCCTGATCGTGTTGGCGTGCGGCATCGCTTCGCTTCTGATGCTGGCGATTTCCATCGCCCGCGATTCACTCGCCCGGCGCGCGAGCCGTCCGGCGCCGGCAAGCCCGGAGTCTCCCAGCGGACAGGCGACCCCGGCCCAACGGGGGCACGGTGCGCGGCGGCAGGGAACCGGCAGTCGCTGGTTCACGCCGTGCGCCTCGTGATCCCTGGCTGCAAGTGCCCTGAAGATCCATGGCCGCCGCTCGGCGGCCATCGTCCAGCGCTGCAAGCGGCAAGGGGCGCCGCTCAGGAATCGGAGTCGGGCGTCCGTTCTTCCGGCTGCCAGTGCCTCTGGCCATAGCCGGTGAGTCCGACGATGGCCCGGACCAGTCCGTAGCTCAGCCAGCGCAAGGCGCGGATGTGCCACGGATGGGCGGTCAGTTCGGCGGCCAGTACTTCGCGCGCGCCGCTGGCGATGGCGTGGCCGACGCTGGCCTGGAGTTCGGCCGCGAATGCCGGGTTGCGCACGAACACGTTGGCCTCCTTGGCGAGCAGCAGGCTGAACGGGTCGATGTTGGAGGAGCCGACCGTCGCCCACTGGCCGTCGATGACGGCGACCTTGGCGTGCATGAAACTCCTCTCGTACTCGTAGATGCGCATCCCCGCCTTGAGCAGCGCCGCGTACAGCGTCTGGGTCGCGTAGCGGAGCAGCGGGTGATCGGTCTTGCCCTGGAGCAGCACGGTGATCCGCACCCCGCGCCTGGCGGCGGCATGCAGCGCCAGACCGAAGCGCAGGCCCGGCAGGAAGTAGGCGTTGGCGATCAGGATCTCGTTCTGCGCGTCGTTGATCGCCGCGATGTAGGCCTGCAGGATGTCGTTGCGGTGGCGGATGTTGTCGCGGATCAGGAAGGCGGCTTCCTGCTCGCCGGCGATCTCGCATGCCGGGGTTGTCGGCACGGTGTGGCGGAAGCGGCGCCTGAAGTTCGCCCAGGAAACGATTTCCCACATGCGCCGCGCCGCGTGGTGAACCTGGCGCAAGGTCGGGCCTTCGATGCGGACGGCGTAGTCGTAGCGCGGGCGCATTTCTTGCGGCGCGTTGTTGTCATCGACGATGTTGATGCCGCCGACGAAGGCGACGCGGGCATCGATGACGGCCAGCTTGCGGTGCAGGCGGCGCAGGCGGTGGCGGCGCAGGTGAAGGGGACCGATTTCCGGCCGGTAGAACAGCGAGCGGACGCCGGCGGCGGTCAGCCGCGGCAGGAAGTCGGCGCGGAAATTGCGGGCGCCAAAGCCGTCGACCGTGACATTGACCTGGACGCCGCGCGCGGCGGCACGGACGAGCGCGCCGGCGACTTCGTGGCCGATCTCGTCGTCGGCAAAGATGTAGGTTTCGAGGAAGATCTCGGCGCGCGCCGCCTCGATGGCCGACAGCAGGGCGGGAAAATACCTGGCGCCCGAATTGAGCAGCGTGATCCGGTTCCCTGGCAGGAACTCAGCGGGCATGCCTTGCCAGATGGGCCGACAATGCGGCGTGGTCGGAAATGGCCGACCACGGCTGCCCGAAGTGAACCTCCGTCCGGCGCACCTTGAAGCCACGAACATAGATGCGATCGAGGCGGAACATCGGCAGGGCGGCGGGATAACTGCGCACCGGCGCGCCCTTCCGGTTGCTGAAGACTTCGGTCAGGCCCAGTCGCTTGACCAGTTCGCGGCCGGCCCGGTTGCTCCAGTCGTTGAAGTCGCCGGCAATGATGAGCGGCTCGTTGGGGGCGGAGACGGTATCGAGATAATCGGCCAGCGCGGCGACCTGCAGGCGGCGCGAATAGCCGAACAGCGAGAGATGGACGCAGACGCAGTGCGCCCCCAGGCCACCCGGCAATTCGATCCGGCAGTGCAGCAGGCCACGCTTCTCGAACCGGAGATGGGTGACATCCTGGTTGTGCGCATGCAGGATGGGAAAGCGCGAGAGGATCGCGTTGCCGTGATGGCCGTGGTCGTAGATCATGTTGCTGCCATAGGCGGCGTCGTGCCACACCTCCTCGGCGAGGAATTCGTGCTGGGGCTCGGCCGGCCAGTCGTCGTGATTCTCGGCATGACCGAGATGCAGCCCCTGGACCTCCTGGAGGAAGACGATGTCCGGATTGAGGCAGCGCAGCCGCTCGCGCAACTCGTGCACCATCATGCGCCGGTTGAACTGCGAGAAGCCCTTGTGGATATTGAAGGTCGTTATATGAAGTGACGACATGCTTGCATGTGTTTGTGAAGGTCCCTGTCCTCGCGTCGAATTCCGGCCACCTGTCTGGCCACGCGTCGGGCAGCCGCCGGGAAACCGATCCTTTTCATGCCAACAGTGTATACGCTAGCGACCCGACTCCAAAACGGGCCGCGCGGATCAACGCTTGCCCATCATCTCCACGGCCATTTTCGCCGAGCAGGATGCGGGGGTGAACCGCTATTCCTTGCCTCCGCGCAACATTTGCCCGGGAATGAAGCGGCCAGGCCGGAGCGCTGATCGACCATGGGCGATTGGCCGTGCCGGCATATGCGACAGCATCAGGACGGCGACGGCCGCGAGGCCATGCGCCTGCCCGCGCTGCCAAGGCCCTGGCATTAGCGCCGGCGGTCCGGTCGATGTCGCGCATCGTCTGGCCGATCTTGATGTAATGGCTTGCGCGGAACGCTTCGGGCGGATTCGGGAGGGCGCGGAGAGGTTCGTCCCACAGTTCGCCGATGCCTTCCCCGCCGCCGCGATGGAGCACGAGACGGCCGACTTCCAACGTGTCGCGCGGACGGAATTTTCGGATTGACGATGGGCGGCAAGAACGAAGATACTCGCGTCAGGAGGGGGCGAATCTTTTTGTCGTTACAACCACGCATAAGGAGACATCGATGATCTACGCTTTTCCTGGCGCCGCCGGCGCGACGATCGAGTACGGCAGCAGATACGACAACTTCATTGGCGGACGGTGGGTGCCGCCTGTCAACGGCCAGTACTTCGACGTCGTGACGCCGATCACCGGCCAGCCTTACACCCAGGTCGCGCGGTCCACGGCCGAAGACATCGAGCTGGCGCTCGACGCGGCTCATGCCGCAGCCGACCGCTGGGGGCGAACTCCGGCAGCCGACCGCTCGAACGTTCTGCTCAAGATCGCCGACCGGATCGAGGCCAACCTCGAACGGCTCGCCTACGCCGAGACGGTCGACAACGGCAAGCCGATGCGCGAAACGCTGAACGCCGACATCCCGCTTTCAGCCGATCACTTCCGCTACTTCGCCGGCGCGCTGCGCGCCCAGGAAGGCGGTATCAGCGAGATCGACGAGATGACGGTGGCCTACCATTTCCACGAGCCGCTCGGGGTGGTCGGCCAGATCATTCCCTGGAACTTCCCGGTGCTGATGGCTGCCTGGAAACTCGCCCCGGCGCTCGCCGCGGGCAACGCGGTGGTGCTGAAGCCGGCAGAGTCGACGCCGGTGAGCATCCTGATCTTCATCGATCTGATCGCCGACCTGCTGCCGCCCGGAGTTCTGAACATCGTCAATGGCTATGGCCGCGAAGCGGGGCTGCCGCTGGCGACCAGCAAGCGGATCGCCAAGATTGCCTTCACGGGGTCGACGACGACCGGCCGGGTGATCGCCCAGGCCGCGGCCAACAACCTGATCCCGGCGACGCTCGAACTCGGCGGCAAGTCGCCGAACGTCTTCTTCGAGGATGTCATCGCGGCTGACGACGGCTTCCTCGACAAGGCGATCGAGGGTCTCGTGCTCTTCGCCTTCAACCAGGGGGAAGTGTGCACCTGCCCATCGCGGGCGCTGATCCACGAGACGATCTACGACCGTTTCATCGAGCGCTGCCTGCCGCGCATCGCGGCGATCAAACAGGGCAACCCGCTGGATACCGAGACGATGCTCGGCGCGCAGGCGTCGAAGGAGCAACTGACCAAGATCACGTCCTATCTCGACCTTGGACGTCAGGAAGGCGCCGAAGTCCTCATCGGCGGAGCCCAGGCAGCGCTTGGCGGCGAACTTGCCGGCGGCTATTACGTGCAGCCGACCTTGTTCAAGGGGCATAACCGGATGCGCATCTTCCAGGAGGAGATCTTCGGCCCGGTGCTCGCGGTGACCACCTTCCGCGACGAGGCGGAGGCGCTCGCGATCGCCAACGACACGCTCTATGGACTCGGCGCCGGGGTGTGGACGCGCAACGGCAACCTCGCCTACCGCATGGGCCGCGGCATCAAGGCCGGCCGGGTGTGGACCAACTGCTACCACGCGTACCCGGCGCACGCCGCGTTCGGCGGATACAAGGAGTCGGGCATCGGACGCGAGACGCACAAGGTGATGCTCGATCACTACCAGCAGACGAAGAATCTGCTGGTCAGCCATTCCGAGCAGAAGCTCGGCTTCTTCTGATCATCGCCGATCCCCCGGCAGACGATCTTTCGCCTGCCGGGGCGCCCGGCGCCCCTTTTCCGGGAGTGAACCATGGTGCCACGAGTCATCGCCACGGATGCCGCGCTGGATCTCATCGATCTGCTCAGGAAGAAGCATGGTCCCGTGTTTTTCCATCAGTCCGGCGGTTGCTGCGACAACAGCGCGGCCAACTGCTACCTCCCCGGAGAGCTGACCATCGGTCCCGGTGACGTCTACCTCGGGGACATCGGCGGATGCCCGTTCTACATCGGGAAGGCCCAGTACCAGTACTGGAAGCACACACAACTGATCATCGACGTGATCGACGGATTCGGCGGAACCTTCTCGCTCGAAGGCCCCGAAGGCAAGGCCTTCCACACCCGCTCCCGCGTGTTCAGCGACGAGGAACTGGCCGAGGTTTCGCAAGCAGTCGACGAATAGGCCGGGAGTCCGCCGGTTGGGGCTGGCCGACTCCCAACCCGGTGACGCCTGAAAGATTTGTCTGCTGAATGCAATAGGTCGTCACCCGCAGGGCCGCGGACTTGCTCATCCACGTTCAGGAAATCGCCAGCATGCGGTCGAGGGCCAGTCTCGCCAGCCGGGCCTCGTGTTGCGGAACCAGGATCCGGTTGACGACGTTGCCGGCCACCAGATTTTCCAGCGTCCACGCCAGATGCTGCGGGTCGATGCGCTGCATGGTCGAGCACATGCAGATGGTCGTCGCCATGAACTGGACGATCTTGTCCTGCGGCAGGACTTCGCTGGCCAGGCGGTCGACGAGGTTGAGTTCGGTCCCGACCAGCCAGCGAGTGCCCGCCGGCGCGTCCTTGATGGTCCTGACGATGTGCTCGGTCGAGCCGACGTAATCGGCGGCGGCGCAGACCTCGAAGTTGCACTCAGGGTGGGCGATGACCAGGCCGTCCGGATACTTGGCGCGAAAGGCGTCGATGTGCGATTTCTGGAACATCTGGTGCACCGAGCAGTGGCCCTTCCACAGCAGGATGCGGGCCTTCCCGATCTGGCCGGGGGTCAGGCCGCCGAGTTCGAGGTCGGGGTCCCAGACGACCATCTCGTCCAGTGGAATTCCCAGTCTGTGGCCGGTCCACCGCCCGAGATGCTGGTCGGGGAAGAAAAGGATCTTGGGCCGGTGCGCGAACGCCCATTCGGCGATGGTCCCGGCGTTGGACGATGTACACACGATGCCGCCATGTTCGCCGCAGAATGCCTTCAGATCGGCGGCTGAATTGATGTAGGTGACCGGCGTGACCGCGCTCTCGACGGCGAGGACTTCACCCAGCTCGCGCCAGCAGCGCTCGACCTTGGCCAGGTTGGCCATGTCGGCCATCGAGCAGCCGGCGGCAAGGTCGGGCAGGATGGCGATCTGCTCCGGAGCGGTCATGATGTCGGCCACCTCGGCCATGAAATGCACGCCGCAGAAGATGACATATTCCGAATCGGTCTGCGCGGCCAGCTTGGCCAGCTTCAGCGAATCGCCGGTCAGGTCGGCATGCTGGTAGATGTCGGCCCGCTGATAATGGTGGCAGAGGATGACGGCTCTCCTGCCGAGGCGGGCGCGGGCGGCGCTGATGCGCTCCTGGCAGTCCCCGTCGGGCAGGCTGTTGAAGGGCTTGAAGGCGATTGCGGTCGATTGCATACAGGTCTCGGAAATGGTGATGCGGGGAAGGACTACCCTTGGCGCCAGGGCAGTCCCGCATTACGCCAGCCGCCACAGGCGCCGCGGTGGCCGTTGGCGTCCTTGTCGCCCTCGAATCCCTCGAGGATATTGTAGCAATCGCCATACCCGGCCTCGCTCGCCAGTCGCGCCGCGGCATCCGAGCGGCCGCCGCTGCGGCAGAGAAACAGGACCAGCGCTTCGCGATCGACCTGGCGCATCAGTTCGGTGGCGAAATTGGGGTTCCGCCCACCGCCCGGGTAGAGGTTCCACTCGATCTCGACAGCGCCGGGAACGCGGCCCACCCAGTCCCATTCGGCGCGGGTGCGCACGTCGACCAGCCGGGCGCCGGGCGCCAGGCGCAAGAGGTCGAAGGCTTCCTGCGGCGTCAGCGCGCCTTCGTAAGGCAGGCCCATGGCCTTGGCCCGCTGTTGCGCGAGGGTGAGGATCTCCGATAGCTTGCCCATAATCCGCAACCGTTGGAATTCGAGGCCGATAGTATAGGGCACGGCGAATCGCTCTCGATCAACTCCGTCACAGGCAGCCATCCCCGGTAATGGCCGGTCGCGGCCCTGCGGCGGTGCGGCGCGACCGGCGTCCGTGCGGACGCCAACCTGGCTTCCGCGAGGGACAGCGCTTCGCCGAGTCGGTCGGCCACCGGGAGGCATCGCCGGCCTCCCGGCGCGCCGGGGCGGCAGCGCCATGGACCGCACCACCCCGGTGCGGCCGATCATCCGCCTGCACGGAGTTGGTGCGTCAAATCTCCGGCTGATTGGCGTACCACCCTGTGGCAAAATGACGTGCTTCGCAAACAGGTGTTGGCACGGTTTCTGCTAAAGAGGCTGCGTTGGCTTTTTATTGTCGCCGGCCTCGCCGGCTTCTTGATGAGTTAGGAGATTGACGATTATGGCAACCCCGCAAGACGTGATGAAGATGGTCAAGGAAAACGACGCCAAGTTCGTCGATTTTCGTTTCACCGATACCCGTGGCAAGGAACAGCACGTCACCGTGCCGGTTTCCGCCTTCAACGAAGACAAGTTCGAGAATGGCCACGCCTTTGACGGCTCGTCCATCGCCGGCTGGAAGGGCATCCAGGCTTCCGACATGCAACTGATGCCCGACGCCGGCACCGCCTACATCGACCCCTTCTTCGACGAAACCACCGTCGTCCTCACCTGTGACGTCGTCGATCCGGCCGACGGCCGCGGCTATGACCGCGACCCGCGCTCGATCGCCAAGCGCGCCGAAGCCTACCTGAAGTCCTCCGGTCTCGGCGACGCCGCCTATTTCGGTCCGGAACCCGAATTCTTCATCTTCGACTCGGTCGAATGGAGCGTCGACATGTCCGGCTGCGCGCTGAAGATCTACTCTTCCGAGGCCGCCTGGACCTCCGGCGAGAAGACCGAAGGAGGCGGCGGTTCCGGCCACCGCCCGACGGTCAAGGGCGGCTACTTCCCGGTTCCTCCGGTCGACAGCCTGCACGACATCCGTTCCGCGATGGTCCTGGCGCTCGAAACCCTCGGCGTGCCGGTCGAAGTGCACCACCACGAGGTCGCCACCGCCGGCCAGTGCGAGATCGGCACCCTGTTCAGCACGCTGGTCAAGCGCGCCGACTGGACGCAGATCCTCAAGTACGTGGTGCACAACGTCGCCCACCAGTACGGCAAGACCGCCACCTTCATGCCGAAGCCCATCGTCGGCGACAATGGCTCGGGCATGCACGTTCACCAGTCGATCTGGAAGGACGGCAAGAACCTGTTCGCCGGTGACGGCTACGCCGGCCTGTCCGAGTTCGCGCTCTTCTACATCGGCGGCATCATCCGCCATGCCAAGGCGCTGAACGCGATCACCAACCCCGGCACCAACTCGTACAAGCGCCTGGTTCCGCACTATGAGGCGCCGGTCAAGCTGGCGTACTCGGCCAAAAACCGTTCCGCCTCGATCCGCATTCCGCACGTGGCCTCGTCCAAGGGCCGCCGGATCGAGACCCGCTTCCCGGATCCGATCGCCAACCCCTACCTGTGCTTCTCCGCGCTGATGATGGCCGGTCTCGATGGCGTCCAGAACAAGATCCACCCCGGCGACCCGGCCGACAAGAACCTCTACGACCTGCCGCCGGAGGAAGATGCAAAGATCCCGACCGTCTGCGCCAGCCTCGAGGAAGCTCTGGCCGCGCTGGACAAGGACCGCGAGTTCCTGACCCGCGGCGGCGTCTTCTCCAACGACTGGATCGATGCCTACCTCGCCCTGAAGATGGACGAGGTCAACAAGGTCCGCATGACGACTCACCCGGTGGAGTTCGATTTGTACTATTCCTGCTGATCCCGCAAAGGGCGGCAACAGAGGGCGGGGTTCTCCCGCCCTTTTTTTGTCCACCGGTTGCCATGCAGAGGCGTTAAGTCCGGTAAACTGGGCCGGTTACGAGGAAGGATGACGATGACACGCAGTACGCTTGCTACGCTTCTTCTTGCGCTTGCCCTGCCGGCATCGGCGCAGACGATATACCGCTGCACGGATGCCAATGGCGGCACGCTGATCTCGAATTCGCGCGTGGACAAGAGCTGCAAGGCGGTCACGCTGCCGCCCGACTCATCGCTGCCGGCGCCCCGGGCCAAGCCCTCCGGCGCTGCCGCCAATCCTTCGCCGGCGGGATTCCC
>Ga0268298_10005682_pt1 | contig 11597 bp, 11 predicted proteins | sample WWTPWeurt_MetaG_FD_194462 | JGI IMG/M metagenome (GOLD analysis project Ga0268298, IMG submission 194462) | Activated sludge microbial communities from WWTP in Nijmegen, Gelderland, Netherland - WWTP Weurt | ecosystem: Engineered > WWTP > Aerobic digester > Activated sludge | place...
GCGCGCCCCGTGACGAAGAAGTACGCCGCCACGAACTCGGTGATGAAGCGCAGCCCCCGGCGCCCCAGGAGGCGGTAGGTCCACAGGGCGAAGCGCAGGCCCAGGGCGGTGCCCCGCTCCTGGATCCGGGACCAGTGGGCGGGATCCTCGGCGCGGGGGCGGACCTTGCGCCCGAGGAGGCGCGGCAGGCGGAGCAGCATGCCGAAGACCAGGCGGGTGTGCATCCGGGTGATGCGGAGGTTGTCCCGGAGGACGTCGAAGTGCGACACGCCGTCGGCGGGGTAGGTGACGCGCACCGGGGCGTTCAGGATGGGCAGGCCCGCCCAGTGGAGGCGGACGATGATGGCCGTGTCGAAGTCCATGCGCCGGGGCAGGGCCATGCGCCCGGCCAGCTGCACGGCGGCCTCGAGGGGGTAGAGGCGGAACCCGCAGAGGGAATCCCCGATGGCGAAGGAGAGGGTCTCCAGCCAGACCCAGGCGTGGGTGAACCAGCGCCCGTAGCGGCGCGCCGGGGGCACGGGCCCTTCGTAGCGGGGCACCCCGGCGATGACGGCCTGCGGGTGGGCCTCGCCGAGCACCAGGAAGGGGCCCACCGCGTCGGGGTCGTGCTGGCCATCGGCGTCCACCTGGAGCCCGTGGGTGAAGCCGGCCGCGTGGGCCCGGCGCAGGGCCGCGACCACGGCGGCGCCCTTGCCCTGGTTCACCTCCCAGCGGGCGAGGAGGATGAGGGGCTCGGCGGCGGCCAGGGCCTCCAGTTCCAGCCTGGTGGCCTCGGTGCTGCCGTCGTCCTGCACGAAGATGGGCAGGCGGTGCAGCAGCAGGGCCCCGAGGGTGCGGCCCAGCGCGGGGCCGGGATTGAACACCGGCACGATGAGGCAGGGCCTGAAGTCGGTCATGGGGTCGGGCGGAAGACCGCGATGCCCTGGGATTTCCGGCCCTCCCGGCCCGAGTAGCGGAAGGATAGCTGCCCGGCCGCGCCATCCCAGGCGAGGTCGAGCTCCAGGGGTTCCTCGGGGCGGATGGGGGCCTGGAACTTGAGGTGCTCCAGGCCCTGGAAGGCGCCCGGACAGGAGAAGACCGCGCGCCCCAGGCGGATGGCCCAGTCCACCTGGATGAGGCCGGACAGGATCGGCTCGTTCGGGAAGTGCCCCTCAAAGGCGGGGTGGTTCTCTTCCACCTGGAGGGTGAAGGTCCCCGGGTCACCGGCCTTGGCCCGCAGCTCCCCGGGGAAGGGCATCACGACTGGAGCATCCTGTGGATGGTGGTCACCACGTCGCCCACGGTGCGCACGTCCTTGAACTCCTGGGCCTTGACGCGGCGGCCCGTGAAGTCCTGGAGCTGGATGGCCAGCTCGACGGCGTCGATGCTGTCCAGGTCCAGGTCCTTGAAGAGGTGGGAATCCAGGGTGATCTTCTCCGGATCCAGGCGGAAGGAGTCGGCGAGGACCTCCTTCAGCTTCAGGAAGATGTCCTGCTCGGTCATGGTCATGGAGGCGGCTCCGGAAGCGCTCATGGGGACACCTGGCGGTGGGTGGCGACGAAGGCGGCCAGGGTGGCCGGGGTGCGGAAATGGTGGGCGAAGCCGGAGGTCTTCTCGCCGTCCAGCTGGAGGCCGTAGGCCTTCTTCAGGGCGATGCCCAGTTCGAAGGCGTCGATGGAGTCCAGGCCCAGGCCCCCCGCGAACAGGGGCTGGTCATCCCCGATGTCCTCGGGCTTGGTGTCCTCGAGGTCAAGGGTCTTGACGATGAACCGCTTCATGTCGAGCGGCGAGATGTCCTGCAGCATGGATCTCCTGGTTGAACCGGTCCTCGAGCCAAGCCGTCACCTTGCGGGCGGCCTGGGACGGGGGGAGGTCGCTGAGGCCAGGCCAGGGCAGGTCAAGGGGCGCGATGGCGCGAAAGCTATAATCGCATGGATCGCGGGGCATCTCGTACCATCGGTGCCCCTTGGCCAGGAGGGGCGGCTCGCAGGCCACCAGGATGGGCAAAATCGGCGCCCGGGACTGCAAGGCCAGGTGCGCAGCCCCCCGGTGGAAGGCGTAGGGCTCCCCGGGCAGGGTGCGGGTTCCCTCAGGGAAGAGGAGGATGGTCTCGCCCCGGGCCAGGGCCTTGGCGCCCTCCTCGATGACCATGGTGGGGTCCAGGGCCGGGATGTAGCCCGCGGCCTTGACCACCCAGCCGAAGAGAGGGTTGTTCCAGATGCTGGCCTTTACCACGCAGGTGAGCTGGTCGATCAGCGACAGGAGGATCACCACGTCCAGGTAGCCCGGGTGCGTGGCGAGGATGAGCACGCCATCCAGCTCCTTCCGGGGTGGCAGGGCCTCGGTGCGCAGGTCGAAGATCCCGGCCCACTCCAGGAAGGCGGCCAGGGCCCGGAAGTAGCGGTACACGAACCAGCGGGTCCGCCGGTGCAGCTTCTCCGGCCCGCCGGGGAGGAGGTGCAGGACGGGCAGCCCCAGCAGGGAGAACAGCGCTCCAAGCACGCCCAGGGACGAGAAGCCGATGCCGCTGGCGATGACCTTGAGGAAGCGCTTCATGCCGGTCTATCCCCTGGCCCAGCGCCAGGTGCCGTCCGCCTCGGCCGAGGGCCCCTGGGGAAGGCCGGAGTGGAGGGCCTGCAGGGCCTGCAGGGACTGGGGGACGGAGGCCGGGTCTCCAACGCCGCCGGGCTCCCGCTCCAGCACCAGCCGCCGGGCGGCGGGAAGGCCGATGAGCAGGGCCACCGCATGCAGGGGCGCCTCGCGGTTCGCGAAGGCCGCGAAAGGCGCTGGCAGGGGTTCGTCGGCATAGACGAACAGCACAGGCTGGGCAGGGTCGGCAGCGTGGAGGCTAAGGGCCTCCAGCAGGCCCAGGCCGAAGGTCTCGGGCCCGGCCGCCACCGAGATGGAAGGGCTCGGGTCCTGCCGCGCGATGGACCAGACCCCCGCCACGGCATTGTGGACGTTCATGGAGAACTGGGTGGGGGAGGAGGGCAGTCCTCGGGCCAGGTCCTCCAGGATGGGCAGGGAACGGGCCACCTCGCCATGGCGGGAGGCGAAGACGGAGGGCAGGGGCCCCAGGCCCTCCGCCACCCGGCCCGCGCAGTGCAGCATGGCGCGGCCCAGGGGGCTGAGGCGGCGGCGGAGCAGAGGCTCCACGAAGCCGAGGTCGGGCGCCCCGCTGCTCGCCTCAAGGAACAGATCTCCCTGAACGCCAATCAGGGGTGCGAGCGACCAGAATGACGCGCGGAGAAGTGGGACGGAGACTGAAAGGTTAGGCATGGGTGCTGGGCGTCTCAGGAGGGATGTGTCCCGGAGCCCTGCCCGGTCAGTTGGCGGCCGGGATGGGAACCACCATGGCCTTCCCGGACAGCACCCGCAGGAAGGTCTGGTCCGAGAGCATCCGGGAGACCGCCTCCACCACGACATCGCTCAGCACTTCCTGGTAGTTATCCGGCTTGTAGGAGCGGCCGAAGCGGCTGGCCCGACCCACGACCACACCCTTCCACACCGATTTGTCGCCGGAATGAATCTCGAGCAGCAGGCGCAGCTCCCCCTTATAGGTCTGGGTTTCGGTCACGCCATAGCGGAGGATCTCCCCCGTGAGCACGATGTTGGCCCCTTCGACCTTATCGGAGATGGGCAGCCCCGCCTCCTTCATGAGGTCGAGCACGCGGCTGGTGAGGAGAGCGGGCACATCGTCCGTGGTGGTGACGTAGCGGGAGTAGCTCTTTTCACGGTTCTCACCCACAAAGGTCTTGTCTTTGCGCTGGTCCACCAGGGGCTTCATGCCGACCTTGACATTCACGAAGGGCATCAGCTCGATGCGTTCCGTGGTCTCGGACAAGGTAGACGTGGGACGCCATTGGAGCGACATGCCAAAGGAGGGGCCGTCCGCGGCCGTCAGCGCCGCAGAGGCGATCAGGACCGCGGCGCAGGAACGCAGGGTATGGGAGAAGGTAGGACGCATCGGGGCTCTCCTGGGCGAATCAGTGCACCCCTAAGATACCCGCAAGTCGTGAACCTCAGGGCTGGGCAGGCAGGTCCTTCGTGATGGCGTCCTCGCGCAGCTTCTCGCCGCCCACCACGTGGAAGTGGAGGTGGAAGACGCTCTGGCTGGCGTCTTTTCCGGCATTGGAGATGACACGGAACCCCTCGTCGAGGATGCCCTGGTCCTTGGCCACCTTCACGCAGGTGCTGAGGAGGGCCGCGCGGGTCTCCACGGACAGCTCATCCAGCTCCTTGAGGCTGGCCACGTGCTGCTTGGGAATGACGAGCAGGTGCACCTTGGCGCGGGGCCGGATGTCCCAGAAGGCCAACACGTACTTGTCTTCGAAGACCTTCCGCGAGGGCGCCGTGCCGGCCACGATCTTACAGAAGATGCACTCGGCGGGCGGCTTGGGCGCCTCGGTGGCCAGCGCGGCGACGCCCAGGGCCAGGCAGGCGGCGAGGATGCGGAGAGGACGCATCAGCGCCCGCTCTTTTTCCAATCGGCGAGGAACCCCTCCACGCCCTTGTCGGTCAGCGGGTGCTTGAGCATCTGGTCGAAGACCTTGGTGGGGATGGTGGCCACGTGAGCGCCGGCCAGGGCCGAGTCGGTGACGTGGCGGGGGCTGCGGATGCTGGCGGAGAGCACCTGGGTGTCGAAGGCGTAGTTCTCGAAGATGGCGCAGATCTCGCGGATGAGGTCCATGCCCTCGAGGTTGATGTCGTCCAGGCGGCCCACGAAGGGGCTCACGTAGGTGGCGCCGGCCTTGGCGGCCATGAGGGCCTGGGTGGAGCTGAAGCAGAGCGTCACATTGGTGTGGATGCCTTCGCCGGACAGCACCTTGCAGGCCTTGAGGCCCTCGGCGATGAGGGGCAGCTTCACCACGACGTTCTTGTGGATCTTCGAGAGGCGCCGGCCCTCCTCGATCATGCCCGGGGCCTCCAGGCCGATGACCTCGGCGCTGATGGGGCCGTCCACGATGCCGCAGATCTCCTCGATGATCTGCTCGAAGGGCTTGCCCGTCTCCTTGGCGATGAGGCTGGGGTTGGTGGTCACCCCGTCCAGCACGCCCAGGGCGTTGATGCGCTTGATCTCGTCGATGTTGGCGGTGTCGATGAAGAACTTCATGGCCGAGCTCCAAAGGGCGGGGTGTTGGGACAGGAGTCGTCCCGGAGGGCCGTCCGAACGGCCTGACCTTGCATTCTCCCATGGTCGCCAGGAAAGCCGAAGGGCCCGGTTCACCGGGCCCTTCGAGTGGAATTCGTCGGATCAGGGGGTTTCCGTGTAAAGCACGTAGGGGTAGAGACTCGAGCTGCCGCCCCATCCGGCCGGTAGGAGCAGATAGATCTTGTCCGCTGCGTCGAAGCCCAGCAGCGGCGTGCCATAGGAGCTGGGGCCCACCACGGTGGGGGTCCAGGTGCCCGCGCTCCAGATGCGGAGCATGCTCCCGCTGGAGGACGCATGGTAGAGGGCGAGCTTGGAGCCGCTTTTGCTGGAAACCAGGGTGCCCTGAAACGAGGAGCTGTAGGCGTCGGTGGTGAGCACCACCTCCTCCGCCAGCCAGACACCGGCCTCCTTCCGGAACATGACAAGGTCGTTTTTCCCGTCATAGGGTTGGTGGGGTCGCACCGTCAGAACGCTGCAGGCGTCCGGTGCCGCGGCTGCGCAACCCATGAAGTCATACCAGCCCACTGAGACGCCTGTGGCGGGGACCGATTCCTTGGTCCAGGTGCCCCCGGTACGGGTTACATGGAAGACCTCCTGCCAGGCGCCGATGAAGAGGTGGGGCTGACCTGTGGGATCCAGGGCCAGCTTGAAGGTGCCCAGCGTGGACTGGGTCGTGAAGTTGGCTGGGGTCTCGATGGTCCAGGTGCCATCGGCGCCCCGGACGGCGTATTCGAGGTCCGCGGCTGTCCCACTCGACTTGAGCCAAACCAAGTGCGGGCGGTCCGTGACATCCAGGGCGAACGTGTAGCCGTTCATCGCGGACGAGGCGTAGAGGGTACGGCGCGCCACTTCCTCGACCTGCCAGGAGGCATCCTGTCTCCAGGCATGCATGAGGGCCACCTCCGGGCTGCCCTGCATGACTTGGCGGGTATAGACCAGGTGTGGCTGGTCATGGCTGTCCAGCAGGAAATAGGGAGTGGACCAGGACTGGGCGCTGCTGGGAGTGTAGGTGGTCCAGTTGATTCCGGCGGGCTCGCGGACTTGGACGTCCCACTGGTAGGACCCGCCCAGAACCCAGGCTCCGAGGCTGGTCCTCCGGATGATGCTGGCCTGAGGCAATCCAAGGATGGTCGGACTGAGGGAGGCGCCATTCTGGGGCGGCAGAGTCACCACCTGGGTCGGGCTTGAGTAGACGGAGGAGATTCCGGGTTTGCGGTTTTCCAGCCGGTAGGTGTAATAGCCGGTGGCCAGCGGTTGATCCGTGTACGAGGTGATTCCCGCCGGGACCACGGCCACTTGCTGGTAGGAAGGGTAGGCATCCAGGCCGGAGGCTCGCATGACGGCAACTTCGGTGGCGACCTGGCTCCCGTTCGTCCAGTCCAACCGGACGCCTTCGACTAGGGGGGTGGCGGTCGGCTGGGCCGGGGCCACCATGGGGGTTGAGGCGGGGTACGACGTGGCGCTGGCCGAGTCCTGGCCCCTGCTGTAGGTTACGCGGTAGGTGCAGCTGGCGCCTTCGGGGGCGGCCGTGTCTAACCAGGAAGTGATCCCGAACGTGACGGCAGGGATGGCGGTCCAGGTCGTGGCACTGCCGTTGGTCATACCCCGCTCCAGCTTCAGGGTGTCCGCGACGGTGCTGTAATTCCACCAGGACACGGTCATGCCTCCCTGTCCCGAGTAGGCGCTGACTGACGGGGCGTTCAGTCCCATTCGAACGCTCGCCTCATTGCTGTAAGGGGAGGTGGTGGATCCCCGCATCACCTGCATGCGATAGGTGTAAGTTTCAAGTTCGACAGCCGTGCCGGTCATGTCGAGGTAGGCCTCGGTCCACGTGTTTGGAATGAGGGTGTCGTTCAGCTTGGAATAGGAGCCGGAACCAACCTTGCCTTCAAAGTAGTAGCCGTCGAAGGCCATGGTTGGCCGGGTCCAGGTGAAGCGGAGGATGGCCGGGGCCTGGTAGATGGATACCTGCAATCCCGTAGGCCCATCCAGGCTGGGTGCACCGCTGCCTGAAGGGGTGGAGCCGCCCGAACCTCCTCCGCAGGCCGCGAGCAACACCGACATGGCGAGCCCTACAAACCGGACGATTCGAGACGAATTTTTCATTATTGACCTCTACGTAGATCATCAAATATACGAGGTTCGACCATAGCCGCGAAGGATTCTTCGAGGGTGAGCGAACCCGGAAGAATTCGAGGCCGCGCAGGATGGCTACACTGGCTGGCAACCGGGGAGCATGGATGAAGAACCAGGAAATCCAAGTCCTAGACAAAGGCTTTGTGCGCCTGATCGACCACATGGGTTCGGATCTGTCGGTGGTGAACGCGGCGCGGGTGTCCTTCGGCAAGATGAAGGCGACCTTCGAGGACGGCGACGCCAAGCTGGTGGACTACCTGGCCGAGCACGAGCACACCTCGCCCTTCCGCCACACGGCGCTCACACTCCATGTGAAGGCGCCCATCTTCGTGTTCCGGCAGTGGATGAAGCACCGCATCGGCTCGGAGTTCAACGAGATCAGCGGACGCTACGTGGAGTTCCCGGAGGACGAGTTCTTCGTGCCCGCCACCTTCCGCCAGCAGGCCAAGGTGAACAAGCAGGGCAGCGAGGGGGAGATCGCGGAAGCGAACCGGGATCGGGCCCTGGCGAGCTACCTCGAGAGCTGCCGCAGCTCCGTGGCCCACTACAAAGAGCTCATCTCATTGGGCGTCTGCCGCGAGCAGGCCCGCTGCGTCCTGCCGGTGGCGCTCTACTCCGAGGTCTACTGGACCGTGAGCCTCCAGGCCGTGGCGCACTTCATCCGCCTGCGGGCCGATGGCCATGCCCAGTGGGAGATCCAGCAGTACGCCGCCGCCGTGCGGGCCGTGGTGGAACCTCTGTATCCGGTGGGGCTCAAGGCCCTCCTGGCCTCCGGCAAGGGATGAACGCCCCGCCCCTCAACCCCGCGCTGTTCCACCTGGACAAGGACCATCTCTGGGTGATGCACTGCGCCGAGGGACCGGTCCCCCGGGCGGGGATGCGCGCGGTGAGGGCCTTCATGCAGAAGGAGCTCCGGCCCTGGGAGATGGGCTGGGACGAGGACTTCCAGGGCATCCCTGCGGCGCTGCGCCGCGAGGCGGCGGCCCTCATCGGGGGCGAGGCCAGCGACATCTCCCTCACGCCCACCACCTCCTCGGGGCTGGTGACCGTGGCCCAGGGCTTCCCCTGGGCTCCGGGTGATGAAGTACTCGCGCCCCTGGGCGAGTTCCCCTCCAATGCCTGGCCGTGGCTGGCGCTGCGGTCCAGGGGCGTCGGGTTCCGCGAGGTGCCGCTGTGGGCGGGTCACCAGGCCGGAACGGAGGCCTGGGCCAGCCTGCCGCCCACGGCCGAGTCCGATCCCGAAGCCCGGCTGATCGCCGCGATCGGTCCGCGGACCCGCATCCTGGCACTCTCCTGGGTGCGCTTCCAGGATGGTCTGAAGCTGGACCTGCAGCGCCTGGGCGCGGCCTGCCGGGACCGGGGCGTTCACCTGGTGGTGGATGGCATCCAGGGGGTTGGCACCACCCCGCTGGAGCTCGAGGGCCTGTCCGCCTTTGCCACCGGCGGCTACAAGGGCCTCCTGGCCCCCGAGGGCCTGGGCTTCCTCTGGACCGAGGCGGGCTTCCGGCAGTCCCTCGCGCCCACGGGCACCTGGCTGTCGGTGGTGGATGCCACGGAGTTCGCCCGGCCTTCGACGGATCTCGCCCGCGACTGGCTTCCCGATGGCCGGGCCCTGGAGCCGGGCGGGCCCAGCCTGCTCCTGGGCTCAGCCCTGCTGGAATCACTCCGCCTGCTCAATCAGATCGGCGTGCCAGCCATCGCGGCCCACGTGGCCCAGCTGCAGGGACGGCTCCTCGAGGCCCTGGGGAATTCCCACTGGGCCGCGGAGGCTGGCCGTCTGGGCGCCCTGCTGCGGGAGGGCCGCCTGGGGCCCTTCCTGGGCTTTCATCACGGTGGCTCTGGGCCGGATCGGATGGACCGCCTGCTGAAGGCGGGGTACCGCCAGGGCGTCTTCGCCTCGGTGCGGGAGGGCTACCTGCGCGTGGCCTTCCATGGCTTCCACACCGAGGCAGACGCGGACCGGGTGGCCCAGTGGCTGATCGAGGCTATCGGAACAGCCAGCTGACCTTGGCCTGGATCACGTCGTCCGAGGGCAGCTTGCGCAGGATGGCCAGATCGGGACGAGGGGACAGGCTGGCCCGGTCGTTGATGAGGGCCTCCGTGCTGGCGCCATGGGTGTAGACCAGGAAGAAGGTGGACCCGGGCCGGAACTCCCAGCGGGTGATGAGGTTCAGGTTCCAGGTGCGGTAGCTGAAGGCGGTCTCGGGCGTGGTGCCGGGGGGCTGATCCAGGGGCAGGCCCGGGGCCAGGGTCTGGTCGTTGACGTAGTGCTGCAGGTCGCGGAAGTTCCAGTTGGCGGCCAGCCACTGGCTGAAGAGTTGGATGGTGAAGGCGGGGTTGAAGGCATAGGCCACCCGCAGGGACTGGTCGATCTGGCTGAGCCGGCGCAACCCCACGATGGGCGTGGCGGCGGGCGTCTCCAGCCATTTCAGCTCGCCCTCGTCGCGGCTCAGGGAGGTGGTCAGCTGCACCTCCAGGGCAGAGGTGGGCTTGAGGATCTGGAAGACAGTCGCGTCCGTGGAAGGCCCGCCCTCCTGCCAGGAGCGGCTGGCGTTCACCCTCACATACCAGGGCCGGTTGCCCGGCGTGTCGAAGCCCAGGTTGGCGTAGGGCAGGGAGGCCCGGGCCAGGTACTTCTTGATGGGATCGGCGTAGGTGCGCAGCTCGCGGTCATCCTCGGCCGCCACGTCCACCCCCCCGCCGCCCCAGAGGGAGACGAAGTTGCTGAAGTCGGTCTTGGCCCAGCCGTTGAAGTTGCGGAGGAAGGAGTGCCCCGCCTGGTCCCGGGCGGAGGTGTGGTTGAAGCCCACCTCCCGGTGCCGCAGGATGCCCCAGGGGGCCTCCCAGTGCCGGACCAGCTCCACGTAGACCTTCTGCTCATCGGCCCGGTTCAGGTACCCGGTGTCGTTGGGATTGTAGGTCCGGCCGGCGTCGATGGCCTGGGCCTCGAGGACCCACCCGCCACGCCAGTCCTGGTGGACCCGCAGGCGCCCCCGCCAGCCCTGCTCCTGGGCCTCCTTGGGGCCGGCCTGGGTGCGGCTGAGCGTGGCCTCGATGAGCCCGCTCCGGTCAGTGGACTTGTAGACGCCGTCGACGGCCTGCGTCAGGGCGACCCGGCCCACGGGCCCCGCCTGGTGCATCCCCGAGGCGAAGGCCCCCAGGTAGCTGCCCCGGTCATCCAGCAGCTGCTGGACGCGCAGGACGCCGTAGTTGGTGAGCGGCGCAAGCTCGCGCCGGAAGCGGTTCCCGGCCGAGTCCTGGATCACCGCGCGAGCCGGCTCCACGCTGGCCCCCAGGAGCCCGACGTTCGTGCCGCTGGAGTACTTGGCGGTGTACTTGGCGGCGGCGGTGATGTCGGTGGCGCCGGGACGGTCCCGGAGGGACTCTCCCGCGCCGAGGGTTGGATCCGACAGTCCTTGTCCAATGCGACGGCTGTAGAAGAGGTCGGGCCCAGCCACCCGGAAGACGTCCATGCCCTCGAGGAAGAAGGGCCGCTTCTCCGGGAAGAAGGTCTCCACCGTGCCCAGGTTCAGCACGGCCTGGTCCACCTCGACCTGCCCGAAGTCCGGCCGGAGGCTCAGGTCCACCTGGGAGTGCGAGTTGAGGCCCCAGCGGGCGTCGAGGCCCGCCCGCTGTTCCCAGCGGCGGTCATCGAAGGGCCGCGTCGTCTCGATCTTCCGCAGGGAGCTGAGGTACGGCAGATACTCCCGGCGGGTCTGGGGGCGGAGTCCCTCCAGCCCCACCAGCTCGGGAAAGCGGCTCACGAAGCCCGTATCGCCGCGGGGAACCACGCGCCAGCGGGTGGACTCGCGGACGCTGCCCTGGTCGGCGCGGCTGAAGTTGATGCCCCAGGTCTGGGGGCCCTCGCCGGGCTTGAAGCGGAGCAGGGACAGGGGGATCTTCAGCTCCGCCGTCCAGCCGCCCTCGTCCACGGCCACGGCGCTCTCCCAGACACCGTCCCAGCTGGGATCGTAGGTGGTGTCGTTGTAGATGACCTGATCCTTCTGGACGCCCGCCGCGTTCACCTCGAAGAGGACCGCGGTCCGGTGATCGTGGTTGGAGTCCACGGCCACGCCGAACCAGTCGCCCTGGCTCTCCTGGTCCCGGCGGTGGAGGCGGCGCACCACCTTCGCGGGACCGCCGTCCAAGGCGGGATCGTGGTGCATGCGCGCGCCGACATAAAGGAAGTGGTCGTCGAAGAGGACCCGGACCTCGGTCCGCTGCCGGGCGGGCACGCCGCGCAGGGGCCACTCCTGGGTGAAGCCGGAGGCGGGGGTGGCCCGGGACCACTCGGGTTCCTCGAGGCGGCCATCCATGCGGATGCCGGCCT
>Ga0268298_10005683_pt1 | contig 11596 bp, 14 predicted proteins | sample WWTPWeurt_MetaG_FD_194462 | JGI IMG/M metagenome (GOLD analysis project Ga0268298, IMG submission 194462) | Activated sludge microbial communities from WWTP in Nijmegen, Gelderland, Netherland - WWTP Weurt | ecosystem: Engineered > WWTP > Aerobic digester > Activated sludge | place...
CATTGGAGCTGCCATGCGTAAGCTTTTGCATATTATTTTCGGTGTCCTAAAACATGGTCGACCTTTTGATCCCAAGTATATCGATGCATCCAATATTGCCTCTTGACATTCAAGACAGCATCTACCCAGGTGGCATTAGGCCCGGGGCAGGTGCCTGGTTGGGCACGCCAAAATGCCGTCAACGAAAACCTGCCCTGTATTGGACGCGCCCCCACACGTAGAGCGTTGGGTCTGAGGTAGGGGCGAGCCCGGTCGGCATTTTTAATGCATCGCCATAATAAAAAGGGTCGCCCGGTTTGGTCAAACCGGGCGACCCTATCCATAATGGCCGCGCCATATCACATGCCAGGCGGGCTCGCCCCTACCCCTGAGTGCGTTGTTATTTCTTCATCAAGTGACGCTTTTGGCGTCATGTACGAATCTCGCAATGACTCTAGGCCAAAAAGCCGTCAACAAAAACCTACCCAGATGCGTTTTGGCTTGGCTTCCCGAATAAGGTAAAATGGTCGTCATGACCATTCGATTACTCAGTTTCAATATCCGTTGTTCCGCCGCCCAGGACGGCCCAAACCGCTGGGAAGCGCGGCGCAGCCTGGTGATTGAGCGCATTCGCGCCTTTGACCCCGATCTGATCGGGATGCAGGAGTGCGAAGATAACGCCCAGGCTGACTTTATCCGCACCAGCCTGCCGGATTATGGCTTTATGGGAGTCCGGCGCAGCTCAGACCCCGGCCCCGGCCTGGAGATGGCGCCCGTTCTTTACCGTCTGGATGCCTTTGATCTGCTGGACCAGGGGGTCTTCTGGCTCAGCAAGACTCCCGATGTCCCCGGCAGCCTGGATTGGAAAGCCGTCTTTCCGCGCACCGTTATCTGGCAGCGTCTGCGCCAGAAGCTTTCGGGGGTGGAATTCGTCTTTTTCAATACCCACTTCGATTATGCCTCGCCGCAGGCTCAGCTGCGTTCGGCCGAGCTGCTTCACCAGCGCATGCAGACTATCGCCGGCGGCGCTCCCTGCCTGCTGACCGGTGACTTTAACGCCAGCAAAACCTCGCCGCCCTACATCCGGCTGACTGCGGGCAGTTTTCTGCAAGACGCCATCCGCCAGTTGGGGGTCAGCGGGACAACCTTTCACGACTATGGGCGCCAGCCCGACCAGCCAGGCGGACCCAACGAAATTGACTGGATCCTGGCAGCGCCCCAGTTTACACCCGCCCAGGCCTGGATTGACCGCACCCGCCCGGCCGAGGTCTGGCCCTCCGACCATTATCCGGTCGGGGTGGTCTTCAATTAGCGTCATATCCTTCTTGCATTCAAAGTGTTTGCTGCGGTCCTGCAGGATCGCAGCAAACACTTTGAATTTTTTTTGGCTGTTTTTTATGGCGTTTTTGAGCAGGCGGGTTTAAGATAAGCCTGATGATAACACCCGTCCCTGAAGAGCCGATGAACTGGATCCCTGGCAGCGATTATCTGGCAGTTGAACTTGCCAATCGATTTAGCGTTCCCAAAGACGAAATCACCACCTTCCTGCCATTTATCCGGGTTTACACCCGGGGCTCTGTGCTGATTCAAGAAGAAGAGTTGGACAAATCGCTTTTTTTGCTGCGCTCCGGCACCCTTGAAGTCTATAAAAACGCAGCCGGCAGGCAAACCGGCCTGGGTACGGTGGAGGCGGTCAACTTTGTGGGAGAGATGAGCCTGATTAACGATGAGCGCCGCAGCGCCACGATCAAAGCTCTCTCCGACCAGGTGCTGGTGTACTGTTTCGTCAAGCCCAATCTGAGCCTGATCCTTTCAAACCCCAAGTGGGCCGAGCTGCTGATTTCGCGCTTTGCCAAAAACCTGGCAACCAGCAACAACCAGGTGGCTGAGATGCGCCAAAAATTGGAGTGGCAAAAAGAAGAAGTCTCTGCGCTCCAGGCAGAGCTGGACAGGCACAAAAGCCTCAGTGCCCAAATTCTCAGGAAAACCGAGCTGGTGCTGAACTCCATCCTGCGCTTTCAGGCCACCACCCGCGACCGGGCCGTGGTCGGCAGTAAAGGCTGGGGATACCTGATGGCGCTCTCGCAGTTGTCGCTGACCCTGATTAAACACTATCTGCCCGAGACGCGGGTGCCGCACGGCGATGTAGAGAAGCCGGTCATGCAGCAGTGCCTGGCAGAGGTGCGCAAAAATAATCCGACAGGGTTTTTTGACGACTTCGACGTTTAAGGGGCTATATCGGGTATAATTAAGGGCCGCGCATTATGCGCCGCCCAGTTTTTGCTTTAAGGAAAGATCATGGAAATCGGCTCTGTTCAACAAGTTGACATAGACCATCAAATGCGTGCTGCCTATCTCGATTACGCCATGAGCGTCATCGTGGCGCGCGCCCTGCCCGACGCACGCGATGGGTTAAAACCCGTACACCGCCGGATTTTGTATGCCATGCACGATATGGGGATTCGAGCCAACACATCCTACAAAAAATCGGCTCGTATCGTTGGTGAAGTGCTGGGTAAATATCATCCTCACGGCGATTCAGCCGTCTACGATTCGATGGCCCGCCTGGCGCAGAATTTCTCCATGCGTTACATGCTGGTGGATGGGCAGGGCAACTTCGGTTCAATTGATGGCGACGCTCCGGCAGCCATGCGTTATACCGAGGCTCGTCTGTCACGCCTGGCAGAAGAAATTTTGGCGGACATTGACAAGGATACGGTCGATTTTGGCGACAACTTCGACGGATCCCTGACCGAGCCTTTGGTCTTGCCCTCGCGCCTCCCCAATTTGCTCCTGAACGGCATCACGGGTATCGCAGTGGGTATGGCAACCAACATCCCGCCCCACAACCTGGGAGAGCTCCACGCTGCCCTGGTCTACCTGATCGACAATTACGATCAGATTGAAGAAGTCACCGTCCAGGACCTGATGAAGCATGTCCCCGGCCCCGATTTCCCGACCGGCGGTGAGATTGTGGGCGTTGAAGGTGTGCTGCAGGCCTACAGCACCGGGCGCGGCCGGATTGTGCTGCGCGGCGTGGCCCATATTGAAGAGATGGGCCGTGATCGCCACCGGATTGTGATCACCGAAATCCCCTATCTGTTGAATAAAACCAGCCTGTTGGAGCGGATTGCCGAATTGGTGCGCGAAGACAAGCTGGAAGATATTTCCGACCTGCGGGATGAATCGGACCGGCGCGGTATGAGCATTATTATCGAGCTCAAGCGCGGCGCTCAGCCCAAAAAGGTCTTGAACCAGCTCTATAAATACACAGCCTTGCAGTCCACCTTTGGCGTCCAGATGCTGGCCCTGGTGGATGGCGAACCGCGCCTGCTGTCTCTGAAGCGCGCCCTGCAGGTTTATATCGAGCACCGCCGGGATGTGCTTGCCCGGCGTTCACAGTTCGAGTTAAAGAAGGCCCGGGCCCGCCTGCACATCCTGGAAGGTTTCCTGATCGCCCTGAATAACCTGGACGCTGTGATCCAGACCATTCGCGAATCGGCGGATGCCGATGTGGCCAAGCAGCGCCTGATCGAACGCTTCAAACTCTCCGAGATCCAGGCTCAGGCGATTTTGGACCTCCAGCTCCGCCGCCTGGCCGCCCTGGAACGCCAAAAGATTGAAGACGAAGCCATCCAGGTGCGCGACCGGATTTCTTACCTGGAAGACCTGCTCGCCAGCCCGGCCAAAATCTTGGGTGTGATCCGGGAAGACCTGGTGGAACTCTCGGCCAAGTTTGCCGATCCGCGCCGGACCCGCATCGCTCACGATGCAACCGAGTCGTTTGATGAAGCCGACCTGGTGGCAGACGAGGAAATTTTGATCAGCATCACCCAGCGCGGTTATATCAAGCGTGTGGCTGCCAAGAATTACCGGGCCCAGGCCCGCGGTGGGCGCGGTGTCACCGGGCACGCCACCCGCCAGGAAGATGAGGTCAGCCTGCTCTTCCCGGCCCGCACGCTTTACACCATTCTGTTCTTCTCCGATCGGGGCAAGGTCTATTCCGAAAAGGCCTACCAGATCCCGGACGCCCAGCGTACCGATCGCGGCGTCCCGATTGTCAATGTGCTGGCGCTGGACGCCGGTGAGAACATCACCGCCACCGTCGCCGTGCCCGACTTTGGCAAAGCCGAATATTGTATCATGGTCACCAAGCGCGGCCGGGTCAAACGCCTGACCCTGTCGGATCTGGCATCGGTGCGGCCCTCGGGCCTGATTGCCATCACCCTCGACGATGGCGACCAGCTCGGCTGGGCTCGCCTGACCCACGGCAACAGCGACATAATCCTGGTGACCGAGCGCGGCAAAGCCCTGCGCTTCCATGAGACGGGTGTGCGCGCCATGGGCCGCACCGCAGCCGGCGTTACGGGGATTAAGATGGCAAAGAATGATCATCTGGCCAGCATGGAAGTGGTGGAAGAAGGCGGTGATCTGCTGGTGGTGACCACTCGCGGCTACGGCAAGCGCACCCCATTGAAAGAATATCCGGTCAAACGCAGAGGGACAGGCGGCGTGACCACGATCAACGTTAAGGCTTTGGATGAAATTGGGGTAATTGCTGCTGCGCGTGTGGTGCAGGATCCCGATGATCTGACTATTATGTCCAGCAGCGGTGTTGTGCTGCGTACCCAGGTACGCGCTATTAAGCACTCTGGCCGGGCGACGCGTGGTGTCCACCTGATGGGCATGCAAAAGGAAGATGTGGTGGTTTCTTTGGGCCGAATTTCTGCCAAGGAACTGACCCAGGCTGACGATTAATTTCTTCAGAGGGACTGTCTGAAATGAGGGGTTTGGGGTCCATCCACCGCACGTGGTGGTAGATGGACCCCAAGAATCCTATCTATACCGTCAGTTCGGGATAAGAGATTTTTGGGTGTTTTTTGGGTGGCTACGCCACCCAAAAAACACCCAAAATAACCTCTTTTTGGACAGCCCTTCTGAGGTTACAGAGGCAGTACCACGCGCTGGGTGACGATCAGGAGCATTACGCCCATCGTCAGGACCATCATCAAAAAGAGCAGCGAAAGAACAAAACGCTGCGGGCCGTTCAGACCAAAGATCAGGCCCGATTTTGGGCTGCGCCGGGAAGGGCCGCCCGGTAAATTCATCCCGAACCCTGCCAGGGCTGTCAGGGCTGGCTTTGGCCCGGTCCCATCAATCGGTTCTTCATCAAAAGAACTTTCATTTCCGGCTTGTTGGCGAAGATCATCAAACATCGTCTACCTCCCGCACAAATGTGTTTTTGGCCGTTTTGGCAGCGAAGCTGACCCAAACAGCCTGGGTTTGCTCAAGGGCGCAGGCGGATTTCTCCAGCATGCGCCGTCAAAATTTCAAGATCTGGCATTTGGAGCGTCAGGGCGCCATCGGCCTGCAGGCCGATGATCCTGCCCTCGCTCAAAATCTCCTGACCGCCATTGGGGATGGCGATTTGGACTGCTTCGGATAAAAAGGCCAGGCTGGCCTGCCACTCCGCCAGAAAGGCGGGGGTCTCGATCTGCTCCAGCAGGCTGATCAGCTCTGCCAGGATCGCAGCCAGCAGCTTTTCGGCTTCAACCGGGTGTTTCCCGTCCGGGTCGATGCTGGCTGCCGGGAAGCGCAGGCCGCCCTCGCTCCGGGCGGCAGTTTGGACTGCGTCCGGGGTCAGGTTAATCCCGATGCCCAGGATGACCGCCTCGAGATCGTCGCCCAGCCAGAGCGCCTCAGCCAATACTCCGGCCACCTTCTGGCGTTCGATCAGCACGTCATTCGGCCATTTGATCTGGGCTGCCCGCCCGAAGCTGGAGCGCAAGGCCCGGCAGACCGCCAGAGCGCCCAGAGCGGTGAAGCGCGGCAGGCTGGCTGAACGCACCCCAGCTGGTCTGAGGACCAGGCTGAAGGCCAGGCTCGAACCGGCCGGAGAGTGCCAGGTGCGCCCATCCCGCCCCCGGCCGGCGGTTTGCTCGCCAGCCACCACCAGCGCCATGTGCGGCGCCCCGGCCCGCTGCCAGGCAGCCGCGTCGTCATTGGTGGAACCGGTCTGAGCAGAATAGCGCAAACCGCCCAATGCCAAACCTTTCAGCGCCTGGTGGAGCGTATTTTCATCCATATTTAGATTGTACCAGATTGGCTAAGATTTCTTTTCCTGGCGGGCCTTCCAAAACTCATACACAGCTGGCAAAACTGAAATGAAGATGATCGCCAGCACCACGATGGAGAAATTGTCGCGCACAAAGGGCAGGTTGCCAAAGAAATAGCCGCCAAAGGTGAAGAGAGTGACCCACAAAAAGCCGCCGATCACGTTGTAGACGATGAATTGTGAATAGGTCATCTCGCCCACCCCGGCGACAAACGGCGCAAAGGTGCGCACGATGGGCACAAAACGGGCCAGGATGATGGTCTTGCCGCCGTATTTTTCAAAGAAAACGTGGGTGCGGTCCAGGTATTCTTTCTTCAAGAACTTAATTTCACCGCTGAAGGCCCGCGGCCCAATCGTGTGCCCGATCCAATAGTTGGCGGTGTCGCCCAGAATGGCGGCAATCAGCAGCAAGAAAAACAGCCCAAAGATATTCAGCCCGCTGTTCAGGGCTGCCAGCGCCCCAGCCGCAAAGAGCAGCGAATCGCCGGGCAAAAAGGGTGTAACCACCACACCCGTTTCCATAAAGATAACCAGGAACAGGATGGCATACGTCATCACACCGTACTGCTGGACAATGACTTCAAGGTACTCATCCAGATGCAAGAAAAGGTCAATTAATTTTAAAATCAAATCCATGTTGTTAATCCTTCGTCAATCGTATTGATTATTTCAAAAAGCGGGGAAAATCCCAACGCCCCATAGTATAACGCCAGATTGGTTCAGCTCATAAGTTTTTTTTGACTCTCTGGGAATTGCCGTGAAGGTCTCCATACCCGGCTGGTTTCCAATGCCCTGACACTTGGCAGCACCCCGCAGGGCGTGTATACTTCTTCCAGGGAATATATGTGCAATTGGTTCGGTTGTTGGGGTTTTAAAATGAGACTGTGCAGACACTTGAAAATGAAAATAATCCTGAAAATCTCCATAATACTATGGGTGTTTACTTTTGTTGGCTGCAATCCAACTTCACCTGTACCAGCGCCAACCATACCCCAGCAAACATATCCAGTTGCCACTTTAAGTGCCAGAGCCACTTTACCCCCAACCTCCACCTTCATCCCCACTCTGACAGCCAGCCCAATGCCCTCAATTGCGCCTACGCCAACCTATATTCCATGGTTTTACCCTACACCCACCCCTATTGTTTTCCAGACCAATTGGACGCTTGCTTATACAGCTCTGGTTATTGATAATCCCAAGGATCCGGTGAATGATTATCATTTAGAAATCCATACAATCCAGTTGAACGAAAAATATCCCGTGAAAGTGGCGCAAATCCTGAAATCTTCTTGGAAGCCCAGATGGTCTTCGGATGGCAAACGACTGGCGTTTATTTCGTTTGTTGGAGATAAATCTTCGCTTTACGTTCTAACTCTTGAAACAGGGCAAATGGACGAAATCACTGATGCTTCGGATTTTGCATGGTCGCCGGATGGTCAGCAGATAGTTTATTGTGAGGAGGCTTTATTCCGACAACCACCATATCATTGTTACCTGTCGGAGAGTGACAATCCTGCCCAATCTCGCCGGTTATTAACCACCGGGGATTGGTACCCAGTCCGGTTGGAATGGTCACCAAAGGGTGATCAAATCATGGCGCTGGTAGATCGAGAAGTAGGACCAAGAATGATTTATATGATCTCCCTCGATGGGCAGATCGAGCAAATCCCCACTCAAAAGAAGATTTGGGGTCATGTGTCCTGGCATCCCGGCGGCGAAAAGATTGCATATGATGTATATGTCGATGATTATGATGTCAAGAGTGAGGCGCGCGTAATTGATCTGCTCACAATGGAAGAAAAAGAGCTCACACACTCAGGAATGATTGTTTTCTACCCTGTCTGGTCGCCGGATGGGAAATATCTGGCTTATGAAGCGACTCCACCTTTAAGGGTTTATGTTTTGGGCGCTAAGGTATATATCCTCAACCTGGATACAGGAAAGTCCATCCTGGCTTCCAAAGTCGGGGGAGGGTATTTCCCTTCCTGGTCTCCGGATGGGGATTACCTTGCTTACTTGCAAGGTGGTATAGCTGATTACGGTGAAAATGCATCCTTGCATGTTTTTGAACTCGACACAGGCATAGCTGTTACCATTCTACCTGAGGGAGCTGACTGGTTTTCAGTAGCCTGGAAGCCAATGCCGTAAGTAGTGCTGTGGATAAGTGGGCAGCGCTTTTTGCAGTCCACTTTTCCGCAGCCGCGTTGCAATTCTAATGATCAAAAAGTCATACATCAAAAGGAACGAACAAGATGACCATTAAGCCAATAACCAAAGAATATCTTGATGAGGTAAGAAGACGTAGTGAAGCAGCTACTCCCGGCCCCTGGATTTCTTTGGTCGAAGGCCGCGACTTTCCTCTTGGTGGAGATAGCTTTATTGGTCGAGGAATGGATCGATGCGAAGAAGACTTATATCTCACCGGTGGAACTATGGATGGCCTATCTGAGAAATTCCCCAACGCTGAGGTTTGGACAGGTTATGTGGATACCTTTAACAAATGATCGAAAAATCTGAGTTCTTTAGAATATTAATTCCTGTTTTTTGTAGTAAGGGTTTTGTACGCAAAGGTTTGTCGCTCTATTTGATTGGTGAGGAATGTGTAGTCGTTGTCAACTTTCAACGCAGTCAGTGGGATGCCCAATACTATATAAACATTGGAATCAATATGAGGTTTTTGGTTCAGACAGAGTATCCAAAAGCTGAGAGTTGTCACATTGAATATCGTCTTGAACGCTTTTTCCCACAGCATAGGGAGTTGATCTTGAAGGCCACCTCTCTTGAAAAGTGCGATGCCACAATTTTGAATGAATTTATCAACCTCGTTGGTAAAAGCGTCATTCCACTCCTTAAGGATAGTCTCCACGAGAAAAATCTTAGGGAAATGTGGACAAAAGGATTATTAAGGCGTGAGTTTTTTTGTTATGGTTTTACTTTTTGATCGGTTCTCTAAACCGATCAAGGAGAAGGGTAAGGAATGATGAACAGTAACATGGAAATCAGTATTCTCGTTGCAGGGGGTGTACTCTTCGTTGAAATAGGCGGGGTGCTTTTTATAAAAAAAAGCAAGACCGTAACCGCTAATTCCAAGTTTTTTCAAAGGATAGGTTTCTTTTATGTTTTGGGAGGCATTCTTGCATTGGCTATGTACCTGCTATGGGTTCTTAGTTGGGCGTTGTAAAAACAGATTTGTCAACAATTGGCAATATTGGTTTTCCCGTAACTTTCACAGGAGCGGACGCTCTGATGGTAACTCTGTTGAATCATTGAGCCGAAAGGGTACAGCTATGAGGAATAAAGAAGTGATTTTAGCCAGGTTTGTCCTGTTAATATTATTGATTACGGTAACGATTGTTGGTTGTGTACAGTCTAATCTGCGCCAGACTTCAGTCTCAAATGTCAACACTGTAACAGGCTCACCTACACTCACATTATCATCAACGGTCAGACCTTCCCAAAAGGCAACATTACAACCCACAGAAACCATTGATCCAACATTGACTAAAGAGCCGTCATTTACATCAACCTGGACGCCTCGACCAACATTACCTCCTGAAGAAGCTCAAAAATTGATTCGTGAACTAATGGTCACCAATGGAAAGTGTCAACTACCTTGTTGGTGGGGAATCATGCCTGGCGAGACCTCCTGGCAGGAAGCGCAAGCCTATCTATCAACCTTTGCCACAAAGATAAATACCTTGGAAAGTAGTGGTTACGGTGTACATTTTGACCATATAAGGGATAGTGATGGTCATAAGATTGGCGCGACAATCCTGGTGGAAAATGGTATTGTTGAACGGATTAGGGTTGTCACTTATCTTTCTCTCGATGAACTATTGCAGACTTATGGTCAGCCTGAAGAAGTATGGATATTTGCTACTGCCCACATCATGATGAAACCAGGTGGTCGGTTTACATTAGTGGTTTTTTACGCACACCAGGGTATTCTGGCGATATATGAAGGCTCAACCGAGTCGACGAAAATCCTTGATATATGTCCCAGCAGGATCGAGGGTAATCATTTTGGGCTTCTTTGGTCGCCTGCTCTGGACCTGACCTTTCACGATGTCGGACGGGAGGCGTTGTTATTTCAATCGGTGCCATCTGAATTGCCGGAACCCTACTACCTTCTGGGCGAAGTGGCAAACATCGATATCAAGACATTCTATGAGACATATAAGGATTCGTCCAACGCAGCGAGATGCTTTCAGATGCCAGATCAAACTTGGCCTGAAAACAAATGAATAGTTCAGTTGGTCAAACAAGCGTGAATTTATTGCATTGAGAATGGTTTTTCAGATCAAAGACGGCATCTTGACTGGAAATGCACACAGCGAACAAGGTCACCACGAACACATTCCCATGGTCCCTGACCAGACAGCACTATCCCTGCGTCAGCACTCTAGTTTCCTTTCCTGCGGAGCGCAGGCGAGAGAAATGGATGATTAAAAATCCGGATGGTACGCGGTCCTACACACCTGGGAGTCCTTAGGCGAAAAATTATCCTGAAGAAAATTTTAAATACGACTTAGATTTTGCATCTGGTCTAGAATATGGCAAATAAAATTGGAATGAAAAACAAAAAATATGTAACGGTTCCTCTGATGACAGGAACAGATGGCGATGCTTCTGTAAGGTTTGTCAACACAACTTTTCAAGAAAGGGATGACTCGGCAAAATATTTCGCTGATCCAGATTTCGGTGCATGGCTATTAGAAAAGATATATAACGAAAACAGATTACTTGCAAACAAGAAAGGCTTATTCAAAAAAAAATGGTGCTGTTCCTCTTGTAACACAGAGCTTAATATAAATTCCATCAAACTACAGCAGATCGAAAATGAACTTCAGTATAAAAATCTTCCTGTCTTCATAATTCAGATTACCATTCCTGCGATTGAATGTTCTAATTGTAAAAAGGTGTGTGGAATAGATATTAAAGGATCTTTGCAATATCATTTAAATGAAGCAATTATGCATGCATTCAGTTCACAGAATATCAAACCATAAATATTCAGCGACGGGCTTCCACCCGCTAAAACCCTCTTTCCAGCCGTCAAAAAGGCAAAGATCGCTCTAGATCGGGCTTCTGCAAGTCCTAAATCTGTTTTTTGATCTACTGCATGTTCTAAAGGGTCAAACGCTTCACGGCATGTAGTTTACATTTCTAAAGTCAAGTGAGGAGTAAATTCAAATGAAAAATTACAAGGTGTTCGTCGTACTTTTTGTTTGCCTTTTAACTGGTGTTTTTGTCAATCGAAAAACCGACCACTTTAACAACGAAAAACCAACCACCTCAGCAAAATTAAGATTAAAATTCACAACGAAAAACCATCCACTTTCACATTGAAAAACCGTCCAATTGCGAAAAACAGCCAAAGTGGTAGAATTTACACACTCGAACGGAGGATAGGGCAACGCTGAGGAGCGACCTGAGCGCCGGGCGAGTACCGTTGCCAGGGCAGAGATTTAGACCCAATGTTGGGTCGTCTCTGCTCTTTTT
>Ga0268298_10005684_pt1 | contig 11595 bp, 8 predicted proteins | sample WWTPWeurt_MetaG_FD_194462 | JGI IMG/M metagenome (GOLD analysis project Ga0268298, IMG submission 194462) | Activated sludge microbial communities from WWTP in Nijmegen, Gelderland, Netherland - WWTP Weurt | ecosystem: Engineered > WWTP > Aerobic digester > Activated sludge | place: Netherlands...
CCGCCACCCCGAGACGCACGACCTGCTGCAGGGCTGAACTCGCGCGCGGCCACCGTGGCCGACTCGCCGGCGCAGCAGCCTCAGTGGGACGCTTCCTTCTCCTGCAAGAAGCGCCACATCACCTTGCCCGATCCGCTCTTGGGCAGGGCCTCGACAAACTCCACGACGCGCGGCACCTTGTAGGCCGCCATGTGCTCGCGCGCCCAGGCCACGATGTCGTCGGCGCTGGTCTTGCCGCGAGCCTCGGCGCGCAGCACCACCACGGCCTTCACCGTCTCGCCGCGGTAGGCGTCGCGGCTGGAGATCACGCAGGCCTCCTGCACCAGCGGGCACTTGAACAGCAACAGTTCCACCTCGCTGGGCCACACCTTGAAGCCGCTGGCGTTGATCATGCGCTTGAGGCGGTCGGTGATGAAGAAGTAGCCCTCTTCGTCCATGCGCCCCAGGTCGCCGGTGCGGAAAAAGGCCTTGCCGTCGAGCTCGAAGAAGGCTGCCTGCGTGGCCCCGGGGTGGCCCCAGTAACCCTTGAACACCTGCGGGCCGTGCACCACGATCTCGCCGGTCTCACCGATGGGCAGCTCGCGCAAGGTCTCCGGATCGACGATGCGCGAATCGACACCGAAGATCGGTATGCCCAGGCACTGCAGCTTGGCCCGCTCGGGTGGGTTGGAGTGGGTGGGCGCCGCGGTCTCGGTGAGCCCATAACCTTCGGCAAAGGTGATGCCGAATTCGGTCTGCAGGCGCTCGGCCACGGCCTGGGGCATGGCGGCCCCGCCGCCCGACACGTAACGCAGGCTGGCCAGATCGAAGCTCTGGTAGTTGGGGCTGCCGAACAGATCGATGATCATGGTCGGGATGCAGGTCCAGTGCGAGACGCGGTGGCGCGAGATCAGGCGCCCGGCGAGTTCGCGGTCCCAGCGAGGCAGGATCACCGTGGTGCTGCCGCCGGCCACGGAACCCAACGCGCCATAGACGAAGCCGGTGATGTGGAACATCGGCACCACGCCCAGCGACACCACCTCGGGCCCGCCATGGCCCCAGACGCCGCCGCCCACGGTGTTGTGCATGAGCGTGCGGTGCGTGTGGATGCAGCCCTTGGGCAGGCCCGTGGTGCCCGAGGTGTAGGGCAGCAGCGCCATGTCATCGGGCCCGGCGGTGTGCGGCCCGGGGGCGTGGCCGGCCGCCAATGCGTCCACCCAGCGGGTGGTGCCGGCGGGCAGCGCCGGATCAGCGCGCAGCCATTGCAGCACGGGCTCGGTGGGCATCTCGGCCGCATCGATCACCTCGGGCATCGCATCGGTGAAGCGCGTGGCCACCGTGTGCCGCAGGCGTTGCGCCTCGGGCAGCGCGGCATTGGCCTGGGCCACGATACCGGCCAGGTCGGCCGAGGTGAGCGCCACGCGCGCACCGGAGTCGGCGATGTAGTGGCCGAACTCGTCGGCCTTGTTCATCGGGTTCACGGGCACCACCACCGCGTCGGCACGCAGCACCGCATGCACGGCCACCACGAACTGCGGGCAGTTCTGCATGAAGACGATCACGCGGTCGCCCTTGACCACGCCATGCGCCTGCAGCCAGCCGGCCAAGGCCTCGGCCTGCGCCAGCAGGTCGGCAAAACTGAGCGCGCGCCCGAAGAATCTGTACGCGTCTTTTGAGGGGTAGCGTGTGGCGGACACCTGCAGGTTGAACCACAGGCTGGTCTGCGGAAGCACCAGTTGCCGGGGCAGCCGACGGGGCCAGATGGCGAGGTGGGGGCGCGGGGAGGAAGTGGTCATCGCGAAGGCGGGCACGGGCGGTGGCTGCAATGCACCGGGTTTAACCGAGCCAGCTCAGCGGCGCATCCCCGGGAACCCGCGATTTGTCGCCGATGCGACGGCACAGAGACTCAGCCGACGCCGGGCCGCCCCAAGGCGGCTGATGGCCCCCTCGGGGGGCAGCGAACGCCAGTGAGCGTGGGGGCGTTACTCAGCCTGGCGTGCGCGCAGCGCGCTCTTCAATTTGCCGCACCCGCACGCACTCCTCGTGGGCGCTGTATTGCGGCTTCACGCACTGCCGAACCAGACACAGGTGCAAGGCCAGCAGCAGGCGGTTGCCGCACTGCTCGCGCGGATTGCCCGTGCTGGCGGCCTGTTGCTGCGGCGGAGCATCGTAGGACGGCGGTTCGGGCTGCCGGCCGGCATTGCCACGGCTGGGCTGCGGGGCCGGCGCCTCACTGGTGTAAGTGGGCGCAGGGCGTGGCGCCGGGGCGGGCTCGGCGCTGGGCAAGCGCGGCAACATCGGCGGCGGGGTGTCGCGCACCGTCGTGCTCTGCACCTGACGGACATTGGCCGCCTGCGCATTTCGATTGGCTGCTGCGATGCGATCGCGTTCAGCCTGGGCCGCCTGCGCGGCACTGGGCGACGGCTTGGTGTTGGCCACGGGGGCCGGCACGGCGATGGCCTTGGACGCTGCCGCAGCGGGCACCACGGTCGCCACCGGCGGGCTGGGTTCTGCAACAGCCGCGGGCACCGACGCGGCAACACTCGCCGGTGGTGCCACGGCCACGGCCGCAGCATGCTCGGCCACCGAGGCGGCCAAGGCCGGCGGCGGCGCAACCACCGCGGGCGGCGCCTGAGACACGTCCACCGGTGCCGAAGCCGCTGCAGCAGGCTGCGGGGCGGCACCGCCGCGTTGTGACGCCCAGAAGCCGCCAGCGGCCAGCACCAGCAAGGCCGCGCCACCCGCCACCCAGCGCAGGCTGCCACCGGACGACGAAGCCGCCTTCGCCACGGGCAAGGCGGCGGGCGTGGCAACGGGCTTCGGCTTCTGCGCCGGCATCTTGGCGGCCGCCTTCGCTGGCGCGGCCGGTGGTGGCACATCCGCGCGCGGGCCCGGCGCGGACGACATCAGGGCCGACACCGACATGGGCTGCACGATGGTCAGGTCCATGTCCAGATCGTCGTCGACCGGTGGAGGCACCGTCTTGGCTCGCCCTGCGCTCTGCACGGGCGCCGTTCGTTGCCAGGCGGCATTGGCCGGCGCATCGATGCGCGTGGGCACATCGCGGCGACCAGCCAGCACCTCGCGCAACTCGGCCACCGACTTGGGCCGGTCGGCCGGGCGCGGCGCCAGCATCCAGTCGATCACCTGCAAGAAGCGCTGGCTGACGTTGGGGTAGCTCGAGGCCGCCAGCGGCGGCGCGTCCTCGTGCACCATGCGCGTGGTCGCGGGTGCTGGCGGCGCCTGGGTGACCAGGAAGTGCAGCGTGGCGCCCAGCGCGTACAGATCGGTCCAGGCGCCCTGGCGCAGGCTGGCCGATTCGCCGTATTGCTCGATCGGCGCGTAGCTGGGCTTGAGGATCGCGGTGAGGGTCTGGCTGCGGTCGCTGATGACATGGCGCGCGGCGCCAAAATCGAGCAGCATCGGCACGCCATCGTCGCCCATCAGGATGTTGTCGGGCGCGATGTCGCGGTGGAACACGTCTTCGCGGTGCAGCACTTCCAGGGCACCCAGCAGGGGCTCGAGCAGGGCACGCATCCAGGATTCGTCGGGCGGGGCCTGCATGCCCATGCGCACTTCGCGCAGCGTGTGGCCGCGGTACAGCGGCATCACCATGTACGCGGTGCCGCGGTCCTCCCAGAAGCGGTGCACCTTGATCAGCGAGGTGTGATCAAAGCGCGCCAGCAGGCGGGCCTCGTTGACGAAGGAGCGCAGACCCAGCGCGAAGGTCTCGGCATTGCTGGGCGAGGTGATCGACACATGCAGCGTGGCCGTGCGCGAGGCCAGCGACGAGGGCATGTATTCCTTGATGGCCACCTCGCGCTCGAGCCCGTGATCGAAGGCGAGATAGACGATGCCGAAGCCGCCAACACCGATCACGCGCCGCAGTTCGAACTCACCCAGGCGCGTGCCAGCCGGCAACGCATTGCCTGTTGGCGTGGTGGATGGAGCGTCAGCGGAAGCCATCCCGTCAGCTTAACCCAGCTTCACTTTCATCCACCCCCCCTCGGAGCGCTCTGGCCCCTAGAACCGGTGAGGATTCCGGGCACAGTGCCACAAGCTTCATGAATCGATCAGATCACCACCGGCTCCGGCTCGAGGCGGATGCCAAAGCGGCCGTAAACGCTTTCCTGGATGGCGCGGGCCAGCGTCACCACCTCGGCGCCCGTCGCACCGCCCCGGTTCACCAGCACCAGCGCCTGCTTCTCATAGACGCCGGCATGGCCCACGCTCTTGCCCTTCCAGCCGCAGGCGTCGATGAGCCAGCCGGCGGCCAGCTTGCAGCTGCCGTCGGCCAGGGGGTAGTGCACGATGTGCGGATCGCGGGCGATGATGTCGCGGCACTGCTCGGGCGTGACCACCGGGTTCTTGAAGAAGCTGCCCGCGTTGCCGATCTGGGCCGGATCGGGCAGCTTGTCGCGGCGGATGGCGCAGATCCAATCGAAGATCGTGCGTGCATCGGGCTGCTGATTGCCGGTGTCGGCCATGCGGCGCTCGAGATCCAGATAGCCGAGCATGGGCTGCCAGGGCTTGGGCAGGCGCAGGCGCACCCGGGTGATCAGGCACTTGCCCGCGAGCCCACCCGGGCCCGTCTGCTTGAACACGCTGTCGCGGTAGCCGAAGGCACAGGCGCGCGCATCGAGCGTCACGCAGCGCCCGGTAATCAGGCCCACGGCGTCGAGCGATTCGAAGCGGTCCTTCAGCTCCAGCCCGTAGGCGCCGATGTTCTGCACCGGCGCTGCGCCCACGGTGCCGGGGATCAGCGCCAGGTTCTCCAGGCCGGGCCAGCCTTGCTCGATGGTCCAGGCCACGGCGTCGTGCCAGGTCTCGCCGGCACCGAACTCCACGATCCAGGCATCGGCCCGCTCTTCCACCAGGCGGCGGCCCTTCACCTCCACCCGCAGCACCACCGCCTCGGGGTCGCGGGTGAGCACCAGGTTGCTGCCACCGCCCAACACCAGCTTGGGCATGCGGCCGAGTTCGGGGTGGTCGAGCACGCGCCGCACGTCCACGTCAGCGGCGATCCGCACCAGGCGCCGGGCCACCGCCGGCAGGCCGAAGGTGTTCAGATCCCTGAGACTGACCCCGCATTCCACCGTCAATTTTTGCGAGTTTTGATGCATGAAGTGCATTTTGGCCAAGGGCGTCGCTGAAAAAGCTGCAAAATTGAACCTTGGTCTTCGCCACGCCCACTTTGGCGAAGACCGCTTGTCGGCCCCTGCAGGGCCGAGCCCGACGAAAGGAGTTGTCCATGTCCCGACCCTGGCGCGACCCGGTTCACACTGGGCTCACCCGTCGTGGCGCGATGCTTGCGTTGGGCGGGGCCCTCTGTGGCCAGGGCTGGGCGATGGACGTGCCCAAGGGCAAGGTGGTGCTCAGCATCACCGGCGCCATTGGTCAGCACAACGCCGAAGGCCGCGCAGATTTCGACATGGCCATGCTGGCAGCCTTGCCGCAATTCTCGTTCACCACGCAGACCCCTTGGTACAAGACGCCAAAGAAATTCACCGGCCCGCTGCTGCGTGATGTGCTGGCGGCCGCCGGCGCCACCGGCAAGGTGCTCACCGCCGTGGCCATCAACGACTACAAGGTGGAGATCCCGGTGGAGGACGCGCAGAAGTATTCGGTCGTGCTGGCCCGCCTGATGGACGGCCAGCCCATGCCCCTGCGCGACAAGGGGCCCTTGTTCATCATCTACCCGTACGACAGCAGTGCCGACCTGCGCAACGAGCGCTACTACGGCCGCTCGGCCTGGCAGTTGCGCAGCCTCGTGGTGAAGTGACGGATACCAACCCCCGCCATCGCCGCGACACCCGGCGGCACACGCACTGGCTGTGGGCCATCGGTGGCACGCTGGTGCTGGCCTTTGCTGCCGTGGCCTGGGTGCAATACCGGCAGGCCGAGCTGCTCAACGAGGTGGTGCGCTACGAGGGCGACGGGCCGGTCTGGCGCTTCTTTCAACTGGACAAGGAACTGCTGCTGCTGCGACACGAGCTGAGCCTGGCCATCCGCGACCCGGACCGCGTGCAAGCCGATCGCCTGCGCCAGCGCTACGAGATTTTCGCCAGCCGCGTGCCGCTGGTGGACCCGGACCGCTCGCGCGACATCCAAGCCATCAACGGCAACCACGTGCCTGTGGTGGTGCGCCTGAAGGCCTTTCTGGCCCAGGCCGACCCGCTGTTGTCCGAAAGCGCCGATACGCCCCTCGACGCTGCGCGCCTGGTGCCCGTGCTGGCCAGCCTGGAGGCGCTGTCCGAGCCCGTGAGCGCGCTCTCGCTCGAAGCCAACCACCAGATCGCCGAACAGGTGGCCCGACGCAATGACGCATCTGCGCTGCAGGTGCGCCTGGGCATCGGACTCACGGTGTTCCAGAGCCTGCTCACGCTGGCCTTCGCGGCGGTGACGCTGCGCCAGTTCCGTGCCTTGGTGGGCCGGCGCCAGGAGCTGGAGCAACTGGCCGCGCGCCTGCAGGAGGCCCGCCTCGGCGCCGAGAGCGCCAGCCAGGCCAAGAGCGCTTTCCTGGCCAACATGAGCCACGAGCTGCGCACGCCCTTCAATGGCATGCTGGGCATGCTGTCGCTGCTGGAATCATCGCCGCTCAACGCCGAGCAGGCCGACCACCTGCGCACGGCGCGCGAATCGGCCACGCACCTGCTGGACATCCTCAACGACATCCTCGACATGTCCAAGCTCGAGTCCGGGCGCCTCGAGCTGTCGCCCGCGCCGATGGACCTGCACCGCCTGGTGCGCGACGTGGAATCGCTGATGAGCCTGAGCGCCGCGCCCAAGGGCCTGAGCCTGCAGGCCGAGATCGGCCCCGACGTGCCGGCGTGGGTGCTGGCCGACGGCACGCGCCTGAAGCAGATCCTGTTCAACCTGGTGGCCAATGCCGTCAAGTTCACGGCGCAGGGCAGCGTGCGGGTCACCGTGAATGCCGAACCCGCGCAAGACGGCCGCAGCCTGGTGCACGTGGATGTGAGTGATACCGGCATCGGCCTGGATGCCGAGGCACTGGGTCGCCTGTTCCAGCGCTTTTCCCAGGCCGACGCCTCCACCGCGCGGCAGTTCGGCGGCACGGGCCTGGGCCTGGAGATCTCGCGCAGCCTGGCACGCATGATGGGCGGCGACATCACCGTGCGCAGCACGCCCGGGCAAGGCAGCACCTTCAGCGTCAGCCTGCCCCTGCCCCTGGCCACCGCACCGGCCACCGTGGCCGCACCCCCCGGCCCGCCCGGTGTGGCCCGCCCGCTGCGCATCCTGGTGGTGGACGACCACCCGGTGAACCGCAAGTTCATGCAATTGCTGCTGCAGCGCATGGGCCACGAAGTGCGTCTGGCAGTGGACGGCGCCGATGCCGTCGGCCAGGTGATGGAGGCCTTGCCCGACCTGGTGCTGATGGACATCCACATGCCCGTGGTCGACGGCATCGAGGCCACGCGCCAGCTGCGCGCGCTGCCGCTGCCGGCGGGCGGCGTGCAGATCGTGGCCCTGAGTGCCGACGCCTACAAGACCACGCGCGATCAGGTGTTCGCGGTGGGCATGAACGGCTTCCTGGCCAAGCCGGTGCAGCCGGACGACGTGGAGGCGCTGCTGCTGGCCACCTTTGGTGCGGCCGCGCCCGCACCAAAGGCCGCCGCCAGCCTGCCGTCGCCAGCGCCGAGCCCGCTGGCGGCGAGCCCCTTGGCGGCACCGCCGGCACCGGTCGTGGCGCCCCGCCCCGCGCGACGGCGCTTTCGCAGCGGCGAGTTGGCGGTGCACCTGGACATGACGGTGATCGGCGAGCTGTTCGTCGGCATCTCGATCCCGCGCTATCGCGCCCTGCTGGTCGATTTCTTCGGCGCGTCCGCCGACAGCATCGACGCCCTGCTGGCCGCGCTGGACCATGCCGATGCGGCCGCCTTGAAGACGCGGGCCCATTCCGTGAAGGGCGCGGCCGCCAGCCTGGGCCTGCGCGGCATCCACACCCTGGCGCTGCGCATCGAGCAGGACGGCCCGGCCTACGACGCCGCGCAATGCGCCGCCGCTGCCGCGCAGCTGCGCGAGGTGCTCGCCACCACGCGCGCCATGGGTGAGCGAATGGGCCTGCTTTGATCGCGATCACTGCCCACCACGACCCTGGGCGTGGCAGAATTTTCGGCTCCACCACCGTAGACCGCCATGCCGAGTTTTGATGTTGTCCTGGAGCCCGATCTGGTCGAGCTGCGCAATGCCGTCGACCAGAGCAACAAGGAGATCGGCACGCGCTTCGATTTCAAAGGCTCATCGGCCCACATCGAGAGCGTGGAAACCGGCAAGAAGCGCCAGCTGCAGTTGCTGGCCGACAGCGATTTCCAGATCAACCAGGTGCGCGACATCCTGCTGGCCAAGCTGAGCAAGCGCGGCGTGGACGTGCGCTTCCTCGATTTCACCGCCAAGATCGAGAAGATGGGCGGCGACAAGGTGCGCCTCACGGTGGAGGTCAAGCAAGGCGTGGACGCCGACACCGCCAAGAAGGTGCAGGCAGCGCTCAAGCAAAGCAAGATCAAGGTGCAGGGCTCCATCCAGGGCGACAGCGTGCGCGTCTCCGGCGGCAAGCGCGACGATCTGCAAGCGGCCATTGCCTTGCTGCGCAAGGATGTGAACGAGCTGCCCCTGAGCTTCAACAACTTCCGCGATTGACCGCCGCGATGCGCCGCACCGCCGCCGCGCTGCTGATGTTGTGCGCGGCGCCCTGGGCGGCGGCGCAGAGCGTCACCCTGTCGGGCAGCCTGGGCGCGAGCAAGGCCTTGCTGGTGATCGATGGCGAGCCCTACACCGTGGCCGTGGGCGCCAGCGCCAAGGGCGTGCTGCTCAAGCGCCTGGGCGATGGCGAGGCCGAGGTGAGCGTCGGTGGCCGCCAGACGCTGTTGCGCCTGGGCGCGCCGGTGCGCCTGGGTGGCGGCGGCGGCATGGCGAATGCACCGCGCGAGATCGTCCTCACCGCCGGGCCGGGCGGGCACTTTGCCTCGGCCGGCACCATCAATGGCAAGACCGTGCAGTTCATGGTGGACACCGGCGCCACCTCCATCGCCATGAGCCAGAGCGAGGCCAACCGCATCGGCCTGGATTGGCAGCGCGGGCGCCGCGCCCTCACGCAGACGGCCGGCGGGGTGGTGCCCATCCATGCCGTCAACCTCACCTCGGTGCAGGTGGGCGGCATCGAGGTCATCAATGTCGATGCCGTAATCCTGCCCACCGAGATGCCCATGGTGCTGCTGGGCAACAGCTTTCTCAGCCGCTTCTCGATGCGCCGCGACAACGACGTGATGCGGCTGGAGAAGCGCTGAGCTGGCTCAGGCCCGCGGCGGCCGCGCCGCGCCGAATGCGGCCACCGACACCAGGCCCAGCACCGCGAAGGCCAGCACCACCTCGGTGTAGCCCGGCACCATCAGCAGGAACCACGCGGCCGCCAGCGGTGCCGCCGCCCGGGACAACAGCCCGATGCCCGACATGGCCCCGCCGATGCGCCCCACGTGCGTGCGGCCGAAGTACAACGGCACCAGGCCGCCGCGCACGATAGTGACCAGGCCGTTGGACATGCCGAACACCAGCGCAAACACCAGCAGCACGGGCAAGGTGTGGCCGAGCGCGAAGAACAAGGTGCCCACCGGCAGGCCGATCAGCACCACCACGCCGAGCTTGCGCAGCGACCAGCCACGCCCGATGGCCACGTACACCAGTCGCCCCGCCACCTGCGCCGGCCCCACCGTCATCAGCACCACCAGCGCATCGGCCTGGCTCACACCCTTGGACTCGAAGATCGGCATCACGTGCGCCCACAGCGCGGCCGAGACAAAGGCGTGCAGCATGAAGCACAGCGTCAGCAGCCAGAAGGCCGGCGTGCGCAGGGCCTCGTGCAGCGTGGCATCGGCCTGCTCGTCTTCGTGGCGGGCCGAGGCCACCAGGGCCGGCCCGTTCAAGGCCCACCAGTGCAGGGGCGCGACGAAGAACAACAGCACCGCGCCAATGGCTGCCAGCGTGGCCCGCCAGCCCAGGTGCGGCAGCATCCAGGCCACTGCAGGGAAGGACAAGGTGCTGGCAAAGCCCCCCACCAGCGTGAGCATGGTGATGCCCTCGCGGTAGCGATCCGGGTAGCGCTTGGTGAGCACATTGAAGGCCGGCTCGTACAGCGTGGCCGCCATCGCAGCGCCCAGCACGGCCCACACCGCATACAGCATCCAGGGCTCGCTCACCAGCGACCAGACGCCGAAGCCCAGCCCGGCCAACGCATTGCCCACCGCCATCAACACGCGGCCCTGGCCCGCGTCCACCAGCGCGCCGGCCACATAGGTGGACGCGCCCCACACCGCCAGGCCGAGTGTGTAGGCGCCCATCAGCGTGGCCTTGTCCCAGCCCAGCTCGCGCTGCATGGGCAGCACAAAGGACGAAAAAACGTAGTAGAGGGCGGCCCAGCTCAGCACCTGGCCGATGGCCAGCGCCGACACCGTGCCTCGGTACCCAGGGGCGGCGAAGCTCATCGCGGCGATCATACGGTCGCACCCCTGTCGCACCAGGGACAAGCCATTTGCGAACGGTCGTGCTAAAAACCGAGACCACCGCGTGCGGCCGATGCCGCGCCACCGACACGGAGACACCCCCGCCATGGACCTGAACTTCACCCCGGAAGAGCTCGCCTTCCGCTCTGAGATACGACAGTGGGTGGCCGCCAACCTGCCCAAGGACATCAGCCACAAGGTGCACAACGCCCTGCGCCTGTCGCGAGACGACATGCAGCGCTGGGCCAAGATCCTGGGCGCCAAGGGCTGGCTGGGCTACCACTGGCCCAAGCAGTTCGGCGGCCCGGGCTGGACGGCCGTGCAACGCCACCTGTTCGAGGAAGAGTGCGCCCTGGCCGGCTCGCCGCGCATCGTGCCCTTCGGCCCGGTGATGGTGGCCCCGGTGATCATGGCCTTCGGCACGCCCGAGCAGCACCAGCGCTTCCTGCCCGGCATCGCCAGCGGCGAGGTGTGGTGGAGCCAGGGCTACAGCGAGCCGGGCTCGGGCTCGGACCTGGCCTCGCTCAAATGCCGCGCCGAGCGGCAAGGCAACAAGTTCCTGGTCAACGGCCAGAAGACCTGGACCACGCTCGGCCAATATGGCGAGTGGATCTTCTGCCTGGTGCGCACCAGCACCGACGGCAAGCCGCAAACCGGCATCAGCTTCCTGCTGATCGACATGAAGAGCCCCGGCATCAGCGTGCGCCCCATCATCACGATGGACGGCGAACACGAGGTGAACGAGGTGTTCTTCGACAACGTCGAGGTGCCCGCCGAGAACCTGATCGGCGAAGAAAACAAGGGCTGGACCTACGCCAAGTTCCTGCTCTCGCACGAGCGCACCGGCATCGCCGACGTCAACCGCAGCAAGCGCGAGCTCGAGCGGCTCAAGCGCATCGCCAAGTCCGAAGGCGTCTACGACGACGCCCGCTTCCGCGACCAGATCGCCCTGCTCGAGGTGGACATCGTGGCCCTGGAGATGCTGGTGCTGCGCGTGCTGTCCAACGAAAAGAGCGGCCGCAACAGCCTGGACATCGCCGGCCTGCTGAAGATCCGCGGCAGCGAGATCCAGCAGCGCTACACCGAGCTGATGATGATGGCC
>Ga0268298_10005685_pt1 | contig 11592 bp, 12 predicted proteins | sample WWTPWeurt_MetaG_FD_194462 | JGI IMG/M metagenome (GOLD analysis project Ga0268298, IMG submission 194462) | Activated sludge microbial communities from WWTP in Nijmegen, Gelderland, Netherland - WWTP Weurt | ecosystem: Engineered > WWTP > Aerobic digester > Activated sludge | place...
GATCGCGGCGCGCACGCGGTCGCGCGCCTCCTTGACTTCGGTGTCCGGCAGTCCGACCAGGGTGACCGACGGGAGTCCGCCGGCCAGATGCACTTCGACGGCGACCGGCGGTGCGGCGAGGCCGTCGAGACCCCGGCTGCGAACGATGGCCAGCGCCATGTGCGGGACCTGTGCGCCCTTACTTCCCTGCCTGCTTCTTTTCCAGCTCGGCGACGCGGGCTTCCAGTGCGGTCAGCTTTTCGCGGGTGCGGGCGAGCAGTGTCGACTGGATGTCGAATTCCTCGCGGGTGACCAGGTCCATCTTCTCGAACACGCTGGCGAGCAGGGCCTTGACGTTCTTTTCGATATCACGGGCCGGGCTGGCGGCAATCAGCGCCGAGAGCTTGCCGTTCAGTTCCTCGAAGATCTTGGGGTCGAGCATGGATCGTCCTGTCAAAAACACGCCGGTGGGAGGGAGGAAAGTCTAGCACACGCCCCCTGCCCGCCCGGCCGCCGCACCGCCGTGGCGCGCGCGCTGCGGTAAACGCACCCCCTTGGTGCGACCGTTCTGGTGCGTACTTTCCATCTGATTGATTTGAAACGATAAAAATTCTGGCACGGCTGATGCTAATCAAAGTTGCAAAGCTTTTCTTTCCATTGCCATCACTTTGAGGAGTCATCCATGAAGAAACTGATCGTTGCATCCGCGCTCGCCGCCGCCTTCGCTGCCCCGGCCTTCGCGCAGACGGCCGCCCCGGCCGCCGCCGAGGCCGCACCTGCCAGCCCGCATACGCTGACCGCCAACGTCGGCCTGTTCTCCAGCTACCGTTTCCGCGGCATCGACCAGACCTTCGGCAAGCCGGCCCTGCAGGGCGGCGTCGATTACTCGCACGAAAGCGGTTTCTACGCCGGTAACTGGAACTCGAACGTCAGCTCGGGCGCCGGTTTCCCGGATGGCAACCTGGAAATGGACTTCTACGGCGGCTGGAAGAAGACCTGGGGTGACTGGGGCCTCGACGTCGGCGGCATCGTCTATTACTACCCGGGTTCCGAGGGCCGCAATCTTGGCACGAAGGCCGACAGCGGTGCCGTGACCAACAAGGAGCTCTATATCGGCGGTTCGTGGAAGACCGTCTCGCTGAAGTACTACCACTCGGTGGATGACTACTTCTCGCTGCGCGGCTGGGATGCGAACGGCAACTCGACCGGCAAGAGCACCAAGGGCACGCATTACCTCGATCTGTCGGCGACCTACGATCTGGGCGACGGCTGGGGCATCAACGGCCACGTCGGCCACCTGTCGGCGAAGAACCAGCACAACGGCAGCTATACCGACTGGAAGATCGGCGTGACCAAGGACTTCAGCGGCTGGGTGGTCGGCCTGTCGTACGTCGATACGAATGCCGAGGGCAGCTGCTCGGGTTCGTCGAGCTGGCAGCCGTACTGCTTCACGAACTCGCTGCAGGATGAAGGCAAGGGCGTCGCCCTCAATACCGGCAGCAAGGACAAGGATGCCGGCCGCGGCGTCGCCGTACTGTCGGTCTCGCGCAGCTTCTGATCAAAAACCCCCGACCCTGACAGAGGAATAACATGAAACTCATCTCTGCAATCATCAAGCCGTTCAAGCTCGACGAGGTGCGTGAGGCGCTGTCCGCCATCGGCGTGCAGGGCATCACCGTCACCGAGGTCAAGGGCTTCGGCCGCCAGAAGGGCCACACCGAGCTGTACCGTGGCGCCGAGTACGTCGTCGACTTCCTGCCCAAAGTGAAGATCGATGCGGCGGTTCGCGACGACATCGTCGACCAGGTCATCGAGGCGATCGAGAAATCGGCCAGCACCGGCAAGATCGGTGACGGCAAGATCTTCGTCTTCCCCCTTGAGCAAGTGATCCGCATCCGCACCGGTGAAACCGGTGAGGAAGCCCTCTGAGGAGCGACATCATGATGAAGCGCATTTTTGCAACGCTGGCCCTGCTGGGGGCCGTCGCTGTCGGTAGCGTCGGCAACGCGGCCTGGGCCGAGGAGAAGCCGGCGGCGCCTGCCGCCACGGCGCCTGCTGCCGCTGCACCCGCAGTAGCAGCACCGGCGGCGGCCGATGCCGCAGCACCGGCGGCTGCGCCCGCGCCGGTCGCCAACAAGGGTGACAACGCCTGGATCATGATCAGCGCCGCGCTGGTGATCCTGATGTCGATCCCCGGCCTCGCGCTGTTCTATGGCGGCCTCGTCCGCTCGAAGAACATGCTCTCGGTCCTGATGCAGGTTTTTGTCACCTTCTCGCTGATCAGCATCCTCTGGGTGATCTACGGGTACTCGGTGGCCTTCACCGAAGGCGGCAACTTCTTCGGGACGCTCGACAAGCTGTTCCTGAAGGGCGTCACCGTCGACTCGGTGGCGGCGACCTTCTCGAAGGGCGTCGTGGTCTCCGAGTATGCCTACGTGATCTTCCAGGGCGCCTTCGCGGCGATCACCTGCGGCCTCATCGTCGGTGCCTTCGCCGAGCGCGTGAAGTTCTCGGCCGTGCTGGCGTTCATGGTGATCTGGTTCACCCTGTCGTACCTGCCGATGGCGCACATGGTCTGGTACTGGGCGGGTCCGGATGCCTACACCGATGCGGCTGCGGGCGAACTCGCGGGCAAGACGGCGGGCTTCCTGTTCCAGAAGGGTGCGCTCGACTTCGCCGGCGGTACCGTGGTGCATATCAACGCCGCTGTCGCCGGCCTCGTCGGTGCCTTCCTGATCGGCAAGCGCGTCGGCTACGGCCGCGAGTCGATGGCGCCGCACAGCCTGACCTTCACGATGATCGGTGCCTCGCTGCTGTGGTTCGGCTGGTTCGGCTTCAACGCGGGTTCGGCCCTCGAAGCCTCCGGCGGTGCCGCCCTGGCGATGGTCACGACCTGGATCGCGACGGCCTGCGCAGCGCTGTCCTGGATGTTCGCCGAATGGATGCTGAAGGGTAAGCCCTCGATGCTGGGTGCCGCTTCGGGCGCCGTCGCCGGCCTCGTGGCGATCACCCCGGCCGCCGGTTTCGTCGGCGTCATCGGTGCCATCGTCATCGGCCTGCTCGCCGGCGTGATCTGCCTGTGGGGCGTCAATGGCCTGAAGCGCCTGCTCGGCGCGGACGACTCGCTGGACGTCTTTGGCGTCCATGGCGTCGGCGGCATCCTCGGCGCGATCCTGACCGGCGTCTTCGCAGCGCCGTCGCTGGGTGGCACGGGTGTCTACGACTACGTGGCCAACAAGGTCGGCGACTACGACATGGCGGCCCAGGTGATCAGCCAGCTGTGGGGTGTCGGTACCGTCATCCTGTGGTCGGGCATCGTTTCCCTGGTCGCCTTCAAGCTGGTCGATGTGGTCCTCGGTCTGCGCGTTCCGGAAGAAGAGGAGCGCGAGGGCCTGGACATCACCTCCCACGGCGAATCGGCCTACCACCACTGATTTCCTCCTCGCAGCATGACTCCCATTGCGGGCGCCTTCGGGCGCCCGTTTTTTTGGGTGGTGGCATAATTCCACCTCGTTTCAGGAATCGGGGCCGCAACAGGCGCCGTGTAAGGGGATTTCCTTGGCTTTGTTCATTTCGCCCGAGCGCCGTTCGCTGCTCGAGGCCAATCATCTCGGCAGCTTCGACGACGCGTGGGTTTTCAAGGCGGCGTGGTTCGAGGAGCCGAATGCCCGCCGCGGTGGCTGGAGCGGCGTCTGCCGCATCGCCCTGCCCTTGCCCGAGGGCGGCGAACTCGGCGTGTTCCTGAAGCGGCAGGAGAACCATCAGCGCCGTACCTGGCGTCATCCCATCGATGGCGAACCGAGCTTCGCCTGCGAATTCCGCATGCTGCGCTATGTCGAGGCGCACGCGGTCCCGGCACCGCGACCGCTGTTCTTCGGCAGTGCCATCGGCGAGGGCAAGCCGCGCGGCATCCTGATGACGCAGGAGCTCGCCGGCTATCGTCCGCTCGATGTCGTCATGCGCGAGCTGTTCGCCGACGGGGCGCCGCCGCTGGTGCGGAAGCGCCTGCTGCTGCGCAAGGTCGCGGGACTGGTACGCCAGATGCACGATGCGCGCGTGATGCATCGTTCTCTTTACCCCAAGCATCTGTTCGTGCGCTGGGATGACGGTGCAGAGCCCGAGGTCGCGGTGATCGATCTCGAGAAGTCGCGTACGACGCTGATTGCCGCCGTGCGCACGGTGTACGACCTGGCGACCCTGACGCGGCATTCGGACTACTGGAGCCGCAGCGATCGCCTCTACTTCCTGTTGCACTACCTCGGCCTGCAGCGACTGACGCCGTGGGCACGCCGGCTCTGCCGCTGGATCGTCAAGCGGGCCCAGCGCAAGCGTCGCGACTAGCGGCGCCGACCGAAGACACCCGTGAAGACCTTCGATCACCTGCTCGACACCCTGAATGCCGCGCCGCCGGCGGATCGGCCGGCGATCGAGGCCCTGATCCGCAAGACTTTCCAGGTGACGCGTGCGGCGCTGGTGCTCGACATGACGGATTTTTCGATCTCGGTCCGGCGCACCGGCATCCTGGCACACCTCGCCCTGATCCGCCGCATGCAGGTGCTCGCTCGTGCACCGATCGTCGATGCGGGCGGGGAGATCGTGAAACACGACGCGGACAATGTCTTCGCGGTATTTCCGGATGCCGCACAGGCGCTGCGTGCGGCGGAGGCGATCCAGCAGCAGCTGGCCGGACGGGGCCTCGCGACGACCGACGGATGCAGCGTCGGGGCCAGCATCGGGATCGATGTCGGTGACATCCTGCTGATCCGCGAAACGGATTTCTTCGGCGACGCCGTCAACATCGCTTCCAGGCTGGGCGAGGATCTCGCCGCGCGAGGCGAGATCCTCGTCAGCGAGCGCGCCTGGGCGGCGGCCGGCAAGCCCCCGGGCTACGAAGCGGCCGAATATGTCGTTTCCGGCCTGCCGATCCCCGTTTTTCGCCGCCGCTTTACCTGACCGCGCTGCATGCCAGGTGAATGCGGCGTGCTTGACGCCGTCTTCAGCCTGGGCATAAGGTTCGTCCGCGGTACATAACGATTCGAACGACCTATCCGGACACCAAAGGAGACAACATGATGCGTATCCCGGTCAGCAGACTGTTTTCCACTGTCGCCATGGCCATCGGCCTGCTCGCGGCAAATGTTGCAGCCGCATCGCCGTACAGCGGTTTCTACGTTTTCGGCGACAGCCTCTCGGACAGCGGCAACATCTACGCCACGACCAGCGGCAGCCTGCCGCCCTCACCCTACTTCAGCGGACGCTTCTCGAACGGTCCGACCTACGCGGAAGACCTGGCGGGCCGCTACGGCTTTGCCGCCGCACCGTCACTGCTCGGCGGCACCAACTATGCCTTCGGCGGCGCCACTGCGGGAGGCGCGGCGATGGCGATCCCGTCGCTCGGCGATCAGGTCTCGATGTTCCGCGCGAAACCCGGCGCGGCAGACAGCAGCGCGCTGTATGTCGTCTGGGCGGGCGGCAACGATCTGCGTGCCGACCCGAGCCCGGTGGGCATCGGTTCGGCGTTGGGCGGCATCTCCGGAGCGATCCAGGGACTTTATCAGGAGGGGGCCCGCAACTTCCTGGTGATGAACCTGCCGAACCTCGGGCTGACGCCGGAGGCGCAGGCCAACGGTACGGTTGCTGCAGCAACCGCGGGCTCGATGATCTTCAACAGCTACTTCAACAGCACGATCGGCGGTTTGCAGGGCGCACTCGCCGGCAGCAACATCCGCACGCTCGACACCTTTGCGCTGTTGAGCGGCATCGTCGCCAATCCGGTCGCGGCCGGCCTCGGCAATGTCACCAACGCATGCTTCAACGGTACCTCCGTCTGCAGCAATCCGGACAGCTACCTGTTCTGGGACGGCATTCATCCGACGGCGGCCGGCCATCGCCTGATTGCCGATGCGGCGTTTAACGTACTCGCGGTGCCGGAGCCCGAAACCTACGCGCTGATGCTGGCGGGGATGAGCCTGCTGGCCTGGCGCATGCGCCGTCGTCGCCACTGATCGTCGACGCAGGACTGAGGGCCGGTTCCGTTTTCCGGAGTCGGCCCTTTGTTTGTGGCGTGCGTCTGCGATGCCCGTTGATCGGGGATTCGCGCAACCATGGCTGCCATGGTCTTGTAATGCAATCAGCATTTTCGCGGCTATAATCGTCCGCTTTCCCTCAGGAACCAAATCAATGAAGGACGCGCTGCGTAAGCTCTGCTGCCTGGTCTCGACGATATGCCCGCTGCTGGCTTGGGCCGGGTTTGACGAAGCGCTGAAATCCTATCAGGCACGCGACTACGCTGCGGCGCGGACGGAGGCGGCGAGTGCTGCCGATGCCGGGGATGCACGTGCGAGCCTGCTGCTCGGCGTCATGGTTCAGGCGGGCCAGGGAGGGGCTGCCGATGCGGAGCAGGCGGTCGCTCATTTCGAGAAGGCTGCGCGGGGCGGCATCGTCGGTGCCTACTCGAAGCTGGCCCAGGCCTACTCGCGCGGTGCGGGGGTGGCGAAAGATCGCGACAAGGCGCTGGGCTACGCCCGCAAGGCGGCGAGCCTTGGCGATCCGGAAGGCGCGTTTTTTCTTTCCGTGCTGTTGACCAACGAGTACCTGAGCTACATGAACGCGAACGGCAAGTCGGACGACACCCGCTACTTTCAGCTGGCGAAGCGACCGCTCTCGGAACGCTCGATCGATACCGAGGCACAGGATGCTCTGTACTGGTCTGCGGACAAGGGTTTTCCGATGGCGGTCTACATGCTCGCGCTGAAAGCCGCGGCCACGACCGGGGACGGCAACCGGAAGCGCATGCTGAGCCTTGCCGAGAAGCTCGGCCCGACGGCCCCGGCCGTATTGCAGAACTACGTGAAGGTGGCGCGTCACATGGATACGCTGGGGGACAGCTATGCCAGCCCGCAGCTGTTCATCGACACCCAGACCATGCAGATGGTCGCCGGGACGATACAGACCTGCGGCATCCGGGATGCGCGCGACGAAAAGACGCCGATGGCGAAGCTCGTCGGCACCCGGGTCTCGAAGCCGGTCTACGGGGCCGTGTATTTGCCGACCCGCATGCCGGGTTACGAAAAGGCCTACCTGATGGCCGGGCAATGGGAAGAGGAGTGGACCTATACCGGCTGTGAGCGTACGGCAGCGGTGACCGTCAAGTTCGTTGCGGACGGTTTTGGCGGCGCGCACATGCGATCGGAACAGTCCGGGAAGGATATACCCGGCATTTCAGGAGCCGGCGAGGCGAAAGCACGCAAGGAATAGCGCAGCCGGCGGGGCCCGCTATTTGATCAGCGGCAGCAGCGTACGGAATTCGTCGGTGCCGGCGCGTGCCAGCCACTCGAAAAGGACCATCTCGGTGGTGACGATATCGGCGCCGGCTTCGCGCATGCGTGAGATCGCGGCGGCACGGTTGGCGGGGGTGCGGGACGATGTGGCATCCTCGACCAGGCAGACCGCGTAGCCGGCATCGAGCAGCCCGAGCACGGTCTGCAGCACGCAGACATGGGCCTCCATGCCGGTGACGATGATCCGGCGGCGGCCGCTGTCGGCGATCAGGTCGAGAAATCCGGGTTCGCGCGCGCAGGAGAAATGCATCTTCTCGAAGCGTTGCGCCCGGGGCGGCAGCGGCTGCAGGTCCTGCACCGTCGGGCCGAGGCCGCGTACATATTGCTCGGAGACGACGATGGGTACGCCGAGACGATCGGCGGCGGCCAGCAGGCGCTGGTTGTTGGCGATGGCTGCGGCGCCTTCATGGATCGCCGGCGCCAGCTTTTCCTGGATGTCGACGATCAGCAGCAGCGACTGGTGGCGATCGATGAGCATGCGGCCTCCTTTGTCGTGTGGCGCAGGTCCGGTGCTCCGGTCTGCCGGTTAGCGGAAGACGACGGTCTTGTTGCCGTGCACGAGGACGCGATCCTCGAGATGGTACCTGAGGCCGCGTGCCAGCACCGTCTTCTCGATGTCCTTGCCGTAGCGGACCATGTCCTCGATCGAATCCGAATGGTCGATGCGGATCACGTCCTGTTCGATGATCGGACCCTGGTCGAGTTCCTCGGTCACGTAGTGGCAGGTGGCGCCGATCAGCTTGACGCCGCGCTCGTAGGCCTGGTGGTAGGGCTTGGCGCCGACGAAGGACGGCAGGAAGGAATGGTGGATGTTGATGATCTGGCCGGGATACTTGGCGCACAGGTCGGACGACAGCACCTGCATGTAGCGCGCGAGCACCATGCAGTCGCCGCGCACGTCTTCGAAGATGCGCTGCACTTCGGCGTAGGCGGCGGCCTTGTTGTCGGGCAGTACCGGCACATGGTGGAACGGGATGCCGTGCCATTCGACGAAGCCGCGGAAGGTGTCGTGGTTGGAGATGACGCAGGGGATCTCGATATCGAGTTCCTTCGCCTGCCAGCGCGCCAGCAGGTCGTAGAGGCAATGCTCCTGCTTCGACACCAGCAGCACCAGACGCTTCTTCACCGCCGAGTCGCTGATGCGCCAGTCCATCTGCAAGGGCTCGCCGACGGCAACGCGGAAACGATCGCGGAACTCGGCCAGCAGGAAAGGCAGCGACGCCGCCTTGATCTCCATGCGCATGAAGTAGCGGCCGGTCAGGTCGTCGGCGTGATAGCTCGACTCGAGGATCCAGCCGCCGTGCTGCGCAATGAAGCCGGAGACCTTGGCGATGATGCCGACCTGGTCCGGGCAGGAGGCGGTCAGCGTGTAGAAGCGTTCGCGATGCATGATTTCGCCTTAAACCGAAGCGCCAAGCCCCCTTGGGGGGCGGCGAACGAAGTGAGCGGGGGCGGAGCCAATGGCCGAAAGGCTTGCGCGAAAGTCAGGCGACTTTCGCGAAAGCCTTGTCGATTTCGGCGCGCAGCGCGTCGTAGTCACGTACGACCGGATACTGCGGGAACTCGCGGATGACGTTCTCGGGCGGGTGGAACAGGATGCCACCGTGCGCCTCGCCGAGCATCGCCGTGTCGTTGTAGGAATCGCCGGCCGCGACGATCTTGAACTTCAGTTCCTTGAAGCGCTTCACCGCTTCCTGCTTCTGGTTCGGCATGCGCAGGTGGTAATTGACCAGCATGCCGCTCGAATCGGCCTCGAGCGAGTGGCAGAACAGCGTCGGCCAGCCGAGCTGGCGCATCAGCGGGTGGGCGAACTCGTAGAAGGTGTCGGAAAGGATCACCACCTGGTAGTCCTCGCGCAGCTGGTCGAGGAAGGCGCGTGCGCCGGCCATCGGGCCCATCTCGGCGATCACCTTCTGGATGTCCGGCAGGCCCAGCTTGTGCTGGCGCAGGATGTCGAGGCGGTACTTCATCAGCACGTCGTAGTCCGGCTCGTCGCGGGTGGTGCGGCGCAACTCGGGAATCTTCGTGCGCTCGGCAAATTCGATCCAGATTTCGGGAACGAGGACACCCTCGAGGTCAAGACAAACGATTCTCACCGGAATTCTCCCTGCATTATTGGTTTGCCGCGGCAGCGGCTGGGCGGAACGCGAAAAACGGCGATTTTATCATTGCGGATCAGCCAGTTCCTCTAATTCCATCTGAATCTCGAGCCAGCGTTCCTCAGCGGCTGCGATGTCTGTATCGAGTTGCGCCTGCCGTTTCAGTTTTGCTTCCAGCGCAGCACGGTCAGGTGCGGTGTAGGCCGCCGGATCGGCGAGTTCCTCGTCGAGCGCCGCTTTCTCCTTCTGCCATCCCTGCAGCTTGCGGTCGAGCTGTTCGCCCTCCTTCACCAGCGGCCGCCGCTTCGCCAGCAACGCCTGCCGGTCCGCTGCGGCCTGTTCGCGGGCGGCAATGCGGGCGGCTTTGTCCGCCGCCTTGTCGAGCGCGACGTCGGTGCTCGGCGCCTTCGCAGCTTCGCGCTGCGCGGCCAGCCAGCCGGCGTAATCGTCGAGGTCGCCGTCGAAGGGCGCGACCTTCCCGTCGGCGACCAGCAGCAGCGTGTCGGCGGTGGTGCGCAGCAGGTGGCGATCGTGCGAGACGAGCACGACGCCGCCTTCGTATTCGTTCAGCGCCAGCGTCAGCGCCTCGCGCATTTCGAGGTCGAGGTGGTTGGTCGGTTCGTCGAGCAGCAGCAGGTTGGGCCGGTTCCAGATCAGCAGCGCCAGTGCCAGGCGCGATTTCTCGCCGCCGGAGAACTTGCCGCAGGGCGCCGTCGCCATGTCGCCGCGGAAGTCGAAGCCGCCGAGGTAGTCGCGCAGTTCCTGTTCCCGGGTTAGCGGGTCGAGGCGCTGCATGTGCTGCAGTGGCGATTCGTCCGGGCGCAGGTGTTCGAGCTGGTGCTGCGCGAAGTAGCCGATGGCGAGGCCCTTGCCCTCGGTGTGCTGGCCGGCGAGCGGCGCCAGTTCGTTGGCGAGCAGCTTGACCAGCGTCGATTTGCCGGCGCCGTTGCGACCGAGCAGCGCGATGCGCTCGCCGGGGCGCAGCGTCAGTTCGACGCCGTCGAGAATCACCTTGGCCGGCGAAGTTGTGTTGTATCCGGCCTTCGCTTCGTGCAGCACCAGCAGCGGGTCCGGCGCTGCGGCCGGGTCGCGGAAGCGGAAGGTGAAGGGCGTGTCGACGTGCGCCGCCGCCACTTCTTCCATGCGCTCCAGCGCCTTCATGCGGCTCTGCGCCTGCCGCGCCTTGGTGGCCTTGGCGCGGAAGCGGTCGATGAAGCGGTGCAGGTGCTGGATCTCGCGCTGCTGCTTCTCGAACATTGCCTGCTGCAGCGCGAGCTGCGCCGCGCGCTGGCGCTCGAAAGCGGAATAGTTGCCGGAATAGAGCTTCATGCCGCCCTGCTCGATGTGCAGGATGTTGCCGACGACCGCATCGAGGAAGTCGCGGTCGTGCGAGATCATCAGCAGCGTGCCGCGGTAGCCGCGCAGCCAGCCTTCGAGCCAAAGCACGGCGTCGAGGTCGAGGTGGTTGGTCGGCTCGTCGAGCAGCAGCAGGTCGGAGCGGCACATCAGGGCGCGGGCGAGGTTGAGCCGCACACGCCAGCCGCCGGAGAACTCGGCCACCGGGCGGGTCATGTCGGCGTTGGAAAAACCGAGGCCGTGCAGCAGTTCGGCAGCGCGCGCCTTGGCGGCATAGCCGCCGATCTCCGAGAGGCGGGCGTGCAGCGCACCGATCTTCTCGCCCTCGTGGGCAGCCTCTGCGGCGGCGAGCGCACGCTCGATCTCGCGCAGCTCGACGTCGCCGTCGAGCACGAACTCCAGTGCCGGGTCGGGCAGCGCCGGCGTTTCCTGCGCGACGTGGCCGATCACCCAGGAGGGCGGAACATCGAGATCGCCCTTCTCGGCATGCAGCGCACCGGTGAGCAGCGCGAAGAACGAGGACTTGCCGCAGCCATTGCCGCCGGTGAGGCCGATCTTCCAGCCGGGGCCGAGTTGCAGGGAGGCGTTGTCGACGAGGGTTTTCGCGGCGCGCGCGAAGGTGAGGTTGCGCAGGACGATCATGGACGGGGCGGCGGCAAAGGCGCGCGAAGCGCGTAAAATCGCCATTCTACCGGCTGGACAACCTGAACCCTCTGATCGCCATGTTCTACAGACCCAGATTTGCTGCCCTGATGTTTGCACTCGTAGCGCCGTTCGCGGTCGCCCAGGTGGATTCGCGTCCGCTCACCGATGCGGAG
>Ga0268298_10005686_pt1 | contig 11592 bp, 9 predicted proteins | sample WWTPWeurt_MetaG_FD_194462 | JGI IMG/M metagenome (GOLD analysis project Ga0268298, IMG submission 194462) | Activated sludge microbial communities from WWTP in Nijmegen, Gelderland, Netherland - WWTP Weurt | ecosystem: Engineered > WWTP > Aerobic digester > Activated sludge | place: Netherlands...
ATGCAGGCCACGCCGGCCGCCTGGCCGCCCAGCTCGTTGCTCCTGGCATCCGGGGCAGCGAGGCCCATGCCCTTGAGGAAGCCGTTGTGCCGCTGAGCGCCCACTGGGTGGCCCGGGAACAGATCCAGGGTGACGATCCGGGCCGCCTTGCCGCCCAGCGCGGCCTTGGCGTACTCGCCGATCATCACGCCCGCCTTGTAGTTGTCGGTGGCGAACAGGGCATCGGTGGCCTCCACCGGATCGGTGGGACTGTCCAGCGCGATCACCAGCACGCCCTTGTCGCGCGCCTTCTTGATGGCCGGCACGATGGCCTTGCTGTCGCTGGGTGTGATCAGGATGGTCTTGGCGCCGGCAGCGATCATGTTCTCCATCGCCGTCACCTGGCCGGCGTTGTCGCCATCGGCCTTGCCGGCACCCGTCAGCAGCTTGGCCCCCTTGGCCTTGGCGGCTTCGGCTGCGCCCTCCTTCATCTTGACGAAGAACGGATTGGTCTCGGTCTTGGTGATCAGGCCGATCACCGGCTGGCCTTGTGCGTCCACCGATGCGTGCCAGCCCAGGGCCAGCGCGGCAGCCAAGGCGACGAGCGAGTGAGAACGGTTCATGGGGGCTCCTCTGAAGATGCGGACGAGGGGGAAGCAGCGCCACGTCTCGGCGCACAGCGCCGCCGGCGGGGGCGGCGTCGACATTGTGATCCTGGTTGTTAAATAACTCCAGTGGATTGATTAATGGAAAACCCGGTGGCTGCGGGACGGTCGCCGCGTCATGCTCCCGGTCGGGCCCGCCCGTGCCGGGCCACGAGGAGGAGCCCCATGATCGTGGTCAGCGGAGAAGCGCTGGTCGATGTGTTCGATGCCGGCCCCACGGCCACCGGGCAGATGCTGGATGCGCGCATCGGCGGCTCGCCGCTGAACGTGGCCATCGGGCTGGCGCGACTGGGGCAGCCGGTGGCCTTCTTCGGAGCGCTGGGTCGCGGCTTTCTGGGCGAACGGCTGGCACGAGCGCTGCGCGAAGAGGCCGTGGACACCTCGGCCATGATCCGCGTGCAGGCTCCCACCACACTGGGCCTGGTCGGGCTCGATGCCCAGGGCGTGGCCGACTATGACTTTTATGGCCACGGCGGCGCCGACCGGCAGCTGCACCCGGCCGACCTGGATCGGGTGCCGGCGGCGCAGGCCTTCCACTTCGGGTCTTATGCGATGGTGGTCGAGCCGGCCGGCAGCACGCTGCGCGAACTGGCACGACGCGAATCGTCGCGCGCGCTGGTGAGCTACGACGTCAACGTTCGGCTCAATGTGGAGCCCGAGGTCACCCGCTGGCAGGCGGTGGTGCAGGCGATGCTGCCGCATGTGCACCTGCTCAAGCTCAGCGACGAGGACCTGGGGCGGCTGCGCCCCGGGGCCGACGAGGCCGCCTGCGCCCAGGGGTGGCTGCGCGCCGGCCCGGCGCTGGTGGTGGTGACGCATGGCGGCCGCGGCGCGCGGGCTTATACCCAGGCCGGCGTGATCGACGTGAGCGCGGCACCGACGACCCTGGTGGACACCGTCGGCGCCGGCGACACCTTCCAAGCGGCGATGCTGGCCGCGCTGGCCGAGCGCGGCAGGCTCTCGGCGTCGGGGGTGCGCTCGATGGGCCAGGCCGAGTGGTGCGAGGTGCTGGACTTCGCGGCCCGGGCCGCCGCCATCACCTGCGGCCGCACGGGGGCCGATCTGCCGCGCCGCCGTGAACTCGATACCCTGCCAGGGGGCGCTGCCGGCACCTGAGGCGCTGGCGCGTCGGGTGCACCGCTTTGTCGCCGCACGATGCGGCAGCCACTTGGGCAGTGTGGCGTCCAGCGGAACCGGGCGGGACGACGCGCAGTAGCATCCGCGAGCCTGCCGAGGGCCAGGCCCGCCCCGACGGGGTGGCGTCGCCCGGGCCGAGCCCGCCCCAAACCGCCCAGGAGCCCCCGCATGACGCAGACCATCTCCCTGCCGCTGTGGCTCTTCGCCGGCCTGCTGGCGCTGGCGGTGCTGGCGGCCATCGACCGCCTGCTGCTGCCGGGCTTGCGCTGGTACGTGCGGCGCCGGGTGCGCGGCGTGATCGAGGAGATCAACGTCCGGCTCAAGATCGATCTGCCGCAGTTCAAGCTGACGCGCCGGCAGGCGCTGATCGACCGGCTGGTGAGCGACCCGCGGGTGCTGGCCGCGGTGGACGAGCAGGTGCAGCGCGAGCAGGTGTCGCGCCTGTCGGTGATGCGCCAGGTGCATGTGTATGCGCGCGAGATCGTGCCGGCCTTCAACGCCTACGTGTACTTCCGCACCGGCTACTGGCTTGCCAAGACTTTTGCCCGGCTGCTGTACCGGGTGCGCCTGGGCTACTCCGACCCGCGGGCGCTGGCCGGGCTGGATCCGAAATCCACCGTGGTGTTCGTGATGAACCACCGCAGCAACATGGACTACATCCTGGTCTCGTTCCTCGCCGCCGAGAAGGTGGCGCTGAGCTACGCCGTGGGCGAGTGGGCACGGGTGTGGCCGCTGCAGGGCCTGATCCGCGCCATGGGCGCGTACTTCGTGCGCCGCAACTCGGGTGATCCGTTGTACCGCATGGTGCTGCAGCGCTATGTGCAGATGGCCACCGAGGGCGGCGTGCCGCAGGCCATGTACCCCGAGGGCGGGCTGACCACCGACGGCGCGCTGCGCCCGCCCAAGCTGGGGCTGCTGGACTACATGCTCAAGGGCTTCGATGCGGGCGGCGAACGCGACCTGGTCTTCGTGCCGGTGGGCATCAACTACGACCGGGTGATCGAAGATCGCTCGCTGCTGGGCAAGGCCGACCCCGCCGCGCCGCGGCGCGGCCTGGGGGCCACGCTGCGCATCACCGCCGGCTTCATCGGCCGGCTGGTGCTGCTGCGGCTGGCCGGGCGCGGCTTCCGCTTCGGCTACGCCTGCGTCAACTTCGGCCAGCCGGTGTCGATGCGCGAGTGGACCCGCCAGCAGGCGGTGGACTTTCGCGCGCTGGACGACACCGCCCGCCGCGACGCCGTGGCGCGGGTGGGCGCCCTGCTGATGGCGCAGATCGGCCACATCGTGCCGGCGCTGCCGGTGCCGCTGGTGGCCAGCGTGCTGCTGCGCGAGCCGTCGCGCGCGGTCTCGGCGCTGGAGCTGAAGGCCGAGGTGAGCGCGCTGATGAGCGCCATCGAGCGCGGCGGCGCCCATGTCTACGTGCCGCGCGCCGACCGCGACTACGCCATCGAGGTGGGCCTGCGCATGCTCACGCTGCGCCACCTGGTGCGCGAGGAGGCCGGGCTGTACCGCGCCCACGAGGGCGAGCTGCCGGTGCTGCGCTACTACGCGCTGTCCATCGCGCACCTGTGCCCGCCCGCCGGTGCGCGGCCGGCCGGGGCGGCCGACGCCACGCCGGCCTGGCCGGAGGCCGCCTGATGCTGGCCCGCCTGCAGCAGGGCATCGCGATCGCCCTGGCCGGGCTGGCGCTGGGCTGGATCGGCTGGACCTGGCCCGACGCACCGGGGTGGACCGTTGGCGGCCTGGTCGTGATCGCCACGGGTCATGCGTTGTTCCTGGGTGCGGAGTTCATGCTGATGCACCGCGTCAACCGCAGCGATCCGTCGCCGCGGGCCACGTGGCCGCAGCTTGGCCGGGCGTGGCTGGGTGAATCGTTGCAGGCGCCGCGGGTGTTCGGCTGGCGACAGCCGTTTCGCACCCAGGCCTGGCCCGACCAGGAGGTGCCGGCGGTGGCCGGCGCGTTGCCGGGCGAGCTGCCGGGGGTGGTGCTGGTGCACGGCTTCTTCTGCAACCGCGCCTTCTGGAACCCCTGGCTGCAGCGGCTGCACGCCGCGGGCCAGCCACACGTCGCGGTGACCCTCGAGCCGGTGTTCGGCGGCATCGACGACTATGCGCCGCTGATCGACGCGGCGGTGCGCCGGCTGCATGCGGCCACCGGCCGGCCGGTGCGGCTGGTGTGCCACAGCATGGGCGGCCTCGCGGTGCGGGCCTGGCTGCGGCAACCGGGGGCCGAGGCGATGGTGGGCCAGGTGGTCACGCTGGGCACGCCGCACCACGGCACCTGGCTGGGCCGCTTCGGCACCTCACGCAATGCGCGGCAGATGCGGCCCGACAGCCGCTGGCTGCAAGCGCTTGCATCGTGCGAACCGGCCTCGCGACGCGCCCGCTTCGTGTGTTACTTCTCGAACTGCGACAACATCGTCTTCCCGGCCCGCACCGCCACGCTGGAAGGGGCCGACAACCGCTTCGTGCCCGGCCTGGCGCATGTGGCGATGGCCTTCGATGCGCGGGTGATGAACGAGGTGCTGGGCCGGCCGTGACGCCTTGCGCACGCCAGGCCCTTCCGCGCGCGGCCACAACGACATTTTCTTGACCTAACCCCTGGTCACCGCCGGGCTGCCGACCGTGTAATCCGCGGACGCGGCGCGTCCCCCACGCAACAGGACGGCTGCGCGCGGCGGCCATCACCCGCCGCCGCCGCCTTCCGACGGGGTGAAGTCGACTCGGGAGCGGCCATTGGTCGACTCAAGAGGACGCCATGGCTCGATTCAAACGCTGTTTCCCCGGTTGGCCGGCCGCGCTGCTGCCTGTCCTTCTGGCACTCGGCCTGCATGCCGCCGAGGCCAACACGGCCGGTGGCCGTCTCGCGCGCATCGCCGGCAGCGGCGCGCTGCGGGTGTGCGTGTGGCCCGACTACTACGGCATCACCTGGCGCGATCCGAAGACCCAGCAGTTGTCGGGCATCGACGTCGACATGGCCGTCGAACTGGCCCGCTCGCTCGGCGTGGCGGTGCGCTTCGTCGACAGCTCGTTTGCCACGCTGGTGGATGATGTGCGCGCCGACCGCTGCGACATCGCGATGTTCGCCATCGCCATCACCCGCGAGCGGGCCGAGAAGCTGCGCTTCGCCTCGCCGCACCTGCAAAGCGACATCCACGCCATCACCACCAAGGTCAACCGCCGGGTGCGCGACTGGTCCGACATCGATCGCCCCGGCGTGGTGGTGGCGGTGGCCCGCGGCACCTACCACGAGCCGGTGATGCGCCAGCGCCTGACGGCGGCCACCCTCAAGGTGGTGGACACGCCGCATGCCCGCGAGCAGGAGGTCGAGTCGGGCCGCGCCGATGTGTTCATGACCGATTACCCCTACAGCCGGCGCCTGCTGGGCAGCGTCGACTGGGCCCGGCTGGTGTCGCCGCCCGGCCCCTACCACGTGGTGCCGTATGCCTGGGCGATGGCCCCGGGCGACGATGGCTTCCACGCCCGCATCGAGCGTTTCGTCGACGCGGTGCGCCAGGACGGCCGGCTGGTCGCCTCGGCGCGGCGGCATGGCCTGGAAGCCATCGTCAACGTTCCATGAGATGAAGGCGCCGTTGCTGCGGCGGCATGCCGCCACGCTGGGCTTTGCGGCGCTGATGCTGGTGCTGGCGGCGGTGGTGGCGGCGGCCACCGCCTATCACCTGGTGCACCTGCGTTCGGTGGAACTGCAACGCCTGGGCGATGCCGCGGCGCACCATGCCCGGGTGTTCGAGAGCCACCTGTCGCACAGCCTGAACGTGGTCGACCTGACGCTGGGCAACCTGGCCGACGGCGACGTGCCCGGCTCCGATCCGGCGGCCCGGTCGGCGCACCTGCGGCTGGCGCTGCGCCATGCACCCTACCTGCGCTCGCTGTCCATCCTCGATCCCGACGGCCGGGTGGTGGCCAGCTCGGAGCCGGCCAACCTGGGGCTGCAGCCCGCGCTGGGCCGGCTGCAGCCCGAGACGGCGCCCGAGGCCGTGCTGCTGCGCTTCGGCCGCCCCTGGGAAGGCCGGGACATGGCCGGCGGACGGGCCACCACCCCCGACACGCCGGTGGGCTCGGGCACGCCGAACTTCGTGCCGGTGGTGCGCGCGCTGGATGCCCGGCGCCGCGTGGTGGCCGCGCTGAACCCGGACTACTTCATCGGCCAGATGGCCAATGCGCTGCCCATCGGTGGCGGTGGCGCCGCCGAGGTGCTGTCGCTGGACGGCGTGGTCTGGCTGAGCAGCGACGAGTCGGCCCGTGCGCCGGCCGCCGGCACGCGCATGCGGGTGCCGGGCCTGGACCTGGGCGCGCCCGGCCAGGCCGCCGAGGGCCTGCTCGAGTGGGCCCGCTCCGGCGAACGGGTCGAGCTGGTGGCGTTCCGCCTGTCGCGGGTGTATCCGCTGGCGGTGCAGGTGCGCATGGACCGCGCCGTGGCGCAGCAGGCCTGGCAGCGCCAGGCACGCGGGCTGCTCGGCGCGGTGGTGCTGCTGTTCCTGATCGCGCTGGGCATCGCGGTGGCGGTGTTCCGCCATGTGCGGCGGCTCGAGCGCGAGTGGCAGGATGCCGAGATGCGGGCCCGCGACCGCCTGGCCGGCGTGGTGTTCGAGTCCAGCGCCGAGGCGATCCTGGTCACCGACGGGCAGAACCGCGTGCTGCGGGTCAACCCCGCCTACACCCGGCTGACCGGCTACACCGAAGACGAGGTGCGCGGCCGCAATCCGCGGCTGTCCGCCTCGGGCCGGCACGACGAAGCCTTCTATGCCGCGATGTGGCGCGACATCCTCACCCGCGGCCTGTGGAAGGGCGAGCTCACCAACCGCCGCAAGGACGGCAGCCTGTACCCGGTGTCGCTGACGGTCTCGGTGGTGCGCGACGAGCGCGGCCAGGTGGTCAACCATGTCGGCCTGTTCGTCGACATCTCCGAGCGCGTGGCCCGCGAGGACCACATCCGCTACCTGTCCGAGCACGATGTGTTGACCGGCCTGCCCAACCGGGCGTTGTTCGCCGACCGGGTGCGCCAGGCCATCATGCAGGGCCGCCGCTCGCAGCGCTTTGCCGCCGTGCTGTTCATCGACCTGGACCGCTTCAAGGCCGTCAACGATGTGTACGGGCACCCGGTGGGCGACCAGCTGCTGCAGGAGACCGCCCGGCGCCTGCAGGCCGCGCTGCGCGAGAGCGACACCGTCGGGCGGCAGGGGGGCGACGAGTTCCTGGTGCTGCTGCCCGACCTGGCTGAACGCGGCGATGCCGAGCGGGTGCTGGACAAGCTGATGACCGCGCTGTGCGAGCCCTACCGCCTGGGCGCACTGGAACTGCATGTGACGCCCAGCATCGGGGCCAGCGTGTTCCCGGACGACGGCGAGGACTTCGAGACCCTGGTGCGCGCGGCCGACACCGCGATGTACCACAGCAAGTCCAACGGCCGAGGCGCCAGCCACTTCTTCAGCGCCGAGATGAGCCAGGCCGCCGACGAGCGGCTGACGCTCGAGGCCGCGCTGCGCCATGCACTCGACCGGCACGAGCTGCGCCTGCACTACCAGCCGCTGGTCGACCTGGCCGACGGCCGAGTCACCGGCTTCGAGGCGCTGCTGCGCTGGCGCGAGCCCGCCCGCGGCGAGGTGCCTCCGGCCACCTTCATCCCGGTGGCCGAGGACAGCGGCATGATCGTGCCCATCGGCGCATGGGTGCTGCGCGAGGCCTGCCGCCAGCTGCGCCAGTGGCGCGACGACGGCCTGCACGGCCTGTCGGTTGCGGTCAACGTCTCGGCCCGCCAGCTGGCCCAGGCCAATTTCGAGGCCATGGTGTTCGCCGCCCTGGCCGAGCACGGCCTGGAGGGCAACGCGCTGGAGCTGGAGGTGACCGAGAGCGTGCTGCTGGCCGACCAGGACCACCGCGTCGAGCAACTGCGCCGCCTGCGCGACGCTGGCGTGAGGCTGTCGATCGACGACTTCGGCACCGGCTACTCGTCGCTGTCGTACCTGCGGCGGCTGCCGATCGACCGCATCAAGATCGACCGCTCGTTCATCCGCGAGGTGACCGACAACACCGGCGACGCCTTGATCGTCGGCGCGCTGATCGACATGGCCCACGGCATCGGCCTACGCGTGCTGGGCGAAGGGGTGGAGACCGACGGCCAGCACGGCTTCCTGCGCGACCACGGCTGCGACGCGGTGCAGGGCTACCTCTTCGCGCGCCCGATGCCGGCCGACGAGGTGGCGCCATGGCTGGGTGCGCGCCAGACAGCCCGTGCGCTGCCCGCCGAGACCCTCGCGGCGCAGATGCCCGCGGCCGACTGAGACTTCGTCAGCGCTGTGGGCGGCTGGCGCCGGTGGCCAGCGCCACCGTCGGCCCATCGGGCTCGCGCTTGAGGTCGCGGAAGGCCGCGAACAGCCACGAGCGCATGCCGATCAGCAGCGTGTAGGGCCGCTTCTGGTCGGGCGGCAGCTTCTGGTCGGCCAGGTGCTGGTGCGCAAAGTCAGCGGCCACGCGCTGCAGCCGCTCGTTGAACATCGCCGCCAGGCTGCGGCCGATCTGGCCGTGCACCAGCATCAGCATCTCGCCCTCGCCGTCGAAGCCGCCGGCGTAGTAGTCGCCCACCACCTGCTTGCGGAAGTAGGCCATCACCGGGCCATCGGGCCGCCAGCGGAAGGTCTTGGCCACATGCAGCCGGTAGCGGTTGCCCGGCCGCAGCTCGATCACGCCCAGCTTGTCCAGCCGCACCAGGTACTTCACCGCCTCGGCCTCGGTCAGGCGGTAGGTGGAGACCATCTGCTCGAGCGTCCATTGGCTCATCACGCAGATGGCCACCAGCAGCAGCTTCGGGTCGGCCACCACCGCGGCCTCCTGCTCGGCGGTGAGCTCATGGCGCATCGGCGCCGCATCGGCCACCTTGCGCGAGAGATCGGCGTAGTCGGTGCGCAGCACGCGGCAGATCTCGTCCACCCGCGACAGCGTCATCTCGCCGCGGGCGAACATGCGCTTGATGCTGGATTCGGCCAGGCCCAGCTCGCGCGCCAGCATGGCGTAGGTCATGCCCGCGGCCTTGAGCTCGGCCTTGAGCACGCTGATCAGGGTCTGGGTGGTGGACATCGGCAGGCCTTTCGGTCCGGGCGCATGGCGCGATCCCGGCGCGGGGGGTGTGGCCGTCAACAGTACCAGATGTCGATACCCGTGGCGCCGAGCCGCGGCACCCCGTCGAATCCGCTGGCGCGCCCGCCGCGGCGTGGCGAGCATGCGACCGCCTTGTCACTTCGAGCCGCATCGCCATGCCTGCTGCAACCGCATCACCGCCGAATGAATCGTCTGAAACGTTGAACTCGCAGGCCCCGCCGGCCTGGCCTTCGGTGCACCATCGCCACCGTCGCCAGTTGCTCGGCTGCTGCGCGGCCCTGGGGGCCGGGCTGTTCAGCTCGCTGGCCCTGGCGGATGGGTCGCCGGACCGACGCCCGGATGGCGAGGGTACCGGCCCTGGTGCTCGGCCCGGTGCTCGGCCCGGTGCTGGGCCTGGTGCTCGACCCGGCACAGGGCACGGCTCGACGATGCCCGAGGCCCCGCTGGTCGCAGACCTGTTGGACGGCGCCTTCGAGGGGCTGGACGTGTCGGCGCTGTGGGACGTCCACGCCCACCTGCTGGGCACCGGCGATGCCGGCTCGGGCTGCCGGGTGCATCCGCACCTCGACCAGTGGTGGCATCCGATCGAACACCTGCGCAAGCGCACCATCCTGAGCGCGGCCGGCGTCGGCGGCGAGTCCGCATCGGTCGATCGCGCCTATGTGCAGCGGCTGCAGGCGCTGGCCCAGGGCTTTCCGCCCGGGGCGCGCTGGCTGCTGTTCGCCTTCGACCTGGCGCACGACGATGCCGGCGGGCCCCAGCCGGCGTGGAGCACCTTCCATGTGCCCGACGCCTATGCGGCGCAGGTGGCGGCCGCGCACCCCGATCGCTTCGAATGGGTGGCTTCGGTCCACCCGCATCGCGACGATGCCCTGGAGCGGCTCGACGCCGCCGTGGCCGCCGGCGCGCGGGCCGTGAAGTGGCTGCCCGGCGCAATGGCCATCGACCTGCGCGCGGCCCGGCTGCGGCCCTTCTACGAGCGGCTGGCAAAGCACGACTTGCCGTTGATCGTGCACTGTGGCGAAGAGAAGGCCGTGCCCGGCGCCGGCCGCGACGAGCTGGGCAACCCCCTGCATGTGCGCCTGCCCTTGGCCCATGGCGTGCGGGTGATCGTGGCCCACTGCGCCTCGCTTGGCGAGGCGCTCGACGAGGATGCGAAGCGGCCTGCGCCAGTGCCCGCCTTCGAGCTGTTCGCCAGGGTGATGGGCGAGGCCGATGGCCGCCAGCGGCTGCTGGGCGACGTGTCGGCCGTGTGGCAGTTCAACCGTCGGCCCGAGGTCTGGCGCGCCGTGCTGGCGCGCACCGACTGGCACGAGCGACTGCTGCACGGATCGGACTACCCATTGCCGGGCGTGGGCTGGCTGCATCGCCCGGCGGCGCTGGCGCGCGCCGGCTTGCTCGACGGGCCGACGGCACAGGCGCTGACCGCGCTGCGCGCCACGAACCCGTTGCTGTTCAATCTGGTGCTGCAGCGCTGCCTGCGCTGGCGCGGCCAGGCCCTGCCGGCCAGCGTCTTCGAGACACGGCGGCACTTCGAGCGCCGGGTGGAAGCGACAACAGGTATCTCTACGTGATACCCATGATCGATCCGGCCGCCACTTCGTCGCCTTTCGTTGCACCCAAGCGTAGCGACCGGCACGATGCGCCCATCTTCCACCACGCCCCCGACGGGCCCTTGCAGACCATGAACACGCCCTCCGCCACCGCCCTGATCCGCCGCGACACCGCCGCCTGGCGCGCCCAGGTGTGGATCTCGTTCGGCATCGCGATCTCGCTGTGCGCGATCGGCCTGGCCTGGCTGCCGGGCAACGACCTCGACCGCGCCTTCATGGTGATGGGCTATGTGTTCTGCCTGTCCACCGCCTTCGCGCTGGCCAAGTTCGTGCGCGACAACCAGGCCCGTCGCGTCGATACGCCGATGTGGCGCCTGGTGGTGTGGGGCGGCTTCGCCTTCGCGATGGGCCTCACCGGTTGGGGCCTGTGGCGCATGGGCATCCAGCCGGTGTGGAAGGCCTACCTGCTGGTGTGCTGGCTGTTCCTGATCTCCAGCGTGTTCACGCTGGCGAAGACGCTGCGCGACGCCTACGACGCCGACCTGCTGGAAGCCCGGCTCAACGGCCGACGCGAGGCGCTTGAAGCCGAACCGGCCGCCTGACCAGCGGATCGCCAACGCCCTTCTCATCCCACGAAAGGACTTCGATCATGACGCTTCGTCTCATCTCCCGCTCGCGCCTGGTGGCCCTGGCCGCGGCCCTGTGCATCGCCGGCCCGGGCGCCGCCTGGGCCCACCGCGAGGGCGTGGCCTCCGAGCTGTCGGCCATCTCGATGCTGCCGGTGGCGGTGGTGCTGGCCGCCCCGGCGATGGTGCTCTCGGCCGGCGTCACGCTCACCGTGGTGTCGGTGGAGGCCGGCGCGCGCGGCAGCGTGTGGGTGCTCGAGCGGGCGTCCGACGGCGCCCGCCTGTCGGTCGAGCTGGCCGGCGGTGCCTCGGCCGCGGTGGGCACCGGCGTGGTGGTGGTGGCCTTGTCCACCGGCTGGGTGCTCAGCGCCGCTGGCCGCGCCATCGCCTTCATCCCGAACGAGATCGGCGCCTCGCTGCTCTACAACGAGCGGGTGACGCGATGAGCACGGTGCTGCAACGGATGGCGCGATCGGCCCAGGCCGGCGCACTCGCGATCACGGTCGCGATCACGGC
>Ga0268298_10005687_pt1 | contig 11592 bp, 11 predicted proteins | sample WWTPWeurt_MetaG_FD_194462 | JGI IMG/M metagenome (GOLD analysis project Ga0268298, IMG submission 194462) | Activated sludge microbial communities from WWTP in Nijmegen, Gelderland, Netherland - WWTP Weurt | ecosystem: Engineered > WWTP > Aerobic digester > Activated sludge | place...
ACGGCTCGTGGTGGCGACGCTGCTCACCAGGCAAGAGCTCGACGCGATCGTCGCCAACTCAGCGAACCGCAAGGCGATCGGCGCCGCGCTCTCGGCTCGGCCAGGCGGGCAGCTCAGCCAGCTTCAGCGCGCGTCGGTCGAGTTCACTGCCGCGCCGAAGAAGGCGCCTCCGCAGCGCAAGCCGCCCACGACGAAGCAGCCGATCTCGAAGGCGTCGGCCAGGAAGCCAGCCAGGAAGCCCGCTCGTCCCAAGACGCCGGCCTCGAAGAAGCGCAGCGCAGCCAAGCCGAAGAAGCGACCGGCCCCGAGCAAGCGACGAAGCCCGTCGAAGCGACGCCGCTGACCACGAAGGGTCCACAAAGAGGTTGCCTCGAGGTACCGCGGTTCAAAGGAGGAAGGGATGTTCCGACCAGCAGCGGTGACGTGTCTCCTGCTCACCACCACGACGTTCGCCCAGACGCTGCAGTACCAGACGCCGCCGCTCCACCGGGTCGTCCACCGGAACACCTTCGCGCTCCGCTACAACCCGCTCGGCCTGCTCTACGAAGGTCGCTTCATGTACCGGCTCCGGCTCTACGAGAGCAACGAGCTGGCGCTCCGAGACAACTTCGTCGGCATCGGGCTCACGCCCATCGCGAGCCCAGCCTTCGTGCGCGCGGGCGTCTATGCCGAAGTTCAGCCGCTCACGGTGCTGGGCTTCTGGGTCTCGTACACGTTCGTGCAGTACTTCGGCACCTTCAACCTCTTCCAGTCGTTCCCCGAGGCGACCTCGAACTACGCCGACGCCGAGCTGGCGCGGCTGAACCAGGGAAGCCGTGGGCCGGGAGGACCCGGCGCCTATCTCGCGAACGGCACCGAGCTGACGTTGGGCCTCGACTTCCAGGTGAAGGTGGCCGACATCGTCGTTCGCGCGAGAGCGCGGCTCGTGCGACCCGACATGCGGCTGCGCGAGGGCGACACCGTCTTCTACGATCAGTTCTACGACGTGATGGCGCCGAACCGCGGCTTCTACTTCACCAACGACACCGACCTGCTCTACCAGACGCCGAACAAGCGCTTCGTCGGAGGCGCGCGCTACACGATGACGTTGCCCTTCTACGACGCGACGCACCTCACGGGCGCGACGGCGGGGGCGGGCCTCAACCACTTGCACCGCGTCGGCCCCTTCCTCGCGTACACGTTCAAGATCGACGACGGCGCCGCCTTCAACAACCCCACCGCGTTCCTCCTCATTCAGTGGTGGATCAAGAACCCCAACCGCACCGGCAGGGTGGTCAACGCCGACGGCATCTCGCAGGCGCTCCCGCTCATCGGCCTTGGCTTCCAGATGACGGGCGACTTCCTGCCGGTGCCCAAGCCGGCGCCGCGAGTCGAGGTCGAACACTCGGAGCCGATCGCGACCTCGGCGCTGGTGGCTCCCGTGCTCGACGTTCAACCGAAATCGGACGGGACCGGCGCTTCCCACGACTGACCGTCGAGCTCGAGCCGACGTGCGTGCAACAGGCAGCGTGGCCCTGGCGGCCCGCCGTAGAGCCGATCGCCGACGATGGGAAACCCGATGGAGGCGAGGTGCACGCGGAGCTGGTGCGTTCGACCGGTCTCGGGAAACAGCTTCACCAGGCAGCCCTCGGCGCTCGCTTCCCGTACGAAGCGGGTCAGCGCCGAGATTCCGTTTCCGCTCTCGAGCGCGCGCCACTTGCCCGGCCGTGACGGGTCCTTCTGGAGCGGGGTCGCGATCTCGCCTCGCTCGGGCAACCCCGGGCCGGTGCGCGCGAGGTACTCCTTCTTCGCCCGGCCCTCTCGAAACGCGGCAGCGAGCCGGCTGGTGGCTGCCTTCGTCTTGCCGAAGAGGGTGACGCCGGAGGTCTCCTTGTCGAGCCGGTGAACGAGCCCTGCGGTGCGGCCCAGGTGCGCCGAGGCCCAGTCGAGGAGGTTGGGCGCTCCATCGGGCGTGGGCTGCGCGGCGAGGCCCGCCGGCTTGTTCACCACCAGCACCTCCGCGTCTTCGAAGAGCACCTCGACGAGGGGAACCGCGCGAACGGTCGTCTCGGTCGAGGTCCCGCCTGCCTCGAGCACGATGCTCACCTTCTGCCCCGCGCTCAGCTGCACCTGCGGGTCCTTCACCCGCCGGCCGTCGACGAAGACGGTGCCGGCGTGAATGCGTTGCTCGGCGACGGCGCGAGGCTCGCCGAGGGTGTGTTCGAGCGAGCGGCCCAGCGGCACGGCGGCCTCGACCTCGTAGGTGCGCCGCTTCATCCAGATCGTCTCACTTGGCCTCGAGGGCCAAGCCGTCGATCACCGCGATCGGTCCATCACAGGTCGCCTCGTGACAGGTGCGGCACGCCCTCACCACGTTCCCGTACGCTGCACGCACGTCGCTGGGCGTGTCATCGAGCGCGCCGACGGCCCTCAGGTAGTTCTGTGCCAGGCCGTCGAACGCCTCGTTGCGATCCTTCGGGTCGGTCGGCCACGCGCACCGGAGCTTCGCGTGCTTCGCCCGCAACGGCGTCAGCGGCTTGCTCTCGAGCACCTTCGCCCGTGCGTCTTGGAGATCGGCCACCATCACTCGCATGTGGGTCGCCAGCTCGCTCGCGCCGTTGGGGTTCCGCTCGGACGGAATGAGGTGGCCCGGACTGCCAGGAACGCCGGGCACCAGCTTCGTCTCGAAGGTGCAGTCGTCGAGCGTCGGTGAGGTGGGAACGTTCGCGACGGGTCCGGTGTTGTCCTTCTTCGAACAACCCAGCAGGATGATCGACATCACGAAGAGCAGCCGCATGTTCAAGCCTCGTAGCGCAAACCCGCGGTCCGCGTCCCCCGTCGTCTTCGAAGGAGCCTGTCCATGCCGGAAGCGTTGAAGATCTTCCTGGTCTCGCTCTTCTCCGGGCTCACCGGCGGCTATTTCGCCCTGCGCATCGGGTCGTGGGTCGTGGAGCACTTCTTCTCGACGAACCCGCTCGCCCAGTACCTCCTTCTCTTGATGGTGCCTGCGGTGGGAGTCGCCACGGCCGTCACCACCGGCGTGCTCGTCGGGCGAAACAAGCGCTGACGTCGTTCGCTTCATGGTGCGCGCTCGAAGGCCATGCGGCGGCTTCGAGGTCGGCGGCGTCGAAGGCGTGGCGGAGGCACGGCTCTTCAAGCGAAAGCTGCGTGGATTCGCGGCCTTCGCGTCCGACGAAGGGCCTGCGTCGTCGAGCCACGGCGTGATCGAGACGTTGAAGATGTAAACCTTTGCAAAACGCCGCAATGGCCGGGAGACCAGGGCGTTGGTTCGAGCACACTCGGTACGGCAGGGGATGGCCAACCGAGGAGAATCGAGTGCTCACCATGCGACAGCTGATCATTTTCGGAACCGCCATCGGCCTCAGCCTCGGCGCCCACGCGGCCGTTCTCGGCATGATGGACGACGCGCCAATCGTGATGCGACCGGCCCACCCACTCGAGGCGAAGGTGACGGGGACTCGGCTCCCCAAGCACCAGAAGCACTGCCAGCCGTTGGCCCAAGGCAAGGCAGCGTCAGAACATTGTCGCGCGGCGCCGTGAGGCGCGGTGTACCGTTCTCCTCATCACCATCGAGGGGAACTCCATGCGCTTTTCGTTGCTCGCGGTCATCTCGCTCGCCGTCGCCACGCCAGCCTCCGCCACCGAGTACTTCGTCAACATCGCTCGCGGGAAGGGGAAGGACGCGACCAAGGAAAAGCCCGCGAAGGATCTGGGCAACATCGCCGCGAAGTTGGTCGACGGCGACGTGGTGAACATCGCCGAGGGCACCTACCTGGGCCGAGACGAGTCGGGCACCGACGAGCTGGGCGTCACCGTGAGCATCATCGGCGGCTGGAGCGACGACTTCTCCGAGCGCGACCCCTGGGGCAAGCACCGCACCATTCTCACGGGCACCAACGAGTACGGAAAATCGGGCAAGGCGCGGCTCACCATCGACGCGGGCAAGTGCGCCCAACCCATCGTCATCGACGGCCTCATCTTCGATAACGGCCCTCGCAACGGCTACAAGGACGCGGCCGAGACGCTCATCTCGCGCCAGGCGAACGCCAACAAGAACCTGAACGCCTCGCCGGAGTCGGGCGGGCTCGTGCTCAAGCTCACCGAGGGCTGCCAGGCGGTGGTGAAGAACAACGTGGTGATGAACACCGCTCCCACTGGCGCCGCGCTGGGCGTCTGGGGCGGCAAGGACTCGAAGGTGCGCATCGAGAACAACCTGGTGGTGAACAACACCGGCGAGGGCATCTGGGCCTACTCGCTGTGGAAGTCGAAGTCCGGCCTCCCCGAGTTCGTGATCGCTCACAACACCGTGCTCTTCAACTGGAAGCACGACGCCATCGCCACCTACGGCGGCAACTCGCTCAAGATGGACACCGAGGTGAAGCTCACCGCGACGAACAACGTCTTCGCCTTCGGTGACTACGGCGGCGTCGACAACATCAAGGTCGCCAAAGGCATCAGCTTGAAGAACAACCTCTTCACCGGTCACCGCATGTACGACTACCGGGAGTTCAACACCCAGGTGAAGGTGAGTGAGCTCGAGGACGAGGCCGATCAGCTCGTCGACAGCACCGGCAACGTGTCCAAGGTGATCAAGGTGCCGATGAACGAGAAGTGGGCCGCGCTCTACGCGGGCCGCAAGGAGATCAGCCGGGCCGAGGTCGACGCCAAGGCGAAGGCTTCGAACTCGGGAGCGAACGCGCTCCGCAGCATGTTCGGGTTGCCGCTCCAGGCGAACGCGGTCGGAATGGACGCGGAGGTCTGGCTGCATCGCATGGCCGTCGACGACGCGATCAAGACCGGCCTCGAGCCGTACGAAGGCTTCGGCTGCAAGAAGCCCTGAGCGCTTCGACCTCGCGCGAGGGGTGACGCACCAGCTCGGAGTTCGGGCTTCCCGATGCAGACGGCTCCGGTACGCTCTGCGCCGATGATCGCTCTGTGTGGACTGCTCCTGGCGAGCGCTGCCGTCGACGCCGGAACACCGCTGATCCCCCGTGCGCTCCTCCTCGGAGAGCCCGAGCTGGCGATGCCGCAGGTCTCACCCGATGGCACCAAGCTGGCCTTCATCAGGCCCGACGCGAAGAACGTGCCGCAGCTGGTCGTTCGAAGCGGCGCCGAGGAAGTCGTCGTCACCGAAGAGCCGAAGCGGGGCCCGCGGACGTTTCGGTGGACCGAGGACTCGAGCGCGCTCCTCTTTCCTCGCGACGAGAACGGCGACGAGCGCTTCCACCTGGTCGTCGTCGAGCTCGCGACGAAGACGACGCGCGATCTGACGCCGTGGTCCGACAGCCGCAACGAGCTGCTCGAGACGAGCCCCAAGGTGCCCGAGATCCTCCTCGTCACCTCGAACAAGCGCGACGCCAAGAACGCCGACGTGGTGCGCCTCAACTGGAAGACCGGCGCGGTGGTGCTCGACACCCAGAACCCGGGCGACGTGACCCAGTGGTACGCCGACGTCGAGCTCAAGGTGCGCGCCGCCAAGGCCGGGCTGTCGAACGGCAGCACCGAGCTCCGGGTGCGCGACACCGTCAAGTCGCCCTGGCGCGCGCTGATCACCGCGAGCCTCGAGGAGTCGATTCGCCCCTATGGCTTCAGCTTCGACGGCAAGAGCCTGCTGCTCTCGTCGACCATCTCGAGTGACACCGACCGGCTCCTCGAGAAGTCGATCAAGTCGGGCACCGAGCGGCTGCTCGCGACGAACGCGAAGAGCGACGTCACCGACGCGACCTGGAATCACTATGCCGCGTCGCTTCGCGCGATCGCCTTCGAGGTGAACGGCCGGCGCGAGTGGACCTCGCTCGATTGGATCTACGGTGTCGAGCTCGATCGGCTGAAGGCGCTGAAGGCAGGCGACTGGGAGCTGCTGTCGACCGACAAGGCCGATCAGAAGTGGGTGCTCGCCTTCTCTTCCGAGGCCCAGCCAGTCAGCTTCGCCCTCTGGGATCGAAAGGCGCAGCAGCTGACGCCGATCGGCTCTCAGCTCTCGAAGCTCGAGCAGGCGCCGCTCGCGACGGTGACGCCAGTGAGCATTCCCACGCGCGACGGGCTCATCCTCCAGGGCTTCCTCACCCTGCCAGTCGGTGTGACGCCCGGCACTCGGCTGCCGATGGTGCTGCTCGTGCACGGCGGCCCGTGGATGAAGGATCGGCTCGGCTTTCACCCGCAGGCGCAGCTCTTCGCCAACCGGGGCGCGGCGGTGCTGCAGGTGAACTACCGAGGCTCGACGGGCTACGGGAAGCGCTTCCTCAACGCGGGCAACCGGCAGTGGGGCCTCGCGATGCAAGACGATCTCTCCGATGCGGTGGCCTGGGCGGTGAAGGAAGGGGTCGCGGACTCGTCACGCGTCGCCATCATGGGCACCAGCTACGGTGGGTACGCGACGCTCGTCGGGCTCTCGAAGACGCCTGAACTCTATCGCTGTGGAGTCGATCTCGTCGGGCCAGCGAACCTCTTCACCCTGCTCGCGGCGGTGCCTCCATGGTGGAAGGCGCAGGAAGCGCTCTTCTTCAAGCGTGTCGGCAACCCGAACGATCCGAAGGACAAGGACCTGCTCACCGCGGCGTCACCGGTGTTCTCGGTCGATCGCATCACGGCGCCGCTCCTCATCGGCCAGGGCCAGCACGACCCGCGGGTGAAGCCGGCGGAGTCGGAGCAGATCGTCAATGCGCTCCAGGCGCGCGGCAACGTGAGCTACGCGCTCTATGGAGACGAGGGACACGGGCTCTCTCGACTCGAGAACCGGCTCGACTTCGCCGCGCGCAGCGAACGGCTGTTCTCGACCTGCCTCGGGACCCGAGTCGAGAAGTAGGAGCCACCCATGAGCTGGAACCTCGTCACCCTGCAGGACAAGCGAGCCCTCGTCTTTCGGTACGTCGACCCGCAGGCAGGTCCGTCGGCGAAGGGGGCGTTCCTCGCAGGAGCGGAGCCCACCATTGAAGAAGCCCAAGCAGCGGTGAGCCAGCCAGCCGTGACGGTGCGGCTGGCGCCCGTGTTTCCGCTGACGCCACTCTCGCCCGAAGAAGTCCGCCGCCTCGCCCTTCCCGACGAGCCGCAGTGGCTCTCGTTCTACGCGCGCGACACCCCCTGGACGGCGGACGCGCGACTTCGTGGCGCCTTTCATCCGGAGTTCCCCGACGATCTCCAGGCGGCCTTCCACTTCCCGTCGACGGGGCAGGTCGAGCAGATGTGGGTTCGGCTCACGAGCGCCGAGCCAGGCCTCGACGCCTACCGGGGAACGCTCCTCAACACGGCGCACTCCGATCCACGGGTGGCGGCGGGCGAGTCCGTCCTGGTGCGACCGGCCCCGGGTTCGCCGATGCCGATCTGGCTGTCTGCGGTCGTGCAGGAGAACCTCCGCGGCTGGTCGGCGAAGTGCGAGAGCTGTGGCTTCGATCTCGTCGTCGAGCCGGTGAAGACCCTCATCGCTCGACACTTTCCGACGGCACCAGCCGACGCCGTCTTCGAGGCGCTCACCACGCGCTGCGCGCTCTGTCGTGGAACGCAGGTGCTCAGCCGTCGGGGCACGACCGCTCACGAACCCAGCCCCGGCCAACCGGCGCCAGCAGCGACGCCACCGGCGACCTCGCCCAAGCTCATCGTCGGCCTCGTCGTCGCCGCGCTCGCGCTCGCGGGGCTCGTCTGGCGCTTCTGGGGCTGAAGCCAGCTCGAACGCGAACCCGATTGGCGTCTAGAGTCGTTCGACCGTGCAGGCCGTTCCCCTCAGCGATCGCCACCTCGACGAGATTCGCCAGACGGTCGGCCGGGCGCTGCAGCAATGGCTCACCGACGAGGCGCTCACCGAACCGCTCGGCATCGTGCGCGCGCTCGATCGAGTGCTCCTCTTCCTCAAGCAGAACGGCGATGCGTCGGCACAGGCGAGGCAGGTGAGCTCGCTCGCCTTCGCGCTGGGAGAGCAGCTGACCCGCACCGGTGACTGGCAGTGGAAGAGCGTGTCGGAGGACGGCAGCGTGAACCCGGCGGTCGTCTCCTCGGGCCGCGCCTGCCTGGTGATCGACGCGGTGACGAGCATGGTGATGGGCACCACCTCCCTGGGGCTCGTCGAGCTCTTTCGCGGGCTCGTCGATCGCGCCCAGCTCGATGCGGCCTTCGTCGTCGAGGTGAAGGCCAACTCGGGCGACGCGCTCGGCCGGCTCGAGCGTGACGTGCTCGCCCGGCTCCTCCACGTGCGCCAGTCGCTGCGCATGTGGGGCAGCCCCGAGGAGCTCGAGGCCGTCGCCGAGCACTTCACCCACGTCCTGCTGGCCGCGCGCACGCCGGGGTGGACGTTCGAAGAGACCCACACCTTCTGGACGAACCATGGCGCCCCCTTCGCCGCCGACGCCGAGGAGCACGCGCTGATGCGCAGCCGGCTGTGGGCCGAGCACGTCGACGTCGCCCGCACCCAGGTTCGCATGGGCTACCTCTCGATCTGGACGGCGCTCGCCCGCGATCCCGAGCGCGAGCGGTGCCTCCTGCCGTGGATCGAGCGGTTGCTCGACGAGCCGAGCCGCGCCGGCACTCCCGATCGACTCAACGCGGTGCTCTTCGCGCTCATCGGCTTCGTCGCTCGCGACCCTCACCAGTACCTCGAGCAACTCGGGCAGCAGCGCAGCCTCATCGGCGGGCACGCGCTCAGGCCGTTCCACGTCGTCGCGCCACCAGGACCGAGCGAGGTGCACCTGCCGTACACGCGCGCCTTCGACTCGTGGGCGAAGGTGGCCGAGGGCATCGCGAGCATCGTCGCCGCGCTCGAGTCGAAGAAGAGCTGAACGCGCCGCTCACTCCTGGGTGAACCAGGTGCACCGACGCTCGACGCAGCCGCAGAAGGCCGGCTCTGGGCGCTGCACGTAGATCGCCAGCTCGGCGCCTCCCCGCAGGTACCAGGCGTGACACGAGTTGCCACCACCCTCGCAATCACCGTCGTCACGACACGCACCAGCCTTCCAGTCTGGGAGCACGTGGCGCTCGGCGCCTTCGTCATGCTGGCCGTGCGGCGTGGAGTAGTGCGGCTTCGGCGCGCAGCGCGGGCCGTCCTTGCACGCAGGCCCACCGACCTCGACGATCGAGAGCCGCACGGTGAGCGCGCCGTCGGCAGCCCCAACGCGGGTCAGCGCTGCGTCCATCGCCGCAGCGATGGTGGAGAGGCTCGTCTGACACAGCTGGACTCCGTACGAGAGGCACGAGGTGTCCTTCGTGTCCGGGCACTTCTCGATGCTGAAGAGCGCGGAATGGCCAAAGGTCATTCCCGAGAAGGTGGGCGCGGGGTTCCAGAGCCGTTTCCCCTCGTCCTCGGTGAGCTCTCGGCCAGCGCGACGCAGGGTCACGTCTCGAGGGCCGGTCACCGCCACCCCGAAGCCCATCACCTCCGCCGGGAGCGCGCCGAGCAGCGAGCCATCTCGCGCGCGGGCAAGACAGCGCTCGTCGACCTGGGTGTCGGGCGCGACGTCCACGGTCGCTGGCGCCGCCTTCACGCACGCGAGGACGAGGGGCGCGAAGAAGAGCGCTCGCATGCGCTCAGGGCAGCTTGGCGAACTCGACGGTGGCGAACGAGGTGAGGAACGTCGCGAGCGGCATGGTGAAGATGCCGTCGTCGCGGCCATCGTGGCCCGGTTCGCGCTGGCCCCACGGGTTGCGCAGCTGCACGAACCGCTGCCCACCTCGCTCCTCGACGCCGAGCAACGAGTAGGCGTGATCGGACACCACCCCTCGCTCGCTCGGATCCCACGTCTTGCTGAGCGCCACCACGGCCGCACCCGAGCCACACGCCGCTTGGAGCCGCTTGAAGACCTGGTTGGCGTCGACGCCGTCACCCACTGGGAAGAACTCGGGCTTCACGCCGGTGAGCGACTCGAGCGCGGTCGCCGCCATGCCTCCCTCGATGGCGTCGAACCCGCCCTTCCACGCCGCGAAGGCCTTCTCGAAGACCAACGGCCACAGCTCCTGGCTCGAACGCGCGCTGGCGTATTCGGGCCCGCCGTACCGAACCGGAAAGGTCGCATCGACGGTCACCTTCACGGGCGTGGGCGTCTTCTGGCCCTTCTCTCGCTCGAAGAAGGTGACGGTGAAGGTGCCGTCCGGGTTGGTGGTGATCGCCTTCGCGAGGAGCTCGGGCTTCACCTTCGCCAGCGAAGCGAGCGAGGCGATGAAGTAGCAGTCACCGACCTGCCCTTGCACCGCGTCGTCGAGATCCATGCCGTTGACGACCAGGTGGCCCGAGCGGGCTTCGTACCGAGCGCCGTTCTTCTGACTGTCGGGCGTCATCGCCGGCTGCCTGCGCGGCGTGGGGAGCCCGTCTTCGCCGGCGATCTGCGCGAACGCCACCATCTCGGTCTTCACGAAGTCGAGCAGCTTCTGGTGCGCGGCGGGATCGAACTTCTTCGCGTTGATGCTCACGAAGGACGAGAGGTAGTGCGCCTCGACCTCGGCGAAGTGGCCGTCCTTCGCGTCGCGGAGAATCGCGGTCGCTTCCTGCTTGGTCACCTTGCCGTCGGCGAGCGTCTTCTCCAGCTTGGCCTTGTACCGATCTCCCTGCCGCAGAATCTTCGAACCCATGGGTGACACCTTGTCACGAGGGTGCACCTGCTGCCAAAGCCAGAGGCCATGACCATGTCCCTGCCCCTGTTGCTGCTCGCGCTCCACGCCGCACCGAAGCCGCTCAGCCCCAAGGCGACCCTGACCGTCGCCGACCGAGAGCTGCACACCTTCACCATCTGCAACGATCAGCTCGTCCTCTCCGCGGGGAAACAGCTGCAGAGCGGCCGGCTCGACGTCGCCAAGAAGACCTACCTCGCCCAGCACACCGAGCGCGCCGAGGTCTGGGCCATGGCGTTCACGCCTGGTTGCGGCTTCCTGCTCAGCGAGCAGAGCGCTGGCGAATACCCGACGCGCGTGCACGACGCGACCGTGCGCTCGATGAAGGACGGCGCGATGAGCCCAGTGTCGAGCATCGGCACCTTCCCACTCCCGGTGTCGTCGATCGACGTGAGCGCCGACGGGCAGTTCGCCGCGATGGCCACGAACGGCGGAGAGGTGATGACGTTCGCCCTCGACGCGAAAGGCCAGACGAAGAAGGTGTTCGACGCGCCGAAGCTGCCCAAGGGTGAACAGGTGCTTCATCTCCGGCTCACCAAGCGCCACCTCGTCGCCGGGACCTTCCGCGGCTCGGTGCTCGCCTGGCCCTTCGACGCCTCGACCGGTGCGCTGGGAGCGGCCCAACCCTTGATGACGCCGACGGCTCCGACCCGCGAGACGGGCAGCCTCGACACCAAGACGGGCGCGATCGTGATGCCGGGTGGGGCCCGAGTGCTCGATCTCACCGTCAGCAACGAAGGCACGCGCGTCTGGGCGGCGGTCGAGAGCGGCTCGATCCTCTCGTGGGATCTCTCTGGAGCCACCCCGGTGGGCGCGACGGTGGTGACGGGCTTCCAGGGCGCGGGCCACCTCGCGGTCTCGTCCGACGGCACCTTGCTCGCAGCTTCGGGGGACTTCGCGGCGAAGCTCTTTTCGGTCTCGGGCTCGACGGCGACGCTCAAGGGTGAGCTCGGCGAGCTGATGTACATCGACAAGTACGTGCTGGTGCGCCGGCTCCACTTCGTG
>Ga0268298_10005688_pt1 | contig 11592 bp, 11 predicted proteins | sample WWTPWeurt_MetaG_FD_194462 | JGI IMG/M metagenome (GOLD analysis project Ga0268298, IMG submission 194462) | Activated sludge microbial communities from WWTP in Nijmegen, Gelderland, Netherland - WWTP Weurt | ecosystem: Engineered > WWTP > Aerobic digester > Activated sludge | place...
GACAGAAGCCGCCAAGGGAATGAAAGGAGCCATCGAAAAGGCGACAGAAATCGCAAACTCTGACTCAGCGAAGTATTTCATGCCTCAGCAGTTTGACAATCCTGCAAATCCAGCCATCCACGAAGAAACAACCGGTCCTGAAATCTGGCAAGATACAGAAGGCAAGATTGACATCTTCGTCGCTGGCGTTGGCACAGGCGGAACGATCACAGGTGTGGGCCGTTATCTCAAAAAGCAAAACAAGGCAATCCAGATTGTAGCAGTGGAACCGGCACACTCCCCGGTACTCACGCAAACTATGAAGGGCGAAAAAGTAGCTCCAGGCCCGCACAAGATCCAGGGAATCGGCGCAGGTTTTGTTCCATCCATTGTGGACATCAGCCTGATTGATCGAGTAGAACAGGTGACCAATGACGAATCCATTGAAATGGCGCGCAGACTGGCAAAAGAGGAAGGAATCCTCTGTGGCATTTCCTGCGGAGCGGCAGCAACCGCAGCGCTCAGACTGGCTTCGTTGCCAGAGAATGCAGGCAAGAATATCGTTGTCATCCTTCCTGACTCTGGCGAACGTTATCTGACGACGGCACTTTTCGAAGGATTGTTCAGCGGCATTGATGCAGCTGCAGCCGGCGCCGTAATCTAACTACTCCGGGAGGGGGCAGTGAACGAACTTACATCCTGCCTGCCCCCTGTCCTGATACGAAATCAGGATGCCATTCGCGAAAATCTTGAAACTGCGCTGGGTACTCTTCCAACAGACCTGGCGCTTTCTTTTGAAAGTGATCTCAAAAGAGCGGCAGACGGATCCCTCACTCGCTGGCTTTTTCAAATGATCTGCCTTCACAGCGGATTTGCAAGCGTCACGCTGTTTGCAGGACCCATTGCCATTTTCTCATATGGAATCCAGAGCGACTCGCGCACCATGCCTCCGGATGTTTGGACTGAAATAGATTTACCATTCATTGTAGGAGAGCACAGACTTCGCTTCTACGGAATCCTTCCCATCAAAAACAAACCGTTCGCAACTCAGGCAAGCGACTCACTTCTCGTGCACGCAGAAAACGTGTTCCTCAATTCACACGGACTCAGAGAGAAAAGCATTCAGAACATTTTCTTTCACGTGGAAAAAGAACTGCGCCCTCTCCTCGAGGCATTGCTCGAACAGGGCACTCCGGTTACTCTGACTCATTTTCTATTCCAGGATTTGCGCGTATATTTTTCTCTTTCAGGAGAATACAGAAGCGGCGAAATCATGGACTCCATCCAGAAAACTATTAAAGAAAATTTAAAGAATACAGACAGTATATTTCGAATCTCTCCTCTCAGCTACATTGTTTTATCTCCAGGAGCAGACGCAGCTCAGATTGAAACCAGATTCAAAAGCATTTACGTGCAAATCAAGAGCCTGGTCCTGGACTATCATCTAAAACTATTCACAATCCAGAGAATGCCGGTGCGATTCTCTCAAATATGGGGCCATCTGCTTTGAAACTCTGGGTGGGACGCCAGTCTGGCGGTTCAGACGATATACTACTTGAACTCGGAAGCTCCATCGAACTGGACATTGAATTGTATCGCGAAGATCTCGCAGGGTCCAGAGCTCATGCGAAGATGCTGGGCAAAATTGGAATCCTGACTGAAAGGGAACTCGCGGACATTCAAAGAGGTCTCGCACAAATTGAGAGAGAAATCGAAGAGGGAAAATTTGAGATCAAACACGAACTCGAAGATATCCACACGCACATAGAAACAAGGCTGACTCAAATCATTGGCCCTTCCGCCGGAAAACTCCACACAGCAAGATCGCGAAACGATCAGATCGCAGTGGACACTCATCTGTACGTGCGAAAGTCCGCTCTCCTCATTGGCCGCCAGATCCTGGATTTCTGCTCTGCCCTCCTTGATTCTGCGAAGAAAGAAATCGATACGATTCTTCCCGGATACACTCACCTCCAGGTCGCTCAACCCATTCGTCTGAGCCATCACCTGCTGGCCCATTTCTGGGGATTTTTGCGCGATGCAAGCAGATTCAAAACCGCATACAACACAGCAAACAGAATGCCTCTTGGATCGGGGGCTATGGCCGGTGTGAACTACAAAACAGATAGAGAATTCGTTCAGAAAGAACTGGGATTTGAATCTCTCTACGAAAATGCAATGGATGCAGTCTCCACTCGAGATCACATCCAGGATTTTCTTTACGCATGCGCGTCCCTGGGTGTGCGTGCATCCAGATACGCAGAAGAAGTAGTTTTGTGGAATTCAGTAGAATTTGGTTTCATCAAAATCACAGACGGGCTGACCACAGGTTCAAGCATCATGCCCCAGAAAAAAAATCCGGACACAGCAGAGCTGGTTCGCGGTCGCGCTGGAAGGTCGGTTGCCAATCTCATGAATCTGCTCATGAATTTGAAGGGACTTCCTTTCGCATACAATCGCGACCTGCAAGAAGACAGACTTCCACTTCTGGATTCCGCCAGATCATCCATGGTAGTGGCCCGCGCACTGACTGCTCTTGCCGGAGGAATTGAATTTCGTCGTGATCGCCTGACGCGTTCTCTTTCCGAGGGGTTCGCTCTTGCCACAGATCTGGCAGACGCGCTGGTCATTGAAAAAGGCGTTCCGTTCAGAGAAGCTCATCATATCGCAGGCAGACTCGTTGGATTGTGCGCAGAGCGCGGATTCACTCTTGAAAATGCACCTGAATCGCTACGAGCGGAAGCCTCGGACTTACTGGCGGATGAATCATTCTATAAAAAAGCAATCGATATGACTTCGAGCACGGACAGAAAAGCAAGCAGAGGCGGAACCGCGCGCGAAAGGCAAGAAGAACAGATTGGAATTGCACAAGGAGAGCTGATTCGCGTTCGGGAAAGTCTTTCATGACGCCGGAAGCGATCAAAAGCTATAAGGCAGTGTTTGCAGAATGCCTGACCTCCATTGGAGAACAGGTGATCCCCGAAATCATCCAGCACCTGGAAACCATTCAAGACGACGCGGCAGCAGTACGCAGTGCTCGCCAAGACAAGAAGCCAGGAGCACCGTCGCACTGGATCACTCTCCTGCAATTCATCAAACTCGGGCTCGTTGTTTCTGGAGAGCTCAAGGCGCACTATGACGAACTCATGGGCACATACCAGACTCTGACCGGGCGGGAATCAAGAGACGAAAACGAAAACAAGATGCTCACTGAAGTAGGAGAATTTCTCTACGCAACGGATGAAGCAACGGGAGATCTGGACCGCATCAACCTGCGACTGATGAAATCGATCAGAAATGAAATGATCGATCAGTACGGAATCGTTCTGCATCCAAACGAGGCCATCTACGCGGACAGGATCCCGGACGAAAACTTTGAAAGACTGGCACCCATGATCCAGGAATTGACTGGATGCTGCGATAGATTGCTGGATCTGGTCAGAGTGATGAGCGCTCTTCTAAGAATGCAGAAGTTCATTCTGAGCGAGTAACCACTGTTCTACGATCGATCGGTCTCTGCCTGCCGAGTACCTGGCACGAAGTCCTCGAATGGCAAGCGGCTCGAGATAATCGCCACGACGAATGAGAACGTCTGCACGTTTCTGCATCATCCCGGACGCAGCGGCGAGCACACGCACCACCCTGGCCTCCACCTTCTTCTCCCTGGAGCAAGGAGAAATCTGCGCCGTATCTGCGGACAAAAAGAAAAGGCCGACCTCGGGCGTGGCGCAGGAAATCATCTGGCAGGCGCGACGAAACACGGAACTGTAAAAGTCAAAATCGCCCGCCGCGCTGCTCGACCTGAGTAAATGCGCATCACAGAAGTGGACAAACAAAGACTCCTCGTGCACGGACGGTTTCTTCTTCCGAACAATGGTTTCAATTCTATCCGCAAGCTCTTCTGAATGAAAAGGCTTCGTAATATAATCATCGATTCCGCTTCTCAGAGCCTGGAGGATGGAATTTGATCCAGTCTGGCCCGTCAGAAAAATGCACGGTATAGAAGAGATGCGCGAATTGCGTCTGAATCTGGCAAGGAGGTCGAACCCGGACAGAGCGGGCATGTCAATGTCTATGAGTAGAATGTCTACGGGACTGCGACGAAGCGCTTGGAAGGCCTGCCTTCCGTCTGATTCTGAAAAAACTTTGATTCCGCGACGCTCAAGGACGATGGCCGTGTCTTCCAGGAAGTCCACGTCATCGTCTATATGAAGCAGTCGAATCAGGGCTCTGCACTCTCGCGAAAGCTTTCTCCGCTTTCAGTGGTGGGTGAATTTCCACTCCCAGGATTGCCTGAATCGCCATTCTCTGCATTCTCAGCCGTGACGTTGCCGCCTCCGTTCCCATTGCGGGGGCCGCGACGTCTGCGAAACCTGCGCCTGCGCCTGCGCGGCGGCTGATCGCCCGTAGCCACTGCATCCGGGTCGTGGGGACGGTCCGCGCGATCTGTAGAACGTGCCCCGGACTCATCTGTTGATTCTGGTTTATCCGTTCTGTTGCGGTCAAAGCGATCGTTCCGGTCGCGATCCACCCTTTCTTCATTTCTGTTGCGATCCGGTCTTTCTGGTCTATCCTGTCTGTCTTCGTTCCTATCGCGCTCCGGTCTTTCAGGACGCGGACGCTCAGGCCGAACCTTTCCACTCATGATGCCATCATCACGAATGGGTTCCATATCCCTGTTTCTGTCTCTTCCGCGATCACGGTCACGAGGACGATCGTTTCGATCCGGCCGACCAAATCGATCACGATGCCTGCGAGGAAACATTGTGATCAGAGTGCTGTCAGAAGGCGGATGAATCTTGGGACCAAACTCCCAGAACATTGCTTGCTGGATGGCATCATCGTCTCCGCGAGAAAGTGCATGGATCTTGAAGATGATGAACGCTTCATAAAAGAAAATCTTGCTACGAAAAACATCCGGTCTGTTGCCCCGGCCGCGTTCGCTCTGTTGAAAACGTGGCTGGCTAACAAAGATTTGTGTCAGGCGATCACGTTCCTTTCCAGGAATGTTGAGACGAGTGCACTCCGCTGAAATTTTGTTTTTCACATATTCTGCAATGTTGGTCTTTGTTCCGCCGTGAAAGATATCCGGGACCAGCTCAGCAAGCAAGAGAGCCAGATAAATCACAGTGGTGAGGTCTTCGCGCTCTGTCAGAATCTTGTCTGCGATGTCGAGCCTTCTGCCTGCAGGACTTACGCGAAACTCTTCTCCATCCACCTTCCCAAGAAACGGGAACAGAACAGAGAGCAGTCCGGTTTCAGCCAGGCTGCGAAATATTTCGAATGTCTTTCCTGTGCGAAAGATCTTGTAGTACTCTTCGAGCATCCGCGCGGAAGATGCCTTGAGCATTTCATCTTTCTTCTTGCGGATGCCTTTGAGCGATTCTGCTTCCAGATTGAAATTCAAGAGAGCCGCGAACTTGGCTGCGCGAAACATGCGAACTGGATCTTCTTCAAAAGAAACTTCTGGATCACCAATGACACGCAGATTGCGAGCCTGGATGTCATCAAACCCGCCCACATAATCAATGATGCTTTCGTTTCTTGGATCAAAGTAGAGCGCGTTGATCGTGAAGTCACGACGTGCTGCATCTTCTTTTGGAGTGCCAAACACATTGTCCTTCTTCATCAGAAGGTCCTGGTTCTTTCTTTTTCCTTCGAGCCTGTGGCCTGGCAATCCGCGAAATGTTGAGACTTCAACAATCTTGCCGCCGCGAAACACAACATGAACGATTTTGAATCGTCTGCCAATGGTTCTGGAGTTTGCGAAGATGCGACGGATTTGCGAAGGAGTGGCCTGAGTCACTACATCAAAGTCTTTTGGCTTTTTGCCCAGGACCATGTCTCTGACACAGCCTCCGACCAGATAGGAGCGATATCCGTGGCGGCTGAGGCGATTGATGACTTTGAGAGCGTCCGGATCCATCTGTTCTTTGCGAAGTGAGTGGAATTCCCTGTAGATTCGTTTTCCATCCGGGTAGGGAATGACTTGATCGGCGGATGGGCGGCCTCGGAAGAGGCTGAGAAGGCGACGTAACATGTGTTTTGTAAGGGTCCCCCGCCTGGACCCCGAAAGCAAGTGAAAATTCGCTTCCCATGACAGAGGCCCGTGCGGCGCTATCAGCGTGAATTCGCCCATCCTGGCATTGCGCATCTTCTGGGATCGGCTGGGCAAACGTCTGGCCCAGAAGAAGCGCCAGGGCTGGAGCGGAATTACGATTCTCATCCTCCGTGACACAGCGGAAGAACCGGTTCGAGTCCGCATCAATCAATACGTGGTATATTTTGCAATGCTCATGGTGGTGGCACTTCCACTTGCAAGTGCCGGTGTTACGATTCTGCGCCATGTGAAAGAAGAAAGGGCCTTTGAAAAACTGGAGGATCGAAAAAGCCTCCTCATGAACGTGCCCATGATCCTCGCCGAGCGCAAACAACTGCTCAGATCTGCACGGACTCAGGTGTTTGCATTTCAATCCCAGCTCGATAACCGCGATGATAAACTTTTTGCAACCTGGATGGACTCGCTGACGGAAGAACCGGACCGCAGATCTCCTGAAGGAATTGTGGGGCTGGATATAGAAGACCTGCAGAGAGTACGTCGCTCTGCTGAAAATACTCTTTCTGACGGCGCCTATCACGCGATCCGATTGTTCTGGCATCGCATTTCCATTTATCACCTGACGCCACGCGGCAGACCGCTTCTTACGGGAATTGGTTTTATCAGCTCTGGATTTGGACAGCGGCCGGATCCATTCGGAAATCCCACGGGTGAAACACATACGGGAATGGACTTTGCGGCCGCACCAAAGTCGCCTATCGTTGCAACGTCACCCGGCGTTGTGATGCAGGTATCCAAATCAGACAGACCGGGCTATGGCCTGTTTGTTCGCATCCACCACGGCCTTGGATACACGACTCTCTACGCGCACTGCGATTCTCTTCTAGTGAATGTAGGAGACCGTGTCCAGAGAGGGCAACCCATCGCACTTCTCGGAAGAACCGGCCGAGCTACAGGGCATCACGTGCACTATGAGGTGAGATTCGGCGACGACAAAGCAATCGATCCACTCGAATACGTCACCGCTCGCTAGTGAAACTTCGAAAATCAAAACTCCAGAATCATTCCGTCCTCTGCCACGGTTAGACCTTCCATTCTGGCAAGGTTCGCGAGTTCATCGTAAACATGAGAATAGACAACGCGCTGGCTGCGAAGAGACCCGTCCCGCACTTCGCTCAGTGCAACATGCGCCACACTTCCGTCATTTTCCACCAGGCTCAATTCTACAACTGCGAGATCTACTCCGCGCACAAGTTCGAATAGTTGTGAATCGTAAGCCGCGTCGCCAGAAAAAGCAAAGGTCCGACGGGAGGAATCCTTTTCCCACGTTATGCGATATCCGAGACTCTCCGGTCTATGAGTCACGGGCATCCCGCGAATGGTTTTGTCCCTGAATGCTACATCTCTACCGGGGATAATTTCAAAATAGTGGATGGGAAACTCGAAAGTCATTCCAGGATAAGTCAACTCGAGTAACCTTTCGCACGTTTCCTGGATTCCACGCGGACCCAGAATGGTAAGGCTCTCTGATCTCTTTAGAATGTATTTGTAGTTCAATAGCAAGAACGGAAGTCCAGCAAGATGATCGCCGTGGAAATGAGTGAACAGCACTCCTGCAATAAAAGATAGATCCACGTGCAGAGACTGCATGCGAAGAACAGAAGAAGCGCCACAGTCCAAAAGAAGATCCGATTCTATCAAATAGCAGGCATGGGCCCGACCATCCATGTTGAACGCATTGCCGGATCCAATGATTTGAACCCGGGCCATTCCTATTTTCCCAGGAGTTTCGAAAGAGCGTCCGCCATCATGGGTTGGACGTGACGAGCACCTTTAAACGTAAGATGGTGCGGATCCCCGAGTTCGCGCATGGGAAGAGCATCGTGCAAATCGAGGACAGACACGCGGCTAGACTTCATTGCCTGAATGAAGCCAACGTAATCCGCATACCACTGGCTCCAGACGTATTCATCGAGCGAAAGTGGATGCTCTGCCTGATTGACAATGAGAACTGGAACATCCGCGGCCAGTTCCGTAATGAAATGCTTCATGTCCGCCATCTGCCGAGTTTCCACAAAGCCGGCGTATGCAACCAGAGTCTTGGATAAGCGAATCGTGCCCATATTCACAAGAGGTGGACGCAACCTCCAATCGGGAGGATTCATTCGATTTTCGTAATCAAGGATGAGTTCACGTTCGCTCATGGATTCAAAGCGAGCTTCTTCCAGGTTGGGTCTTCGCAGATATACTTCCTGAGTGGCAGGCTCACGCCGCCCAAGATTCCCTGGAAGGCGAACACCCCTTCCCTGGAAAGCCGGGCCTGACTGCATCTCTTTTACACTTCCTTCGACCATCACGTGAGTCAGTCGAATCTCAAGTTTGCCTGGAGGCAGAGTGATTTGCTGCCAACCAGCGCGAGACGGAACAATCTCTGTTCCAGAAAAAGAATCACACGTCGCCATTTCTGCGGCGCGCAGTGGACGCACTACAAGCCTCACTCCTGCAGAATAGAGAGCGGACGGAAACTCCATCCAGATTTCTTTTCCAGTCACTTCTTCGCTCAGACCAAAGCAGGCGCCAGTGAATCCTTCTCTGAAGATCCCACCTGCAATGGGGATTCCCTGATAGTTGAGATAACTCTTGAGCGGTCCGTTCCAATCAGATACAAATTGAACAAAAGGCAGCCATTCGTCGCGCGGATAGCGAGCGGAATAAAGCGCAGTCCTCACCGCATACGCACTCGTTAGCTCTGCGCCAATCTCCGATTCGCGCATGATGCTGTCAGGATAGTAGAGCCTGGCGGGAATCCGACGCGAAACAAAGTTTCTCTCTGTACGCTGCGACCTGTATGGCCCTGCTTCCCAGATCGGAGTTAAACGCTCTAGATCCAGATCCACTGGATTCGTGGTCCAGACGACGGCGGCCGGTTTGAGTGCTGCAATGCGTTTGCGATAATTCAGCAGGTCTGTGGGGAGCATGGCTGCATGCGAAATGAGCTCCACATGATATTTGCCTCCCAGGTGATTCTCCATTTCGCGCGGCAAAATGGAATACTGAGCGATGCTCGAACCTACCGCAACGATGAGAGGTCTGGTGTCAGAGGACCTGCGTCTTTCCACATCGCGAAACACGGATTCAAAATTATACCAGCGAAACGAATCCCATCCGGAAGGATTTGATAGAGAAAAAAGAACACGGTCAAAGAGCAGCCTGTCGCACACAACGACTGCAACAGGAATGATCAATGCAACCATCAACGAACGAAATCTCACGGCACTCCCTCTGGTCCCTGGAGCAATACACCCTTACCCCTGGCCGAATAGTCAAGCAGTGCGGAAAGTCTTTCTGCGAGGTCCGATTCCTGATACAGAAAAATTTCGCGCATTTCCGCCGCTTCGCGCGAATTCCATCCACCCGGAATCAAAAGAACAAAATCGCCTGAATGTAGCCTGCTTTTCAGAGGTGCCTGGGTATTTGGAAAACGCATGAGTTTTTTCAAACGACCGGACCAGTATACTGCCTGAATTCCATCACAGAAAAATCTGCAATGACCATCTGAAAATATTTCGATGGAAATGGTCTCCATCTGTTGCGGATGTTTCTGGGAATAACTCTGGTGAGCGAGTGGCCAATCGTCCATTTTCTTCAAATATTCTATGAAAGGTCCCTGACTCGTTTGCACCGCGGATTTTTCTCCGGCCATCATTGCAAAACACATACGGTCTGTTCTGTGTAGAATGTAACTTCTGCGAAACGTGGTTCCACGAAGTCCGCCCACGACACCATAGCGCATGGTGCCCCACGGGGTGAGCACAGGGCGAGAAGGCACCTGAGCTTCGCGCGCGGGCGGGGCCGGTTTTTTCCGATCCTTTTCGTCCGCGATGCGCAAAGGATCTTTCTGGTCCGTGATTGGATCCGAGGGAGCTGTCTGTGTGACTTCGGTGGCTGGCGCCGAGATACCGGGCTCTGCAGACTCGGAAGGCATTTCAATCGATTCGATCTTGCCCGCTTCTTTCGCAGGCAAGAGAGCAGAAGGATGAACACGTGAAGAACCGGCGATCCATCTCTCAAGGCTCGTTCTTTCCGCCGGCCAGTACAACGTTATGCGGCCAGCATCGTCTGGATCATTTTCTACGGCCTCCAGATAGAGCAGTTCTGTTTTTGAAAAGTATCCTGTTTCGCTGAGAGTCTTGATTGGATCGCGAGGAGCATTCGTTACGTCCGCACTGCGAAGAGCGCTTCCATCATCAAATAGAAACGAAGATATATCGCTGGACCAATCTCTGGATTCGAAATCGAACCGCACGCGACAGCCGTTTTCCTGAAGCGCACTCTTCACTCGCATGGACAGAGGAAGAGATCGCACGAGCGCCTTCCTGATCAGATTCATTTCACTTTCTTACGCCGAAATGCTGCTCCACGGTTGTGAATGCAGCTTGAATGCGCCGGCCAAGCGCTACTAAAATCTTGAACGCCCATCTGGGATGAGTTTTGAAGATCTTCTCAAAGTTTTCAGGAGTCAGGCAGAGCAACTTCGTGTCCACTGCGGCGATCAAAGTGGCTGATCGCGGAGCGTTTTCGAGCATTGCCATTTCCCCGAAGATTTCTCCTGGCCCGAGTGCATTGAGCACGCGATAAGAGCCTTTTTCGATTCTTTCTGTTACAACCACTTTGCCTGAAATGATCAGGTACACCTCGGAGCCTTTGTCCCCTTCTTTGAGGATGATCTCCTTGGGTTTGTAGGTTCTTCCATACTTGAAGAATAAATCCGCTGTGATGGCACGCTCGCCTTCAAAGCCGAGCTTCATCAAATCATAGTCATGAGCTGTTTCTTGCATATCAGGGCATCTGCTTCAGTTTGAGGTTGATCTGCCTGAGCATCTTACTCAGAATTCGAATGCATGTAAGTGCGAAAGTGAGATTGGCAGCCATGGCCCGCTCGAACTCGACGCGCGAAAATCCAATGACCTGCACCTGAGTGGCGGCACGCGCGTCCGTCATTCGCGCAGTGTTCACGTATACCTCTAGCATTCCAAAAACATCGCCTTTGCCAAAGCGAAACACGTCTTTCTGAAGAGGAGTGTAGGCTTTTACAAGCTCCACTTCTCCTTCTACAATCAGGTACGCGCAAGGGTCTCCTACCAGGTATGCATCCTGATAGATCTTCTGGCCCGCTTCGAAAGTCATGGGCCTGCCAATGCCTTTGATGGTTTCCAGGGAGGGTCGATCGTAGGTCTGGTGGTCCATACGTGCTACAGCTTCCTTTTATCCTTGCTTTGCTTTCCCGTCCAGCAATTCACGTCTGGAGATGCCCGTTACCTTTGACGAGTGCTTCCAGACATTCCCCGCCATAAACCCGCCAAGGGATTTCGCAGGCTTCTGGAAGTCCGCCCTTGAATCACTCCGGCGAGTGCCTGTGGATCCGCGCCAGCGCATGGTCATCAAGCGTACGCTCGTGCGCGAGCAGATCACAGAGGTCCGCTTCAAGAGTATCGGCCGCTACGAGCTCAGAGGCCAGCTCCATGTGCCCAGAAAAAGGGGTCGTGTTCCAGGGG
>Ga0268298_10005691_pt1 | contig 11588 bp, 13 predicted proteins | sample WWTPWeurt_MetaG_FD_194462 | JGI IMG/M metagenome (GOLD analysis project Ga0268298, IMG submission 194462) | Activated sludge microbial communities from WWTP in Nijmegen, Gelderland, Netherland - WWTP Weurt | ecosystem: Engineered > WWTP > Aerobic digester > Activated sludge | place...
CAAGAAATTAAGGAAAGACAATTCGTACGCTGATACTATTAGTGGTATCATTGATATATCAAAGGTGAGCAGCGAATTTCCACCTTAACTCTCTAAGTTTGTGGCCTAAACAATTGACGCCAGCGCAGTAAGTAATTTTCGGCAATCTGGAGCTTAATCTCGAAGTAGATTTCTGTCTCTTCGCCCACACTCTGATCGAAAGGGTATCGCAGACTCCGGCACTTTTCAAAACCGTAAATCGGCCATACAAGCAAAAGGTCGGCAGGCAACCGCGCAGCAAACCATTCTGAAGTAGCCGGATAGGGAATCGATTCGCTATCTTTGGTCTGCGGCTCTCGACGGAAACCGCCCGTCTTTCCGGCCAACTCAAAATCGCAAAAGCAACTAAAGTCAAGCTGACTAAACTCAGCCGAGTCTGGTCGGCATAACCAACTGCCGCTATATAAACCAGCAATCAGCTTTTCCAACTGCTGCGGCGAGGGCTGGAAAGCATGGTCTTTCGGCAAAAGGTAATGTATGTACTCAACACCCATCTTCTACAAGCCTAAACGTCGGTGTACTCGGCACCCTCGGAGACTATCACAATACGGGCAGGCGCCACTGCTAATCTTAGCAGCACAAACAAGAAAGTTAAAACCATCTGTATGTACGCCTCCTTTCGGCCGGCGAATCGCATCAACTTGGTCTGCAATCTCAGCGCGGTTAATTACTCACTCGACCAAGTCCATGGTCACAAAACCCTACCGCCAATCTTTCGCATAGAATTGACAGACTGCCTGCCGTATCTGAGGCATTTGAGTTCTGATCTTGTAACCATTGTCAACCCAAAAGAACCAGCATTGCTATTGTCCGCCATCAGTCAGCAAATAGACCGCGCAATGAAAGACCTTAACTACGTTCCGCAAACCGCTTTTTCCTTAGAGATATACTCGAGCAATCTATTGCCTCTGATAACGGCTTCGCCAGAACGAGACTTAAGAAATCTACTATTGACGACTGATTCGGCATAGTCATATTCTTGATTCAGAACGTAGATCAAGACCTCATCAACATTGCCACAACATAGTTGTTTTCTCCTAAAGCACTGGGACGCTGCTGGTATAGAAGAGTTGGCTCGAAAATACGGTTGGATTATCTTTGTAATCAACCACTCAATCTCTTTCAGATATTTTGAAAGCTGTTTGTCGGACTGAATAGGGGCACAGGGAATAAAGCGTCTATCGATCCAACTCCGTCGATAATCCACACTTAACTCACCAACGGTAGTCGCAAGAGGATTGCTTCGAATGCTATCCAATATTTCCTTGTCATCCGAAAACAACTCGGCCTTAATCCGTGACACCTCTTCAAAACGAATTCCAAACGAGTAATGCGCCAAGAGCACACCGCGGTTGAAACCGTAGCGAAGTTGAACTACACCCATGATGCCCGGCAAGACAACCTTACTGTAGCAGCGCCGAAGTTTCTCTGTATCGTATGTCTCAAACTGATACGAGGCGAATAACTCCGCTGATTTGACTAATAGCTGTTCAGTAAACTGTGTTGACATTAACGGAACACCCTAGAGCGCTTCCGACCAATCATACGCCAATTGAAGCAAAGTTGCAGATCAACTGCCTCCGTTGACTCGATTGCCAGCTCCTCAACGAACGCCCAGCTCGTCCTCCTTGTATGCCGGGCACATGATAATTCCATCGATCTCGTTTAAACTACCCTCAAACAGGCCCTGACTGCCGTGCTCCATCGATGTGAATCTGCCAGTTACCACAACGTACCTTTTATCCATATTGTGATATGCAGAGACTTTACCAAGCTCCCATACTTTTACAACTTTGGGATCCAAGTTGATCCAGATGGCAGATTCATACGCACCGCTATGAGCGAATTCAGCTGTTGGGTATAGAGCCTTACAACCCGGTCTGTCAATCATATAGCCCCTGACAGAGATGCGCCTGTTCTCATACTTCTCGCCCTGTGTTAAAAGCTTCAGAATTGATACGGTGAGTGGTCTTTCTGCCATCTTCGGTGCCGGCAAAACCCTCGCAAACTCTTTCGCACTACAGGTAGTGCTGTAGTTACATCCGAGAGCAACCGCCAAGGTCAAGACTATCTGCTTGTACACGGCTCTAGAACTCCTCCGACCGCTGACCAAACATCTTCAAAAGATCGATAAAACTCGAAGCGATATCTAAAATCTCCTCCTCTGTAAAAGGCAGATTCACGCAACAAACCCTCGATGTCTTCAGTTCGAGAATGATGTACTCACCACCTCCATCAGAGCCTATGATGAAAAAGCCAGGCAGATTTTCAACAAAGTCATAGGATGTAGCAAGTTCGATGACGTCTTTGACCTGGTAAAGAATACAAGAGTAGGGCTGCACGGGTATGCCAGTATCGGCCCCATTGCTAAAGGCGAGGAAGTCGAGATAGACAGCCGGCAGCTCATCTGCACAGCATTCTTTTAGGCACGCCAGTTCTGCTGGCGAAGCACCATTTTTCCTTCCCCACTTATCGCAAAGTTCTTGACTCAGAAGGAAGTCAAATTTCATTAAACTCTCTCCGCAAACCATGCCTGGGTCAATTTACTGACCTAGCCCAAATGCCTGAATCGGAAATTCTGAAAGGAACCAGAGAACTACGCATTCTGTAGATTGCGTAGTCTTCCGTGGGGGTGAGCAGTAAGCGAATTCATCATAAAACAAAAAAACACCGGGTCCTCTGATAACGGAGCAACCAAGCAATCATCGATATAGTCAAATTTTACAGTAGAATCAGAAAAAATAGTGCAATTGTAGAAATACAAGCAGTAGGCGACATAAAATGCATGCCACAAGAAGTGTAGCAAGATCAAACAAGCAAACTTTGCTAAAGAGAAAAACAGACTTACCGAAAACACGAATTAAATCTTTCTCTTGGCAGGGTGCCGGGTTCACCGGTTTAGGGTGTCGGATTGAATCGGTTTTAGGAGCTGGTTTCGACCGGTGAACTCACCGCTAATACTTTTGGACAGTTCTGCCTCGAAATAATCTGCGAAACGTCTATAAGACTCCGCCTCCTCTGGTTTGTTATCAGCCTCGCAGATCAGTTGCATGCATAAAGACATCTCGCAAACAAAAGTTTTAAACCGACTGAGAAACGCAGGTTCACCCTCTTTTCTGTACCAGCGCCAAAGCAGGTCAATGTCTACTGAATCAAAAGGATAGGGGTAACGAAAGTTCTCAAAAAAGCCCGGGCACGACTTAGTAAGCATAAAGTCATAAAGATCTTCAACCTGTTGCTCAGTCGGAATCTCGCCCAAGTCAAGGTAAAGCCTAGGCATATTATCTATATAGTGCTGCAGCTTTTCTTGCGCGATCTGGAAAGAACAATTAGCAAGAGGTCGCTTATCAATCGAAGAACCCAAATATGGAATTAGATTCGAATTGGCCAATTGAACGAATTCAGCGGCTGGTTTCAGCTGAAGCCCGACTTTATCCACATCGAACTCTGGTCTAGATCCGCAGCCCCACAGAGAAGCTTTGGCGCCAACAATCAGATAGAACTTACCATCATCAGACAGTTTGTAGAAAAGCCAATCAACGTTTTCCCCCCTGTACTTAACAATTAGCTTTGACCGCTTATAACCCAGCCGAGTAAACACTGCTTTGCAGACATTGCCAATTTCCAGAAGTTGTTGTTTCAATTCCATTTGATTGCTGTCTCCACAAGTGAATGGGTGGCACCAGATCAAGATGCAACCCAATTTTACAGACCTAGGATCGATTTAAGCCACCAGAGGGCATGCAATATGACTCCAGTAAATTCAAGTTAGTTTGACTCAGACTGAGGGGGCGGGGCCGATGCGGGGCGGCACTTATCAAAAACAGTCAAATCAATTCCGGCCAGAAGGGGGTGTTTAGCCGTTGATTCCGCAAGTCTCTCCCGCAACTGAGTTACATCAGTTTTCAACCAATCAGATTCATCATCACTCGTCATGAAAGCAGCAAGATCGATTTTAAGTTCGTAGATCATGTCAAATTGGAGTCTTCGCCAAAGATCAGAGCCAGAAATACTTAATAGGTCTGCCTTAATCTTTAAATGCTTACAGATGGCAACAGCAAGCTCAAAAGTGAAATAATCAAAAAGCTTTCTCAGCTTCGACTCCTTAGTCTCTGAATTGGAAACAAAAATGTAGGCTACGCCTCCGCAGGAAGACTCGCCAGCTGGTTGCAATAGGAGGTCAACAGACCAAGGCTTTGAGTGCAGGCTCCTAAAAGGGATCGGGAAGTTATCGCCATTTGTAAGAACACTATTTCGTACTTCTTCTAGAGCGAGATAGTTTCTGGAGTCCTTATTGTCAAACAGTGAAGATAAACAGTGATAGATAGCTTCATTTGCTAGTCGAGAAAGCCCAAGAACATCTGCTTGATCAGGTATATTGTCAACCATGTATTGCATTTGCCGTGCATTTTCAATTTTCGGATGGGCTTGAACGAGAGGACTACTGACGTTCCTATCCTCCGTTATAAATAGAGTAAGAATTTCAAAGTCCGGCAGGTGAAAATCTGCATTGCGGAGAAGGTACAGCCACCTGATTCCGATTTGTCTCACGAGTGGACAGTGATAGTGAATCAGAGGTTTGCCTTTCACGCAAAATACTTCAAGGTTATTTATTAAATTGCAATGCATCGTCACATCATCCAATGATGGGCAAAGGTAATGTGATCATACTACGAAGAAACTGGCGGCTCCCAATTTAGTGAGCCGCCAGCAGAAAGTTCTCATAGCAACAGCGAGATCGAGTCATTATGAGGGTACAACAGAACACTCTAGTGACTGATGGAGTAACTAAGGGCTTGCTGGCGCCAAGCATTCCTTTGCGACAAACTTCTTCGAAGAGCACTACATAGGCTTGTCTGCCCATGCCTCGTGCGGCCATGGCATCGTTCAAACAAGCTACGAAACTGACATCTTCCGAAGAAGAACTTGCTAAGATCCTCCGGTCAACACTCCCTGAAGAACGGTTTGAGCATTCTGATCAAGTCTTTCGTAACGTAACAAGCCTCGTATGTAGCGCTTCTCCGTGCGGCTCAGCAGTCCATCTGATAAGACGTCTTGGGCGATTTGCTTTGCTGCAGCGCCGTCAATCTGCCCTTCCTTTCCGAAAAGACCTTTGATCACTTTCTGTAACTGCTTCTTCTTCATTTCTTCTAACTCTCCTGTAGTATTGCTAAACCTTCTCCTACGTCACTCGATTCTGAAAGGAAGGATGCTAACAGTGCCTTCCCTTCAGCAAGTCAACGAGTTAGCACTCACGGGACTAATAGCTCTTTCTGGGCGAAAGATCTGGCACTCTTCCTTCCTGAGATGCCTCGGTATAGCTCAATGGCAGCCTCTACGAGACTCTCAAGCCTAGCCAGCCACAGATTCCGAAAGAGCCTGCGCAGTCGCATTCTGCTCACACCTTTACTAGAACCAGAGGCGGTTTGCCCTCTCATAAATCTTTTGATATCGCGAACCTGTCTACCGACCACAATTCCGGACGCCCTCAACCTATAATCTGACAGGCACTGATTGTGGCGAACAGATACAGTCAAACCACCTTCTTTCCTTTCCGCATCGAACCTATAAGTACTTCTCATGTCTGTATCCTCAAGTCAGCTGGAGATTCATTTCCAGACAGGTAATCACTGCCCCACAACTCCTTACAGTGCTTCATGCTGGCCATTCATTTTCTCCACCTCACCACTTAAAAGCTGGGGATACCTTCAAGCGAGTCAAATCAATAGGGACAACCGAAGTCAAACTTCGACAAGAAGATTTAAGCAATTCTGAGGCACAAAAGCATCACACTAGAGTCTACTCTTTCGAGTTGCGATCAATCACACTCAAGTGGGGGTGTCCTGCAAATGCTTGCTGGTAGGGACTATCCAGCATAGATGCTCTGCCGCGCCCGGGTAAAAGCAGTTCAAAAGGAGCATCCAAGCTTAAGCAACGTGAATTACACAGCCGGCGCAAGTTTTCTGCTGCATCTTCGGTTCCGCCCGCTCTCACTTACGTTCACGTCTGAACTACCTATCGAAACCTAAATCACCACTATGCACGAAATTATTACTAATTTCGCTCACGCCTCATTTTTTCAATCCAGATCCCCCAGGTCAATTCGAATCCCCCGTCCTCCTTTCAAATTCCCCTGGCACCTGATTTAATTGGGGCATGTCGCTCAAAATCTCCCAAAAATTCCTGCTTGCCGTATCGGTGCCCGTTATCTTCGAACTGGCGCTGGTGGGCACCCTGTTCAGCTTACTTTCCCAGGCTGACGAGGCACGCCAGAGAGAACAGCAGGGGCGCGAGCTAGCCAACCGTACCTATGCTCTCATGGGCATGCACGTGCAGCGCGTCACCCAGATGGCCATCTACAAAAGCACCGACGATCCGGCCATGCTTGACCAGGCCAGGCAATCATCGCAGCGCATGATGGCTGAAATCGAGAACATTCACAAGTTGGTGCAGAGCAACCCCAAGAGCAACGACACCTGGAACAAGCTCGATCACTTAGTTCGCAAAATCGGCGAAGAGCATGAGCAAGCAGCGCAGTGCTTCAAGGTGGGCGACAAGGCCGGCGCCACCATGCTCTACTTATCGATGCGTCACCACTTTGAAGAGCTGCTGCGCCTGAGCGACCAGCTTGCCGCCCAGCAAGTTTCCACCGAAGGGCTGGACATAAGCAAATATAGCGAAAGCATAAGGCTCGTGCTCTACGCATCCATACTGGTTTCAATATTAACAGCCTTCGGTCTGGCGCTCATCTTCAATCGGGGCACCGCCAAGCGCTTGAATGTAATAATGAACAACACTGAAAGACTGGCAGCCGGGAAAGCGCCCAACCAAAAGCTAACCGGTAACGATGAACTGGCTCAGATTGACGCGCTCTATCACAAGATGCATGATTCTCTCACTATCTTGAGACGCAGAGAAAGAGCAATTATGGAAAACGTCGCCGACGTTGTCTGCTCCATCGACTCCACCTTGCGTTTCAGCGATATAAACGAAGCTGCTTACAAGCACTGGGGCTACGAAGAAGGAAGCATCGAAGGTGGACGGGCGGCAGATTTGATCTGCGGCGCCGACAGAGAACGGGTGCTTGGTTGCTTACGCAAGATAATCGAGAGCGGCAAAGAAGACCGCTTCGAATGTGGTATCAAAAGAGCCGACAATAGTATCGCCGACACCGAATGGTCGGTCACCTGGTCGCAAGAGGAAGAATCGCTCTATTGCGTCATTCACGATATAACCGCCAGAAAGAATCTGGAGCGCATGAAGGCCGAATTTGTAGCCATGGTCAGCCATGAGATTCGCACACCGCTCAGCTCCATTCAAATGACTCACTCTATTTTGGAGTCGGAATTGGGCGAGTCTCTGGACCCTTTCATGACCAAGAGCCTGGTGGTAGCTAAGGATAATGTTACTCGCCTGATGGCACTGGTAAACAACTTACTCGACTTAGACAAGCTGGAATCAGGGTTTATTGAATTCCTACCGGAAAACGAAGCCGCCGGGCAGGTGGTAGAGACCTCGATAAACGCCATTGAATCGTTGTTCAAGAAGAAGTCTATCGAAGTGAAGCATAACATCGACCCTAATTTGTACATCTACGCCGACAAAGAGCGCCTGGTGCAGGTGCTTATCAACTTGCTTGGCAACGCCATTAAATATTCCGAGCCGGGCTCTAAAATCACGGTTAAAGCAAGAAAAGAGGGCAAAGCGGTTCGCTTCTCGGTCAGCGATACCGGCAGGGGCATACCTGCCGACAAACTATCCACCATATTTGAGCGCTTCCGCCAGGTAGAGGCCTCCGACGAAAAGGTGCACAAAGGTGCCGGGCTTGGTCTTGCCATCTCTAAAGCTATAATTGAGAGGCACAAGGGCAAAATGGGAGTAGACTCAACCCTGGGCGAAGGTAGCACATTCTGGTTTACGGTGCCGGCGGGCGAAGGCAAGCTAGGAGACTGAAGTGGCGAAGATTCTGATCATCGAGGACGACGTGCAGTTAGCCTCACTCGTGCTCAGATGGCTGACCAAAGAAGGGCATGTGGTAGAGCATGTGGCGAGCGGCGGCGAGGGGCTGCAAAGGCTGCGCTTCGACCCCTATGACTTGATTGTGCTTGACTGGAATTTGCCGGAGGTGGAAGGCATTGACATTCTCAAACAGTTTCGCCGAAGCGGCGGCACCACGCCGATTTTGATGCTGACCGGCAAGAAGGCGATTGAAGAGAAGCTTGAAGGGCTTTCGGAAGGGGCCGACGACTACTTAACCAAGCCTTTTGACGGCAGGGAATTGACGGCTCGCATCACGGCGCTGCTTCGCCGACCGGCTGTTTTACTCGACACCTGCCTCAAGGTTGGTGATATCGAACTTGATACCAAAGCCCACTCTGTAAAACGTGCCGGAAAGCCGCTGACGCTTCTGCCGAAAGAGTTTGCTTTACTCGAATTTCTCATGCGCCGTCCGGGCGAGTTCTTTCAGGCCCAGCGCTTACTCGAACATGTCTGGCCAAGTGAAAGCGATTCCACCACCGAGGCGCTCACCAGCTGCATCAAGCGGCTCAGGCAAAAGCTCGACACCCCCGATGCCGAGTCGGTGATACGAAACGTGCGCGGCGCGGGCTACGGGCTCTTTGTAGACATGGAAACCAATTGCTAGTTCGAAAGGTAATCACCACATGAGCGCTACCGATGCAGCCGAGCTTCGCAAGTCTCTAGAGATTGCCGAGAAAGAGCATGGCCAGAAAAGCGAATTATTGATAGAGCCCCTGGAGAAGCTCGCCTATGCCTATCACAGAGCGGGCGCCTACGACGATGCGGAAGCCTGCTTCAAACGGGTCTTGCTGCTGAAAGAAACCTTTCAGCCGGCGAACTGGCAAAGCATGCTCGATATTTACCACGGGCTGGCGATTTTACTGCGCGTGCAAAATCGCTTTGCCGATGCCGAGCCCTATTACCTGAAAGCAATTGAGTTAAACGAGCGCCTGGTGGGAGCGTCGCACCCCGACACGTTCACCCGAAAAAACTATCTAGCCGGTCTCTATTTTGCCTGGGGCAAATATGACATGGCTCGCAACCTTGTGGAGGCTTCCTACAAGGTCTATCAAGCCACCTTCGGAGAGAATAGCGAAGTGGTAGGCATAGCAGCTATGGGACTGGCTCTCATCTGCAACAGGCAGGGGCGAGGCCCCGATGCGGCAAACTATTTCAAACAAGCCACCCGCCTTTTGCCGGCCGGGCCTGGTGGCGCCGTCATTCTCGACTTTCAAGATCTAGCTGCCAGTCTCTTTTTCTTAGCCAAAGAGAAGTACAAGCAGGGCATGATCGAACAAGCGGAAGTATTGTTTCGCTACTCACTTTTGATTGAGACCGATCGCCTCTGGCCGGGGCATCCGATCGTGGGCGACAACGTACAACTTCTGGGGGATCTCTATCGCTCGCAAGCCATGCCCGTGCAGGCGGAGTTTCTTTATCGAAAAGCCCTGGAAATACGGCGCGCCGTTATGGGGCCGGACCATCTCGATGTAGCCATCAGTGCCAACTGCCTGGGGGTGCTGCTTTGCGACAATCACCGCTACAAAGAAGCCGAGCCCTTCTTGCTGGAAGCCTGCGAGATTCGCAAACGGGCGGGCTTTCCGCCTGTTTATGCCAATTCTCTGCGGGCTTATGCCGGTTGCCTTCGTCACATGGATAGAATGGATGAAGCTAACGAATGTGAGCAAAAGGCGCGCAGCATCTACGACCGGTACAATCAGTCGAGCTAGAGGCCTTAGAGCAGCCGAATCAGATGCCTTGGATCAGTCAAGCTAGATGCCTTCGAGCTGTCCAGCTACATACCTTCGATAACCAGTCCGGGCAGTGCGGAACCACCAAAGCGATCGCGGTAGGTGTTCAAGGTTTTGTCTTCAGCCTGGCGCGATTGCCTGTTCTCATCGGGCTGGGCCATTCTGCGCATGAGGGCGCGGTGAGCCGGGGAACCTTCGGTCATCTCGTAGGTTTCGCGTGATTTGTCGGTTTCGCCTGGCTTCTGGCTTTCATAATCTTTCTGATCATTTTCAGTGGAGTTGCCGGAACGGCGCATGAGGGACCAGTAGGCAGGAGAGCCATAGGTCATGTCATAGGTTTCGTTGTCGCCCTTGGCTTCGGCAGGCTGCTTGGGAGCGGCGTCGCTGTCGTGCTTCTCAACCTTGCCGGCAGAGCGACTTTCATTGCGATTGTTCATGCTGCCAAATAACTCATCGGCAAAAGCACTGGAGGCGGCAGATGAAGATTGCATTGAGCGTGACTCTGAATTTTTCTCGACTTCTATCATGGCGTAGGCTCCTTAGAAAAGCTTGGTAAATTCGGTAAATCTGACGAATCTGGTAAATCTGATGAATCCGGTGAATCTCACAAGTTTGGTAAATCTGGTGGGAACTCACTGGAGCAAGGCTCCTTTGTTTTGGACTCTTTCAGGATAAATCTGCGTACTTGGCAGGAAGGGGTCACAGGCATTAACTATTGAGGGCAAATTGCCAATACCTATTTGCTCTCAACCAGCTCCAGGGATGGCAAGCCCAGCGACTTGGCGGCGCTGGCTCCGGGACCAGGGCGCTCGGTGATCTGGGTGCGGCGAATACCGGGGGCATCGTAGGCGTGCACGGCAGCGCACTCGGCTTCGTCTACCCGGCGGCGCGAGGAGCCGTCCATGCATCTTAGATAATCGGCACGGCGCGACTCGTTAGAACCGGTGCCGGAGCCTGAGCCCGTACCATCGTTACTGCCGCCGGTGCCGTTATTACCGCTGTAGCGACCATCGGTGCCGATTCCGGTGGTAGAGGGGTTCTCTCTTCTCTGGCGGGCAGCCTGCTCACGGCCCTGGCGTCTGGCCACATCTTCCGGCGTATCGTAAATGTCTCTGCCGTTTAGAACAATGTCGCTGACCTGTCTTTCGCCATTGACTGTGCGAAAGGTCACTTCGGCGCCGCCTACCGTGCCGGTCCATACGCCGGGAGCCTGGGGAGTGCGATTGGTGCCGTTTTCCCAGAGCTGGCGAGCGAATTGCAATTGCTCCTCTCTGGTCATCTCATTGTTAACCACGCGGGTAAGATTTTGTCCGCTGTTTACAGCCTCTACGGCTCTTTCAACACGATCGCTCATGGTAATTGCTCCATTTATAAAAGAAAATCGGGGTCGGTTCTGAATAGACTTTATGCGACCCAACTTGGCAGACCAGGGTCACGGTAATTAAAGTTAGTGGCGGCGTGCATAGGCATCCACAGCCTCATTCACCCGCCGGTAATAAGCATTGACGGCGCTGCCCGGTCTCGCCCCCGGTCGAGTCAAGCCGCCGGTGCCGAGCGGGTCACCTGGTTCGCGATCTTTCTTGAGAGCCTCTTTGTATTCCCGATATTCTTTGTCGAGCTGCCGCTGCTCTTCGGGGCTCATGCCGTCCCTTACCTGCTTCTCGATAACACGCTCTGTGTCGCGCATGCGCTTATTCACGGTTTCATGCATGGGACAATCAGGGGCTTTCGGCATGGGCGAAGGCTCTATGGTGGCAAGTAGCCCCCACTTAGAAAGCT
>Ga0268298_10005692_pt1 | contig 11588 bp, 8 predicted proteins | sample WWTPWeurt_MetaG_FD_194462 | JGI IMG/M metagenome (GOLD analysis project Ga0268298, IMG submission 194462) | Activated sludge microbial communities from WWTP in Nijmegen, Gelderland, Netherland - WWTP Weurt | ecosystem: Engineered > WWTP > Aerobic digester > Activated sludge | place: Netherlands...
TGACGTCGCGGCGGTAGCCGCGGCTGAAGAACCGCTCGGCGCCGGCGCCAGCGTCGGCGTCGATGCAGCCGTCGGCCGCGCCGTGGAGGTACAGGGTCGGCACGGCGATCTGATCGCGCCGGCGCAGCCGTTCCAGCGCGGGCCGGAGCGGCCGCGTCATCGCGCGATAATATAGGAGCGGGGCCGGCCAGCTGGCGCTGAGCGTGGCGTGCAGTTCGCGCCGCAGCGCGGCCGGGAGCTGATAGCCCGGCGACCAGGTGCGCCAGAGCCGATCGATCAGCGCGAACTCGCCCGCGGCGGCGAACCCCGGGGCGCCGGGCAGTTGGAACGCGAGCATGTACCAGGAGCGCGCGAGCTGGGCCGGCGTCGCGAGCGCGCGGACGAACACCGCGGGGTGCGGCACGCTCATCGCGACGGCGGCGCGGAACCGCTCAGGCGCGCGGGCGCTCGCGACGTAGGTGATGACCGCGCCCCAGTCGTGGCCGACGAGCGCGACCGGTCGATCGGGCGACAGCGCGTCGGCCCAGGCGAGCACGTCGGCGGCCAGCGTGTCGGCGTCGTACGGACCGGCGATCGGCGACGGCGCGTAGCCGCGCAGCCACGGCGCGATGACGCGATGCCCGGCCCGCGCGAGCGCCTCGATCAACGGCGCGAAGGTGTGCGGCACGTCGGGGAAGCCGTGCAGCACCAGCACCAGCGGCGCGTCGGCGGCGCCGGCGGCCAGCGCGGTGAAGCCGCCGATCCGGGTGGTCGCGATCACGGGCCGGGCTCCTCGACGAAGACCTGGTGCTCGACCAGCCGCTTGTACAGGCCGCCCGCGGCCATCAACTCGGCGTGGCGGCCGCTCTCGGCGACCTTGCCACCGTGGATCACGACGATGCGGTCGGCGTCGCGCACGGTCGACAGCCGATGCGCGACGACCAGCGTGGTGCGACCGCGCATCAGCCGGGCCAGCGCCTCTTGCACCTGGGCCTCGCTCTCGGCGTCGAGGTTGGAGGTGGCCTCGTCGAGGATCAGCACCCGCGGGTCGACCAGCAGCGCGCGGGCGATCGCGATGCGCTGCTTCTGCCCGCCCGAGAGCTTCACGCCGCGCTCGCCGATGACGGTGCGGTACCCGTCGGGGAAGCTCATGATGAAGTCGTGGGCGTTGGCGTCGCGCGCGGCCCGCTCGACGTCGGCGTCGCTGGCGCCGTCCTTGCCGTAGGCGATGTTGTCGCGCAGCGTGCCTGCGAACAGCACGGGCTCCTGCGCGACCATCGCGGTGGCGCGGCGCAGCTCGGCCAGCCCCAGCGTGCGCACGTCCTGGCCCTCGAGCGTGACCCGGCCGGCGTCGACGTCGAAGAACCGCAGCAGCAGCTGCAAGACGGTGGTCTTGCCGGCGCCCGACGGGCCGACCAGCGCGACCACCTCGCCGGGCGCGACGGCGAGGTCGAAGCCGTGCAGCACCGGCTGCTCGCGTCGCGCCGGGTACGCGAAGTCGACCTGCTCGAAGCGGATCGCCCCGCCGCCAGCGGGCAGCGGCACCGGCGCCGCGGGATCGCGGATGTCCGGGACGGTGTCGATGATCGCGTACAGCCGCTCGGTGGCGCCGGCGGCCCGCTGCAGCGCGCCCCATAGGCTGGCGAGCTCGGCCAGCGCGCCAGCGACGATGAAGGTGTAGAGGAAGAACGACGTCAGCTGGCCCGGCGTGATCTCGTGCCGGATCATCGCCCGGCCGCCCAGCCACACGACGACGGCGATGGCGACGTAGCCGGCGGTGGTCGCGGCGGCGAAGAACGACGCCCGCCAGCGCACCAGCGCCAGCGAGCGGCCGAACGCGTCCTCGACGCCGGCCCGATAGCGGTCGGCCTCGTGCCGCTCGCGCACGAAGGCCTGCACGGTCTGGATCGCGCCCAGCGCCTCCTGGACGTGGCCCGACACGGTGGCGAGGCCATCCTGGACCCGCTTCGACATGCGGCGGATCGCGCGGCCAAAGACGATCGTGCCGACGACGATCGGCGGGATCACCGCGAGCATGTAGAGCGTGAGCTCGACGCTGGTGACGAACAGCAACACCAGGCCGCCGATCAGCTGCACGGCGTTGCGCAGGGTCAGCGACAGCTCGCTGCCGACGACGCCCTCGACGACGGTGACGTCGGAGGCCAGCCGGCCGACGAGCTCGCCCGTGCGGCGCTCGTGGAACCACGCCAGCGGCAACCGCAAGATGCGATCGAACACCAGCGCGCGCAGGTCGGCGACGACGCGCTCGCCGAGCCAGCTCATCGAGTAGTGGCGCACCCACACCAGCACGGCGTGGACGACGAACACCACGCACAACAGCAAGACGACCCGATCGAGGTCGTGCGCCGACTGCTTCGACAGGCCGGCGTCGACGGCGTACTTGGCGGCGGCCGGGTACACCAGCGATAGCCCCGACGCGAGCATCAGCGTGATCAGCGCGATCACCAGGCGGCCGGTGTGCGGGCGGACCAGCGCGGCGATCCGCCAGAGGATGCTCAAGCGCTTGCGGGTGAGCGGCCGGCGCTCGTCGGGCTCGGGCGGGGGCAGCTCGTCGTCGGCGTCGTCGCTCACGCGACCGCTACCCTAGCACCGGTTCGCGGGGGCGCCGGGGGCGCGACCGACGCGTCGATGATGCTGGCCCGCCCCGCGCGCCCGTCGGCCTGGCCCGGGCCTGCGCCCGCGGGCCCGCTACGTCGGCCCGCCGGCGATCACGCCATGAAGAACTGGGCCAGCTCCTCTTCCTTGGCGGCGGCGTCGCGGTGGCCCAGCTCGATCAGCTCGCTGGCCCAGTTGCCGTCGAACATCAGGTACGACAGGAAGTCGTTCTCGCGACCGCTCTCGCCGGCCGCCATGCCCTCGATCAGCCGCCGGGTCACCGGGCTCGACACCAGGAGCTTGCCGCTCTTGACGAACTCCGACGCCAGCACGCCGATGTCGGCCGACGGACGGATGTGCATCGCGGCGATCGGGCGGATCGGCGCGCCGCGCAGCTTGACCAGGTTGGCGTTCATCACGTCGACGAACGTCGGCCCGAACGCCGCGGTGCCGGCCTCGAGCACGGCGTTGAGCCGCTTCATCCGGTCGAGATCGTAGTCGGTGTGATCGAGCATCAGCGCGTTGAGCGCCTTGCCGACCAGGAACAGCGGGCGGGGGAAGCCGTCGGGCACCGTCGGCTGGCGCGGCGCGACCTCGTCGACGTGGCGCAGCGACACCATCAGCATCTTGTCGGCGCCGAGGCGAATCGCCGGCGACATCGGCGTGTTCTGGCGCAGGCCGCCGTCGGTGTAGAACGAGTCGCCGACCTTCACCGACGGGAACAGCAGCGGGATCGCCGCGGACGCCAGCACGTGGCGCGGCCCGATGCGCGCGGTCTGGTGGCGCACGAACGGGTCCTTGCTCCAGCCGGTCGGCACCGGCCCGGCGGCGGAGACGAAGACGACGGTGTGGCCGGTCGCGATGTGGGTCGCCGACACCGACATCGCGTGCAGCACGCCGCTCTTCAGGTTGCGCTCGATCCCGCTCCACGGGATGTTCTTGATGACGAACCGCTCGAGGCCGCTGGTGTCGAGCAGGCCGCCGTAGCGGAAGCTGCCGGGCGTCGGCGGCGGCGGTTCGCGCCCGAACAGCTGGGTGGTGGCGCGCCACAGGTCGCGCGCGCCCAGCCCGATCAGCTCCTCGATGCGCAGCGCGCGCCAGGCGTCGATCAGGCGCCGGCACTGCGCGGCGGGATCCTCCATCGTCGAGGCGAGGAAGGCGGCGTTGATCGCGCCGACGCTGGTGCCGGTGACGATGTCGATCGGCACGTGGCGGCCCAGCCGCTTGGCCAGGTCGGTGCGCAGGTACTGGATGATGCCGGCCTCGTAGGCGCCGCGCGAACCGCCGCCCGACAAGACGAAGCCGACCTTGCCGCGAGCCGTGCCGTCCACGCGACCATTGTTTCGCGAGCGCCCGGGCCTTGTCCACGGACCGCAGGTGAAACCGCGCGCGGGCCGCGGTGTCGATAGCGCATGGCCCATCGCCCGCTGCTCGCGCTCGCCCTCGCCGCCGCCCCCGCGGTGGCCCACGCCGACCTGCGCGGCGCCCGCGAGACGGCCTGCGCCGCCACCGTCGAGCTGGCCGGCCCGATCGCGACGGTGACCGAGACCCACGATCTGATCGGCGCCGACGCCGCGCCCACCGAGGCGAGCTACCAGTTCGCGCTGCCGGCGGGCGCCGCGGTGATCGACGCGCGGATCGCGATCGGCAAGGGCGCGCCGGCAGGCGCGGTGGCGGTGTCGGCCGAGGCGCTGGCGACGACGACGCCCGACCGCGAGCGGCTGGGCCTGGCAGCGGACCGCGGGCTGGTGCGCTGGCTCGGCACGAGCCCCGACGGCGACAGCTACGAGGCCCGGGTGTACCCGGTGACGGCGGGCGCAGCGGCGCGGCTGACCGTGCGCTGGACCGCCGCGGCCGCCTACCGCGACGGCCGGCTGCAGGTGGTGGCGCCGGCGCGCGGCGACGCCGACGGCCTGGCGCGCTGCGCGATCACGGTCCGCGCGAAGCCGGCCGCCGGGGTGCAGCGCTTCACCCGGGCGTTCATCAACGGCGCGGCGGTGGCGCCGCTCGGCGGCAAGGCGACGGTGGCCAACGCCCGTGCGCTCGCCGTCGAGGCGGTGCCGGCGTGGCGAGGCGGCGGGCCGGTCGTGGCGATGGCCTCGCTGCCGGTGGGCGCCGCGCGCGCGTTGACGTCGATCGGCGTGTACCTGCCGCCGCGCCAGGCCGCCGCGACGTTCGCGCCGCCGCGGCTGCTGCTGATCGTCGACACCACCCGCAGCATGGGCCCCGACGGGCGCGCCGCGGCGGCGGCGATCGCCGACGCGCTGGTCGCCGCGACGCCGGCCGCGACGCCGGTCGAGCTGATCACCTTCGATCGCACGGCGCGCCGCGCGCTCGGCAGCTGGACCGCGGCGCGCGACGCCCGGCGCAAGGTCAAGGACGCGCTGGCCGAGGCGACGCCCGGCGGCGGCACCGAGCTGAGCGAGGCGCTCAACCTGGCGGCGACGACCATCGGCGACGATCCGGCCCGCGTGGTGGTGATCACCGACGCGATCCTGTCGACGCGGGTGACCGGCGCGGACCTGCTGGGCGCGGCGCAGATGCCGGTCAACCTGACGACGCTCGACGTGGTGGTGCCGGTGGTGGCCGGCGCGCCGATGCCGGATCGGGCGGTGCTCGATCCGCTGGTCGCGGCGTTCCACGGCAAGGTGATCGCGCTGCGCACCAGCGAGGTCGACGAGCGGCTCGCGACGCTGCCGCGCCAGCTCGCCGACGACCTGCCGCTGCGCGACCTGCGGGTGACGCTCGACGACGAGGTGCTGGCGCTCGACCTGCCGAGCGAGCTGGCCCCGGGCAGCGGCGTGCTCGCCCACGTCAGCCACGCCGGCGCCGCCGCCCGCCGGCTGCGGCTCACCGCGCAGCGCGGCCCCGACGCGATCAACGTGACCGCGGTGGCGCTGCCCAAGGCCAGCGCGGCGGTCGCGGTCGCGGCGGCGGGACGCGGTGACGTCGCGCGCGACACCGCGACGCTCGATCCCAGCGACGTCCTGGCGCTCGCGCGGCAGACCGCGACGGTGACGCCGCTGTCGGCGCTGGCGGTGATCGATCCGGCGGCGGCCGGCGCCGGCCCGCGGGTCGACCTGGCCCGCACCACCGGCGCGTTCACGCGCACGCCGCCCCCCGACAGCGACGCGCTCGACGTCGTCGAGCCCGACGCGCCGCCGCCGGCCGCGGCCAGCGCCGACGACGACAACCTGCCCGACACCACGTACAAGTACCTCATCAAGTACCAGCTGTGGCCGGCGGTGCGCGCGTGCTACGCGACGGCGCTGCGCGGCAAGCCGCGGTTCACCGGCACGCTCGAGGTGACGCTCGAGATCGCCCGCGGCGAGGTCCACGCCGCGCGCTTCGGCGGCACCACGCTGCCGTCGGAGTTCGTGGCCTGCGTCGGCGACGCCAGCTACGCGATCGAGGTGCCGACCTACGGCCTCGACGGGCTCGCCGAGACGATCGCGATCGTCAAGAAGCCGATCCACCTGCACCTCGACGAGGAGGCGGCGCAGCCGTCGCTCGACGAGGACCTCGGGCTACCCGCCGAGGAGCCGGCGCCGCCGCCGCTGCGGTAGCGCGCGGCTCACCCCGGCGTCGGGCAGGCCAGCTCGAGCGAGGCGCACGCGGCGGGGGTGGTGATCGTCAGCGCGTCGGGCGGCAGCGGCTGGCCGGCGGCGCTGCACTCGAGGCGCAGCCGCAGGTTCTTGAGCTCGGCCTCGGCGGCGTCGAGGCAGTCGGCCAACGCTGCCAGCGTCTGGCCGCAGCCGGTGGGCTGGTAGTCGAGGCCGCCGCAGCCGGTGGCGTCGACCAGGCTGGTGATCAGCGACGCGACCGAGTCGGGCGGGTTGGCGATGCAGCCCTGCACGAAGTCGGCGCAGGTCGCGGCGTCGGCGCTCTGATCGATGCCGATCGCCGTGCACACGGCCTCGACCAAGAGCGAGTCGCGGTACTGATCGTAGAGGTAGTCCTCGAAGGCCTGGCACGCCTTGGCCGCCGCGGCCTCGCCAGCGGTCGCGATCACCGCGTCGCGGTCGAGATCGGACGGAAACCAGTCGGGGCGATCGCCTCCGCAGGCGGTGGCCAGGGCGCACGCGATCAACGGGAGGCGCATGGCCCTCCGTTGTATCAAGCCGCGGCCCACGGTGGCGCGCGAATCGGCCGCGTCCCGCTCACCGGCAGCGGGACGTCACCAGCCGCCGCGCGCGAAGTTGCCGCCGAGCAGCGCCACCGTCGAGCTCGAGCGCCCGCCGAGGTGGGCATCGCAGAACCAGCGCTCGCCGTCGCTGGCCGCCCGCACCTCGACGCACGCCGGGCACTGGGCGGCCTCGGCCTCGCGCTCGCGCACGCTCGCGACGACCAGCACCGGACACTCGGCCTGGGCCAGCACCCGGTCGGCGGTCGAGCCGAGCCGGCGCCGCGACGCGTGGCCGTAGCGGCCGATCACCAGCAGGTCGGCCCGGACCTCCTCGGCCAGCTCGACGATCTGCTCGTCGGGGTGGCCGCGGCGCACGTGCAGGCGCACCCGCCAGGCGCCGCGCGCGGCCTCGGGCACGGCGTCGTCGAGGACCCGCGGCACCAGCTCGGCCAGCGCCGCCTTGATCTCCTCCTCGCGCGCCTCGAGCTCGGCGCCGGTGGGCTTGTGCCAGCGCCGCGGCTCGTCGGACACCACCGCGAGCACGTGCAGCTCGGGGCGGCTCTGCCGCACCGCCTGGTCGAAGGCGTGGGTCAACACCGCCTCGCTGTACTCGGACAGGTCGACCGCGACCACGATCACCGCACGACGCGCTGGATCGGACATGGGAGCCTCCACGACAGGGGATCGACGCCAACGTAAGGCCGCCGCCCGGCGTGATCCGGGGGCGCGACCAACTGCCGCAAGCCTACGCCGGCGGCGCGTCGGCGAGCGCGGGATCGTCGCTGACGACCACCGGCCGCCGGGCCGAGCCGGTGAAGTGCAGCCGCGTCGGTGGCCCGGCGCGATAGCCGGTGACCTGCCGGACCGCGTCGGGGTCGGGCTCGCGCACGGCGACGCCCAGCACCGCCACCGGGGTCCCGACCTCGAAGGCGCGCTCGCGCCAGCGCAACGGACCGTGGGGCGTGCGCTGGGCCCGCGCCAGCACCGCGGCGATGGTCGGCTCGTCGGCGGTGGTGCGGCCGACCCGCACGCCGACCTCGTCGGAGATCTCGGCGTGGGTCAGGTCGACGATCGCGCAGCCGCTGCCGTCGTCGATGATCAGCTCGCCGACCTCCACCTCGCGGGCGATCCACACCCACTGCTGGCCGACGCGCTCCTCGATGAACAGCTCGTAGCGGGCGCACCAGCGGCCGGTCATCGGCCCGCGCAGGCCGGGCGCCGCGGCGACCACCTCGCCGACGACGCGCACCGGGACGCCCTCGGGCGCCGCGCCGATCGTCACGCGCGGGATGGCGCGCTGGGCCCGCCGCCGCCGCCAGGCCCGGGCCGCCATCGGCGCCGTGAGCGCGACGCCGAGCGCGACCTTGCCGATCAACAGCAGCGCCGGCTCCACCGGCCGAGCGTAGCAGCTTGCTCGAGGGAACGGTCGGCGTAGCATGCGGCGGTGCAGCTCGATCTCGACCACGACCTCGACGAGGCCACCGCGCGCGCGCGCCTCGCGGCCCAGGGCTTCGCGACGCTCACCGCGCCGGCCCTGACCGCGCTGATCGGCACCGCCGCGTTGCCCGAGCTGGCGCCGTGCTGGGATGACCTGCGGCCCGACGACTACCTGCGCGACGGCGGCCGCTACCGCGCGCGCCGCCACGGCTGCGCGATCGTCCACCTTGCCGGCGGCCTCGGTCGCGTCGAGCCGGTGCCGCCACGCGCGCACTACCAGTCGACCGCGTACAACGCGCTCCACGGCGGCATCGAGCGGTGGTTCGCGCCGCTGGCCGATGCCATGGCGCACCACCCGGCGTGGCGCGAGCTCCTGGTGCACCTGGCCCGCACCTTCGCCGGCGTGCGACGCCCCGTCGAGGATCGCTTCTACGTCGAGGCGCACCCGTTCCGGATCGACACCGAGGGCGGCGTCGGGCGGCCGACGCCCGAAGGCGCGCACCGCGACGGCGTCGACTTCGTCGCGGTGATCCTGGTCGCGCGCCACGCGATCCGCGGCGGCGAGACCCGGGTGTTCGACGCCGCCGGCGCGGCCGGCGTGCGGTTCACGCTGCGCGAGCCGTGGAGCGCGATCTTGATCGACGACACCCGCGTGATCCACGAGTCGACCCCGATCGTCCCGACCGACGAGCCGCGCGGCCACCGCGACACGCTGGTGCTGACGTTCCGCGCCGGCGGCTTCCAGGAGCCGGGCGATCAGGCGACCGCGCTCGATGGCTGACGGCCGCGCCGCTCAGAACTTGGCGACGTAGCTCAGGTTCAGGCGCAGCTCCGGGGACGGCGAACGGAGCTGCGTCGACGCTCGCTGATCGAGCCAGACGAACAGCTCCGCGCGCGCGGACAGCGCGTCCTTGATGCGCGTCCGCATCCGCACCTCGCCGGTCGCCCACAACGACTGCTCGAGGCGCTGGTTGGAGGCGATGTCTTCGTTCAGGTACTTCAGCCGCCCCAGGAGCCGCAGGTCCTTGGACTTGCGCCAGGTCGCGGTGACGATGGCGCCGACGTCCTGGCGCCGCGCGTCGTCGTAGCGCGGATCGTCCTGGTACTTGTGGACCAGCTGGCCGCGGACGCTCAGCGCGCGCGAGGCGTCGAACCGCAGCCGCGCGGTGGTCTTGAGTCGCATGCCGGTGCACGCGACCTCCTCCGCCTCCTCGCCGGGCTCGGTCGCGTTCTCGAAGCACGAGCCGTAGCCGCCGTCGCGCAGGTCGCGATCGGTGTAGTCGAGCCACAGCCCGTAGGCGAGCTGATCCGAGCCCTGCACGTCGACGTGGGCCTCGGCCTCGGCCCGCGGCAGGTAGGTGTCGAGGACCGGCACGTAGTGTCGCCACAGATCGAGCGACGCGCGGATCGACGCCACGCCGTGGGTCGCGGTGTAGCGCGCGCGCACGCCGTGCTCGCCGCGCGCCGCGGCGCCGTCGACCTGATCGGCCTGCGCGATCGGCCCGGCGTAGGGGTTGTCGAAGTCGACGTCGTAGTAGCGCGCCGACAGCTCGAGCTCGCGGTGGCGCAGCGAGCGCGTCACCCGCGCGATCGCCGCGACGCCGCCGCCGCCGTCGCGCGCGTCGTCCGCGGCGTCGGGCTGGCGGTCGAAGCTGCGGGTCACTTCCAGGAAGCCGTCGTAGATGCCGCGCCCGAGCCCGGCGCTCACGCCGATCGCCCCGTAGCGGCCCCCCATCGGCCGCCGGTCCCAGTCCTGGAGATCGAGCTGGACGTCATCGGGCGTCTCGATCAGCCAGCGCGTCGTCGCCCCGTACGCGGTGACACCGACGTAGTCGCGACGGGCCGCGTGATACGCGAGGTGTCCGCCGACCAGCGCCTCCGCGAGCACGTTCGGCAGCGTCTGGTACGACAGCGCGGCCGCCGGGGTGAGCACGTCACCGTCGGGCCGGACGAACACCGGCGGCCCCGAGCACGCGAACGGATCGGCGCACGCGGCGCGATCGCGCAGCTTGTACTGGTACACGTTGCGCGGCTGGTAGCTGCCCCACCCGTAGGCCTGCACGTAGCCCGCGCCGAGCTCCAGCCGATCGCTGCCGGCGGCCATGCCGAGCAGGCCCTCGCTCCAGCTGAAGTCACGGGTGCCGTACTCGAGCGGCGCGACGTTGGGCGGACACGGGGTGCCGCTCAGCTCGCCGGTCGACTCGCGACAGGTGCGCCCGAGCTCGCTGTTCGAGCTGGTCTGGTCGTCGACGTAGATCCCGTCGGGCGTGTAGTCGCTGGACGTGTCGAACGTCAGGCGCTGGTCGAAGCCGATGCGGTAGGTGCCCGCGATCACGTCGACGTGATCGGCGCGGTAGCGCGCGTACAGCTTGGCCAGGTTGGGGCGCGTGCCGGCGTGGTCGGCGAGGAAGCCACCGCGGTTGGCGTCCCACGCGACGTTGGTGACGCCGTAGCGCGACAGCGTCGCGGCCGCGCCGACGGCGAGGTTGCGCCCGAACGTGACGCGCGCCCGCACGCCGATCGGCGGGACGACCTCGTCCCCCTGCGCCGCGCGCACCTGGGTGCGCACGGTGCCGCGCGGCGCGTACTGGCCGCGGCTGCGGTCATGCAGCACCAGGAACGCCGAGATCGCGAGGAGCTTCTGCTCGGAGATCGCGCCGGCCGCGACCAGGTCCGCGGGATCGGCGACGAAGCGCTGGGTCGCGCGGTACGCGAGGATCGCGTCGACCTCGTCGTAGGTGAGGTTGGGCAGCGAGTACAGCTCCTCGCGGCCAGCGCGATCGAGGTCGACGCCGCGGGTCAACAGCTCGGTCAAGGCGCCGTGGGTCTCGGCCGAGATGTCGCCGGTGGCGAACAGGTCGTCGAGATCCTCTTGCGACTCGACGTCGATGAACGCCTCGTACGGAGCGGCGTGGGCCGCCGCCGGGAGCATCAGCGCGACGGCCAGCGCCAGCGCGCGCATCAATCGCATGTCACCACCGTGCAAGCAGACCACATTCCGCGCCCGGCTGCGCGGGCCGCGGCCTCGAGGTTCTCGAACTCGACGTGGCGGTCGGTGCCGGCCGGCGGGATGTACAGCGCGCAGGCGTAGCCGCGCTCGACCAGCAGGCGGTTGACCTCGACGCCGTCGACCGCGACGTAGGCCAGCAGCCGATCGAAGCGATCGGTGCAGCCGGCCTCGTCGTAGGTCAGCTCCACGGTCTTGCCCGCCACCAGGTCGCTGTTGAGCTGGTGGGCGTTCTCGCCGTAGCAATCGGTGGCGCCGTTGACCGACTCGGGCGTGTCGACCAGCAGGTAACGGATACGCTCGCCGGTGGTCAGCTCGATCGTGTCGCCGTCGATCGCGCGCGCGACCACGCCCGACGTCGGCCCGCACGTCGACTCGGGCCCGCCGCACGCGACCAGGCCGCCGGCGGCGGCCACGAGGGCC
>Ga0268298_10005693_pt1 | contig 11583 bp, 13 predicted proteins | sample WWTPWeurt_MetaG_FD_194462 | JGI IMG/M metagenome (GOLD analysis project Ga0268298, IMG submission 194462) | Activated sludge microbial communities from WWTP in Nijmegen, Gelderland, Netherland - WWTP Weurt | ecosystem: Engineered > WWTP > Aerobic digester > Activated sludge | place...
AAGAAGCTCGGCAAGTCCGACCCGCTGCTCGATATCGCCCAGAACCTCGAGCAGGCCGCGCTGAAGGACGACTACTTCATCTCGCGCAAGCTCTACCCGAACGTCGATTTCTACTCGGGCATCATCTTCCGCGCGCTCGGCATCCCGACGAACATGTTCACCGTCATGTTCGCCATCGGCCGCTCGCCGGGCTGGATCGCCAACTGGCGCGAGGTCGCCTCGAATCCCAAGGGCCGCATCTACCGCCCCCGCCAGATCTACGTCGGCCCGGTCAAGCGCGACTACGTGCCGATGGCCCAGCGCGGCTGATCTCGGTTGCAGGGGCGGCGCTTGACGCCGCCCGCGGGCGCCCGCCAGGGACGCCCCGGCAATTCAGGAAGGCTTCTTCTCCGGCGGCTGCCGCAGGATGTCCTCCAGCGTCAGGCCGCTGAGTTTCTCCAGGCCTTTCAGCAGGCGCCACAGCGCGACCATCATGATGGCCATGCTCGGCACCACGATGACCGGCCAGCTCATCCAGGTCATTTTGCCCAGTTGTTCGTTGAACTCGGGCGTATCGGGCATCGCTGTGATCAGGTAACGCGCCAGCCCGAAGTTCAGCGCTGCGCTGATGGCGAACGACGCCGCCAGCAACCAGCTTGAGTCCCGGAGCAGCCGGCGAAAGGCCGCCTGGTGCCCGCGGGATACCAGCGCGGTCTCCACGCGGGGAACATCGATCACCTGCTCGTTGAAGAGCAGCGAGCGCACCAGTGGTTTCTTCGTCCATTGCGAGATGATCACGGTCAGGCCGATCAGCGTCGGCACGACCGCCTCCTTCACCGCGAACCAGAACGGCGCCAGCTTCAGCAGGCCCAGCCCGCCGGTGGCAAGCGTGCTGGTGAAGCCGAGGGCAGAGAGAAAGTTGAAATTCCGCCGCGTGATGGCGTCGTAGAGCCCGTAGCCCAGCGGGAAGGCAAGGGCGACCAGCAGCGCGACCTTGGGCTCCAAGTGGAGCAGCTTGGCCCCCTTCGTCAGCATCACGCCCGGGGCCACGACGTTGCAGGCGATGTTCAGCAGGAGGTTTTCTTTCGGGGGCGGGGTCGCGGACATCGGTCAAATGAATGTGGAACTCCGGAAAACAGGAAGGAAGAAACCGTTCGGGGCGCTGTATTTCCTGATTTCCAGCTTTCCCCATTTCGGTATGTTCCCTGTTCCATGATTCTCCTCGGCGTCAACATTGACCATGCCGCCACGCTGCGCCAGGCCCGCTACCGTTCGGCCGGGGCCACCCACGGCGGGGCCATCGAGCCCGATCCGGTCGAACTGGCCTTCCGCTGCGAGCAGGCCGGCGCGGACGGCATCACCGTCCATCTCCGCGAGGATCGCCGACACATCCAGGACGAGGATGTCCTGCGCCTGGGCCGGTCGAAAGCCACCCGCCTCAACCTCGAGATGGCCTGCACGCCGGCGATGATGGAATTCGCCCTCAGATTGAAACCGCACTCCGTCTGCCTCGTGCCCGAGAGCCGCGAGGAGATCACCACCGAGGGCGGCCTCGACGTCGTGCAACACCGCGACAAGGTCGCCCGCGTGACCGACGCCATGAACGCCGCCGGCATCAAGACCAGCCTCTTCATCGACCCGGAGCCCGCGCAGATTGAGATGTCGGCCCGTTTGGCGGCGCCGTGGGTGGAATTGCACACCGGTGCCTACGCCAACGCCTATTTTGCGGATGGCCGGTCTGCGGAGCTCGCCCGCCTCGTCGCCGGGGCGCAGCTCGCGCACGCCGCCGGGCTGGTCGTCAACGCGGGCCACGGCATCAATTACGTCAACATCGCGGAAGTCCGCACCATCCCGCACCTCCACGAGCTCAACATCGGCCACAGCATCCTCAGCCGCGCCCTGACCACCGGCATCGACGAGGCCGTGCGCACGATGAAGGCGCTGATGAATCCGTAATCCAGGAGCGAGAATCGAGGAGACAGAAGCGAGAATGACCACAGCCATGCAAGCCGCCTGTATTTTCTTCTCGCATCTTGCTCCTCACTCCTCGCTCCTTTCCGCATGATCTCCCTTCCTCCCGGCGGCGTCCTGATTGGTCTGGGCTGCGATCTCATCGAGACCGAGCGCATCAAGAAGGTGCTTGAGAAGCACGGGGATCGCTTCCTCAAGCGCGTCTTTACCGACGAGGAGCGGGCCTATTGCGACAGCCTGAAATACTCGCACAAGCACTACGCGGCGCGCTGGGCGGCCAAGGAGGCCGTCTCCAAGTGCTTCACGACCGGCATCGGCGAGCATCTCGACTGGACCTCCGTTTCCGTTTACCACGGCAGCCGCAAGGAGCCGCTCGTCCGCCTCGACGCCAAGGCCGCAGCGCTGCTTGCCCAGGTCGGCGCCACGCACGTCTGGCTGTCGCTCTCGCACATCGACAGTCACGCGATGGCCGTCGCGGCGCTGGTGAAACACTAGGAGCCCGGTCATGGAGCGCGTGCCGTCCCACCCGGTTCTCACGTGCACCGAAGCCCGCGCTTGGGAGAAAGCCCGCTTGGCGGACGAGGCGCAGGAATGGACGGCCATGCAGTCGGCCGGTGCCCAATTGGCCGACGCCGTGCTCGATGATTTCAAGGAGATTGGCGGGTTTCCGGCCGACGGCAGGATTCTCGTGCTGGCCGGCAAGGGGCACAACGGCGGCGACGCGCTGCTGGCGGCGCGGGCCATCCTCCGGGCGCATCGTCGCGCGGAGGCCGTGGTGGTGCTGGCTTTCGGGGCGGGGGAGTTGCGCCCGCTGGCGGGCCGGGCGCTGGATTGGCTCCGCAGGGAGGAGGCCTCGCGGGTGCAGATTGTCCCGGAGGCAACCGCGCTGGCCGCCGACCGACACTATGCCCTCTGCCTTGACGGTATTTTTGGCTTCCAGTTCCGCGCCCCGATGGATCCGGACACGGCGCAGTTGATCGCACGGGTCAACATGCACAAGGGCATCCGCCTCCGGGCCGCCGTGGACCTGCCGAGCGGCCTCGGCGAGGCGAGCGCACCGGTCGCTTTCCGCGCCGACTTCACGTATGCGACCGGCAGCGTGAAACACCCGGTGCTGTCGCCGCGCCATGCCGGCGTGGTGGGCCGGCTGCGTTATCTGGACATCGGCTTGCTGCGGGAGGACTCGGTGTCCGGTGCCACCGAGCGGATGCTGCTGCCTTCGCTGCTGGAACCGCTCGCCGGGCTGCGCGCCGCCCAGTCGGACAAGCGCAGCTTCGGCCACCTGCTGCTGGCCGGTGGCTCGCGCAGTTATCCGGGCGCGGTGGTGCTGGCCGCGCGGGCGGCCTTGCGCAGCGGCGCCGGGCTGGTCACGGCGTTCGTGCCGGCGGCCCTGGCTCCGGAATATGCCGCGCGCCATCCGGAGGTGATGTGGGTGGGCTGCCCGGTGACAGCGCAGGGCGGGCTCGCCGCCGGGACGGCGGAGCTGGTGCGGGCGCGCTCGGCGAAAGCCACCGCCCTGTTGATCGGCCCGGGGCTGGGCGCCGAGGCGGAAACGATGGCGCTGGCCGCGCAACTGGCGGAGGAAGCGGCGGTGCCGCTCGTGCTCGATGCCGATGCGTTGCGGCCCGAGGTGGTGACCCGGGTTCTCGACAAGCCGTTCATCGGCACGCCGCACGCCGGGGAATTCGAGCGGATCGCACCGGCGCTTTTCACCGACGGCAAGTTCACTGCTTCGCAGGGAGTGCTGGTGTTGAAGGGGCCGCTGACCCGCGTGACCGACGGGAAGACGATTTATCACAGCCCATTCGGCGGGCCCGTGCTGGCGCGCGGCGGCAGCGGGGACATCCTGGCGGGGCTGATTGGCGGGCTGCTGGCGCAGTCGCCGGGTGATCCCGGTTTGGCGGCCTGCCGCGGGGTGGTGTGGCACGGCCGGGCGGCCGATTTGTTGGCTCGCAGCCACGGGCAGGTGGCCGTAGAAACGAGCGAGATTCTGGAACATCTCGGCCCCGCGCTCCACTCCACGCCATGCCAGACACTTCCCTAACCGAGCGCCAGGCGTTCATGGTTCTGAACGACCTGCCCAATATCGGGCCGGTCTCGCTCAACCGCCTGCTCGCCGAGTTCCAGGACGACCCCTGCGCCATTCTCGGCGCGGACCGCCGCCGACTCGAGCGTGTCAAGGGTGTCGGGCCCGAGACTTCCGCCGCAGTGGTGAACTGGCGGGAGCATTTCGATCTGGCGCGCGAGGAGGCGCGGCTGGCGCAGGCCGGCGCGAGCTTCATCACGGCGCGCGACGAGGGTTATCCGAAACTGCTCAAGGAAATCCACGACCCGCCGATCGGGCTCTATCGGAAGGGCGATTATTTGTTCGCGCAGCCCTGCATCGCGGTCGTCGGCAGCCGGCGCACCACGCTCTACGGCCAGTCGGTGGCGAAGAAACTCGGTGCCGATCTCGCGCGGCTCGGCTTCTGTGTGGTGAGCGGGCTGGCGCGCGGCATTGACACGGCCGCGCACGAAGGCGCGCTGTCGGTGGGTGGCAAGACCGCCGCCGTGCTCGGCTGCGGCATCGACATTGTTTATCCGCCGGAGAACCTCGGGCTCTACCGCCGCATCACCGAGACCGGCGCGGTGCTCTCCGAGTTTCCCTTCGGCCGGAAGGCGGACAAGCAGACCTTCCCGATGCGCAACCGGGTGGTCTCGGGGATTTGCGAGGCCGTGGTGGTGGTGGAGAGCGACGTGTCGGGCGGGGCGATGATCACGGCGCGCTTCGCCGGCGAGCAGGGACGGCTGATCTACGCCGTGCCCGGGCGCATCGACCAGCCGAGCAGTGCGGGCTGTCACCAGCTTATCCGCGACGGCGCGACACTGTTCACCAGCGTGGACGACATCCTCAACGAGCTGAACTACCTCGATGGCCTGCGCCCGCAGGCCATCACGACCGAGGGGCAGGTGGGGTTGCTGGAGCAGCTCCTGCCGCAGCTCGACGCGGGCGAGCAGCGCGTCATCGCGGCTTTTGCCGGCGGGGCCATCGTGAGCATAGACGCCTTGATCTCCAGCACCGGCCTCAGCTCGCCCGAGGTTTCAGCGGCGCTCATGGGCTTGGAGCTGAAAAAGCTCGTGCAGAAGCGCGCCGACGGCACGTTTGAGGCGCGGTCATAGCCCCGAGGCCTTTGAACGCGGAGAGCGCAGAGAACGCGGAGGAGGGGATGTGTTTATACTCCGCGCCCTTCGCGTTCTCCGCGTTATAATGATCGGTCCTGGGTGTTGTCCGGTCTCGTCACTTTCACCTTTCCACCCTCCCGGCCCGGCATAGCGTTGCCGCATCCCCCTATGAAGCTACCCCGCCTGTTCCTTGCCTTGTTGTCGCTGCTGGCCGTCGCGGCCGGCGTTGCTCGGGCCGCCGAGGCCCCCGTCAAGAAAGCCATCACCCACGAGGATGTTTGGCTCATGAAACGCCTCGGCACGCCCGTGCCCAGTCCCGATGGCAAGTGGGTCGTCTATGCCGTCACCGACCCGGCTTACGATGCCAAGGATGTCTCCACCGACCTCTGGCTCAAGTCGCTGACGGACGACACGCCGGCGCGCCGCATCACCTTCAGCAAGCCCGGCGAGGGCGGCGCGGCCTGGTCGCCGGACAGCCGCAAGCTCGCCTTCACCGCCAAGCGCGACGGTGACGAGGTTGCCCAAGTTTACGTGCTCAATCTCGCCGCCGGTGGCGAGGCGGAGCGCATCACGTCCCTTTCCACCGGGGCCGGCGCCCCCAAATGGAGCCCCGACGGCAGCAAGCTGCTGTTCTCCAGCTCGGTTTATCCCGGGGCCACGGACGACGAGGCCAACAAGAAGGCGGCCAAGGAGGCCAAGGACCGCAAATACAACGCCCGGGCCTACGAGACCTTCCCGCCGCGCATCTGGATGACGTGGCTCGACGAGAAGCGTGCACACTTGTTCGTGCAGGAAGCCAGGGCCGGGGCGGTCGCCCGCGACCTGCTGGCCGGCACCAAGCTGGCCGCGACGCCCGGATTCGGCGGACCGAATGGCAACAGCGGCGAAAGCATCAGCGGGGAATGGACGCCGGACGGCACGGCCATCGTGTTCACCGGGGTGATGAACCGCCATGACGGCGCCTTCGCCAGTGTGAACACGCAGATCTTCTCGGTGCCTGCGGCCGGCGGCGAGCCGGTGCGCCTGACCAACGACACGCACAGCTACGGCTCGCTGGCGTTTTCGCCTGACGGCAAGACGCTGCTTTGCGCCTATTCCGCCGAGGAGGCGGGCAAGATCTATGACCTCACCCGCTTGGCGAGCTTTCCCTGGCCGCTCACGGGCAAGCCTAAGATCCTGACCGCGAACCTTGACCGCGCGGTGTCAGGCTTCGCCACGCCCGAGGGCTCGGACCGCATCTATTTCACCTACGAGCACGCCGGTCTGGAGAAACTCTATTCGGTTTCCTACGCCGGCAACGATGTGCGCGACGAGCCGTCGCCCGCGACCGGCACCATCAGCGGCCTGAACGCCGGCGGCCGGGCCCTGACCGGCCTGTGGGAGACCACGACCAACCCGCAGGAGGTTTACTCCTTCCACGGCGCACCGAAGCGTCTGACCTCCATCAACACGGAGAAGGCCGCGACCATCGACTGGCTGCCGGTCGAGCACTTCTGGTTCAAGAGCGCCAAGGGTCGCGACATCCACAGCATGATCGTGAAGCCCGCCGGCTTTGACCCGGCGAAGAAGTATCCGCTTTTCACCGTCATCCACGGCGGCGCAGCCAGCATGTGGCATGACGCCTTTGTGCTCCGTTGGAACTACGATCTGCTGGCCAAGCCGGGCTACGTCATCCTGCTGACCGACTACACCGGCTCGACCGGCTACGGCGAGCAATTCGCCCGCAACATCCAGTTCGATCCCCTCAAGACGCCGGCCGACGAGGTCAACCAGGCGGTGGACGAGGCGATCAGGAAATACCCCTTCATCGACGGCACGCGCCTTGCGGCCGGTGGCGCCAGCTACGGCGGCCACCTGTCGAACTGGCTGCAGGCCACGACCACGCGCTACAAGGCGATCGTCTCCCACGCGGGCGAGGCCGACCTCATCATGCAGTGGGGCACGAGCGACAGCGTGCTCGGCCGCGAGGTCAACGCCGGCGGCCCGATCTGGGGCGACAGCCCGGTCTGGCGCGAGCAGAGCCCGGCCCTTCAGGCCGGCAACCACGCGAAAGGCACGGGCTTCACGACCCCCATCCTCATCACGGTGGGTGAGCTCGATTACCGCGTGCCGGTGAACAACGCCTACATGTGGTTCACGCTCAACCAGCGCCTGCAGGTGCCGAGCAAGCTGCTTGTCTTCCCCGAGGCCGGTCACTGGATCCTGCGCGGCGAGGACAGCCGCTACTTCTACAACGAGGTCCACGCCTGGCTGGCGAAACACCTGAGATAATTTTCGATTTTGGAATCTCGATTTTCGATTTCCTGAAGCTGGCTCGCGGCAATCAAAAATCAAAAATCGAAAACGCCGTCAGCCCGGCGGCCAGGCGAGCGGGCGCTTCCCCAGCAGATGCACGTGCAGATGCGGCACGGTCTCGCCGCCGTCGCGCCCGTTGTTGATCACGATCCGGTAGCCGTTTTCGAGCCCGAGCTTCTGCGCGAGGGCGGCGGCAGTGAGGAGGAGGTGGCCAAGGATCGGCTGGTCGGCGGCCGTGGCCTCGCCGACGCGCGGGATGAGTTTCTTCGGGATGACGAGCACATGGACCGGCGCCTGCGGGTTGATGTCGTGGATGGCGATGCAGTGCTCGTCCTCATGCGCCAGCTTGGCGGGGATCTCGCGGTCGATGATCTTCTGGAAAATGGTCTTGGACATCAGAAAATATGGAACTCAGGAAATCATGAAGAGCCTCGCCGGTCTGTTTCCGGCCTTCTTGATTTCCACATTTCTCCTACAAAAAAAGCAGGTTCATGTTCGCGTCGCGGCGGGAGCGGGCGGCGGCGAGGTCGCGGATGAAATTCAGCGCATCGTCGTAGTCGCGGCGACGGCGCTCGGTCCAGCGCTTGGCCTCGGGGCAATGCGCGGCACGGAGATTGGTGACGAGCAGCGTGGATTCGGGGTAGGCGGCGAGTTGCTTCAGACCCTGCATCACGCCGGCGCGGGCGAAGAGCGGCGAGGCGCCGGCATCATCAGCGGAAGCATCCCAGTGGAAGAAGCCGTGTGCGGGTTGGGCGGAGCAGAGGCGGGCGAAAAGGGCGGCGGCGGCGTTGACGAAGGCCGGGTCGCTGGGGGCGCGCTCCTCGGCTTCGGGGAGGCTGCTGGTGATGGCCGCGTCGATCTGCTGGGCCAGGTAGAGGTCGTGCCCGGTCAGCGGGGCGAACAGCGCGTTGAGGAAGTGGAGCCGGCGCAGTGAGGGTGAGCGCGTCATTTCTTGGGCTTCGATGTATCGGGCGCGCGGCGCGGTGCAAGACTGCTGATTTCCTCGACGAATTCCGAGACGTCACGGAACTCCTTGTAAACGGAGGCGAAGCGGACGTAGGCGACCTGGTCCATCTTGCGGAGGCGCTGCATGACGTGCTCGCCGACGGCGGAGGTGGGGACCTGGCTTTCGTAGAGGGCCTCGACGGCGTCGATCACGTCCTCGATGAGCATCGTGATCTGCTCGTTGTCCACCGGGCGCTTGTGGCAGGCGGCGCGGACGGCGCGGAGGAGCTTCTCGCGGTCGAAGGGCTCCTGGCGGCCGTCGCGCTTGACGATGACCATGCTGTCGCGGACGAGCGTCTCGGAGGTGGTGAAGCGGTGGCCGCACTCGAGGCATTCGCGGCGCCGGCGGGTGTTGTTGCCGTCGCGCGCGATGCGCGAGTCGATCACCTTGTCTTCAATGGAAGTGCACTTGGGACAGCGCATGGGGAATTAGTATTGGTCACCACGAAATACACTAAGGACACGAAAGGAAGCGGTCACAGATTTGGTTTTGGTGTATTTCGTGTGTTTCGTGGTGCCTAGTTCAGACTCAGAAAATTCTGGAGGATCTTCATGCCACCCTCGGTGGCGATGGATTCGGGATGGAACTGGACACCAAAGACCGGGAATTGTTTGTGCCGGAGGCCCATTATTTCGCCCTCGGCGGTTTCGGCGGTGATTTCGAGGCAGTCGGGGAAGCTGGAGCGCTCGACCAGCAGCGAGTGGTAGCGGGTCGCCGTGAACGGCGAGGGCAGGCCGCGGAAGATGTCGGTGTTGCGGTGGGTGATGGGCGAGAGCTTGCCGTGCATCTGGTGGGGCGCGCGGATGACCTTCCCGCCGAAATGTTGGCCCATGGCCTGGTGGCCGAGGCAGACACCCAGGATGGGCTTTTTGCCGGCAAAGGTCTTTATGATGTCGATACTTACACCGGCGTCCGAAGGTGTGCAGGGGCCCGGGGAGATGAGCACCCGATCAGGGTTCAACTTCACGGCCTCGGCGGGCGTCAGCTCATCGTTGCGGAAGATCCGCATGCTCACGCCCAACTGGCCGAAATATTGGACAAGGTTGAACGTGAAGGAATCGTAGTTGTCGATGACTAGGAGCACTTTGTTTTACATAGTCTGTCGGCAGTTTCGGGTCAAGTTCCGCCGTGGCATCGGTTGCCAAACAAACATTTGCCAGTCCCGCCCAAGGCGTATTCCGTAGCACCATGTCCCCGGGTGCCGAACTCACCAAACTTCCAGTCGCCGACAAGCTCGCCCTCATCGACGCGTTATGGGCCTCCATCCCGGAGGCAGAGATCACGGCGAGTGATGCGCAATGGCAGGAGGCGCAATCCCGTTTGCGTGAACTGATGGCCAATCCTTCCCGCGGGCTGACCTACGAGCAACTCAAAGCCAGGCTCGGCTGACTCTCGGTGAGGTTTCAGCCAATCTTTCATCCGCTGATCGAGGCCGATGTGCGTGAGGGCATGCGGCGCTATGACCGGGAATCGCCAGGCCTGGGAGCCCGGTTCCGGCGCACCTTCTATGCGGTCGTGGATGAACTGCTGGTCTTTCCCGAAAAATACCCAGTAAAGCAGGGGACGAACATTCGCACGGGACTGCTGCGCCCTTTCCCTTATCTGATATTCTACACGGTGGAGAGCGATGGCGTTTACGTTCTCTCGGTCCAATATGCTGGCCGCAGTCCAGCCTTCTTGAAGGAAACTTTGCAACAACGTCGCTCAAGTTGATGGCCGGCCACTTCCAGCTTTTGAAGACCGATGCCGCGACCGCCGCCCGGCGCGGCCGGCTGCGGACGCTGCACGGCGCCATCGAGACGCCCATCTTCATGCCGGTCGGCACCCAGGGCACGGTCAAGGCCCTGACGCCGGCCCAGATCAAGGAGACCGGCGCGCAGATCATCCTCGGCAACACCTACCACCTGAACCTCCGCCCCGGATCGGAGCTCGTGCGCGACCTCGGCGGCCTGCACAAGTTCATGGGCTGGGACGGCCCGATCCTGACCGACAGCGGCGGGTTCCAGGCCTTCAGCCTGGCAAAGCTCCGCGACATCCGCGACGACGGCATCGCCTTCGCGTCGCACCTCGACGGCGCCAAGGTCTTCCTCGGCCCGCGCGAGGTGATGACGATCCAGGCCAACCTCGGCAGCGACATCGCGATGGTGATCGACGAATGCCCGCCCTGGCCCTGCACCAAGGAAGAATGCCAGCGCGCCGTGGATCGCAGTCTGCGCTGGGCACAGCAATGCAAGCAGATCGCCACGGACAACGGGTTTCTCGGCGCGGGCCACCATGTGTTCGCCATCGCGCAGGGCTCGACCTTCGACGACCTGCGCCGCGAGGCGGCCGAATCACTCGCGGCGCTGGACTTCCCGGGCTACGCCGTCGGCGGCGTCAGCGTGGGCGAGCCCGAGCCGGAGATGATCAAGCAGGTCGCGGCGACGACGCCCTTCCTGCCGGCGAACAAGCCGCGCTACACGATGGGCCTCGGCACGCCGCCGCAGATTTTGAAGATGATCGCGCTCGGCGTGGACATGTTCGACTGCGTGCACCCGACGCGCGTGGCGCGCAACGGCGCGGCCTTCACGCCCGACGGCCTCATCAACCTCCGCAACGAGCGCTACCGCACCGATCCGCAGCCGCTGGTCGAGGGCCTCGACAACTACACCTGCCGGAATTTCTCCCGCGCCTACCTGCGCCACCTCGTGATGGCCGGCGAGATCCTCGCAAGCACGCTGGTCTCGCTGCACAACGTCCATTTCTACCTCGACCTCGTCGCGCAAGCGCGGGCGCACATCGAGGCCGGCGACTTCGGCCCGTGGAGCAAGGCCTGGATCGCGCGCTACGAGGCGGGTGAGGCGGCGGTGGTGGCTTGAGTCAACTGAGGGGTTGCGCGCCGGGCCGGGCGGCGCTTTCGTGCGGGGGATGAAAATTCCGGCTTTGCTTGGGGTGCTCTTGTTGTGCTTGCCGGCCAGCGCACAGGAAGCGGAAGGCCGGTTCCTGGCCAAGTCTTCGCACACGGAGGTGGCCTATGTGGTGGGCTACAAATACCTGCTGACCCTGCCGCAGGGTTATGCCAGCGATCCGGTCAAGAAATGGCCGCTGCTGGTCTTCCTGCACGGGGCCGGAGAACGGGGCGATGACCTGGAACTGCTCAAGAAACACGGGCCGCTGAAAATGATCGGGGC
>Ga0268298_10005694_pt1 | contig 11580 bp, 9 predicted proteins | sample WWTPWeurt_MetaG_FD_194462 | JGI IMG/M metagenome (GOLD analysis project Ga0268298, IMG submission 194462) | Activated sludge microbial communities from WWTP in Nijmegen, Gelderland, Netherland - WWTP Weurt | ecosystem: Engineered > WWTP > Aerobic digester > Activated sludge | place: Netherlands...
CGTACCAACGTGCTGGGTACCTTGCATGCGGCGCGGGTGGCGGGTCAGTGCCGGGCGAAGCGCTTCGTCATGATTTCCACCGACAAGGCGGTCAACCCGACCAACGTGATGGGCGCGACCAAGCGCATGGCCGAACTGGTGGTGCAGGGCGTGGCGGCGGAGTTCACGGCAACCGAGTACGTGTCCGTGCGCTTTGGCAATGTGCTGGGATCGAGCGGTTCGGTGGTCCCGCTGTTCACGGCCCAGATCGCGCGCGGCGGGCCGGTCACCGTGACCCACCCGGACATCGTCCGCTATTTCATGACGATCCCCGAGGCCGCGCAGCTGGTGCTCCAGGCCGGGCTGATGGGGCGGTCGGGCCAGATCTTCGTTCTGGACATGGGCGAGCCGGTGAAAATCGTGGAGCTCGCGCGTATGCTGATTCGTCTCTCGGGCAAGACCGAACAGGACATTCCAATCGCGTTTACCGGGCTGCGGCCCGGCGAGAAGCTCTACGAGGAGCTGCTGGCCAACGATGAGACCACTGCGCCGACACCGCACCCCAAGCTACGCGTGGCCATCACGAGTGGCCAGCAGGTTGTCGTGGCGGCCGAGGTGCTTCAGTGGATTGAAACCGTTGGGCCGGCGCCTGACCGGGCGTTGTTGCGCGACTGGCTGCGACACCAGGTGCCCGAGTACACCTTTCAGGCTTGATTTCTGACAGGGACGCTATCAATCCGGCATCTTATGGTCATTTCCAGCTATTGAAACTGAGAAAACCTCAGCCAGTGATACCGGTTCTGTGCAGGATGTCGTTGACCAGTTCCAGCCGCACTAGCGGGTTGTCGAGCTGCATCAGTCGCTGCTTCAGCTCCAGCGGCAAGGGCAGGATCTCGCACCAGCGGTTGGCCAGCCAGCCGCAGTCGTCAAGGCGCATCGGCCCCTGGAGCGGCGGGGGAGCGTTTTCAGCGGTTTGGCGGGCTTTCAGGGATTCCAGCAGACGCTCAAGGGCATCGGCGGTGGCCTTCAGATCGTCGGGGACCGGGACGGTGAGGTCGTCCTCCAGCCGCCCGACATCGGCGATCCACAGGCCGTGCTTGAGTTGCATGGAGCGGGAAATGCGGAACCGCTGTTCGCCGTGGCAGCGGATCGTCATCAGGCCGGGCTGAGGGGTTTGAAGCGCCGTGATGGTGGCGAGCGTCCCGACGCTGTAGAAAACCTCCGCGCCACCGCCGGGTCGACGGACTTCGGCGCCCTGCGCCAAAGTCACCACGCCAAACGGCGCGCCGGCTTTGTGGCATTTCCCGATCATGTCGAGGTAGCGTACCTCGAAGATGCGTAGCAACAGCACGCCGTCGGGGAAGAGCACCGTGCCCAGGGGAAAAAGGGGCAGGGACGACAGCGTGAGTGTTTCGGACACTGCAGACTTGCTTCAGGTTCATCGGGCGCGCAGGCGCAGGGGCTTGTCGCTATCATCCCACGAGCCCACCTAACAGCGTCCATGCTTTATCAAATCATCTCCTTCGTGCTCGAGGTTGCCACCAGTCTGTTCGGCGGTGCCTGCCTCTTGCGGCTATACATGCAGCACCAGCGGGTTCCGTTTGGCAACCCGGTGGGCCGTTTCGTGTTTGCGTTGACGGACGGGCTGGTGCTGCATTTGCGTCGGGTGGTGCCGTCTACAGGGCGCTGGGATATGGCCAGCCTGGTGGGTGCCTACCTGCTCAATCTGACCCAGTTCGGTCTGCTGTGGTTGCTGGCCGGCGGCTTGGCCGCGGTGGGCTGGGTACCCCTACTGGCGGTTTTTGGCCTCGTCCAGATGGCGATTTCCGGCCTGACAGGGCTGCTCATTGTCTATGCCATCCTGTCGTGGACCCAGGCTGGTTCACCCCTCAGTGCGGTGATAGATCGCCTGTGCGCGCCCTTCCTGGCGCCGTTTCGCCGGATCCTTCCACTGGTTGGGGGCATCGATCTGTCGCCACTGGTACTGCTGGTGGTGCTGCAGGTGGCCGCCATGGTGTTGGCGTCGCTGCAGCAGTCCATGTTGCGCTGACGGCCCCGCAGTTGAGAGAAATGCCGGCGCGGGACTCAGCTGACCGCGTCGGCCGGCTGGCGCTGGAGCATGGCCAGGGTATTGGCAATGGTCTTGCGCAACTCGCGACGGTCGCAGATGAAATCGATGGCGCCTTTCTGCTGCAGGAACTCGGCCCGTTGGAAGCCTTCCGGCAAGGTGACGCGAACCGTGGATTCGATCACCCGAGGCCCTGCAAATCCGATCAGTGCCTTGGGCTCGGCGATCACCACGTCACCAAGGAATGCGAAACCCGCGCTCACTCCGCCCATGGTCGGATCGGTCAGTACGCTGATGTAGGGCAGGCCTTTCTTTGCGAGGTGCGTGAGTGCGGCATTGGTCTTGGCCATCTGCATCAGCGACAAAAGACCTTCCTGCATGCGCGCACCCCCGGTTGCGGTGAAACAAACGAAGGGGACTTTCTGTTCGATGGCGGTCTCCACGCCGCGCACAAAGCGTTCCCCGACCACCGAGCCCATGCTGCCGCCCATGAAGTCGAATTCAAAGCAGGCCGCCACCAGGCTGATGCTGTGAACCGCGCCGCCAATCACGACCAGCGCGTCGGTTTCTCCCGTGTTTTCCAAGGCTTCCTTCAGTCGCTCTGGGTACTTGCGGCTGTCCTTGAACTTGAGCGCATCAACCGGGAGGACCTCCTGGCCGATTTCATAGCGCCCCTCGCCATCCAGAAACGCATTCAGGCGTGCGCGCGCGCCAATCCGGTGGTGATGGCTGCATGTGGGGCAGACATTCTGGTTCTGTTCCAGGTCGGTCTTGTAGAGCACGCTCTCGCAACTGGGGCATTTGATCCATAGGCCCTCGGGGATGCTGCGACGTTCCGACGGATCGGACTTCTGAATCTTCGGGGGCAACAGTTTTTCAAGCCAGCTCATGAGGGGGTCTCCAACGGGATCGGATCAGTGGCATAGAGGCCGTGGCGAATTATGCGTCCAGCGCCGAGCGGATGTCCCGCAGGAAGGCGGCAGCCGTCTCGACCACGGCCTCGCGCGGCTGAGGCTCGATCAGCTGAATGATCCGGCTGCCGATGACCACCGCGTCGGCCACGCGGCTGACGGCGCGGGCCGTACCCGCATCGCGAATGCCGAAGCCCACACCGACTGGCAGGCTCACATGCCGGCGGATGCGTGGCAACATGGCCTCCACGGCACCGGTGTCCAGCGTGCCGGCGCCGGTCACCCCCTTGAGCGAAACGTAATAGACGTAGCCGCTGGCGACCCTGTTGACCTGTGCCATGCGCTCGTCGGTGGAGGTCGGGGCCAGCAGGAAGATCAGGTCCAAGGCGTGTTCCCGCAGCTTGGCGGCGAATTCCACGCATTCTTCTGGTGGGTAGTCCACCACCAGCACGCCGTCGACGCCGGCCGCTGAGGCATCACGGATGAACGCATCCTTTCCATGGCGCAGGTCGTAGCGTTCCACAGGGTTGGCGTAGCCCATCAGCACCACAGGCGTGCGGTTGTCGGTGGTTCGGAATGCCTTCACAATGGCCAGCACCTGCGTGGTGCCGATCCCCAGGGCCAGCGCCTTTTCTCCAGCCTTCTGGATCACCGGGCCGTCCGCCGACGGGTCGCTGAAGGGAACGCCAAGCTCGATGATGTCGGCCCCGGCGGCAACCATCCCGTGCATGAGGTCCGGCGTGACATCGGCGTAGGGAAACCCAGCCATGACGTACGGGATCAGGGCCTTGCGGCCTTGAGCTTTGAGGGTCGCCAACGTGGCTTCGATGCGGCTCATTTCACCACCTTCACGATCTGTTCTGGCGCCTGTTTGCCGCCTTTGACACTCTGTCCTTGGCAACTCGGGCGGCAGAAAAAGTCTGCGCCGCTGAGGTCGGCCACAGTCCCGATGTCTTTGTCACCCCGGCCTGAGAGGTTGACCAGGATGGACTGGTCCGGGCGCATCGTTTTCGCGAGCTTCATGGCGTAGGCCACGGCGTGGCTGGACTCCAGCGCGGGGATGATGCCCTCGGTGCGGCACAGGTAATGGAAGGCCTCCAGCGCTTCGGTGTCGGTGACGCCGACGTATTCGGCGCGCCCGATGTCCTTGAGGTATGCGTGTTCCGGACCGACGCCGGGGTAGTCCAGACCGGCGCTGATGCTGTGCGTCTCGGTGATCTGGCCGTTGTCGTCCTGCAGGATGTAGGTGCGGTTTCCGTGCAGCACGCCGGGGCTCCCCAACTGCAGCGACGCCGAATGCTTGCCGCTGTCCAGGCCTTCTCCGGCCGCTTCCACACCGATCAGGCGTGTGGACTCATGGCTGATGTAGGGATAGAAAATCCCCATGGCATTGCTACCGCCGCCGACACAGGCCACGACGGCATCGGGTTGGCGCGCGGCCAAACCCTGGCGTAACAGCATCGCGGGCATCTGGGTCAGGCATTCCTGTCCAATCACGCTCTGGAAGTCGCGCACCATCATGGGATAGGGGTGGGGGCCGGCCACAGTGCCGATGATGTAGAACGTGTTGTCCACATTGGCCACCCAGTCGCGCATGGCTTCATTCAGCGCATCCTTCAAGGTCTTGCTGCCGGATTCAACTGGTACCACGGTGGCGCCCAGCAGCTTCATGCGGTACACGTTGGGGCTCTGGCGCTTGACGTCCTCGGCGCCCATGTAGACCACGCATTCCAGCCCGTAACGTGCGCAGATGGTGGCCGTGGCCACACCATGCTGGCCAGCGCCTGTCTCCGCGATGATGCGGGGCTTGCCCATGCGGCGTGCCAGCATGGCCTGGCCGATGGTGTTGTTGATCTTGTGCGCGCCGGTATGGTTAAGGTCCTCGCGCTTGAGGTAGATCTGGGCGCCACCCTGCTCGTGGCTGGTGCGTGCGGCGTGGTAGACGGGGGAGGGGCGGCCGACGAAATGTGCGAGCTCGTAGTTGAACTCAGCCAGGAACTCGGGGTCGTGCTGGTACTTTGCGTAGGCCTCGCGCAGTTCGTTGATGGCGTGAGTCAGTGTTTCACTGACGAAGCTCCCGCCATAAATTCCGAAATGCCCCGTCGGATCGGGTTGTTGATACTCGTACATGGTGTGATTTCAGGCAGGTTGTCGGTCAGCCGCGCGTACGGCGGCGACGAACTGGTCAATCTTTTTCGGGTCTTTGATGCCCTTGAGGACGTTGCCGTCCGGGCCAACGGCTTCGACGCCGGAGCTCACATCAACGGCCAGCGACAGTCCGCGTGGCCGTACCTGAAGAATGCCTTCGGTCACGTTTGCAGGTGTGAGCCCACCACTCAAGACGAGGTGAGCGTTGACGCTTGGTGGAAGCAGTGACCAATTGAATGTTTTTCCGCCCCCACCGAATCCATCGACATGGGCGTCGAGCAGGATGGCGTTGGCCTGGGAGTAATCAGTGGCAAATTTTATCAAGTCAAACACGGAAGATCCCTGTACGGGAATGCGTGCAGCGCGCAACCAGGGGCGATGGCATGCGCGGCCGGCGTCTTCGCATTGCGCAGGGTTCTCATCGCCATGAAATTGAAGCATTCCCAGCGGCAAATGGTCGCAGGCTGCTACGATATTTGCGGTTTTTTCATTGACGAAGAGGAGGACGGGAGTCACAAAAGGCGGCAGGCGGCGGGCCAGTTCGGCTGCGCGCAGAGGCGTGACGTACCGTGGGCTCTTTTCATACATCACGAACCCGATGGCATCGACACCGGCGTCAACGGCGGCGTCGACGTCCTGTTCGCGCGTCAGACCACAGATCTTGATGCGGGTGCGGGTCGACAGGGAGCGTGCAGGAGTCCCGACGGGAACTGGGGCGCTGGCCCCCGCCTGCGCGCGAGGCACCGGGTCAGGAGCGGGATGGGCTGTCATGGCAGCCAATCATACGCCGGGGTTCGCTCTGGCAGTCCCCAATGGGTTTCATAGACGGGGCCCAGGAAATACAAACCATCGGGCGAGAAGGTCGGAGCAGCGGCATCTCGGTCGCGTGCATCCAGTACGAACCTCATCCATTCGGCCGGCTGGTTGCCTTGCCCAATCCTGACCAGGCAACCCATGATGTTGCGGATCATGTGGTGCAGGAAGGCGTTGGCCTCGAAGTCAAAACGCCAGTAGGCACCGCGGCGGGAAATGTCGATGCGGCTGAGGGTCTTGACTGGCGACAGCGCCTGGCAGCCACTAGCCCGAAAGGAGGAAAAATCATGCTCCCCCCGGAGATGGGTGACCGCCTGTCGCATGGCAGGACCGTCTAGCGGACGAAAGACCCATCCGGCACGACCGGCTTCAATGCCTGGTCGGACGGCCGACTCCAGAAGCACATAAACGTAGCGCCGGGCGACGGCACTGGCTCTGGCGTGAAAGTGATCCGGGATGGCTTGCGCCCACTGCACGGCGATATCGGTGGGCAGAAAGGTGTTGGTGCCGCGGACCCAGGAGATCTCGCTGCGTTGCAGTTCCGTATCGAAGTGGACTACTTGCATGATCCCGTGCACACCGGCATCGGTTCGCCCGGCGCACACCGTCGATACGGGCTGCGTGGCAAAACAGGCCAAGGCATGCTCCAGCTTGTCCTGAACGGTCTGGCCTGAGGGTTGACTTTGCCAGCCTTGGTAGTTTTCCCCCAGGTAGCTGACGCCCAGAGCCAGTCTCACGGCAGGTGGGCGCGTGATCGTGGCGGCATGTCCGCCTCAGCCCAACTCGGCGAGGAAGCGCTGAGCCTTGGCCTTGAGCGGACCACTGGCATGAGCGACCACTTCTTCGACCAAGGTCCGCGCGCCATCCGAATCGCCGATCGATTGGAATTCCTGTGCCAATGCCATTTTCGTTTCAAGGGGGTCGGTATTCGACCCATGCAAACTCGGCAATGGAGCAGGCATCTCATTCGCAGGCATCGAACGGTCCAGGTCCAGCGACAAGGAGCCCAGGTCGAACTCGATCATCTCGGATTCGGCTGCGATTTGTGGCGCGGTCGGCAATGATGCTCGTTGCACCGAGACCGGACTCGTTGTCACAGGGAGTGTGCTTGGCACTTCAGCCGTTGGTGTTGCCAGTGCGTCCCAGCCCAGTTCGACATCGAGCGGTACCGGTCCCGAGATGACACCCTCCACCGGATCGGCTTGAGCAGCCGCTGCGGTAATTATGGGAGCCGAGTTGGGGCTATCGAACGAGAGGTCGCCCAGGTCGAGGTCAACCGGCATCGATGATGAGGGGGCGAAGTGCGGATGCGGTGCCACTGGGATCGTGCTGGATGCGAAGAACGGGGCCACGGGCTCTTTGGCATCGGCCGTCCCGGCCTTGTTCTTGGGACGTCCACCGGGTTGGTAAAGGGGGTTGTCCTGGTCGAGTTCACGGCCGAATTCGCAGATGCGTTCCCATTCGGCACCTTCACCGGCGCAGAGTTTGAAAGCATCTCCGGCCAGGGCTTCGAATGCGCGCACGTCCCTGCGCTTGGCAAAGATCTCCAGTAGCTTGCCATGGATGGCAATGCGTGACGGATTCATCCGCAATGCCTCCTTGAGGATCTCCTCAGCCTGAAGGTCTCGACCGTAGGCAAGGTACACATCCGCTTCGGCGACCGGGTCGACGTCACCTGCGGCATCCAGTTGGCTGGGGGAGTATGCGAGCGAGGATCCGGTGGGTGCCTCATCGGCTGTATCGATCCGCTGCCCGCCGCTTGAGCCAAAGAACGAATCAGGCTGCATGCGGCTTTCGAGGAACGAACTGTCGACTTGGGATGATTTCTTGCGTTGGCGTGCACGGTAAAACGCCAGGCCTGCCAGCAACGCCAGCAAGCCACCAGCGGCAGCCGGAACGACCGGGTTCTCCAGCAGGTCGTCCAGGAGCGATGGCTCTGGTGGTGGAGGCTTGACGGCCGCGACCTTTGGCTTGGGAGCGGGTGCCGAGGCGGGGGCGCTCGCAGGTGCAGCAGTGGTTGCGACTGCAGGTGCGCCGCCTGTGGCAGACGCTGTACTGGCGGCGGGCTGGGCGGGTGTGCCCGAGACGGCGCTGGCGGAGGCCGCGTTGGAAGAAGCGGCCGGTGGTGCCGAGGCGGCGGGCGCTGGCATGGCCGGCTTGGCGGCGCTCGCCACAGCCGCGACGGATGCCGCAGTACTGGCTGCAGCCAGCGGCGCGGTGGCCGTGCCGGGTTTGACCGAGCTGATGGCTGAGGCGGCCATGGCAGGGGGCGCCGACGCGGCGGGAGCGCTCGCTCCTGCACTTGCTGAGGTTGCAGGTGCCGCTGCCTTCGGTGCGCTGGCGGCGCTGCCGACCGCGACCGTCGGGCCACGGGAAGCCGAGGCGGGTGATGCGGCCCCTGTGGCTGCTGCCTTGTCCTGGAGGCGCGACAACTCGCTGATATTCTTGGACAACTCGGCGACCCGTTCCTTCTCTTCCTTGCCTTGGCGCGCCTGGGCAATCTGGGCTTCGGGTGCCGCACCTTTGACCGATCCTTTGGAAAGGGTCAGTTTGTCCGGCGAAGCGGTCGCCGTTTTCCGCTCCTCGATGTTGGGCTGAACACGGCCCGAGGCCTGGCGGTCTGCCGCCGACACCGGTTGCGCGGGCGCCGCGTCGGCCAGTCGGCGGCGGAACTCATTGAAATTGGCGCTTTGCACCGACAGGAGTTGGCGAGCCTCTCCTGCTGGGACATTGGAGACTTGTTCCGCAGTCGGAATCTCAATCAGTGCGCCGGCCTTGATCCGGTTGATGTTTCCGTTGATGAATGCATCGGGGTTGGTCCGCAGCAAAGCAACCAGCATCTGGTCCAGTGAAACCTCTGTAGGCTTGTTGGCGGCGGCAATTCTTCCGGCCGTGTCGCCAGCCTGTACCTTCAAGGTCTTGCCACCAGCATCCAAGCCCTTTGCCGGCGCCGCCGCGACCGTTCGCTCAGGCGACGGTCGCGAAGGTTTTGCAGGCGATGCGACCGGGGCGGCTGCAGGCGCGGGTGTGCCGCGCGGCGTTTGAGGGCCTGGGGTCGGACTGGCCGCCATTGGTGTCGATACCTGCGGGGCGCCTGCCGCAAGTGGCGCCGGCGAACGCATGCTCGGTGGATCAAACAGCAGGGTGTAGTCACGAACCAGGCGACCGGACGACCATTGGGCCTCAAGAATCAGGTCGACAAAGGGCTCACTGACCGTCTTGTCGCTTACCAGGCGCAGGTACGAGCGTCCGTCGGGGCGCTGATGCAGCGTGATGGCGGCACCGGCAAGAGCCGGGTTGTACTCGACGCCCGCAGCGCGGAACGCAGCAGGGTTTGGAATGCCGGTCTTCAGACTGGCCGCTTCTTCTGCGGTGATCTGTGGAATCTCGATCTCAGCCCGCAATGGCTCGCCGAGCGCAGACAGGACCGTTACGCGGCCCAGACTCAGCGCCTGCGCTTCGAGGGAGCCGAATGCTCCAAGGACGACGGCAACAGCAACAGCCGCCGCGCGCAAGTGCGAGGGAGGTGACATACGCCACGTCTTGCCGGCCGTCCCTGACCGATCGTCAAGCAGATATTTGTTCATCATGTGAATGAGAGTCTCGACACTGAATAGTGGTTTTTGACATTAACAGCAATGCCTTACGCTGACAAGCTAAGACAGTGTTTAACTCAGTGACCCTCCATCGTCCGGCGTTATGCCGCGGTTGCATGTTGCCTTGTCGCAACGTGCTGTAACGCGAGGTTGCGGCACGCGCGAACGGGGCGTTCGCAGAATCAGGCGTCCAGTAGGACGCGCAACATCCGGCGCAAAGGCTCGGCGGCGCCCCACAGGAGTTGGTCGCCAATCGTGAAGGCACCGAGGTATTCGGGGCCCATCGCCAGTTTGCGGATGCGTCCCACCGGAATCGTCATCGTGCCTGTGACGGCCACAGGGGTCAGATCACGAATCGTGGCGTCGCGGGTATTGGGGACGACCTTGGCCCACGGGTTGTCGGCGGCGATCATGGCTTCAATGTCGGCAACCGGTACGTCCTTCTTCAGTTTGAAGGTGAGAGCCTGGCTGTGGCAGCGCATGGCGCCCACGCGCACGCAGAACCCGTCGACCGGAATCGGCGCCGAGCCGAAGCCCTCGCCCAGACCGAGAATCTTGTTGGTTTCTGCCATGCCCTTCCACTCTTCTTTGGACATGCCGTTGCCCAGGTCCTTGTCGATCCAGGGAATCAGCGAACCGCCCAGCGGCACACCGAAGTTGGCTGTCTCGGCGCCGGACAGGCTGCGCTGCTTGGCGATCACCTTTCGGTCGATCTCCAGAATGGCGCTCTTGGGGTCGTCCAGCAAGGCCTTGACCTCTGCGTTCAGCGTGCCGTACTGGGTCAGCAGTTCGCGCATGTGTTGCGCACCACCACCAGAGGCGGCCTGGTAGGTCTGGGTGGACATCCACTCGACCAGGCCGGCCTTGTACAGTGCGCCCACACCCATCAGCATGCAGGAGACCGTGCAGTTGCCGCCGATCCACTCCTTGCCGCCTTTGGTGAGGGCGTTCTTGATGACCGGCATGTTGACCGGGTCCAGGATGATGACGGCGTCCTTGTGCATGCGAAGGGCTGAAGCTGCATCGATCCAGTGGCCATTCCAGCCGGCGGCGCGCAGCTTGGGGTAGACCTCGTTGGTGTAGTCCCCGCCCTGGCAGGTGATGATGATCTCGCAGCGCTGGAGTGCTTCGATGTTGTTCGCATCCTGCAGCGTGGTCTCGTTCCTGGCCATCGCGGGGGCTTTGCCGCCGGCGTTGGAGGTCGAGAAGAACAACGGCTCGATCAGGTCAAAGTCCTTTTCTTCGACCATGCGATCCATCAATACCGAGCCGACCATGCCGCGCCAGCCGACCAGACCTACCAACTTGCTCATTTCAAACGCCCTTTCAGAAGATAAACAGTGCCAGACCAGACTGTTTGCCCGGCTCGTCAGGCCGGGGAGGGCGCACGACGAACCAGGCCGGATCAGCCCTTAATGGTCGTGGTTTTGGTGGAGATTGCGCGCACAGCCACACCGGCCATGGCGGCGGGTGCTGGGTTCTTGGCGAACAGGCAGGCGGCAAACATGTTCATCATTCTAGCGGATGAATCCTGCAGGCAGGCTTACGGGGCGCCAGCCGTTGCGACGATGGCGTAGGCCGCACACAACAACGAGGCGCGACTCATGCTATCGGGCGCGACGGTGGCCTCTTCACCCCAGCGCTTTGACCACCGCGTCGCCCATCTGCGCGGTGCCGACCTGCGTGGTGCCCTCGCTCCAGATGTCTGGGGTGCGCAGCCCCTGAGCGAGTACCTTCTGTACAGCCGCCTCGATGCGCTGTGCGGCGGCTTCCTGGTTCAGGCTGAAACGCAGCATCATGGCAGCGGACAGAATGGTGGCGAGCGGATTGGCGATACCCTTGCCCGCGATGTCAGGGGCGCTGCCATGGCTGGGTTCGTACAGGCCCTGGTTACGGCTGTTGAGGCTGGCGGACGGCAGCATGCCGATGGAGCCGGTGAGCATCGATGCCTCGTCGGACAGAATGTCGCCGAACATGTTGCCGGTGACCACGACGTCAAACGCCTTGGGCTTTTTCACCAGTTGCATGGCCGCGTTGTCGACGTACATGTGTTCCAGTTGTACGT
>Ga0268298_10005695_pt1 | contig 11580 bp, 11 predicted proteins | sample WWTPWeurt_MetaG_FD_194462 | JGI IMG/M metagenome (GOLD analysis project Ga0268298, IMG submission 194462) | Activated sludge microbial communities from WWTP in Nijmegen, Gelderland, Netherland - WWTP Weurt | ecosystem: Engineered > WWTP > Aerobic digester > Activated sludge | place...
CGAGCCCAGCCCGGCGCCCACCAAGTGGGCCCTGGCCCAGCTCGGCCGTTGCCGAGCCGATGTGCGCCTGCCGATCACACCGCTCACGGCGTCCGGGCAAGCACTGGTCGGCGCAGCCATGCGCGACGCCGGGTTGCTGTGACCCCGCGCCGGCCCGCTCGCCATCCTGCATTCCTTCGGCGACCTTTCACCGTCGCGCCACCCCTGGAGATCTCCAACGTGAATCGTCTGTTCGCCGTCACACCGATCCGAGCCGCGACGCTGGGCCTGGCCCTCGCGCTGTCGGGCTGCTCGAGCATCGAGTCGTTCCTGGCGGGCGACAAGGTTGACTATCGATCGCAGGCCGGCAAGACCGCGCCGCTCGAAGTGCCGCCCGACCTGACCCAGCTGGCCCGCGATGCACGATACCAGCCGCAGTCCGGCACGGTCAGCGCCAACGCGATGCAGCGTGGCGCTGGCCCGACCCCGGCGCCGGCGCACGCATCGGTCGCACCGGCGGTGCTGGGCGACGTGCGGATCGAGCGCCTGGGGCAGCAGCGCTGGCTGGTCACATCGGTGCCCGCAGAGCGGCTGTGGCCGGTGTTGCGTTCGTTCTGGCAGGAGCGCGGCTTCAACCTCAGCCTGGACAACGCCGAGGTCGGGGTCATGGAAACCGAGTGGGCCGAGAACCGGGCCAAGCTGCCGCAGGACTTCATCCGGTCGGCCATCGGCAAGGTCTTCGACACCCTCTACTCCACCGGCGAGCGTGACCGGTTCCGCACGCGCGTCGAGCGAACCGCCAGCGGTGGATCCGAGGTGTACATCAGCCACCGCGGCATGGTCGAGGTGTACAGCAGCGAGCGCAAGGATTCGACGGCGTGGCAGCCGCGCCCGAACGATCCTCAGCTGGAGGCCGAGTTCTTGAGCCGCTTGATGGTCCGCCTGGGCGCCAAGGAAGAGTCGGCACGGGCCTCGGTGGCCCAAGCCCCCGAGCAGGCCCCGAGGGCCCGGTTGCTGCAAGGTCAGCCGGGCGCTGCGCTGGAGGTCGACGACGGCTTCGACCGTGCCTGGCGCCGAGTGGGCGTGGCCCTTGACCGCAGCGGGTTCACGGTGGAAGACCGTGATCGCAGTTCAGGGTTGTACTTCGTGCGTTACGTCGATCCCAAGCTCGCCGACAAGGAAGAGCCTGGGTTCTTCAGCAAGCTGTTTGGTGGCGACAAGGACAAGGCCACGCCGCTGCGCTACCGTGTGGTGGTCAAGGCCTCAGGTGCACGCTCGACCGTTTCGGTGCAGAACAGCCAGGGCGCCCCCGACAACAGTGACATCGGCAAGGCCATCACGGCCCGACTGCTCGACGAATTGAAGTAGGCGGGCATTCGGTGGCCCGAGAGCCTCGGGCCCCGACACACCGACGCCAACAGGTGCTGGGCGCAGCGCGCACGCCACACCGCGAAGGCCGTAGTCACTCCTCGAGCCCATGAAAAAAGCCGCCCGGATCGGGCGGCTTTTTCTCGAAGTGAACCTCGTGCGAGGATTACTTCTTGGCAGCGGAAGCAACCGCGTCGGCAGCCTTGGCAGCGGCCGTGGCAGCAGCATCGGCAGCGGCCGAAGCAGCGCCGGTGGCGGCCGAAGCAGCCGAAGCGGCAGCGCCCGAAGCGGCGTCAACCACAGCCGAAGCGGCGGCGGCGACAGGCGCGGGAGCCGGGGCGGGAGCAGCGGCCGGAGCCGGAGCGGGAGCTTCTTCCTTCTTGCCGCAAGCGGTCAGGGCAACGGCAGCAACCAGGGAAGCCAGCAGGAGCGACTTGTTCATTTGTGTCCTCAGTGAAAAGTGTCGACTAAATACCGGTATCGAATCGGACGACTTCACTGCGGGAATTGAATCTGCGGTGAGTTGTCCATCAAGACCAGATCCGGAGAGCTCGAGCCTTTCCGAATCCAGCCACAGATTCTATAACATGATTCGGGTTGATACCTAGAGCACTGTCACAAGCCCAGCGTGGTCGATGGCCACGCCGGCTCGCAGCGATGCAGCAAGGCCTCGGCCTGATCGACCTTTTCTCGCAACACCTGTCGGCCGCCGAGCCACCTTCCGCGCCACTGCTCACGATCGAGCAACTCGAGCCCGACGTCGCCCGCCAGCCACCAGCTCGGCATGTCCACCCGTTCGCCAGGCGACGGATGCCAGGCCTGGAAGGCATGCGATCGGTCCCTGCGCCACGAGGCAAACCGGGGATGCCAACGGGCCACGGCATCGAAGTCCAGCGACAGCATGCGCACCTGTCGACCGCCGCCGCGCAGCCAGTGCGACAGCGACTCCAGGACGGCTGGCGCGTCGAGCGGCCAACCTTCGAAATCAGCATCGATCATCCACAGCTCTCGCGCCCCTTGCGACGGCAGCTGGGTCATTGCGGCATGCAAGGCGTCGGTGAAGGCATGCCGCCCCTCGAGGCCCGGGCCCAGCGGCCCACCCCCCAGCGGAACCTCAGGCCCGGCCGCGCTCACGACTCGCCCTCGCTGCCAGTGTGCCCAGCCTGGTGCAGCCAGCCGGCCTGGCACCACTCATCCACCAACGCCCGGGCGCCATCGCTGAGCTTTTCGAGCTGACTCCACCCCAGGCGACGATCATCTGCCAATTTCCGCATCAATCGTGCGTCGGTGCCGGCCGCCTTGAAGGCCTCGCCATTGAGGTACACATGCCGATCGTCGTACACCATCCGGCTGCGCCGGTCGAGCACGATGGACGCTGCGTTTGCGCATTGCTCATCGCCGAGCCCGCTGAGGCTGGGCTCGAACCAGACCGAAGGCTTGGGCTCGCTGAGGATGCCGCCCAGGGCCCGTTGCAGGGCCCCGGGATCGGCCAGCACCTTCTTCAGCGCCTTCTCGGCAAAGGCCTGCAGGGCCAGCGGCATGCGGCCCGGCGCATCGGTCGCGGCCTGGGCCGGCTCGCGGTACATCGGATCCAGGTCGGGCTCGTCCAGGTCGTCGGCCAGCCGCATCAGCAGCTCGCGGGCCAGCACCGATGCACGGGCCGCCTTGAACCCGATCGAGCAGGTCATGCACTCGCCCACCGCGATGCCGTCGTGCCCCCACAGAGGCGGCAGGTACAGCATGTCGCCCGGCTCCAGCACCACATCCTCGGCAGGCTCGAACTGCTTCAGGATGCGCACCGGCAAGCCGTCGACCAGCGTGCCGTCGGCCACCGGCCCGATGCGCCAGCGTCGGCGCCCATGCACCTGCAACAGGAACACGTCGTAGGAATCGATGTGCGGGCCAACCCCACCGCCATCGGTGGCGTAGGAGATCATCAGGTCGTCGAGCTGGGCTTCGGGCACCCAGCGAAACCGCGACAGCATGTCGTGGGCCTGCTGCAGGTGCAGATCGAGCCCCTGCACCAGCAAGGTCCAGCCGGGCCTCTTGGTCGACGGGATCGACCGACGAACGAATGGCCCGTGGCGCAGTCGCCAGTCGCCGTCGAAGCACGACAGCAGCCGCGACTCGACGCCCGAGCCTCCGGCCAGCTCGAACAGGCCGGCACGCGACAGAGGAGGCTTCACGCCTGGCCAGGCAGCGCGAATCAGCAACGGCTTCTTCTGCCAATACCGACGCATGAATTCCGCTGGCGACAGGCCGCCCAGCAACGGCAACGAGGCGTTCACGTCCATGGCCGGATTGTCGGGGCGATGTGCGATCATGGCCTGATGTTGATCACCGATCCTTGTGTCGTCAGCTTGGTCTGGACGCTTTCCGATGCCCAGGGCCAGCCCATCGACGAACTGACCGAGCCGCTGGAGTTCTTTTTCGGCGGCGACGACCTGCTGCCCAAGCTGGAGGAGGCATTGTCTGGCCAGACCGAGGGATTCGAGGCTGCGCTGCACCTCGAGCCCGAACATGCGTTCGGGGAATACCAGCCCGAGCTGGTGTGCTTCGAAGACCGAGCCCTGTTTCCGCAGGAACTCGAAGAGGGCATGCAGTTCGACGGCCTGCCTGAAGGCTCACAGACGGCCGGCATGCCGCCCGAGGCAATCTACACCGTGACCGAGGTCTACCCGTCGCACGTGGTGCTGGACGGCAACCACCCGCTGGCCGGGATGGCGCTGAACCTGCAGGTCAAGGTGATCGCCGTGCGACCAGCCACCGACGACGAGATCGAGGCCGGCAGCGTCGCCGACGACGTGGTCAGCCTGCTCTCGCCGACGCCACCGTCGTCACACCTGCACTGAACGACGCGCCGATCATGCCCCCAGCCGATTCAGGCCTGGCCGGTCGAGCCGAACCCACCGGCCCCTCGCGCTGACGCCTCGAAGTCGTCCACGCGCCTGAACGCCGCCTGCACCACCGGCACGATGACCATCTGGGCGATGCGCTCCATCGGCTGGATGGTGAAGGCCGCCGACCCGCGGTTCCAGCAGCTGACCATCAGCGGGCCCTGGTAGTCGCTGTCGATCAGGCCCACGAGGTTGCCCAGCACGATGCCCTGCTTGTGACCGAGGCCCGAGCGCGGCAGGATCATCGCGGCCAGACCCGGGTCGCCGATGTGCATGGCCAGCCCGGTGGGAATCAGCGCCGCCTGGCCCGGGGCCAGCTCGAGTGGCGCGTCCAGGCAGGCCCGCAGGTCCAGCCCGGCGCTGCCCGGCGTGGCATAGGCCGGCCACTGGGCGGCCATGCGCTCGTCCAGCACCTTGAGGTCGATGGTGGTCATGGGGCGATCCTCGCGGCGATTTCGCGCACCAGCTCGCGCGCCAGGCTGAGCTTGTCGGCCGTCGCCACCTCGCGTTCGCCGTCGGCATCGACCAGCAGCAGGGTGTTGTCGTCGCGGCCGAAGGTGGCCGGGCCCAGATTGCCCACCACCAGCGGCACATTCTTGCGCGCCAGCTTCTCGCGCGCATGCCGGGCCAGATCGTGGCTCTCGGCGGCAAAGCCCACGCAGTAGGGCCGATCGGGCAGCCGTGCCACCGTGGCCAGGATGTCGGGGTTCTCGGCCATCGGGATCGACGGCGCCTGGCCCGAGCCATCTTTCTTGATCTTCTGGTCGACCGAACTGGCCGGCCGCCAGTCGGCCACGGCCGCGGTGGCCACGAACACATCGTGTGCAGCGGCCCGCGGCAGGATCGCATCGTGCATCTCGCGCGCGCTGCGCACATCGATGCGCTGCACATGCCGGGGGGTGGGCAGGTGCACCGGGCCGGCCACCAGCGTCACCTGCGCGCCGGCCTGCTGTGCCGCCCGGGCGATGGCAAAGCCCATCTTGCCGCTGGAGAGGTTGGTGATGCCCCGAACCGGATCGATGGCCTCGTAGGTGGGGCCGGCGCTGATCAGCACTTTCCGGCCGGCCAGCACCTTGGGCTGGAAGAACGCGACGAGTTCATCGACCAGCTCTTCGGGCTCGAGCATGCGGCCGTCGCCGACCTCGCCGCAGGCCTGGTCGCCCTGCCCCGGGCCGAGGATGCTGGCGCCGTCCTGCCGTGCCTGGGCCACGTTGCGGCGGGTTGCCGGGTGGGACCACATCTCGCGGTTCATCGCCGGGGCCAGCAGCAGCGGGCAAGGGGCGCTGGCCGCCCCCAGCGGGCGCGCCAGGCACAGTAGCGACAGCAGGTCGTCCGCGCGCCCCTGGGCCAGCTTGGCGATGAAGTCGGCCGACGCGGGGGCCACCAGGATGGCATCGGCGCCGCGCGTGAGATTGATGTGCGCCATGTTGTTGGGCTGGCGGGCATCCCACTGGCTGGTGGCCACCTCTCGGCCTGAGACGGCCTGCATGGTCACGGCAGTGATGAAGTGCTCGGCGGCCTCGGTCATCACCACCTGCACGGTGGCCCCGGCACGGCCGAGCTCGCGGGTCAGCTCGGCAGCCTTGTAGCAGGCAATGCCCCCGGAGAGGCCGAGCACCAGGTGTCGGCCGGCAAGTGCGGCGTAGTCCATGGGCCGGCACTGTAGCGCAGGGGCCGAAGAGGCACGCCGGGACCTCGCCGAACCTGGCTGGGTGCCGGCTCGACCGGTGGCTCAGACCACCCGCTCGAACCAGCGGTTCCAGTCCAGGTAGTTGAACAACACCCGATCGACGCGTCCGTAGATCTCCCGCTCGGGCAGGAAACCCCAGGTTCTCGAATCCGCCGACTGATCGCGGTTGTCGCCCAGCGCCAGCACATGGCCGGCGGGGACGGTGCAGCGCCAATGACCGGCGCGCGCTTCGATGCAGTCCGGAGAGTCGATCGTCATCGGCAATCGACCACGCACCTGAGGATCGAGCTTGATGGTTCGATCGCGCCCCGCGCTGGTCTCGCGCAGCAGGCGCTGTCCCAGGTCGGCCGGGTGCTCGCTGGCCCCGGCATCGCGGGCCACGAACGGCTCGCCATTCACCGCCACCAGGCCGTCGCGAAACTCGACCACGTCGCCCGCCAGCGCCACCAGTCGCTTGACGTAGAACTGCGACACCTGGTGGGGATAGCGAAACACCGCCACATCGCCGCGCTGGGGGCGGCCCATCGGCAACGCGGTGTTGGTGAAGGGCAGCCGGGGCCCGTAGGCCAGGTGGTTGATGAGCAGCATGTCGCCGATGCGCAGCGTGGGCTCCATCGACGACGAGGGCACGCGCTGCCAGTCGGCCACCGCCACGCGGCAGCCGAACACCAGCGCCAGGACGGTGAAGAACTCCGCGCCCCAGCCCACCCACCAGGGCCTGGTCGTGGCGCCGCGACGCTGCCGCACGCGCCACGCAACCGCCAGCACGCCGCTGAGCGCCGTGGCCACGGCCAGGAATTCATTGAGGGCAAAGCCGATGTGCATGGGGACTCCGAGCAAGCGTTGTCGATGTCGACATTGTCGGAATCACTCGCCGCCATTCATGACCACCAACCGTCCAGCCGCCCGGCCACCCGACCGTTCATCGGGTGGCGGTGGGACAGCCCTCGAGTCACGCCTCGGTCATGCGCCGTGGCACTTCTTGAACTTGCGCCCGCTGCCGCAGGGGCAGGGATCGTTGCGCCCAGGCTGGGGCTCGACACGACGCGTCTCGGGCTTGGGCGCATGGTCCAGCCAGTACAGCCGCAGATCCTGGATGGCGAAGCAGGCCTCGTCGATGAGTTGGTCGCGCATCAGCGTTTCGCCGGGGTATTCGGCCGCCAGGTGGGTGGCCAGCGCCTCGCGCGTCAAGCCGATGGCGACCGCCCGGTTCACGCAGTTGTCGTACCACCGCCCCTCCTCGGTCTCCAGGTCGGCGTCGGGCCAGTCGTCGGAGAAGGCTTCCATGGCCGAGAGCAACCCGTCGCACCACAGCGCGCCGGTCTGTAGCGCCTCTTCGGCCTCTTCGGCGCTCATGTGTCCGGCGGCCACCACCTCCTGACGCGCTTCGTCGTCGTAAGTGATCATCAAGGGCGTCAGCCGCATGTCGTCGGGCGCCTCGAGCAGCGACTCCGGATCGAGCTGGTTCGCGATCACGTTCCAGCGCGCCATCAGCGCGTCCATCGCCTGCTGCACATCGGTGGGGTCGGCGAACGCACGCTCGAAGGCATCGCCGCACATCGCCGGCAGCCACTCGCTGGGAAGGATCACCCGGCGCCCGGCCACCAGCGCAGTCATGAACCCGTCCACCCATTCCAGCGTCAGGTCGGCGCCGAAGTTGGCCAGACGTTCGCACACCTGCTCCAGGGCCTGGATGTCCTGTTCGGTGCTGTGCTTGACGGGCTTCATGGCGGACTCGGGTGGCGATCGATCCCGGATTGTCGCAGCCACCTCGTGCGCAGGCGGCCATGCGCCAAGGGCACTCGCGGCTCTGCCACGGCAACGGCTTGCGGTCGCTCAGCGCGTGCCGGTCGCCTGGCGGATGAACTCGAGCAGACGCATGCGCGAGGCAGCACGGGCAGCGGGATCGCCACCAAGGTGCACACCTTGCCCCGGATGGGCGCCATTCGGCACGTCGGTGCGCAGGCGGACGGGGGCGGTCCCGTCGAATCCGTGATAGGCCCCGGCATACGCTTCGACCTGCGGCTTCGGTTCGGTCGATTGCTGCGCCAGCGCCTTGCATGGGCCAGGGGGCGTCCAGTCGTCTGCGTCGCCCAGCAGCATCAGCAGCGGCGCGGTCGGCCGGTAGCCGCGACGAAGTTCCTCGTCGCAGCCTGGATAGAACGCCACGGCGAACGCGGGCCGGGCCGTGCTGGCCGCCACCTCGGGGTGGACCGAGTTGGTGGCGGCCAACACGTTCGAGCCGCCGTGCGACCAGCCCAGCACGCCCACCCGCTGCGCATCCACCTCTGCGCGGCTGGCCAGCCACTGCATTGCACCGAGCGCATCCCGGCGACGCTGGGTCTGCGTGACCTTGCGCGTGCCGATGCGCTGGGTACACAACTCGCGCTCGCCGCGCGGGCTCAACGAGTCGGTGACCAGCACATGCCAGCCCTGGCCATTGAGCAGGGCCGCGTACTCGCGCATGCGCACTGACAGGCGACCCGGGTATGCATCACTGTACGGACCGCCGCAACCGTGCAGCAGCACGATGGCCGGCGCGGGGCCCGCTACCGGCGCGCGAAACCAGAACGATGGCTGGCGGATCGGCTCGCCCTGGGCCTGGTCGAGGCTGGGCACCTCCACGCGCTCGGGCTCCGCGGCCGCCAGCGCCCCCACACTGAGCCCGAGGCCCATCAGCACCGCGCCCCACGACGATCGCGATCGGTGCAGGAACGTGGCGATCATCAGGGGCTCCTCACGCGTGGTGGTCAGGCCGCGATGCGCGGCGGATTGGGGTGCATGCGGGCCATCGACAGGCTGTCGACATAGGCGCCATCCCGCAAAGCATAGCCGCGGTGCAGGCCCTCGCGCACGAAGCCGACGCTTTCGTACAACGCGATGGCACGGGCGTTGTCGGCATACACCTGCAGCTCCATGCGCAGCACCTGGGCCCAGCGGTCGGCGTAGTCGCACAGGGCCTGCATCAGCCGCTGGCCGACGCCCAGACCCTGCGCTTCAGGTGCCACCGCGATGCCCACCGACATCACGTGCCGGCGCCGCATCGCCACGCCCACCGGATGCAGGCCGGCCAGGCCCACCACCCGTGCCGGCGTCGCGTCGGCCGCAGCGCCCGCGGCGCGCTCGGCGACGATCTGCAGATCCGTCTTGCCCGGGGCCAGCATATCGGCCAGCCGGGTCTTCCACAGCTCTTCGCTGGTGTGCGGCAGTTGCATCAGGTTGGCCAGCACCGCCTCGTCGCCCATGATGCGGGCGAAGGCAGCGGCATCGTCGGTCGTGGCCCGGCGGATCGTCGTGGGCAATGGCGTCTTCATCGTCGGTCTCCTGGTGGTGGGGAGGTGTACTGGGGCGGGTGGCCCCAAAAGCACGAAGGCCCGTCTCGGTGGAGAGCGGGCCTTCGAGGGAAACGGTGTGGGGGGGGTTGGTCTACTCGCGGGCCCGCGGATGCATGAAGTGACCGATGGTGGCGAAATGCATCGCAAAAGCGGCCTGCGAGCACGGCACCACGCCACCCAGACGCTGGGTGGTCTGGGTGGTTAGCACGGTGCGGCGGATCGTGACCATGGGCTGAGTATGCGGGGCAATCGCGACAGGCGTCAACCCGTCAGGCCACCTTCTGCGCCACCCAGCCGGCCACCGAGGCCAGCGCCTGCGGCAGCGCCGCGGCATCGGTGCCGCCGGCCATCGCCAGGTCGGGCTTGCCGCCGCCCTTGCCGCCTACCTGCTGCGCGACGAAGTTCACCAGCTCGCCGGCCTTGACCTTGCCGGTCGAATCGGCGGTGACGCCGGCGGCCAGCTGCACCTTGCCGCCCTCGACCGTGGCCAGAACGATGGCCGCCGTCTTGAGCTTGTCCTTGAGCTTGTCCAGCGTCTCGCGCAGCGTCTTGGCATCCGCGCCTTCGAGCATCGCCGCCAGCACCTTCAGGCCCTTGACGTCCACCGCCTGCGCCAGCATCTCGTCGCCCTGCGCGCTGGCCAGCTTGCCCTTGAGCGCGGCGATCTCCTTCTCGAGCGCGCGCACCTGGTCGAGCACCGCATTCACGCGCGCGGGCACCTCGGCCGGCGTCACCTTCAGCGTGCCGGCCACGCCGCCAACGGTGGACTCGAGCTGCTGCAGGTAGGCCAGCGCGTTGTCGCCGGTCACTGCCTCCACGCGCCGCACGCCGGCGGCCACGCCGCCCTCGGCGACGATCTTGAACACGCCGATGTCGCCGGTGCGCTGCACATGGGTGCCGCCGCACAGCTCCTTGCTCGAACCGATGGACAGCACGCGCACCGACTCGCCGTACTTCTCGCCGAAGAGCATCATCGCGCCGCTTTTCTGTGCGTCATCGATGGCCATCACCTGCGCCTGCGCAGCGGCATTGGCCAGGATCTCGGCATTGACGATGGCTTCGACGCGGCGGATCTGATCGTCGGTCATCGGCGCGTTGTGGGCGAAGTCGAAGCGGGTGCGATCGGCATTGACCAGCGAGCCCTTCTGCTGCACGTGGCCGCCCAGCACCTCTCGCAGCGCCTTGTGCATCAGGTGCGTGGCGCTGTGGTTGCGCACCGTGCGGGCGCGCAACTCGGCATTGACCTTTGCGGTGACCGCATCGCCGACGGCCAGCTGGCCTTCGACCACGCGCACCTGGTGGCCAAACACGTCGGCCTGGATCTTGGTGACGTCTTCCACCAGCACGCGGGCCACCGCGTTGCGCATCTCGCCGGTGTCGCCGGCCTGGCCGCCGCTCTCGGCGTAGAACGGCGTGTGGTCGAGCACGATCACCGCGTCGTCGCCGGCCTTGACCGAGGCCACCGGCGCGCCGTCCACATAGAGCGCGGTGACCTTCGAGGTCTCGCACACCAGGTGCTCGTAGCCGTGGAAGGTGGTGGGCGTGCCGCTGTAGGCCAGTCCCGCCGCCATCTTGAACTTGGCCGAGGCGCGGGCCTGCTCGCGCTGGCGGTTCATCGCCGCATTGAAGCCGGACTCGTCCACCGCCACGCCGCGCTCGCGGCACACATCCCCCGTCAGGTCTACCGGGAAGCCGTAGGTATCGTGCAGCTTGAAGGCCGTCTCGCCGTCGATCACCTTGGCGCCGCTGGCCAGCGCACCTTCCAGGATCTCCATGCCGTGGTGGATGGTCTGGAAGAAGCGCTCCTCCTCGGTCTTGAGCACCTGGGTGATGCGGTCCATGTCGCGGCGCAGCTCGGAGTAGGCCTCGCCCATCTCGACAGCCAGCGGCGCCACGAGCGCATGGAAGAATGGCTTGCGCGCACCCAGCTTGTAGCCGTGGCGGATGGCACGGCGGGCGATGCGGCGCAGCACGTAGCCGCGGCCCTCGTTGCCCGGGATCACGCCATCGGCGATGGTGAACGAGCAGGCGCGGATGTGGTCGGCGATGACCTTCAGGCTGGGCGACTCCTTGTCACAGTCGGCGCCAGCGCCGGCCGCGAAATCCACCGCGTTCTTGGCTGCGGCCAGCAGCGCAACGAACAGGTCGATCTCGTAGTTGCTGTGCACATGCTGCAGCACCGCGGCCAGGCGCTCCAGGCCCATGCCGGTGTCCACGCTCGGCTTGGGCAACTTGTGCATCACGCCGTCTTCGGTGCGGTTGAACTGCATGAAGACGTTGTTCCAGATCTCGATGTAGCGGTCGCCGTCCT
>Ga0268298_10005696_pt1 | contig 11578 bp, 5 predicted proteins | sample WWTPWeurt_MetaG_FD_194462 | JGI IMG/M metagenome (GOLD analysis project Ga0268298, IMG submission 194462) | Activated sludge microbial communities from WWTP in Nijmegen, Gelderland, Netherland - WWTP Weurt | ecosystem: Engineered > WWTP > Aerobic digester > Activated sludge | place: Netherlands...
TGGCCGAACTCAGACGTGTCACTCAACGAAAAACAAGGAAGTTGGATGCCAACCCTGCTTTACTGGCGGAAGTTCGCGGATTACTCAGGAAGCGTTACTCTCCTGAACAAATTTCAAGACATTTGATAGAGGAATTCCCAGATGATCCAACAATGCAGATATCCCACGAATCGATCTATACTTTCATCTATATGATGCCCCGAGGCGATTTGCGCAAGGAATTGATTGCGAGTTTGCGTCAGAAGAAGAAAAAACGAAACAAGAGAGGGTTGTCCATTGAGCGCAGGGGTAAGATCCCGGACATGGTGAGCATCGACGAGCGTCCTGATTACATTCTCAATCGGTCTGTACCTGGGCATTGGGAAGGAGACCTGATTGTTGGAAAACGGCATCAGTCCGCCATTGGCTCCATCGTTGAACGAAAAACCCGGGCTGTGATACTGGTAAAACTGAAGGCGAAAGACGCAGAAAGTGTCCGAAGAGCTTTCGAGAAAGAGTTCAAATCAATTCCCAGGCAAATGAAGAAGTCCATGACCTATGATCAGGGACACGAAATGGCCGAGCACAAGCTGTTCTCAAAGAATACGCGCATGAAAGTGTACTTCTGTCACCCAGGCTCTCCCTGGGAGCGCGGATCCAACGAGAACATGAATATGCTCATCCGGGATTTTTATCCGAAAGGAACCGACTTCAATAAAATCACGCGGCGGGAATTGAAACGAGTTCAGGACCTGTTGAACGAAAGGCCACGCAAAACGCTCAACTGGAAATCTCCCTTTGATGTCTTCGAAAACGAAATCATGAAAAAATGCAGTTAAGACAAATGTATTATTTTTAACAAAATGTTGCGTTAGAAGTTAGAATGTACCTATGACCTTTTTAGTGGTCCTGGGATTTATGAAAAAGGGGGCGAAGGAAGTCCAATTATTTTCTTGAATGAGATAGTAAAAGCACATGAATCTGTTGCAAGACCAAGAAACAAGTTTACCAAATTTAATTGTTTGTTTAACGATTTAGACCAAGAAAAGATTGATCGATTACAAAACAATATATCTGAAAAGAAACTTGACAAACAGGATTATTGTCAAATTAACTATCGAACAGATGACTACAGAAATGTACTAAGCGACATAGTCAACGAGATTAGTGGATTCAAGAATGAGCGGGGATTCGTTTTTATAGACCCCTATGGTTATAGTGAAGTCTCCTTAGGAGATATAAACGCTTTGACTAATTCAGGGAAAACAGAAGTCCTTTTGTTTATGCCAACCCACCATATGTATAGATTCAAAGACAATGGAACGCCTGTGTGCTTAATTCGCTTTATGGAAGATTTAGATATTTCAGATAAAATCGTGGGAGTAAAAGGCATAGAATTTATTGAAATTGTCATGAATGGATTTCAAGCAAAACTGGGAAATAATGTTTTTGTAGACTCGTTTATTATAAAGAGAGACGTAAATCAGTTTTATTGCCTTTTCTTTTTTACTTCAAATACGCTTGGTTATTTAAAAATGCTTGAAGCTAAATGGAAGATCGACAAGGAAGATGGGAGGGGCTGGCAAGGTGTTCAAGTATCCAATTTGTTTGACAAATTGAGTGAATCCGCAAATACTGAAAAACTTAGAAGGTTACTTTTATCCTACCTTGAAAGCGGACCTAAAACATCTGGTGAAATTTTCAAATTTATAATTGATAATAGATTCCTGCCAAAGCATGGAACCGAAATTTTGAAGTCAATTCAGGATAGATTAGAGGTGACGGATCAACTTGGTAAAAAAGCTCCAAAAGGAGCCTTTTATTTAACGTACGATAATTTCAAGGAATATTTTAATAGGATAACGATAAAGTTAAAGTAATGGCACATTCCAGTATAGAGTGGACTGAAATGACCTGGAACCCTACCACGGGTTGCAACAAGGTCTCAGCAGGTTGCAAATTCTGCTATGCGGAAGTGATGGCAAAGCGCCTGAAAGCCATGGGTATAGAAAAGTATGCCAATGGTTTTGATCTGACTGTTCATGCTGAGGAATTGGAGACCCCCTACACTTGGAAGAAATCCAAAATGGTGTTTGTTAACTCCATGAGCGATCTGTTTCACAAGGATGTCCCGGTGAGGTTTATTCAGAAGGTATTCAGGGTCATGAAGGAGAATCCGCAACACGTTTTTCAGATACTGACCAAACGCGCGGATGTACTCCTGTATTATGATAAAGAAGGTTTATTGGAATGGACCCACAACATTTGGATGGGTGTTTCTGTGGAAAGTGAAAAAGTGATGAAGCGCATAGACCTATTGAGGCAAACCAATGCAAGGACGAAGTTTCTGAGTTGTGAGCCGCTCATTAGCCCATTGCCCAACCTGAATTTAAAAGGGATTGACTGGGTGATTGTGGGTGGCGAGAGTGGCAGAACACCCCGTCCGATGAAAAAAGAATGGGTCATGGACATCAAAAATCAATGCAAGAAAAAAGATGTGGCGTTTTTCTTTAAGCAATGGGGCGGGACGAACAAGAAGAAGACCGGCAACCTGCTCAATGGAAGAAAATACTTAGAAATGCCCGAAGTACTGGAAACGGCATGAATGAAGCAGAAACAAGTGCGGAACTCATCGACCCAAAGCTAAAAGCTTTTAGTTGGGGTGTTGGGGAAGCTGTCGCAATCATTTATTGATCCACCCCGTGAGCAGTCAAAAAATATCCATACGCTTTTTCAACGACCGCGAAGTACGTGCCGTTTGGGATGACGATCATGCTAAGTGGTGGTTCTCGGTATTGGATATCGTGGCGGTGCTCACGGACCAGGACGACTACAACAAAACCCGTAACTATTGGAAATACCTGAAGGCAAAACTGAAAAAACAGAAGAGTCAAGTGGTTAGTGCCACTACCCAGTTGAAGTTTCGGGCTCCGGACGGCAAACTCCGCCTGGCTGATATGCTTGATTATGAGGGTATAATAGCGCTTGGCAAAGAGTTCCCCGGTACGAAAGCGAACCGGTTTATCGAATGGTTTACGTACAGTTCTGAAAGCATTGACGGTAAGAGCAAATCAAAGGCGTATGCGTTATTTGACAGTTCGTTCATACACAGCATTGAAGTTGGCACTGCGAAAGGGTTGCAGCAGATTCACGGCTACCTCTTTGGCGGCCTGTATGATTTTGCGGGGCAAATCAGGCAGAAAAACATTTCGAAGGGTGGTTTTCAATTTGCCGTGGCACGTTTTTTAAGTGAGACCTTGAAACGAATCGATGCGATGCCGGATAAGACTTTTGATGAAATAGTAGCCAAGTATGTAGAGCTGAATGTGGCGCACCCCTTCATGGAGGGCAACGGCAGAAGCACGCGGATATGGTTGGATCTGCTACTGAAAAAACGTCTGAAAAAATGTGTCGATTGGAGCAAAATCGGGAAGAAGGAATATATGGACGCCATGATCAAAAGTCCGGCAAACAGCAGCGCCCTTAAAAAGCTACTGAAGAAAGCCCTGACCGATAAGATAGACAACCGCGAACTTTTCATGAAAGGCATTGACTATTCCTATTACTACGAGGAAAACAATTGAAATGAACGAAGCAGAAACGAGAGCGGAACTCATAGACCCCAGGCTAAAGGCTTGTGGTTGGGGTGTTGTGGAAGGCTCTAAAGTCCTTCGTGAATACCATATTACCCAGGGTAAGATTCAAACCGGCGGTGGGCGTGGTAAAAAAGAAATCGCCGATTATGTATTGGTTTACAAAGGCATCAAACTGGCCATTGTAGAAGCCAAGAGTGCTGAGCAGGAAGTGGGCGAAGGCGTCATGCAAGCCAAGAAATACGCCCAGAAATTACAACTCGAAACCACCTATAGCACCAACGGCAAAGCCATTTACCAAATTTCAATGAAGAAAGATGGTAATGAATGGGTTTCGTTAGAAGAAGGTCTGGTAGCAGACTTTTTAAGTCCCGAAGCGCTTTGGAATAAGACGTTCTCCGATAAAAATACATGGAGGGAACAGTTTGCCAATGTTCCGTTCGAGGACAAAAGCGGGAGCTGGCAGTTGCGGTACTACCAGGAAATAGCCGTTCAACGAACTGTAGAGGCCATCGCACAAGGGAAAGACCGCATCCTGCTCACCCTTGCCACAGGCACCGGGAAAACGGCCATTGCCTTTCAAATCTCTTGGAAGCTGTTTCAAACCCGCTGGAACCTGAAACGTGACGGCGTTCGCAGGCCGCGTATTCTGTTTTTAGCCGACCGAAACATACTCGCCGACCAGGCCTACAACGCTTTTTCAGCATTCCCCGAAGATGCCCTGGTGCGTATAAAACCCTCCGAGATCCGGAAGAAAGGAAAGGTACCCACCAACGGCAGTGTTTTCTTTACCATCTTCCAAACGTTCATGAGTGGTACGGATGCTGAAGGTAGACCTACCCCCTACTTCGGTGAATATCCGCCCGACAATTTTGACTTCATCATCATTGACGAGTGCCACCGCGGCGGAGCCAATGACGAAAGCAATTGGCGGGATATTCTGGAATATTTCAGTCCGGCTGTGCAACTGGGATTAACCGCCACACCCAAGCGAAAAGACAATGTAGACACTTACCAATACTTTGGCGAACCGGTTTACATCTATTCCCTGAAAGAAGGCATCAACGACGGCTTCTTAACACCGTTCAAAGTAAAGCGCATCAAAACCACCCTCGATGATTACCGCTATACTTCAGACGACACGATTGTAGAGGGTGAAATTGAAGAAGGAAAGCTCTATGAGGAAAAAGACTTCAACCGGACAATTGAAATCGTGGAACGGGAAGCCAAGCGGGTGAGCATTTATTTGGACGAAGTCGACCAAAACGAGAAGGCCATCATCTTCTGCGCCAACCAGGGACACGCAGCCCTGATACGAGATCTGATCAACCAACAGGCCAAATCCAAAGACCCGTTTTATTGCGTTCGCGTAACAGCCAACGATGGAGAAGAAGGCGAACGATTGCTAAGGGAATTTCAGGACAACGAAAAAACCATTCCTACGGTCCTCACTACTTCGCAAAAGCTCTCCACCGGCGTGGATGCCCGGAACATCCGGAACATCGTCCTGCTTCGACCGGTCAATTCAATGATCGAATTCAAGCAAATCGTTGGACGCGGAACAAGGCTATTTGAGGGCAAAGAGTTCTTTACCATTTATGACTTTGTGGACGCCTACAAACATTTTTCCGATCCTGAATGGGATGGCGAGCCTGTAGCGGAAGAGCCATGTAAAAAATGCGGTCAGAATCCGTGTGAATGCGAATATGTGCCCCCAAAGCCTTGTCCTGATTGTGGACAAAGGCCTTGTATCTGCATGACCGAACCGCCTCAACCCTGTTTTAAGTGTGGCCAAAGTCCTTGCGTATGCAGTAAAAAAGTTAAGGTTAAACTGAGAAATGGCAAGGAGCGGGAAATTCAACACATGATTTCGACTTCGTTCTGGAGTGCTGACGGCAAACCGATTTCAGCGGAAGAGTTCTTAAGCAACCTCTTTGGCGAACTGCCCAAGCTTTTCAAAGACGAAGAAGAACTGCGCAGACTTTGGAGCAATCCGTCAACAAGGAAAACCCTGTTAGAGAAGCTGGATGCGGCAGGTTTCCCCAAGGACGATCTGCTGACGTTGCAAAAGCTTGTTGATATGGAGAAAAGCGATTTGTACGACGTCCTGGAATACGTATTCAATGGCGACTACATTGCAATGACACGGGAAGCACGTGCCAAAGCAGCCGAAGCGACCATCTTCACCTTGCTGAACGACAAACAAAAGGAGTTCATTTCGTTTGTCTTGAGCAAATACATTGAAACCGGAGTAGATGAACTTGATCAGGAGAAGCTACCGATTCTGTTGACGAACAAGTATCAATCCCTGGAAGATGCAAAAGATATTTTGGGAGACGTGGCGAACATTAGCAAGTTGTTTATTGAATTTCAGGAGCACCTTTATAAGCAGAAGGCCGCTTAGACACTTTCACACTTCCCATTTTTCACACATACTCCTCAAGCTTCTAATTAGGGGGTGAATTGAGACCAATTTTTTTAAAATAAATCAAATGGTGAACAAAATAACAATCGCGGTTATTGCGCCACTTATAGTCGGAGGTTTGATCTATATTCTTTTTCGGCCAGAAACATTAATAATGTTCGATTGGTTTGAGAAAGCAGGCTTACTACAGTTCATCCAAGACTTGCGAACTTCTTTTAAAGGAAAACTAATTTTACCTCAATGGATTATATATAATCTTCCGGATGCCTTATGGATCTTATCCTTCACTAATTTGATGCTACTTATATGGCAGTTAAAACTGACCAAAGATTCTATATTTTGGATTTTACTTGCTCCTACAATTGGAGTTTTTTCGGAGCTTGGACAAGCGACTGGAATTCTTGCAGGGACATTTGACCTGAATGACTTGTACTTTATACTAGCAGCTTCAATTACACCCTTCATCTATCCTAAGTTAAAAACCAAATACTCTTGAAGATGAAAAATAAACCATTCTTCCCCCACCTACTCTCGGTATTAGCGGTTTGTTTCTTCCTTTTTTTAGCATATGGAAGCGATGACGATACCAGCTCAAATAAAAATTCGGACGGCACAGAAAAATCTGCTCGGCAAATCCAAATAGAAAATCAATTTAGTCCATGGGATGGATCTCATAAAAATTTAGAAAAATTAATACTGCGGGCAATGAATGACCCGGATAGTTACAAGCACCTTGAAACAGAATGTTGGGACATGAAAACATATTTAGTTGTCCGGACAACATATAGTGGAAAAAATGCTTACGGCGGCAGAGTGAAAGCCTGGGTGAAAGTTAAAGTAGATCTGGACGGTAACATTCTAGAAGTTATGGATGAAGGTTCCGGAGACCCACACTTAAACCAACTCCCGTGACGGTTCGTTTCCTAAAAAGTAGACAACTTCTTCCCTTGTATCGCTATTAACCCCGCGACCCTTACAATTATCACCCCCTCCTGATCACCGCCCCCAACTCCCCCTCAAAGCTGCTCATCAGCCGCTCCATGACCTTGTCGATCTGTTGGTCGGTAAGGGTTTGGGTGTCGTCCTGGAGGAGGAAGCTGATGGCGTAGGATTTCTTGCCGGCTTCGATCTTCTCGCCCTCGTACACATCGAACAGGTTGAGGGAGCGCAGTAGTTTCTTTTCGGTCTTGAAGGCCAGGGCTTCCAGTTGGGCGTAGCTGACCGTGCGGTCCAGGACCATGGACAGGTCACGGCGAACGGGCGGGAACTTGGAGAGCTCGGTGCTCTTCACCGGCTTCTTCTTCGCGCGCTGCAGCAGGAGGTCCCAGTCGATGTCGGCATACGCCACCTCGGCCTGGATGTCGAACTGCTTCGCCACGCTACGCTTCACCATGCCGAAACGCACGAGGGTCTTCTCCCCCGCCGTCCACGCCAATCCCTGCGCCAGCTCGGGATGGTCCGTCGGCTGCTCCTTCCACTTGGTCTTGTCGATGCCGCAGCGCTGCAGCAACTGCTCCACCATGGCCTTGAGGTAAAAGAAGCCCGCCGCCGCTTCCGGCGCGTTCCAGGCCGGCTCGTGCTTGCGGCCGCAGAGGTACAGCGCCAGGTGCCGGCGCTCGGTGTATTGTCCGTCCAGCTTGTGGTACGACTTCCCGAACTCGTAGAAGCGCACGTCCGCCTGCTTGCGGTTGCGGTTCCAGGCGATGGCTTCCAGGCCGGTCGGCAGCATGTCGAGGCGCAGCATACCCAGGTCGCCGCTCAGCGGGTTGAGCAGGCGCACGGCCTCCTCCGCCTTCACCGACGGACGTTCGGCATACTGTTCTTTGGTGAGTGAATTGGTGAACAACTCGAAAAATCCGTTCGAAGCCAGGAAGGCCGAGATCGCGGCCTGCAGGCTGTCGGCGTCGAAGCCCACGATCGACGGCAGCGAGACGCTCAGCTTCGCCGGCAGCGGAATGCGGTTGTAGCCGTAGATGCGCAGCACTTCCTCCACCACGTCCACCGGACGGGTCACGTCCACCTTGTTGGTGGGCACCTGCAGGCGCAGACCAACTTCGTTCGACTCGACCGCGAAACCCAGGTCGGACAGGATCCTCCGCACGTCGTGCTCCGGAATAGCGGTACCTGCGAAACGGTTCAGGTAATCGAAGCGCAGCTCCACGCGCGCGGGCGCGATCGGCTGCGGATAGGTATCGGTCACGGCCGAGCGAATGCTGCCGCCGGCGACTTCGCAGATCAATTGGGCGGCGCGCTTCAGCGCCCAGAGGGCCTGGTTGGGATCGGCGCCCCGCTCGAAGCGGAACGAGGAGTCGGTCTTCAGGCCGTGCTCCTTCGCCGTCTTCCGCACGCTGCCCGGCGCGAAGTAGGCGCTCTCGAGGAATACGTTCGCAGTCTTTTCGCTGATCCCCGAATGCAATCCACCGAACACCCCGGCCATGCACAGGGGCTTTTCGGTATCGCAGATCATGAGGTTGTCGGCGCTCAGCGTGCGCTCCACGCCGTCGAGGGTGACGAACTTCTCACCGGCATTCGCCCTGCGCACGACGATCGTGCCGCCCCGGATCGTATCGGCATCGAAGGCGTGCAGGGGCTGACCGCATTCGTGCAGGACGAAGTTGGTCACGTCCACCACGTTGTTGATCGGGCCCACGCCGATCGCCTTCAGGCGCGTCTTCAGCCAGTCGGGCGATTCGCTCACGGTGACGCCTTCGATGGTCAGTCCGCTGTAGCGCGGACAAGCCGCCGTGTCGCGTACGTCCACGCGGATCGGTCCGGCGGCCGCCACTTGCGGGAAGCCGTCGTGCGAAGGCAACTCGACTGCCAGCTCCAGGCCCGGATGCTCCGTACGCAGCACCGCCGCGAGGTCGCGCGCCACGCCGATGTGCGAAGCGGCATCGACACGGTTCGGGGTCAGACCGATCTCGAATACGACGTCGTCGGTCACGCCGAAGTATTCGCGTACGCTCTTGCCCACCGGCGTATCGGAGGGCAGCACCAGGATGCCCGCATGCGAGGCGCCCATCCCGATCTCGTCCTCCGCGCAGATCATCCCTTCGGACACTTCTCCGCGGATCTTGGACTTCTTGATCTCGAACGGCTCGCCCGAGAGCGGATACACGGTGGCACCCACGATCGCGACGATCACTTTTTGTCCGGCCGCCACGTTGGGCGCGCCGCAGACGATGGACAGGGGCGTTTCGCCGCCGACGTCCACCGTGGTCAGGCTCAGCTTGTCGGCGTTGGGATGCCGGACGCAGGTCTTCACCTCGCCCACCACCAGGCCGCGCAGGCCGCCCTTGACCGATTCCACGGTTTCGACGCCCTCGACTTCGAGCCCGCAAAAGGTCAGGTGACGGGCAACGGTATCGGCGGGTAAATCGATGTTCAGGTAGCTTTTCAGCCAGTTGTACGAGATCTTCATAAACCGTGGATTCGCGGCCAAAGATACGATTCCGCCCCGAAGGCCGGGCTCAACTGATCCGGCCCCAGTTGCCCGATCGCTTGCGGATGGCGTCGAGCTGCCGGTGCACGACCGCGTGCTCCGGTTTTTCCAGGTGCGGGTCCTGCTCGAGCAATTTGACGGCCGCCTCCCGGGCAGTCTGCAGGATCTGTTGGTCCTTCGCGAGGTCGGCGAGCTTGAGGTCCACGATGCCGCTCTGCCGGGTACCTTCCGCGTCGCCCGGGCCGCGCAACTGCAGGTCCGTTTCGGCGATCCGGAAACCGTCGTTGGTCTCGACCATGGTCTTGAGCCGCAGGCGCGCGTCGTTGCCCAGCTTGGGGCCGGTCATCAGGATGCAGTACGACTGATCGGCCCCGCGTCCGACGCGGCCGCGCAACTGGTGCAACTGCGAAAGGCCGAACCGCTCGGCGTTCTCAATGACCATCACCGAAGCGTTGGGCACGTTGACGCCGACCTCGATCACCGTCGTGGCGACCATGATGTGGGTCTCGCCTTTCACGAAGCGCTGCATCTCGAAATCCTTGTCGGCGTTCTTCTGCTTGCCGTGTACGATGGACACGCGGTACTGGGGCGCGGGGAAGTCCCGGCAGATGGCGTTATACCCGTCCTCCAGGTTCTTCATATCCGACTTTTCCGATTCCTTGATCAGCGGATAGACGATGTACACCTGTCGCCCGAGCGCGATCTCCTTTTTCAAAAAGTTCCAGACCTGCAGGCGGTGCGCGTCGGTGCGGTGAACGGTGCTGATGGGTTTTCGTCCGGGCGGGAGTTCGTCGATCACGGAGACGTCGAGGTCGCCGTAGATCGTCATCGCCAGTGTGCGCGGGATCGGCGTGGCGGTCATGACCAGGATGTGCGGGGGCGTGTCGCTCTTGGCCCAGAGGCGGGCGCGTTGTTCCACACCGAAGCGGTGCTGTTCGTCGATGACCACGAAGCCCAGCGCCTTGAACTGCACAGGGTCTTCGATCAGGGCGTGCGTACCGATCAGGATCTTGATGCTGCCGTCCTGCAGGCCTTCGTGGATCTTCCTCCGCGCGGCCGTCTTGGTGGAGCCGGTCAGCAAGGCGACTGGCACATCGAGTTCGCCGAGCATCTTGCTGATCGTCTCGGCATGCTGGTTGGCCAGGATCTCCGTCGGCGCCATGAGGCAGGCCTGGAAGCCGTTGTCGATCGCCAGCAGCATCGACATGAGGGCGACCACCGTCTTGCCCGAGCCGACATCGCCTTGCAGCAGGCGGTTCATCTGCTTGCCGCTGCCGCAGTCGGTGCGGATCTCCTTGATGACGCGCTTTTGCGCGTTGGTCAGCGGGAACGGCAGGCATTCCTTGAAGAAGCGGTTGAAATAGTCGCCGACCGTGGAGAAGACGCGACCGCGGAATTTCTCGAGCCGGGCCTGCTTCATGCTGAGCAGGCGGAGCTGGATATAAAACAGCTCTTCGAACTTGAGCCGGAACTCGGCCTTCTTTTGCGCCTCCGGTGAATCGGGAAAGTGGATCGCGGCAAAGGCGTCGCGGCGGTTCATCAGCCGAAGCGACTGCACCGAATTATCCGGAAGCGTCTCGGAAAACCGGGGCGGCAGTTGGAGCTGGAGTTGCTTCTGCAGCCGCAGGATGCCGCGGCTGTCGAGTCCTCGGGTCTTGAGCTTTTCGGTCGTGGCATAGATGGCCTGCAGGCTGCTGGCGAGCGCGGGGTTGACTTCGGCGGCAAGTTCCAGCTCGGGATGCACGACACTGATCGCGCCGTTCCATTCACTCGGTTTTCCGAAGAGGATATACTCCTGGTTCAATTGCAACGTCGATTGGAGCCACTTCAATCCCTGAAACCAGCGGAGCTCAATGCTGCCGGTGCCATCGTCGAAGCGGCCGGCCATGAACTTCTTGCGCTTATCGCCCTTCACCACCAGCGAGACGATCCTGCCCCGTACCTGGATGTAGGGCAGGTCGGCGTTCAGCTCGCGGATCGAATAGAACCGCGTGCGGTCGACGTACCGGAACGGGAAATGGAAGAGCAGGTCGCCGAAGGTGAAAATCCCCAATTCCTTCTTGAGCAGGTCGCCGCGTTGCGGCCCCACGCCTTTGAGGTATTCGATGGGTTGTGAGAAGAAATCCTGCACCACGGACA
>Ga0268298_10005698_pt1 | contig 11577 bp, 14 predicted proteins | sample WWTPWeurt_MetaG_FD_194462 | JGI IMG/M metagenome (GOLD analysis project Ga0268298, IMG submission 194462) | Activated sludge microbial communities from WWTP in Nijmegen, Gelderland, Netherland - WWTP Weurt | ecosystem: Engineered > WWTP > Aerobic digester > Activated sludge | place...
GTAATGCAATTGTGGCAGAAGGCGCTCCAGTCGAAGCCCCCGCCCCGGCCGGGGCTTCTTTGTTTCCGGTGTAAAGTTTCGTGCCCTGCTGAGCAATCGCATGGGCCCAAGCGTCCTGCACACGCTGCGCCCCGGTAATTCCGTCCCGGTCATGAATCGGCGTAATCGTCTGAATACGCTCACCGATCCCGACGACGATGGGCTCTCCTTTTTCGGTCACGGCATCGATCACAACCCGCAGCCCCCCACCTCTGTACGGGTAGATGGCCAGTGGTGCGGCCAGAAGTGCCGGCAGGTTTTCAAAGACTTCTGCCGGGATATCCGGGTGGTCGCGAAGGACCTGTGCCAGCACGCGCGTAGGTAGCCCTAGCTTGGACTGCTTTATCCCCAATTCGCGGAGCACCGTCGGCGTGTCGAACCTGGGCACGTGGCTCAGATTGGCCGGCCTGACGAACTTCAATGCCTCGCGCCAGCGTCTGACCGCCTGCTCCGTAGGTGTCGTCTCGGGCTGATAAAGAGCGCCCTCGTTGGCAGATTGCGCTGCGTCGACAGACGCCAGCGCATCTATGCTCAGGCCGTATTTCGCCCAGAGCGTCTGGGCAGCCTCTAATGGATCGGCGTTCGGGCTGGCACGCTGAGCCAGGACCGCCACGCCGCGCATCACGGTAGCCAACTGGCGGGCCGTCGCAGGGTCGTAGCGGGTGGCGAGCTGGCCCTCGGCGTCAGCGACGATTCGCTGGATTGCGGTATCGAGCCCCTCGGAGGCTTTCGCCGCCTCGTTGGTCTTGCCGGCCTCCTCCTGCGCCCGCTTCTCGATGTCGGCCGAGTTCTTCTCGAACTCTGCCGCCTCGCGCGGCGTCATCTCGTCGGGCGCCAGGCGAATGTCCGGCGCCAACCCCTGCAGGTGGTCGGACGCGGCGACGTTGGCGATGAACGCCTGCATCGGGATGACGACGTCGCTGCCCGCCGCGACCGCCTCGACGAAGTTCGTCGCGCCGATGTCGGCGGCGGCGGCTTCCGGGTCGATTCCGGCCGTCTGGAAATACTCGACGAACCGCTCGGCCGGGATCAGCACCTGCTGGACCGGGCCGTCCTGGGTGTAGTGGTCGATCAGGTCCCGGTAGCGCTCCGGCAGGCGCTCGCGGAGCTTCGAGTTCTGCGCGTCTTCGCCGAGCGCCTTGATGAAGGCCTCGGTCTGTTGGGCCTGCCGGTAACCGCGCACGCCGAGCGCTGTGCGCACGACGGCCGCCGCCAGCCCTGCCGCCGTCATCTCCCGGGTAAGGCCTGCTCCGACCTCCTGCGTGCGGTCGGTGAGGACGTAGCGCGTGATGTCGTGCAGGACGCCTTCGGCCGCCTCCTGCGCGGCTTCGATGCCACCGGCGGCGAGCTTGTCGGCGATGAACCGCAGCGTCCGGTTGCGGATCGCCGGCGGAACCCGGTTCAGGATTTTGTCGAGGCCGTAGCGCTCGGTGATCGCGGTCACCGCCGCACCGGTCACGATGGCCGCGTCCCGGGCAGCCGGGGCGGCGGCGTCTGTGGCCGTGCGGTCGGCCATGATGTCGGCGCCCTGCGCCAGCATCGTCGATGTCGACGACACGCCCCCCGTGAACAGGTACGCGGCGATCTGGAATCCGAGCTGGCCGATGCCCTGCGCGACGTCGGTGCCGAGCGACTGGCGGGATGCGGGCGGGCCCATCTCGCGACCGAGCTGCTTCAACGCCTCGCCCGGTCGATCGAGGATCTGCTGCGGGTCGGTCCACCACGCCAACGCCGGGCCGGCGGTGATCACGGACTGCGGCAGCACCGCACCGGCCGCGCGCTGCACGCCGCGGGCGTAGACGCCGTAGAGTTCGCCGAGGCCCGACAGCGTCGAGCCGGCGCCCTGCCCCACGATGCCGCCGGTCAGGGCGCCGAGATAGTCGCGGCCGCGCGTGAGCAGGCGCTCGGTGCTCGACAGGCTCTCCCAGTCATCGTGGGCAACGGCGGAGTTCTTCGGGTCGGTCATCCACGCCGAGAGTTTGGGGTTTTCGGCAATGACCTTGTCGTAGTCAAACGAGCGCAGCTTGTCGGAGAGCTCGACCTCGGGTTGGTGGCGACGCACGGCGTCGACCGGCAGACCTGCGCGCGAAGCAAGCGCCTGGACCTTCGCTTCGGTATCCGGCGCCTGGCGCGCGCCAACGTAGAGCGCGGAGCGCAGCTGGTCCGCCTTCTGCTCGCGGACGATGTCGTCGTACTCGGCGGTCATTACGGCTGCCCCTGTTTGCGCAGCTTGGCCCGGTACGCGGTCAGGACGTTGTACTCGGTCACCGGCAGGCCTTGGGCGTCGAGCGCGGCTGCGATCTTCACCCGCTCGGCCGGCGGAACCTCGATCTCGAAGGCCTCGTCCCGCGAATCCCAGAGCACGCCACGGCTCGTCACCTCGCGCACCAGGAGGTCTTCGGCCAGCTCCTTGATGCGCGTCTGTGGGAGTTTCTTCTTGCCGGTCGCGGCGAGCTCCTGGTCGACGGCCTGCTGCAGCAGCGAGTAGAACCGCGCCTGCGACTTCTGGTCGTTCTTGCCGACGCCGGCCTCCTTCAGCATGCCCTTGAGCAGCGAACTCGTCTCGACGATGTTCTGCTCTTCGGTCGGGTCGGTCAGGAGCTTCGCCTGCGCGTCCTTGAGTTGCGTGAACTCGCGCGCGCTGAACCGGTCGCGCATCGATTCGAGGTTGACCGACGCGAGCAGGCGCGGGTCCTCGATCAGCTCGCCGTAGGATTTCCAGTCGGTGAGGCGCGTGGCGCCCGTGGCGACGAGCCCTGCATATCGATTGAGCCGCTCGCGGCCGTCGCGGTCGAGACCATCCAGAACCTTCGGATCGCTGGCGATCAGCGCCTCAACGTCGCCGCCGTTCGCGTCGACCTGGTCCATCGCCGTGGCAAGTGCCGACTCGCGGCCGCGCCGCACCTGCTGCTCGCGATCGCGCGCGACCGATTCGACGTAGTTCTCGATCCGCACGATGTGCTCGGCCGAAAGCTCACCGACCTGGCGGCGCGCCACCTCGATCGCACGGCCCTTCGCGGCCGCCAGATCGACCATGTCGCCGGGCCCGATTGGCATCGACGACACCAGTGGGCGCACGGTAGACACCAGCATGTTCGCGATACCCTGCTCGGCGCGACGGTCCTTTTCGGTGCCCGCCTTGTCGAGCGCGCGCTCGCGGGCCTCCGGCGACAGGCCCTCCACCGCAGCACTGCCCGACTTCCCGGGCGCCGCACGCAACGCCTTCTCGGCCTGCCACGGGTTCTGCTCGATCAGCGACTCGACGGCCGAGGCCGCGATCTGCTCCTTGGTGGCGAGCCAGAGCTTTTCGCGCACGGCGGGCGGCAGCGAGGCCGCATTCAGCGCGACGGCCTGCTGCTCGAGCACCTGCTCGTACAGTCGCGGGTCGGCGCGCACGGCGATGCGCTGCTGGTCGATCGACTGCGCGTAGAGCGAGCCGCGGTACTCGACGGCGCGATTGGCCTCCCAGGGCGCCATGCGCTCGTACAGGCTGGCGCCGAGCTGCGCGACCTCGGCGCTCAGGTAGGCCTTGCCCTCGGGCGTCTTCGCCGTCGCGACGAGCTCCTCGCCGTACTTCTTGTACTCGCCCGCCATCCGGTCCCAGGTGCCGGTGGGGTCGCCCTCGGTGTCGACCTGCGTCTTGGTGCTGTACTGCGACCAGTGCGCCGACGCCGTGGTCATCGCGAGGTGCGCGGCCGTCATGTCGTCGGCGACCGCCTTGCGCTTCGTCACTTCCTGCGCGTACTGCAGGTTGCGCGCCGTCTGCTGCGCGCCGCCGGCGAGCGACGCGAGGCCGCGCGTGAGCGCCTGACCGCCGCTGTCGGCGTTGAACGATAGCGTCCCGCCGGGCGTCGTCTGCTGCTCGTAGACCGGGATTTTCGGCACGACTCAGGTCCCCTGCTGGAACTTCGGGAACAGGCCGCGAGACGATCCACCGCCGGCGGCCCGCAGCGCCGTCGCGTCGCTCATGCCGCCGAGCAGGCTGCCAGCAGCCGAGAGCCAGCCGGAGGTGACGGCGGCGCGGCCGCGCGAGCGCGCGAACCGCGCCTCGTTCTGGAAGCCGAGGCCGCGCAGGCGCCCCTCGTAGCGCACGCTCAACGCGTCGAGCTCGGCCTGCACGGCGCTGTCCTGCTGCAGCCGCTCCGCGGAGCCGCCGAAGCCGATGCCGCTCTCGGCGATCGCGGCGCGCTGGCGCGCGAGGATCGAGCGGTTGCGCCGCCGTTGCGTCTCCTCGGCCGCGTTCGCCTGCTGGGCGGCTGTCTCGGCGTTGGCGTTGGCGAGATCGGCCTCGCCCTTCGCCTGCTGGTTTTGCTGGTAGCCGGAGGCGACGGCGGTGCCGGCCGCGAGGTAGGCGGCGACATACCCCCACGAAACAGGGTCAGCCATTGCGGATCCTTGCGTACATGAATTGAGCAGTGCCGTCGGGCTTGAACGCCCGCATCCCCGTGGGCGTCTCGCGCTCGAAGCCGCGCAGCGTCATCCAGTTGCGCCGCTACTGGGCCATGTGCGCGCTCGTCGCCGAGAACCACGCCGAACTGCACACCCGCGAACAGGTCGACCAGGCGCTGCGCCTGCTTACAGGTCACGTTGACCTCGTGCAGGTCGGCGACCACGTGCTGCGCCTGCCGCGCCGCATCGCGTTCGCGAAGTTGTCGCAGGACGAGTGGGAGCAGTATTTGAGCCGCGCCAAGGATGCCGTGTGCGATCACCTGCTGCCCGGCGTCGACGGCCAGTACCTGCAGGAAGAAATCCTGAGGATCGCGGCGTGACCGCCCGCCGCGTCGTCTGGACCGGCCGCAAGCCGAAGCTCACGCCCGAGCAGGTCCGCGCCGTGCGCGCGTGGGCCGCGCTCGGCACGAACAAGACGGCGGTCGCCCGGCGGCTCGGCATCGGCCTGACGGCTCTCGACCGCTACATCGCACGCGCGCACAAGCGCGACACGGAGACCACCGCATGAGCATTCAGATCACCTCGACCGGCACGCTGAGAAAGGGTCTCGCCGTCAAGTGCGAGACGCGCGACGACAAAAGCGAGGTCGTCGTCTGCACGCTCGGCCTCAGCCGCAAGTGCCGCGTGACGCTCGCGCTCTCGGACGGCGGGCAGCAGGATTTGCTGCGGGAGCGGGCGGCGTGATGCACACCGACCGCGACATCGCGCTGCACTGCGCGCGCGTCTACCTCGCCGAGTCGGCGCGGCGGACGCGCACGCATCGCGGGTTCGCGTTCACGCTGCTCGACTGGGCGGCGCGGTGTCGGCGTCGCGCGTCGGGACTGCCGCGGCAGCGCGAGATGTTCGGATGAGCGCGCGCGACACGCTGGTGATCGCATGAGCGCCACCGACGAGCACGGCCTGACGTGGCGCTGCATCAGTCACGCGCTCGGCCCCGGCGGTGAGCGCTGCACGCGCTACGCGTGCGTCGGCCAGCCGCGCCTTGAGCGTCTCGTGCAGTGCGTCGCGGGTGGCGAGTTGACCGAGTCCTACCACGTGGCCGGGCTGGCGCAGGTGTATCACTCGCCCGGCGAGGCCGTGGCGGCGATGTGGAGCAACCCCGGGCCATGTTCCTGACCGAGTACGAGCTGCGCGACCTCACCGGCCTGACGCGGCCGGCGGCACAAGGCCGTTGGCTGCGACGCAACGGCTGGCCGGTCGTCGAGGATGCGAGGGGCCGTCCGCGCGTGCTGCGCTCCGTGGTGCTTGCGCGGCTCGGCGGCGCGCCGAATGCTGGGCATTCCGCCGGCCCGAACTGGGATGCGCTCCATGGGGCGACGAAAGCGCGCGCATAAGGACCTGCCGGTGCGGATGCGGTACTCGCATCGCGCCTGGTACCACGTCGAAAAGGGCAAGTGGACACGGCTCGGCGACACCTTCGCCGGCGCCCTCGCCGAGTACGCGCGAATCGAGGGCGGGAAGTCCGAGCGGCGCGACGTGAACGCGCTGCTGGCCGCCTTCCTGCGGCACGTCGAACACGGCGCCGAGCGCAAGCTCGCCGCCAACACCCTGCGCTCGTACAAGCACCACGCGCGCAAGCACGGCAAGCTCCGCGCGGTGTTCGGCCACGTGATGCCGGCGAGCCTGACCATCGCCGACGGGCGCCGGTACCTCGACGAGCACCCGAAGTACTCGACCGCCCGGCACGAGATCGGCGTGCTGTCGGCTGCCCTGTCCTACGGTGCCGAACGCGGCTGGCTCACGGCCAACCCGTGGCTCAACTGGCGCAAGGGCGCGATGAAGAGGCGCACGCGCCTGATCTCGGCCGAGGAATGGACGGCGATCCTCGCGGCCTGTCCGGCGGACCTCGCCGAATGCCTGCGGTTCCTCTACGTGACGGCGCTGCGGGTGAACGACGCGCTGGCGCTGCGCTGGGCGCACCGCAAGCCCGACGGCCTGCATGTCCGCATCGCCAAGTCGAAGAGCGAGGTGGTGTTCGAGAGCACGTCCGTCCTCGAGGAGCGCCTGCGGGCGCTGCGCGGGCTCTCCGTGGTGTCGCTGCACTTGATGACGGTGAGCGGACGCCGGCTGACCTACCCGGTGCTCTACAAGCGGTTCAAGGCGGCGGCGCGAGCGGCGGGCTGCGGCGACGTGACCCTGCACGACATCCGCCGGAAGCGCCTGACGGACCTCAAGCGGGAGCGCGGCATCGAATTCGCCCAGGCGGTGGCCGCGCACACCGACCCGAAGGTCACCGCGGGGTACGTCGTGGAGGCGCCGAGGGTGGCGATATAGGCCGATAAACGAGGCCGATATGAGGCAGCCTCACCTAACCCGTTGATCCTACAGCAGCCAGAATGCCAAAAATGTGACTGGAGGCCATTCGGCTCGGGCGCTTGCGTGTTAGGGTCGGCGCATATTACAAGGGTCGCGAACCAGCGTCAGCCGCGGCCGGCCTTCCACCAGCCCGGTCGGGGCCTGTCCATCATGGCGACGCCGACGAACGCATAGAACATGGCCATCAAGCTGCGCGTCATCAGCGAGAACCACCGCGACCTCGGCGAGAGATCGCGGGTCTTCGGCGTGAACGGCGGTTCGGTCGGCCGCGCGCCCGACAACGACTGGGTGCTGCCCGACACGCGGCGCGTGGTGTCGGGGCATCACTTCGTCGTGCAGTACCACGGCGGCAAGTACTGGCTGAACGACATCAGCACCAACGGGGTCTACGTCAACGAATCCGACGATCCGGTGTCGGCCGTGGGGCGCTGCGAGCTGCGCGACGGCGACCGCCTGCGCCTCGGCGACTACGAACTCGTCGTCAGCGTCGACAATCGCATGGACTTCCTGCCGGCGTCGTCGGAGGAGCATTCGGCGGCCAGGCACATCGAAGGCGACATCGGCCACCAGTTGAATCTCGACAGCCTGATCAGCCGCCGTGACACCAGCGCGTCGGATTCGCTTCCGGTGCACAACGCGTTCGGCGTCAAGGTCAACTCCGAGGCTCGCGCCGCACTGATGCAGGCTCTCGAGGCTGCCCCGGCATCCGGTGCGGCTGCCGCGCCAGGCGCCCAGCGCACGCGTCGCGCCGAGACGGCCGCCGCAGCGAAGAACTTCGTGCCGTCCGCCACGCAGCCGGTCGCGGCCGACGTCGCCGAGCACGCGGCGCAGGCCGCCGTGGCGCAGGTGCAGGGCCAGGAGTGGGCGCTGCGCACGAGGCAGATCACGCGCGAGGAACTGGGCGACGCGCTCGCGCGGCGCCAGAGCCGCGCCGAGGCGCGCGAACGTACGGCGCCGTTCCATCAGCAGGCGAGCACCTGGGCAGACCTCAAGTCGGCCGCGCAGGCCTTCTGCCGCGGCGCCGGCATCGACCCAACGTCGCTGTCGGCGGAAGCGCAGACGATGCTGCCGTTGCTCGCGGGGCAGTTGCTGCGCGAAGCCGTCGTCGGTCTCAACGACATCGCGCAGGCACGCACGAGCGGCCCGGCCGGCGCGAAGATCGCCTCTGTGCCGGCGCCTCCCGGCGGCGGCAGCAACCCGCTGCGCACGTCGACCAGCGTCGAGCAGGCCATCCAGCGCCTCTTCGAATCGCACAACCGGCTCTACGCGGGTCCGGTCGAGTCGCTGCGCGACGTGCTGCAGGAAACGAAGGAGCACGAAGCAGCGCTCGCGGCCGGCATGCGCGCCGGGCTGGCCGCCGTCATGGAGCAGTTGTCACCGTCCAACATCGCCGATCAGTTCGAACAGGGCCGGGCACGCATGCTCGCGCCCGGCCAGGACCCGCGGCCGAAATACTGGGAGCACTACACGGAGTTTTACCGGCTGCTGAAGCAGCAGTCCGGGCCCGACGAACTGCCTCACCCCTTCGTCGAGGCCTTCGGCCAGGAGTACACGCGCGTTCGCGGCCAGTTGCGCAGTCGGCGGAGCTGACCGCGCCGCCCTTCCCCGCACGCTCCAGTACACTCCCCGAACGCCGTGCCGCGGCATGAGCACGAGTTCGTGGCGGCCCGCATGACGCGTACCGAGCGTGGCCACACGGTCGACGTCATCGATTCCTGCCGCAACAACGGGTGTGCCCCGACATCGAGGAACGCCGGACGTTCGCCCGAGGCGGTTCGGTGGCGAACTACACCACGCGCGGCAAGACGACGTTTCCAGGGCGCCCGAGGCCACCGCTGCACGTGGTCGCGGCCGACACGATCGGGCGCGATGTCGGCAACGACAATGAACAGTTTCTGCAACTGATCAAGAGGGCGAGTCCGGCGAGTACCTGACACCCCGCAACCTCGGCCGTGCCGGCTTCCTCGAGGGCGCCAGCCCGTACGCGTCCCGCGGCAGCGCGCTGGCCAATTCGCTGGACGAGGCGCACGACCGGGTGGACTGGCATGCCGAGCGCGGCTTCCGGCAGATCGATCTCTACAACGCCTTCAAGCCGGAGTGGGTCGAGGACACGGTGCGCCATGCCCACTCGCGCGGGCTGCGGATCAGTGGCCACGTGCCCGCGTTCACACGGGCCGAGGCCACGATGCAGGCCGGCTGTGACGAGTTGCAGCACATCAACCAGGTGTTCCTGAATTTCCTCGCCGATGATCACGACACGCGCACCCGATGGCTTCGGCGCCGTCGAGTCCGGCATGAACGCCGAGGTGGACCTCGTCGAGGGCGACCCCACGACCGACATGTCGGCGATCCGCCGCGTGGCGATGGTCACCAGGGGCACTGACGTCCATTTCCCGGCCGAGATCCACGAGGCGCTGGGAATCAAGGCCTTCGTACCACCGCTCGCGCTGAAGCAGCCGCCGTAGGCGCATCGGCTCTGGCGCGGGCCTGCCCGCGCGTCCGAATGCAAATGCCCCGCGGGGGCGGGGCATCGGAAGTTCGTGGCGGAGAGGGTGGGATTCGAACCCACGTGGGGCGTTTAGGCCCCCATCCGATTTCGAGTCGGCGCCGTTATGACCGCTTCGGTACCTCTCCGCGGAGGGCCGCGCATTCTATAGCAGCGCGACCGTCCGCACCACTCGCGCACAGGCAGCCAGGCCGAGGGCACAATGCCGCCGGCCGAAGCATGAAAGTCCTCCTGGCACTGCTGACGACGCTGTTCCTGGCCACGTGCGGCCAGCCGCCGCCTTTGCTGGAGCAAGTCCTGCAGCAGGGCGAGCTCCGCGTCGTGACCCGCAACAGTCCCGACGCCTATTACCTCGGCAGCCAGGGCCCCGAGGGCCCCGCCTACGACCTCGCGAGCCGTTTCGCCGAGCACCTGGGCGTCCCGTTGCGTCTGTACACGGTCCGCACACGGGAGGCGGCCATCGACGAAGTGGCCGCGGGCCGCGCGCACATCGCGGCCGCCGGCCTTTCCACGGGAGTGGAGCTTCCGCGGGGAGCACAGTTCGGCCCCGGCTATCAGCGCGTCCGGGAACACCTCGTCTATCGCCGCCGAACGGCCCGTCCTTCGAACATCGTGCAGGCCGCACGCGGTCAGATCGAAGTCGCCGTCGGCAGTGCCCATCAGCGCACACTCGAGGACCTGCGCCTGCGTTATCCGGAAGTCGGCTGGATCGAGCGCGACGACACGGACACGGAAGAGATCCTTGCCGACGTCTCGCAGGGGGCCGTGCAATACACCCTCGCCTCCTCGACCGAGTTTGCCCTGAACCGGTCGGTGCACCCCGAACTCGCGATTGCACTCGACCTGTCGCCGGAGCGCGCGCTCGCCTGGGTCGTAGGTGCCGAGGGTCACGACGCGAGCCTGCTCGGCCGCGTCAACGCATTCTTCATGCTGGCGCGACGGGAAGGCATGATCGCCGCCCTGCTCGAGCGCTACTACGGCGAGGACGAGCGCTTCGACTACCTGCTCTCGCGCAACTTCATGGCGCACCTGAAGACGCGGCTGCCACAGTACCAGGCGTGGTTCCAGGAAGCCGCGCAGCAGCACGGGCTCGACTGGCGCCTGCTCGCCGCCATGGGGTACCAGGAATCGAAGTGGGACCCGCGCGCCGTCTCGTTCACGGGCGTTCGCGGGCTCATGCAGCTCACCGAGGACACCGCCGCGCGCATGCGCGCCGGCGACCGCCACGATGCCCGCTCGAGCATCTTCGGCGGCGCGAAATACCTCGCGCACCTGTCGCGCACGATTCCACGGCGGATCCCGGAGCCCGATCGGACGTGGATGGCCGTCGCGGCCTACAACGTCGGACTCGGTCACCTCGAGGACGCGCGGATCCTCGCCCAGGCGCAGGGCCACAATCCCGACCGCTGGGAAGAGGTGCGCCGGTTTCTGCCGCTGCTGAGCCAGGAACGCTGGTACACGCGGACCCGGCGTGGCTACGCGCGCGGCTGGGAGCCCGTACGCTACGTGGACAACGTGCAGGCCTACCTGAACATCCTGCAGGTGGCGGGCCTGTCGGCCAATACGACGGCCGTCCCGCCGGAGCCGGAAATCGACAAGCCTCCTGGCCGCTGACCGGGCTGGCGCCCGTGAGTCAAGCGCGACGGGCGACGAAGAAGCTGCGCAGCAGCACGCCGCAATCCTCCGCGCGCACGCCCGGTACCACCTCCAGCCGGTGATTGAGCGCCGGATTCTGCACGACGTTGAACACACTCCCCGCGGCCCCCGCTCGCGGATCCGTCGCGCCATAGACGAGACGCTGGACGCGCGCGTGAACCATGGCGCCGGCGCACATCGCGCAGGGCTCGAGCGTCACGTACAGCGTCGTACCCAGCAGGCGGTAGTTGTCGAGGCGGGCCGCGGCCGCCCGCAGCACGACCATTTCCGCGTGCGCCGTCGGGTCACGCGTCGATATCGGGCGGTTGAACCCCTCCGCGATGATCTCGCCGTCACGCACGACGAGCGCTCCCACCGGCACCTCGCCGGCCGCCTCGGCCTCGCGCGCGAGCTCGAGTGCACGTCGCATGAAGTGCGAGTCGTCGGGGGGCATCGTCGGATTCGGCATCGCTTGATGTAACGCAAGGCCCGCCCCGGGCCGGCCGGGAATAATACCCGCTCCGGTGCGCCATCCACCCTTTTCGGAGCACACGCACCGGGTTCGTGCGCCCGACGGAGTCATCATGAGCATGCTGCTCGACGCCAAGATCGAACACATCTACCAGCAGGTC
>Ga0268298_10005700_pt1 | contig 11575 bp, 5 predicted proteins | sample WWTPWeurt_MetaG_FD_194462 | JGI IMG/M metagenome (GOLD analysis project Ga0268298, IMG submission 194462) | Activated sludge microbial communities from WWTP in Nijmegen, Gelderland, Netherland - WWTP Weurt | ecosystem: Engineered > WWTP > Aerobic digester > Activated sludge | place: Netherlands...
CGGCCATCGCGGCCCGCTGCAGGACCGGATCCACCGTGAGCTCGGCGGTCTTCCCGTCTCGGAGGGGCGAGGTGACCCGTCGCGGACGCACATCCATACGGAGGAGATCGAGGCCCGCGAGGTGCTCGGTGGGCAACGTGACGCCGGGCGCGCGAGGCTCCGCCTTGCGGAGGGCGCCCACCCCGACGTTGCCCCGCACCACGGGCACCAGGGCGAGCACGATGCCGGTCGCGGCACCGATCCCCACCCATCGCCTCCATGCGCGCATGGCGGGTGGTTACCGGGGGAGGGGCATGTTGGCCAAAAAAGGCGCGATCGCGAGCGCGGGCAAACACCGAAAACCGCCGTGCAGGGGGGCGGACCTCGGTCTATGCTGGGGCTTTGGAGGGTTCGGGCCCGAGTTTGAGTCAATCACGTTCCTTCGAAGCGGCCTCGCGCAAGAGCGCGAGCATCGAGGTGGAGAGCACGTCGGTGCTCCTCGCGCTGTCCGGTCCTCAAAATGTGCTGCTCACCGAGGTCGCCCGCCAGAGCGGCGCGGACGTCAGCCTGCGCGGCAACGTCATCCACCTGGCCGGCGACGAAGAGGACGTGCGGGTCGCGCATCGCTTCTTCACGGAGGCGGCCGAGCTGGTCGCTCGAGGGCACGAGCTCGGGCCCCCGGACGTCGCGCGCGCCCTGCGTGAGCTGCGCCTCGATTCCGATGCCTCCCTGGTCGACCTGCTCGACGAAGCCATCTTGGTATCGCCGCGGCGCCGAGCGGTGCTGCCCAAGAGCCCGGCGCAGCGCGCGTACATCGAATCGATTCGCAAGCACGACTTGACCTTCGGCATCGGCCCCGCAGGCACGGGCAAGACCTATCTCGGCATGGCCATGGCCGCGGCCGCGCTGATGAACAAACGCGTCAAGCGCATCGTGCTCACACGTCCGGCGGTGGAGGCCGGCGAGAAGCTCGGGTTCTTGCCGGGTGACCTCGCCGAGAAGGTGAACCCCTACCTCAGGCCGCTCTACGACGCGCTCCACGACATGCTCGACTTCGAGAAAGTCGAGCAACTGCGAGCGCGCGGTCAAATCGAGGTCGCGCCCCTGGCGTTCATGCGTGGGCGTGCGCAGCCGTACTTCACACCGGTGCTCACTCCGACCGGCTTTCGCCCAATCGGTAGCCTTCGCCCCGGCGACTCCGTGATCGGCTCGAACGGTCGCGCCACCAAGGTGCTCGGCATCTACCCGCAAGGCGTGCGAAAGGTGTTCCGTGTCGCAACACAGGACGGCGCGTCGACGGTGTGTTGCGGCGAGCATCTCTGGGCTGTCTACACCCCGGAGGACCGCGCCCGCAGCGGGCTACCCCGAGTCGTTCAGACGCGGGAAATGATCGGTCGTCTGCGACGCGCACACCAGCATCGTTACGAGCTGCCGCTGCTTTCCGCGCCCGCCAAGCTCGCGCCGCGCGACGTTGCCTTGGATCCGTATGCCCTCGGACTGCTCTTGGGCGACGGCTGCATCACCGGCATTACGACGCCTTCGTTCGCGACCTCCGATCCCGATTTGGCCGAGGCCCTCCAATCGGCGGTGGAAGGCATCGAGCTCGTCGCCAAGTCGAGTGTCGACTATGTGCTGCGCCAAGTCGCTGGAGGCCGCGGTGGGTTGCGCATCTCGAACCCCGTTACGGTCACGCTGCGTGAGCTGGGTTTGTGCGGCGCTCGCTCCGCGACCAAGTTCGTGCCAAAGCAATACCTGCACAACTCCCCAGGCGTGCGCTTGGCACTGTTGCAGGGGCTCCTGGACACCGACGGCGGGCCGGTGGCGCAGGCGGGCCGAACTTGCCGCATTCAGTACAGTACGACGTCGCCCGACCTGCGTGATGCCGTCGTGTTCCTGGTTCGTTCGCTTGGCGGCGTGGCTTACTGGCGGCTTCGTCCGGCAGAGGGCCGGCGCCCCGGGCGCGCGCGAGGGCGCGACGTTCCGCACCGCTCCGATGCTTTCGTGTTGGACATCCGGCTTCCGCCCGAGCTCACGCCCTTCCGCTTGAGGAGGAAGCGCGACAAGTACGAGGCATCGGGTGGTGGTGGACGGCCGATGCGCTTCATCGACAGCATCGAGCCGGCTGGCGAACAGGACTGCCTGTGCATTCAGGTCGCGGCCCCAGACTCGCTCTACGTCACGAGCGACTTCCTGCTCACCCACAACACCCTGAACGATTCCTTCGTCATCCTCGACGAGGCCCAGAACGCCACGTGCGAGCAGATGCGCATGTTCCTCACGCGGCTCGGCTTCGGCTCCAAGGCCATCGTGACCGGCGACATCACCCAGACCGACTTGCCGGCGGGAGCAAGGAGCGGGCTGCGCGAAGCGCGCGACCTGCTCTCCAACGTGGAGGGCATCTCGTTCTGCACGTTCACCGACGTGGACGTCGTCCGGCACCCACTCGTGCAGAAGATCGTGGTGGCCTACGAGATCCGAGACGCCGCCGAGGCGCGCCGGCGCGAAGAGCGCCGCGCCGAGCGGGTCCAAGCCGACACGAATGGAGCCGCCAGCCCGCCCGACGACGAGCCGCGTTGACGGGGGCCTAGCTTCGAGCGACCTTTCCGCGGCGAGCGCCAATGACGTTGGAAAGGGTCGAGCGGGACGGGGGTGAGAAGGCGCTGCGCGCACTGTCGCCACGCGCCCAAGAGACGGTGCTGGGGCTCACGCGCCTGGCGGAGGAGCTCGCGCGAGAACCACTGCTCACCGGCGCCCTCTTGTCGCGGCCGCATCCGCTCTTGCTCTCCGTGCGCAAGGGCCCCCTCGGCGTGCTGATCGCTCCGGCGCTGGTTTGGGACAAAGGCCGTGACCTGCTCACGCCCTTTGCCGAGAGCATCGCCGCCTACGAGACCCGCCTCGTGTTGCTCGGGCGCCCCGCGGAGCCCGATCTCACCCAGGCGCTGAACCTCGGGCTCGCCGCCATCGTCACCGAGGCGCCCCGCGTGTCCGAGGTGGCCGTGGCGCTCCACCAGGCTTTCGAGCTGATGGAGGTCAAGGCGCGCAGCGAGAGCCGTGGCAAGTGGCTGAACCGCTACCGCTACGAGCTCGGCGAGCTGATCGAGATCGCGCGCGCGCTCACCACCGAGCGCGAGATCGGCAAGCTCCTGGCGCTGATCTTGGAGAAGAGCCGCTTCGTCACCGGCGCCGACGCCGGCAGCATCTACGTGGTCGAAGGCAACGAGCACGAGCTCTCGCGCAACCAGCTGCGTTTCAAGACCAGCCAGAACGACTCGGTGAAGTTCGATTCCCGAGAGTTCACCATGCCCATCAGTCCGCGCAGCATGGCCGGCTGGGTGGCCCTCGAGAAGAAGTCGATCCGCATCGACGACGTCTACGAGATGCCGAAGGATTCCACCTTCGGGTTCGACCGCTCTTTCGATCAGAAGGTGGGCTATCGCACGAAGAGCATGCTGTGCACGCCGCTGGTGTCGAAGGAAGGCGTGGTCATCGGGGTGCTCCAGCTCATCAACAAGAAGAAGGAGCCGAGTGTGAAGCTCCTGACCCCCGACGACACCGAACGGCTCGTGGTGGCCTTCGACGAGCGCAGCGAACAGCTGATGCAGACGCTGGCCGCTCAGGCCGGCATCGCCCTCGAGAACGCGATGCTCTACGACGAGATCCGCTCGATCTTCGAGGGGTTCGTGCGCGCCAGCGTGGACGCCATCGAGCAGCGCGATCCGACCACGAGCGGTCACTCGCGGCGCGTCGCCGAGCTCACCGTGAGCCTCGCCCACGCCGTGGAGCGCACCGACACCGGCCCGTACAAAGACGTGATCTGGAAGCGCGAGGACATCCACGAGATCGAATACGCCTCGCTGCTGCACGACTTCGGCAAGATCGGTGTGCGCGAGCACGTGCTCGTGAAAGCCAAGAAGCTCTACCCGTACGAGCTCCAGCTCTTGAAGCAACGCTTCGACTTCGTGCGCCGGAGCATCGAGGTCGACCTCTTGAGCCGCAAGCTCGGGCTCCTCGAGCGCCAGGCGCGAAGCGAGGACCTCGCGGAGCTCGACGTGGAGCTTCGCGCTCGACTCGAAGAGCTCGACGCCGCTTGGCTGACCGTGTCGCACGCCAACGAGCCGACCGTGCTCGCCGCGGGCGACTTCAAGAAGATCGAGGAGCTCGCGCGCCAGACCTACGCGACGCTCGACGGCGGCCTCGAGCCCTTGCTCACGGCGGAAGAGGTGAAGAGCCTGTCGGTCATGCGTGGCTCGCTCACCGCCGAAGAGTTCGACGAGATCCGAAGCCACGTCACCCACACCTACCGCTTCTTGTCGAAGATCCCCTGGGGCAAGACCTTCGCCCGAGTGGCGATCATCGCGGGCGCGCACCACGAGCGGCTGAACGGCACGGGCTACCCCAACCGGCTCCGGGCCGAGGAGATCCCGCTCCAGTCCAAGATGATGACCATCAGCGACATCTTCGACGCGCTCACGGCGAGTGACCGGCCCTACAAGCGCGCCGTGCCTGTGGACAAAGCGCTCCACATCCTCGACCTCGAGGTCAAAGACGGCCACGTCGATACGGAGCTCGTGCGGATCTTCCGCGACGCCAAGGTCTGGGAGCAGATCATGGGCGCGCTCTACTAGCGCCTCCGCCCGGCGCGTCCGGACGCTGCGGTTGGCCCGGCCGCCGGGCAGAAGGCCTCTCGCCGATGGGCCCGTGCGGCGTGGGCGGCACCCGGCGTGCGGAGCCGTCCCGTCATTTCGGGAGTTGGCCAGGAAGCTCCGGACACCGCCCACGCGGCGTGCCCGCTTGGAAAAGATTTGTCCGCTCTGCACTGTTTGCGGAGCGTCTGCGAGCGGTTAGCGCCGATTCCCTCCGGAAACACGTGGCTTCCATCAAAAGCGTCGAGGCACGAACCCTGCTAGTACCTTCTCGGATGACTACGCCCTGGCGCACGGCGGGCGCGTGCGAGGCCCAACGAACCGAAAAGGTCTTCGGGAGGCGTGATGCGGAGCAGGTCTGAACGGATGTCTCTCTTGAGGGCGGGGGTTCTCCTCGGCCTGGTTGCGACCTTCGGCGCGATGCCGGTGGGCTGCTCCGACGACGCCAAGTTGCCGAACGCGACCAGCGACGGCGGCGCGGGCACGGGTGGCTTCGGAGGCGTGGCGACCGGCCCCTGCTCCGACGGCGCCAGCCGCTCGTGCGGCATCGAGCTCGCGAAGCACGGCAGCATCGCGAGCTGCTACCTCGGCAAGCAGACCTGCAACGGTGGCGTGTGGAGCGAGTGCACCGACGGCAAACAGGTCACGAAGAGCATCGTGCCCCCTCCCGGTGTCGGCCCGGCCTCAGCGCCGCAAAACTCTCTCGGCAACTGCGTCAGTAACCCCTGCGATCCGTACTGCAACATCTACAACGACGACGCGGGTGTCACGACGGACGGCGGCACGCCGATCTTCAATTGGCAGGCCGGTGACCCGAGCGACCTACCACCCGGTCTCGTGAACCAGGGCATCCAGCAGCCGTGCGAAGAGGCGGCCGACTGCCAGTTCAACACGTATTGTTGGCACCCCAGGACCGCGGCTTGCGGTCACAGCAAATGTGAGGCGGGCGCCAAGCTGAACTACGGCTGCGACCCCTGCGTGAAGCAAGTCTGCAAGACGGACCAAACCTGTTGCACGTACCAACACACCTGCAATCACAGTCCGTGCACAGCCGGTGGGTATCTCACGCCCGGCTGCGACAACCAATCCGAGAACTGCGTGACCAAGGTCTGCGCCAGCGCCGGTCTCGCGCACTGCTGCCAGAACGCCGGCCCGGGTTGGGACGCCGCGTGTGTCGCGGCGGTCACGTCGGTGTGCGGCCTCTCCTGCCCGCTCACGCCGGCGGGTACGTGGACCGCGGCCTGCGTCGGCAAAGTCGAGAGCGTGTGCGGCGCCGAGTGCGGCACCGGCAGCCCGCCGCCCGAAGAGGGCCAGTGCAAGGAGTGGATCCCCGGCCAGACGGACCCAGCCTGCGGCGGTGTGGACCTCTCGGTCGACGTGCCCTGCTCGGGCAACGTCCCGGTGTGCAATCACGGGCAGACCGCCGCTCCCGCGGGCATCCGCATCGTTCACTTCCCGGGAAGCTCGGGCGAGTTCGGCAAGTGCAACCCCGACCAGACGCACCCGCAGATGGAGGAGTGTTTCACCACCCAGCCGATTCCGCCGGGGATGTGCACGACCCAAATGGAGCGCTGGGATGGTTCGGCGTGGGTCCCGGGTTGCAGCACGCTCGGTGGCAACGTCGAGATCATGGTGAACCCCCAGGTGCAGTCGGGGAAGCCGACGCCTGCTGCGTATCCAGGCTACGTCGCCGAGTGCAAGTGCCAGGACAACTGGAGCATCTACCACAACGGCGCGTGCGGTCTGCCGACCTGCGGCTCGCAGACACAGACCGGCGTCTTCAAGAAGCCGAACTTCTACGTCATCATGGACCGCACGGGCTCCATGGTGAGCTCCGGCATCTGGAACCCGGCCGTCACCGGCATGACCGCGTTCTTCCAAGATCCCGGGGCCGCAGGCCTCGGCATCGCGCTCGAGTTCTTCTCGCTGAACTCCGGCGGCATCTACGGCGACGGCTGCGCCCCCGGCAACTGCGTCAGCGCTCCGTGCGGAAACCCCATGGTGCCGCTCGGCACGCTGACCGCAGCGCCTGCGCCAGGTGACACGCACGAAGCGGCGCTGGTGGCGACGTTCGCCAACGTGCATCCCAACGCCGCTGCACCCGGCACGGGCTTCGGAACCCGAATCTATCCCGCCCTCGAAGGCGCATTGATGTGGGCCACGAGCCACGTGATCTCGACGCCGACCGAGGACTTCCACGTGATCCTCCTCACGGACGGTGATCCGAGCGCCTGCGATACGAGCTCGGCCAACAACGCGGCGCTTTCGGCAGCAGCCCTCGCGGCGCACGGCATCAAGACCTACGTCATCGCGATGCCGGGTTCGACGCTTTCGTTCCTCGATCCCATCGCCGCGGCCGGCGGCACGACGGCGGCAATCAACGTGACGGCAGCTGGCATGGCGGCGCAGATGGTCGCCGCGCTCAGCGCCATCGCGTCGAGCGGCATCACCTGCAACTTCGACCTTCCCGCGGCGGGCCTGTTCGATCCCGCCAACGTGCAGGTGGTCTTCACGCCGAGCAGCGGGCCTTCAGCCAACCTCTCGCAGGTCACGGACCTCGTCTCCTGCGCCGGCGGACCGGGCTGGTATTACGACAACAACACCACGCCGACGAAGATCTCGCTCTGCCCACAGAGCTGCACCACGGCCCAAGGGGACTCGGGCTCGAAGGTCGACTACACGCTCGGCTGTCCCACCGGAGCGGGACCGAAGACGGTGTACGTTCCCTACGAAGGCGTGTGTCCGGCTGGCTCGAAGCCCGTCTGGAACTTCTTCACCTATTCGACGACGACGCCCGGCAACTCCACCATCGACTTCCGAGTGCGCGCAGCGGATACCCAGGCGAATCTTCCAAGCGGAACTTGGCACAACCTCGCCCAAGCGCACTCGACACCGACGGACACTCAGAACTGTGGAATGGGCGGCCCCGCGCCCTGCCCAATTGACCTTTACGCTGCGCTGGGCTTCCCTGACCAGAAGCGCCAATGGCTCGAGCTCGAAGTCACACTCACCCCAGCGGCGGGTCTCGGCCCCGTCCTCACCGACGTCAACCTGACCTACTCGTGCCCGCCCTCCGAATGACGCGCTGGATCGGGCTCGCTGCGCTCTCCGCAGCCCTGCTCTCGGGCTGCGGCAGCGAAGACAGCAAGAAGAAGCCCTTCACGGGAACCGGCGCGACCGGAGGCTCGACGAGCGGCGGAACCGGCGGCACCTCGAACACCGGTGGGGCGGCCGGAAGCACGGGGGGCTCGAGCGGAACCGGGGGCTCGTCGGGCGATGGCGGCGGGCTCGGGGGTGTTGGCGGCGGGGGACCCGAGGCGTGCACCGACGGTCTCGACAACGACAGCGACGGCAAGGTCGACTGCGACGACACGGATTGCACGCAGGCGTGCAGCTCGGCGTGTGCGAGCCCGGAGGTCCTCGGCGACCCGGCTTCCACCCAGGGCACGACGGAGACGCACAAAGACAGCCTGAACGCCTCCTGCGCAGGTAGCCCGAGCGGTCCCGATCTCGCCTACGAGTTCACCGCAACGAAGACGGGCGTGTTCGAGGCCGTCCTCGGCGGTTTCTCCACGCTCACGCTTTCCGCACGCTCCGCCTGCAACGGAGCAGAGCTTGGTTGTGCGAAAGGTCACGTGCTCGAGCTACCGGTGACCGCGGGCACGAAGCTCTGGATCATAGTCGACGGCGTGAACGGTAGCTCCGGACCCTTCGGGCTTTCGGCGGAGAGCCGGCCCATCGAGTGCGGAGATCATCACACCGACGGCACGGAGAAGTGCGACGACGGCAACAAGCAGAGCGGTGACGGCTGCAGCGCGACCTGCACCATCGAATACAGCGAAACCGAGCCCAACGATGCGACGGCGCAGGCGGACACGTGGAGCCCGACGTTCGCGGCCAGCATCTCGTCGGCCAGCGACGTCGACGTGATCAAGGTGAACGTCCCGACCAGCGGCGCGACCTTGAGCGCCGCGGTATCCGACTTCGGCGACAACGCCTGCGAGCTGAACCAGATCGACAGCTACATGGAGCTTTTCGCCCCCGATGGCATCAGCTCGCTCGCTGCCGACGACAACTCGGGCGAGGGGCTCTGCTCCGGGTTCGCAGTGAACAACCTGGCCGCAGGCACCTATTACCTAGTGGTCAAAGCAGCCCCCGGCGCGAACCCGGCGACCTTCTCGTACAAGATCTCCGTCACGATTTCCTGACGTAGTAAGCGCAAAAGTCGCGCGCCCGCACGCTCTCGCCGCTCGGCGGAGCCCGTGATATCCGGCAGCCACCATGCCGGAAATCCTCAGCGTCCTCGCGCGCGAGATCCTCGACTCGCGCGGCAATCCCACGGTCGAAGCAGAAGTCCACACCGCCAGCGGGTTCGGCCGCGGCGCCGTGCCCAGCGGTGCATCCACCGGTGAACACGAAGCGCTCGAGCTGCGTGACGGTGACAAGAAGCGTTATCTGGCGAAGGGCGTGCAGCAGGCCGTCGCCAACGTCAACGACGTGCTCGGCCCCGCGCTGGTCGGGCTCTCTGCCCTCGATCAGCCGAGCGTCGATCAGGCGCTCTTGGAGCTCGACGGCACGAAGAACAAGGAGAAGCTCGGCGCCAACGCCATCCTCGCCGTGAGCATGGCCGTGGCCCGCGCCGGCGCCGACACCGTGGGCCTGCCGCTCTGGCGCTACTTGGGCGGCGTGCAAGCGCGCGTCCTGCCGACGCCGCTCATGAACATCTTGAACGGCGGCACCCATGCCGACAACGGCCTCGAGGTGCAAGAGTTCATGATCGTTCCGCTCGGGCTCCCGAGCTTCGGTGAAGCGCTGCGCTGCGGCGCCGAGATCTTCCACGCCTTGAAGGCCAACCTGAAGAAGGACGGTCTCACCATCGCGGTCGGCGACGAAGGCGGATTTGCGCCGCGCCTCGAGAGCAACGAGGCCGCCATTCAGCGCATCATGAGCGCCATCCAGGCCGCGGGCTACGAGCCCGGAAAACAGGTCGGGATCGCCCTCGACGCAGCGGCGAGCGAGTTCTTCGCCGACGGCAAGTACACCTGGGACAAGAAGCAGCACACGCCCGCCGAGCTCTGCGGCATCTACGAGAAGCTGTGCGAGAAATACCCGATCGTCAGCATCGAAGACGGTCTCGCCGAAGACGATTGGGACGGCTGGAAGCTCCTCACCGACAAGGTCGGCAGCCGCGTGCAGCTCGTGGGCGACGACCTCTTCGTCACGAACCGCGAGCGCCTCGCTCAGGGCATCGAGAAGCAGATCGCGAACTCGATCTTGATCAAGCTAAACCAGATCGGTTCGCTCACCGAGACTCTCGACACGATCCGGCTCGCGACCACCGCGGGGTACACCTCGGTGATCTCGCACCGCTCGGGTGAGACCGAGGATTCGTTCATCGCGGATCTCGCCGTCGCGACCAACGCGGGTCAGATCAAGACCGGGAGCCTCAGCCGCAGCGATCGCATCGCGAAGTACAACCAGCTCTTGCGCATCGCCGACGAGCTCGCCGACGGCCAGGTCTATTCGGGCCGCACGCCCTTCCAGAAGCGCTGACCGAAGAAGCGCTGACCGACGAAGCGTGAGGGTCGGCGAGAGTCGTCGATCGGATGCCCGCCCTATCGGGTCCGAGTCCCCATCCTCGGGCCCGGGGCTTGGGCTCCGGGAGCAGTACGGCCCGGCGCCGGGTTGGCTTGACTCCGCGCCGCAAAAGTGGGAAGTCGAACTTCCTACTTTGGTCGGGGAGGTCGGGGCATGTCCGCTCGCCAAAACTCACTCGCTTCGTCATGGTCGGGGATTTCGGGCCGTGGCCGACTCGGCTGGGCCGTTGCTGGAATGCTCTCGCTCGCGGCCGTTGGCTGCGGCGGCTCCGCCGAGAACGACGGCGGAGCGGGCGGAAAAGCCCCCGGAGGTTCAGGTCTAGGTGGCGCGTCGGGCTCCGGCGGCTCTGGCGCAGCGAGTGGAGGCAGCGCGGGCGCACCCGTCGGCGGTGCGAGCGGAGCGGGTGGCGCGGGTGGCGCGAGTGGTGGGAGCGCGGGTGGCGCGGGTGGTGGGAGCGCAGGCTCGAGCAGCGGCGGAGCGGGCGGCACGTCGGATGTCGCTGATCCTCGGCAGAACGGTCCGGCGGCCACCACCAGCTTCGACGGCAAAGCGAGCGTACCGGCGACCAAGAACTCCGTGCCGATGCACTGTGTGATCCCGAGCGGGCCGAGCGCCAAAGCGCCGTTCCCGGTGGTGCTCGTCGCGCACGGCTTCCAGCTGCCCGCGTCGCAGTACGACGGCTACGCGAACCGGCTCGCCACGCACGGCATCATCGGGTGCACCGTCGATTTTCCGGCCGGCTTCAGCGCAAATCACGCCGCGAACGCCCAGGATGTGAGCGGCGCGCTCGACTGGGTCTTGGTGCAATCGACCCAGAACGGCAGCGGCCTCTTCGGCAAAGTCGACATCAACCAGTTCGGTGCCATCGGCCACTCGCTCGGCGGCAAGGTCAGCGTGCTCGCGGCCAAGAACGACCCGCGCATTCGGGCGGTGTTGGGCCTCGACCCCGTCGACACTTCCACGCTGTGCGACGCGACCAAGTGTCCGGACGCGTCCAACGCCCAGCCGCTCGGCATCCCGACGGCGTATCTCGGCGAAACCACCGACGCCACCGCCGGCATCACGGGGCAAGCTTGCGCGCCGTCCGCCGACAACTTCCAGACCTTCTATCAAAAGGCCAACGGCCCGAGCCTCGAGGTCACGCTGAACGGCGCGAACCACATGAGCTTCGTCGACGATGTCGCGGCCTGCGGGGTCATCTGCAGCTTCTGCAACAAGGCGACGCAGCCCGCGGCGCTGTCCCTCGACGTCTCCCGCGCGTACTCGGTGGCGTTCTTCGCGCGCTTCCTGAAGGGCGAAACCGGCTACGACGCTTGGCTCACGGGGGCGAACGCCAAAGCCACCTGGATCGACAC
>Ga0268298_10005701_pt1 | contig 11575 bp, 11 predicted proteins | sample WWTPWeurt_MetaG_FD_194462 | JGI IMG/M metagenome (GOLD analysis project Ga0268298, IMG submission 194462) | Activated sludge microbial communities from WWTP in Nijmegen, Gelderland, Netherland - WWTP Weurt | ecosystem: Engineered > WWTP > Aerobic digester > Activated sludge | place...
TTTAAATTGGAATGTGAAGCTTTTGGCATTAATGTCGTCTGGATAGACGAAAAATTCAGCATTTTGGTACTTTTTTTGTAAGCAAACTGCAGCTTTCTCTGCTACCTTTTCTCGCCCCCCAATAAATCCAATACTGGCTTTCCGTTTTGCACTTTTTTCTATGTCATCTGACACCCTTTTTGTAAGCTTTTCCATGAAATCAACCCCTGTTATGCGAGTATGAATACCCCTCTTTAAGATCTTGCTTCCCATTACAACCCCCATACCATCAGGAAGACTGACTTGAGCTGAGTTAAGCACGTCTTTAAAGTGTGTATCCTTGCGGGCAAAGAGCAACATTTCAGGGTTTGGGGTCACAATCTTTACCTTTTCTTTCCCTTTAAGGATAGTGGCAGTCAAATACTCCAGGATTTTATCTTCTGAGTCCTGTGTAAACCCTACCCCCAATACAATTTTCTTTTCACTTAATTTCATAATAATTATTGGGACAATTTAATATTTAATAATTAATCATATTGAACACTTTTTTTTATCTTACGATTTTCTTATTATTTATTAATAATGCGTTAATTTCCTGCTTTTCAAGGGATTTTTTTAAAAAATTATTATGAGTTATTGAGGAGTTAGGTATATTTTTCATTTTGTGAAAATAATTTAATCACTACTATTTAAATTTATATAATACAGGATATTTAATTTTTATTCACAGACCTTTTATAAAGTTCTAAATTCTCAAGTGCTACCCCGGTTCCCCGCGCAACACAATATAATGGATCTTCTGCAACATGGGCCGGAACTCCAGTCTCCTGAGCAATATACCGATCCAAATTACGAAGAAGAGATGCTCCTCCAGTTAAAACGATTCCCTTATCTAAGATGTCGCTAACCAGTTCTGGAGGTGTAGCCTCGAATGTCTCTCGTATGACTGATACGATTGCTTTTAGAATTGGAATAATTGCCTCGTGCACTTCTCTGTCCGTTATCTCGATTGAGCGTGGAAGTCCAGTTACACTATCTCTTCCTTTTACTTCAATCTTTTTCTCTTCTTTATGATCAGGTATAGCATTTCCTATCGCAATTTTAATTTCTTCTCCGGTCCGTTCACCAACTAGTAAATTAAATTTCTTCCTAATATAGTTTGCAATTGCCTCCTCAGTCTTATTCCCTGCAACCCGTATCGATTTATGAATCACCACACCACCCAGTGAAATAACCGCTACATCCGAAGTACCACCGCCAATATCCAAAATCATGTGACCTGTTGCTTGAGCAATTGGAATTTTGGCACCAATTGCAGCAGCTAGTGGCTCGTCTATAAGATACACCTGAGATGCTCCAGCAGCCATGGTGGCATCAATTACAGCTCGCTTTTCAACTTGCGTAATACCCGATGGGATACATACCATAACCTCAGGTTTGACAAACCTCGTCCTACCGCAAACTTTGTCAATAAAGTACGCCAGCATTTGCTGAGTTATTCCATAATCTGCAATAACTCCGTCTTTGAGAGGACGCGTTGCCATTATATTTCCAGGTGTACGACCAAGCATTTCTTTTGCATCTTTACCGACAGCAACAACTTTATTATCATCAATTCTTGCTGCGACAACTGTCGGCTCATTAAGAACAATTCCCTTTCCTGCCACGTATACTAAAATGTTGGCAGTTCCAAGATCGATACCGATGCGATTTTTTTTAATTCCAAGCATGAAAAGATAGCTTTCAGGACTATATCAAAACATAACCTCACATGATCATTTGTGCCTGAATGTATAGTCCATTATAGGATTTTGAAGGCTATGTATGCAAGTGGTTAGACTTTTAACTAGTTCAATTTATTAAGAACAAGACCATTAACTCCCATATTACCAAGGAGCCATTTAACAAAACTGCTTTCAATTACCTGAAACCATATAAATGTCTTTTTCTCTTGGTATTTGGCATACCACAGACTCCATGGAAAAAGCAGTGTATTCTCAGCAGGTATACATACATACTCGGAACTACCAGATTTTGTAGGCAATACCATTTTCCAGTCATATACAACACAGGTTTTTATTTGAGGATATCGTGATTTAAAACCTTCAATATAATTCTTATCAAATGAAGCGATTATCACCTTTTCCTCATATGAATGCTTCTCTAATAGTGAAATTACATTTCCTTCAATTCCAGGATATATTTCAGGAGATTTTATTTCTGCAATTAATTTTCCGTTGTTCTTTTTTGCCAGATCAAGTACCTCAGTTAACGTAGGCACCCAATCTCCATTTCCAGCATTTAACTTACGTATCTGATCATATGTGTAGTCCTTAACTTGCCCACTACCGTCAGTCGTCCTATCAAGGGTATTATCATGCAGAATAACGATTACATTATCCTTTGTCTGGTGTAAATCCAGCTCAATATAATCTACACCTTTTTCATAAGCACTCTCAAAGGCAGGCAGTGTATTTTCGGGAAAATGCGATGCATCTCCTCTGTGCGCAGCGATTTCAATATTCGGTGAAGAGCTGAAGAAAAAAAGCCCGATATATAAAAAGGCATATCCAATTACCAGTAAAAGCAGCAAAGTTATTATTTTTTTCTTCATGCTGATTTAGTTGGTAATTGCTCTAACATACTGATAGCACTTGAAATGTACTCAGCAGATTCAAATTCAATTTGGGTATCTTTATCTATATCTGTAGTAGCCGTTTCATCAGAAGCCAAATCACTATGCTCCCCTTCCAAGGTAACCAGAACATCTACTATCTTTTCACCATTTTTTTTCTCTTCACCTTCAAGATCTTCACGAATCTTCTTTTCAGGAAAAACTTTATCATTATCCCCGATAATTATCCCAACAGGTATCCCTGCTTTCGCTACATATGCAAGGTTTTCATAAATGCTACTGTTGGATATAGCATAAGCTTCTTGGAAAAAGCGTATGGGATTTTTAAATATATTATTCTTTAGCTGTTTGCTTACCCGTTTCATTTTGTCTTTAATTGACTGCTTTTCATTCGATTCGATTGGGGTGTAATATTTTTGATATACGATTCTTTTTTGAGCAGATATCTGTCTTCTCTTTTCAGGCATAAGAAAACGAAACAAGAAATAGAAAATGTTATCGTGCTTTATGAGCCCAGCGGGATTGAGTAGAATAATTCTTTCTACAAATTCAATATTTTCTCTAACACCAATTAGACTATTGATCGCCCCTTCCGAATGAGCTATGACATCAACATTTTTTAACCCCTTCTCCCTCAATACCCCAAATAACATTCGTGCCTTTTGTACCTCAATCTCAAAGTATTTACTTGACCTCGGCACTTTCCCACCAGTTCTTGAATATTCTACGGTGATTACACGCCTGTGTGTTCTGAATAACTCCCTCAATGCACTTTCATACTTGAGAAAAGTTCCAAGCCAACCAGGAGCAAAAACAATAATTGGATACTCTTCCCACCCTTCTGGCTTTAAATCTAAAGATTGCACACTACCCTCAGTAAAAATATGAGTCTGAGTATTTTTAACTTGAGTATCAAAAGCAATCATAAAATAATCATAATGTAAATAAATATACTATTACAATTGACAATGCTAATTATTGTATAATTATATAGTTATGAAGGGCAAAATAATTTCCCTACTTGGTATTTTCATTGTACTTACCGTTACGGCTGTGGCTATCTTATACGGCAGAGGATACAGGCTCACCTTTCAAGACAGCAATGGAATCTCTGGAACTGGAATTCTTGTTCTTAATTCTTTTCCCGAAGGCGCAGAGGTATATATCGATGAAAAACTCACCACAGCTACCGATAATACGATCAATTTAAAACCTGGAGAGTATAAGGTAAGAATTGCAAAAGATGGATACTACCAATGGCAAAAACAGGTCACAATTCGCCGTGAAGAAGTAACTCATGCTATTGCTACCCTTTTCCCTGTCGCTCCTCGTCTTGAAGCCGTTACTACACTTGGAGCCTTGTATCCAATTATTGATGACTCTGGATCAAAAATAGCATTTCAAGTCGCATCAACCTCAGCTGAAAAAAATGGAATTTATCTTTTAGATATGAACCAACGATCTCTGATTCCCTTTGGCGGATCTATCTCTCAAATTGTTGATGACACAACTCAATCTTTTTCAACGTCTGCTCTCTCTTTTGCTCCTGATGGTGATGAGCTTATCGCAACAACATCAGGAACGTTTCCAAGAACCTATAGAATTCCAATCGACGGTGGTGATCCAATCGATGTAACAAATACCCTCTCACAGGTTTATGATGAATACCAAACCGAACAGCAACTCCTCGAGAAAAAATTAATCAATTCATTTCCCAAAAAGCTTCGCTCATTTGCAGTACAGAACATGACAGGAATTTTAGTATCACCCGATGACAATAAGATTTTTTACACAGCTTCAAGAAGTGCAACTGTGCCAATAGTTATCAATCCTCCGCTTCCTGGAACCAACCCTACCCCCGAAACCCGTATTCTTACACCTGGTTATAAATATGTTTATGACACAGAAGAAGACAAAAATTACCTCATTCTGGATACAAGCGGGATGGAATCTAATGAAATACCAACATTTAAATGGCATGCAAATGGCCTCAATCTTTTCTTCATCAACAATCAAGATGGCAAAAAATCAATTGATACAGTTGAATTCGATGGACAAAACAAAAGAACATTATATGCGGGGCCTCTTTTGGACCAATATCTATTCCCATGGCCCGATGGAACAAGCGTTCTGGTCCTGACAAACCTTAACAACCCTGGTTCTCCTGCTAACCTCTATCGAATCGGCCTCAAATAGAACGGGGCTTCCCCCGTCCCGATAAAATCGGGAACGAGGGAAGCATGCAGACCGGACCATTCCATGAACCATGAAGAGCTCTTATTTGCGAGCTTGACCCGCGAGCCTTCTGAACTGTTTCCCAGCCTCTTCACAACGGCTGGCGGCCGTATCAAGAGCTTCAGTCCTTTTGGCGGGAATACCAAGCTCCCGCTCGAGCTCACTCAGACAAGCCCTTAGGCTCGATACCACGATCATGGGGTCGTCCTCGCGCGGAACCGAATTTTGCACCATCTGAATTTCACTCCTTCGCGGTTGTTACCGCAAATGTGGCTATTGCCGATTTTCTGACCTATTACTCGGTCCCGATTGGCGGGACATCTATCCCTGGGCGAATGAAAACTCGATCAGCTTCACGTAAACCAGGGCTTGGGATCTCAGTGATCATCCCTTGGTCTACAAGCGCTTGAACCGCTCTCTTTTTCTCATCGACCAAATACGGCATTCCAGCCAGAAAGTCGTGCATGGTTACACGACCCTGACTAGTAAGACGGTCTAGGGCGATTTCAGTCGCTCGGGCTAAGTGGTTTGACATTCCCTGTTCTCCTTTCTGATGTGATCGACCAGACGACCCATCTAGGCCGTTGAATCTGTGAAGCAAACGATACTGTGTCCGTAAGATAAGTGTGACTCGGTAGTAAACCTTCACTTGAATCAAACTTTCAACAGTATCGTGTTGGGCGAATACAGGATATTCCTGTCTGCAATAAAATGTGCAACACGCACGCCCTAAGGCGGCAAATGCATATTCACCGCAGACGCTTGTGATAAGGGGATTATACCCTTAAAATCCTGGAAGTGAAGACTTTAATAACAATAGGTATGATATTCTTAATATATGCGGATTCAAAAATACATCTATATAGCTTTTTTTGTACTCAATTTTTTCACTGTTTCCCCATCATATGCACAAATAAATTCGAACCCTCAAGGCTCGTTTGACGTTCAAATTGGAGGCAGAGTCTCATCACAAAGTGCTTCACAACAAATTACTGGATCAACTATTCCTGTAAATATTTCGGGATTTGCCTCTCCTAATGCTTCGATCGTAATTGTTGATTCTGACGGGAATAGCATAACCAGTTTTACTGCCGATAAAAATGGAAGCTTCACCGTAACAAAAGTTAGTCTTCCCGCAGGCTCAGGTGAATATTGCTTTAAAGTAGTTGACTTCAAAAGGCTCGGAACCTCAGAATCCTGCATGACGATCAATCCCTCAACCAATACCAATATAACCAATATCTATCTCCCACCAACTATTGGCGTCGAACGCGCTGAAATTTCAGAAGGAGAAGATGCTGTAATTTATGGATATACGATGCCAAATGCTACGGTAAAACTTCGTCTTTCAACTGGAGAACTTGTTGCCATTACAGCAGATGAAACGGGTTATTACGAGTACCGTAACGATGCACTTGAATCCGGTGAGTATAGTTTTGTTGCAAGCGCCTCATATAATGCCACAGACTCACTTGATCCCAAAAATTCTGCAAAAATAACAAAATTATCAGCTGAGGAAATTGCAAAAAAAGCAAAAGAAACACTTAAAAAAGCAGGGAAAGGCGGTTTTCCCTGGTGGATTTTACTGTTAATCTTACTTACGGGGCTCATTGGTGCGCTAATATTAATTGCAAAGAAAAATCCCGCTCTATTTCATAAAATAACGCCATTTGTTATCCCAATTCTTCACAAAATAGCCCCCAACAAAGGACTTCATCACGATAAAATTATGAAACAAATCCAAAAAGAAAGCGCAGTTTAATTAGGCAAAAATGGTCAAAAGTACGCCTATACCTGTCATTATAAAAAGCAAAGAAAATAACACAGCCCCCTTCCCTTCCAATGCATGGTTGCGATGAAGAAATGTAATTTTTTTACGAGTAAGCCCAATGAATCCATAAAGAATACATGCAATACCGATTACAAAAAATATATCTACAATACTGTCTCCATTCAAATTCATGACTAATTGAGTGTAACATACCCTTAAAAAAATCCAATACCTACAAACGTTGCAACTTATTACCCTTTATCTCGTTGACTGTTTTATGTATTCTATTTATATGTCCTTTTCTACTCGAAATATTTTTATTTCTTTGTTGTTTATTCTACTTTTTGTCTGCCTACCCGGGAAAGCACATGCAAAAGCATTCATTGATGCATCAGACACACTCTCAACAACTCGCCCATCAGCGATTGGCGATATTGCAGCCTCTGCTACCTCATCAGCCACTCAAATTATTATCACCGATACCAATGCAATATTCCTTGCCTCAGATGCGGCCCAACTACAGTCATCATCAGGTACAATACTTGGCACATCTGCGATATCGTATCTTTCTGGTAAAGATACACCCGCATCCGGCCAAAGAACTATCTATCTTACAACTCCATTTAATGTAGATACTAGTCCAACTGACAACTTCCTCGTTCCTGTTCCAGCAATGCATACTTTTGAATTTACTACTCAAACCTCTATACCAGCTGGGGGTAATATCGTCCTCACTTTTCCAGGAAGCGCAAATAACAATTCCTATCCTTCTCAAGGAAGTTTTGCTTTTAATAGTCTGAGCGCAAGCAACATAAAATTTAATAATGCAACCTGCGGCACCATAACTGTTTCCTCACCTACTATCACGTGTGATAGTGTTTCATCCACTATAGCTGCGGGGACAAAAATTACTATTTTTGTTGGATGCTCGGCCGCATCCGGCGCAGCGTGCACAACCCAAGCTCCAACCTTGTTAAATCCTCTAAAAACTCTCAATGGAGGTGATATACACAAAATAAAGATTGCAACCCAAAATACTTCTGATTCTGAGCTTGATGCATCGTATATTACAGCAACTACAGGATCTTCTGTAACCATATCGGGAACGGTTGAGGCACGATTTACTTTTAGCCTTGGTGGGGTCTCCAATGCAACTGCTGTCAACGATACAAATCCAGGATGTACTCTTTCTGAGACTACCAATGCCGGCCTGAATGCCCGCGCCAGGTCTCTTTCCTTGGGTGAAATTAAATACACCCCAAACCAAAAAGATACTAAAATCTCCAATATTACCGCTCAATTACTTGGGGTCAGTACGAATTCACTCAATGGATATGTTCTCTTCGCATCCTCAGACTCTCCACTCACTCAAGTCGGAGGATCAGCAACATTCACAACTAGCACAAGCCCGGATTCACCAGAAAGTTTTCCATCAGGTAAAAATTATTTTGGGCTTCACGCATGTGGTGCAGATACTCCTGCTTCCACATGGACCGAGACAGGCGATCAAAATTGTTCAACTATGATTTCAGGATCAACTGCAAATGAATGTAAATATGCATGGCCAAAGTCAGGTGACGATATTATTCTTTCAGCAGATTATATTGGACCCATTGGTATGGGGCAGATTGAAGGAAATGGCCTAACATCTGTGTCATATGCAGCAGGTATTGATGGCTTAATTGTACCAGGTGATTATTCTTCAGTAATTACCTATACCGCTCTCCCAACTTTCTAGATTCAGAATTGAATTGATCAGTACACGTATTTCATGTATTCTATCTATATGCGTTCTGCCCAAAGAATATCTATCACGCTTGTTTTTCTATTCGTTGCTTCTATCTTTAGTTCAATTTCATACGCGGCAGAAGATATGCAAACCATTACAATTACTCCTTCGATCGAAATTTCAATGCACCCAGGTGAAACAACATCTGGCAAACTGCCTCTCATCAATGAAAGCACTATTCCACTCACCTTCACTTTTCAAGTCCGCGATATCACAGTAGACAACAATAAAGGTATTCCCAAAATAATTACATCAAATCAGTTGCAAATATTATCGCAATGGATCAAATTATCTCAGGAATCAGTTACTCTTCAGCCAGGCGAACGAACCGAGATTGAATACTTTATTGAGTTACCCTCAAACCTTCTTCCTGGCGGTTATTACACAACAATTTTATATCAAACTTCTGCTTCGCAAGAGAAAACCCAGACAAAAATCAAAACCCAACTTGGAACAATACTATACTTAACCGTCGAAGGAGATTATTTTAAAGATGCATATTTAAAGTCATTCAATCTTCCATCTTTTCAAGAACATGGTCCTATCAATCCTAACTTCGAAATTCAAAATGTTGGATCAATCCATATCAAACCTAAAATTACCCTTAGGATAAATTCACTGGGAAGAGATGAAGTAAAACTAAACCTGCCTGAAAGAAATATTTTCCCAGGAAGTGCACTGCTATACGAATTACCGTATGGGAAAAAAAACATGATTGGAATGTATACAATTGATCTTGAAGCAATATATGGAACCAATGAAGGTCAAACAATCACCTTTCAAAGAACTGTCCTTGTATTCCCATGGAAATTTGCCCTGTTTATTCTTTTTATCTTGAATGGAACAGCATTTATTGTTGCAGGGGTCATGCATTATCTAAAACATAAAGACCCGTCAACGTTCCCTAAAAACGGACCTCCACGATTATTCATGACTCCCAAGAGCTAATTCATGAGATTTTCCTCATGTGATGAATATGTAGCTTCTAATTTAACCTCAGGCTTTGTGTGGTGAAGAAGAGGCAAAATAAATCGAATTGAGGTTCCCTTTCCATCATCACTTTCAATCCAGATTCGACCATGATGTGCATCGATAATTTGCTTGGAGATGTACAACCCTAATCCTGTACCTCCTTTTTGAAGAATATTATTAACTTGACCATAGCGAGTGAAAAGATGGGGAATCTTCTCAGAAGGAATTCCAATTCCATTATCCCTTACTTCAACCTCCACCCCAGATCCTGAAACCCTTGAGAAAACTTGAATTTCCCCACCCTCATGAACAAATTTAATAGCATTTGAAAGGAGGTTGGTAAGAAGCTGTTGGATACGCTCTTTATCAAAGTAGAAGGTACCAAGATTGGGATCTAATTCATGACTGATTGATATATGCTTCTCCTCAGCAAGAGAACTGAGAAGGTCAATCTCATTCAATATTATGGCATTCAAATTTTCTTCATGAAGACTGATAGAAAATCTTCCTGATTCGATTTTTGCTGCATCAAGAAAATTAGAAATATCCCTCAACATACGCTCCGTAGAGATGCTGACTCTATGAATCATTTTATTCCTGTCCTCCTCAGAAAGACTTCCTTTCTCAAGCAAAGCAGCTGCCCCCTTTATGGAAGTTAGTGGAGCCCTGAGTTCATGGATCATAACATTCACCGATTGGTCTCGAACTACTGCTAGATTGTGCTCTGAAGTAATGTCCTGCATGGTAATAGATATTCCAATTACTTTTCCTGTTGGAGCATAGTGGACCGGTCTAATTGACAGTTTTAAATGCTTATTATTACACTCTATGTCATCATGCGTCACTTCATCTTTTTTCTTCATAACTTCTTTTATCAAATCCACGATCGATACATATGAGTTAAGCGTATCAATTACTTTATCAGTGGTCGGTGACAAAGGAAGATCAAGGTATTCAAGCGCTGCCTTATTGATACTGGCAAGTGAAATCCCATCGTTTTCAAATACAAAAAGAATTGCTCCAGCAGATAGATTTGTTATTAAGGAATCAGTTTTGATGCGCTCAAGATCAATTAAAGCATCAAGTTTTTCCATTGTCCCTATCGATTGATTCACGATGCGGTTCAACATCATCGTGTCCTCCTCTGGATATGCATGTTTTAGGTGTGATGAGACTGCAATAATTCCAACAAATTGTTCTTTTAAAATGAGCGGAATAGTTATGAAAGACTCTGGAAGTGCTGATGAAGATGGAAGATGTGTGGAAAGTTGTCTTGAATCAGATCGAGTTTCATCAACTTTTATTTCTTTTGTATGAGAATCTATATTATGGATTGAATTTAATATCTTTCTTTGAAGCTCGTTGTGATATTGATCTGAAACGGGCTGCCTCGTAAATGTATGAAGGTGGATTTTTTCCTGATCAATAATCGCATACGATACCGTAGTAACATCAACTACCCGTTCAACTGATGCAACAATCATTTCTGCTATGTCAAAAATGCTCATAGACATACCAATTTTTTCCTGAAGAGAAGCCAAAACTTCTAGTTGATACGAGTGTCTGGAGAGGTCCTTATTTTGAATTAAGATCTTTTTTTTAGCCATTTCTTCACGATATGAAAAAACGATTGCCAATACAGCACAACTTAAACCAAATCCAATAGCTATCAAAACTAACATATATTTAGAGTATCACAGATTTAAAATCACTTTCCAGAGAAGAGAGATTAAGAGTTGTACTGTTTTATGATGTCATTCAATTTTTGAACTGACCCCTGAGTTTGAGGGGGTACAGGGTTATTTGAAGGACCATCCTGACTGCCCTCTGCGCTCGTTCTTGAGTCCAGTGACTCTAAGGCCTTTTGTATTGCATCGCTTCCACTATGTGTAAAGGGCTCTTCTGGGGCAAGGTCAACAAGCTCATCCTTTTCAGTGTGCTGGACAACCGCAGGGGTATTTGGGGATTCAGAATTCGCATCATTCCCATATTCAATCACTTGAGATGATGAAATAGCTGGAGCATCCATTTCAAATAAAAGTCTTTTTACAATTTCATGAGAAAATTCTAAGAAAACATCAACAATTTGCCCAAGCATTTGCTCATCCTCGCGGGCCAAATTCGTAACCCTTCCTTGTTCATCAAGAGTTATTTCAGGAATTGCCAAGAGGATTTTTTTAACTTCTTGTATTCC
>Ga0268298_10005702_pt1 | contig 11574 bp, 9 predicted proteins | sample WWTPWeurt_MetaG_FD_194462 | JGI IMG/M metagenome (GOLD analysis project Ga0268298, IMG submission 194462) | Activated sludge microbial communities from WWTP in Nijmegen, Gelderland, Netherland - WWTP Weurt | ecosystem: Engineered > WWTP > Aerobic digester > Activated sludge | place: Netherlands...
CTGTTATGTGTTTCGCGTCAAAGCAAACTGCGAAAATTTCGCTTGCTTTGCTTCCATGAATGCCTTATAATGCATACGATACACCACGGGGACGAATTGGCTTCGACTGCTGTGTTTTCGGGGTGTGTGTTGCGTGCAGAGTCGAAGAGCTCTTAAAAACTTCAAACTTGTAACTGCCAACAACGAAATGGCTCTAGCCGCTTAATTTAAGCGACCAGCGCTCCCTGCAGTCCCTCCTTCCGGATTGTAGAAGAGTGTCAAACTTTGGGAGGATGAGTCGGACCGGTTCAATCTGCGGTACGGCAAACTAATACAGATTGAGCATCTCGGACAGGCCCCTCCAGCAGGCATCGGCCGGGATTATTAATTGCTGGATACGCACGTAGAAGCACATGCTTCGCACCGTAGGACGCGGGTTCGACTCCCGCCGTCTCCATAGGAACGGGCAGGGGGCACGCCACCACGGCGCGAGCGTCCGTGCCCGAGCCGTGGTGCGCTTCGCCCTCCTGGCTTCGCTTTCGTGCCCCTGCCCGCTCGTATGGAGGCTCGGAATCGTCCCGCCGCGTCTCAGCTTTCGGATACCAGAAACTATCGTTCGAGTTCGTAATGTGTACCGCTGCCGAAAACAGAATGCGTAGACAGAAAAATCACCGCATCCACTCTCAGGAGAAGGCGGATGCAGATGGGTAAACAGATTTGATCCCAATCGTTCGAAGATTCATTTCAGGCGATTTGAGTAAGTTTCTCATCACTCTGATCGGTGTGGGATTAACGGTCGCTCTGGTTTTGTTCCTGCTTGCAGTCTACCAGGGCATCAAAGAAGCGGCCGTCGTCTATATCGAGAGGAGTCCAGCAGAAGTCTGGGTCAGTCAAAAAAATGCGAACAATCTCCTGAAAGTTTCAAGCTTCCTGCGAGCAGACATGCAACGGGAGTTAGCTGCAACCCAGGACGTACGCGAAGTTAGCGGCATCTTGAAAGTGCTCTCTGCCACTACGATTCGGGGAAGTTCGATCACCATGGTGCTGATCGGGTTCGAGCCACAATCGGAAATGGGAATCCCTCGCACGATCATTGCCGGAACCTCACGAATTCACAACGGTGAAATCATTCTAGATAGCGCGTTTTCAAAGCGCCACAAAATTCAACTGGGAGACAAACTCCGAATTCGTGACACCGATTTTCTTGTAAGAGGAATCTGTGATAAAACCAACGCAACGATCGCTCAATTCTCGTTCATCACTCTTTCAGACGCGAGAGATCTGATTGGCGTAGATGGCATCGTGAGTTTCTTTTTGGTTGGATTCAACCATGGAACACCGGGGCAAAATGCCGCAGTGCTTGGCGAAAAGTTTCCTAACGTTTCTGTATTTGCAAAACCCGCATTCATAAACAACAATATTGTCGAGCTCAACACAGGTCTCCTACCCGTAGTACGCACGATTTCGATTTTTGGGACGATCATCAGCGCAGTAGTCATCACACTCATGATGTACGGGAGCGTCGTTGAAAAGCGCGAACTATATGCGATCATGAAAGCAATCGGAGCCTCTACCTGGTTTCTGGTTGGACTTGTGGTGAAGCAGGCTTTGTTCGCATCCGTCGGAGGAGCTCTTCTCGGCCTGTGCATTGCTCTGTCTGTAGCACCGCTTTTGTCCAAGTTCGTGCCAGAAGTGGCCCTCGCTTTCGTATATGAGGATGTTCTCTTTGTGCTCGCTGGATCCGTTTTGATTGGACTCGTCAGCGCGGTTGCTCCGCTCCGAAGTATTTCGCGCATTTATCCGGCGGAGGCATTCCGCGCATGAACGTGTTGACAGCGACCAATCTTACAAAGAGCTTTGGGACAGGAGAATCTCGCGCTACGGTTGTCCAGAACATTCATCTCAGCGTTCGCGCCGGTGAAACGGTACTTATATCCGGCCCAAGCGGCAGCGGAAAAACAACACTTCTCACAATGCTCGGATGCATGGCCAGACCTGATGGGGGAGAAATCCAGATTCAAAATGTAAATGTAAACTCGCTGTCTCAAGCTGGCCTTACTTCATTTCGCCTGCGCCATATTGGTTTTATTTTCCAAGCATTTCGTTTGATTCCATCGCTAACCGCAATTGAAAATGTACAACTCACAATGAATCTAGCGGGCCTGCATTCCGGGTCGCGAAAAGCATGCATGTTGCTTCTGGAAGAACTTGGTATTGCCGCAAAGGCGGACAAAAAATCTGAAGTTCTAAGCGGGGGAGAGAAACAAAGAGTCGCTATTGCTCGGGCGATTGCGCTCAATCCAGGTTTGATTCTGGCAGATGAGCCTACGGGTAGTCTGGATGGCGCATCAGGGAAAGCCGCAACGGCCGCACTTGTAAAGACTGCAAAAGAAAAGGGAGCAGGATTGATCATCGTGAGTCACGACCCACGCATCGAACTCTTTGCAGATCGAACACTTCACATGGAAGATGGTCGAATCACAGAAGAATCACGCCGGACCCCCACTTCAGCCTGAAATTCAGAAATGGGCTGCGGACCACGCCAGAACCTGGCAAAGGCTTCAAAGTAGCCCGGTCTACGACGACCGGGATCATCAAATCGATCCAGGTAGTTCCACGGTACTCGCGGATGCTGATGATGGGCCAGATGAAGATTGAAATTCAATAACAGTGCCTGATAAAACCGGTGCACCTTCAAATTGTACGCACCGTCAATGACATCGAGAGGGGAATGAGCATGAGGCAGAAACTGCTGACAGGACCAGTTCACTCCCTGTGCAAGCATCAATATCGCATAACGTGCGGGATTCAAATCTAGAAAGTAGATCAATGCTGCATGTGCGGCAATCACAAAGAGCCCTTCAAGGCGAATCGTAGTGAGAGCCCGCAATGGTATTCCATTGATCATCGCAGATGCGGAAACAGAACGTTGAACCAACCAGGTGCGAGAAAACCACGGCAAAACCAGAAGCACGACTGATGCGAACGGAACGCTGAACCAGAATCCGCCCAGGTACAAGAAATAGAAAAATACAGCCTTCTTCAGTCGATTCTCATGAGGATAGTAGAGTTCAAAAAGTTCACACTCACTTCTATTCCTGCTGTGATGGCCCACATGGCAATAGCGTAGAAATGAAAATGATCCTGGAAAGAAGACAGAAAGCAAAATACCCGCGACTTCATTGATACGACGATCCGTATGAAACAGGCCATGCTCGCATTCATGGATGAGCGAATAGATAGTTAGAATGCAAAAAGAAAAAGGCAAAACAATCAGCGCAACCACCCACATAGACTCTGCCCGACTGGCGGCATACATCAACCCAATCCAGGCAAAAACAGACGCAACGGATAAAACAAGGTTTAATGTTTGAGGCGGCCTTAAACGTTCAGGCAGTGCACTATCTGTTGTCTGGATGTCTTGCTTCATGCTTCTGTTTCATGGGAGACTGGCCCAGGGATTTCTTCCAGCAGATTTTTTTTACGCGTGAGGGAATCGAACAGAGAATCACCTCAGGCCGGGATCACTCCACGAACTGCAATGAATGTGGCCAGGAACAGCATCAAGTAGAGGCCGGGCACGCGAATCGCAAACCACCACCATTTAGACAACCTCATCGCAGCATACGCTGTGGCCGCTGCATGCAACAGGAACCAGAAGATAAGGTCGCGAGACAAGACTCGCATCGTTCCTTCAAACAATGTCTGCCGATCCGCCGGCAATTGCGCAAGCATCGATGGCAAGTATTTGTGCATCATGAAGGTCAACAATGGTCGATCAAGAAGATAGTAATAGATAAAGAAAGCAGCGGCGGTCGCGACACTCACCAATGCCGGTTGCAATTTAAAATATAGATCATTCCCGGTCTTGACTGAAATCGCACCGGCAATGAAAACAATAACAAACGCCAGAATCGTAAGTTCATCAATCGCGCCGTATACAACCAGAGAGAACACGAGTTCCGCGCAGGCCAGGACCAGTGCGATCACAATCGCCATCCTCTTTCCGGCGAAGGATTCCAGTAACACAAACGCAATCACAGGAACGATGCCGAACCAGAATGTAGAGGACTCCATAACCAGAGGTGAAAAGCCCCGCGCGTGCTGTCAATCCCGGGTGTATTTCACTTTACGGAAGAGGCGCATTCACTGAATTGAATGCATGAAGAATTCGATTTTGATTTCGGCCGCGCTGGCGGGCATCCTTGCCGGTGGCACCTGTAAAGAGGCACCGAAAGCACAGGTCAGTGACGAAGGCAAATGCTATGGAGTAAACTCCTGCAAAGGAACTGGTTCCTGCGCAAGCAAAGAACACGGTTGTGCCGGGTTGAACACTTGCAAAGGCAAAGCCTGGCTGAAGATGAAAAGCAAAGAATGCGCAGACAAGAGTGGAAAGTTCGAGCCAGTGGAAGACGGGAAATATATGTAATACTTAGCAACGCTGTCGGCAGTCCGCCCCGCCAACAGGCTCTACCTGCAGCGTTGCGTGCGAAATATGAAATCGGTGAAATAGCTCTTCATTGATTTCTTCAAAGGAAAGCGACGCCGTATCGTCTGTTACCAGATGTGCTGTCAGAGCAGTCTCCGTAGTACTCATAGCCCAGACGTGAAGATCGTGAACATCACAAACTCGATCTACAGAAAGAAGATAATCGCGCACCGTTGAAAGCTCAAGTGCAGGCGGGACACCGTCCAGAGACAGACGAAGCGCATCTCGCATCAAAGAAAAAGCTCCATAAAGAATGGCAACCCCAACCAGAATACCGACTGCAGGATCAAACCACATCCACCCGGTTAGATAGACCACGAAGCCAGCAACAACGACTCCCAGTGAAATTCCAGCATCCGCAAGCAAATGCAAGTACGCGGCACGCACGTTCAGATCGTGATGTCGATCTTTGAAAAACAAGAGAGCGCTCGCTCCGTTGATGATGATTCCAACAAACGCAACGAGAGCCACCTTCTCTCCAGCGATCGGTACCGGTGACGTTAGGCGAACAATCGCCGCATAGCCAATGGCTCCCGTGGAAACGAGCAGGAAAGTAGCATTGATCAAAGCGGCCAGTACTGTGCTTTTGCCCAGACCGTAGGTGTATACAGAACTGGATCTCTTCTCTGCCAGGCGAGCGGCTACGAGCCCTACGAGAAGGCTACCTACGTCCGCAAGATTATGTCCTGCGTCTGTCAGAAGGGCTATGGATCCTAGAAACAATCCGGCCGCGGCTTCCATTACAACGAATGCACTGTTGATGATTACGCCCAGCACAAACGCTCGCGTGACTGTTGGAGGTCCATGATGATGCCCGGCGCCCACATTGAAAAACATTCCATTGCTTCGCGCTGCGTCACGCTTTTTTGCACAATCGCGCTCTCCCTTTTTTAGTTGACGATCGTTTGATCCGACTCATTAGGTAAGGTATGAGTTCCTTGCGAAGAGCTGTGGCCATTCCACTTCTTCCAGCGGTCGTGCTAAAAGCAGGGCTCTGCATGTTTTTGTTCGCGGCCAAACCCGCGGCAGATGTGCCCCCGTGCCACAAAAGCCAGAAGCAGGAACAATGCCTCAATTGCTGCAAAGTGATTCCTGGCGTGGAAGTGGACGCATTTTCAATGCCAGCTATCGTTCCGCTGGCGTCCGTTCGGCTGGAAGCTCCGCGCTGGCTGTCCGTCCAGGTTGCCACAAAAGCTCTGGTTCATGAAGATCGTGGAAAAACATATCTTCGAACGCGTTCCCTCCTGATCTAGAATCTCCTTCGCCTGCAAAACGCGAAGGAGGAAACATGAAATCGCTAATACTTTGCGCAGCGTTATGGTTCGCTGCGAACCTCTATGCTTCACCGCTTGAGGAAATCATAGATCAACATCCGCTGGTGCAGAGCCAGTCTGCGACTGCAGGAGCGTCGAGACATGCGGCCCGTAGCACGATGTTTGGGTATCCGGACCCAGAAATTGAAATCTCGCGCAGTCGCGGCAGAGAGGATATGATTCAGGCCCTTCCTGATCAGATGGTGGATCGAAAGAAGATCACTGGATCTGAATTTGAAGTGCGTCAACCAATTCCTTTTCCTGGTAAGGGCACAGTAGAATCCCTTCGCCTCGGTGCGAAGGCTGACGAAGAAACACTTCGAATCCGGTTGATCAAGAATCGGATGGCGCGGGAATTCCTGATGCTCCGCACGCGCGAAAGGCTCATTCAGGCGCGAATCAAACTGAATTCCCAGACGCAGGAAAGGCTTCGCACTCTTGAAACCCTTGCGCGCATTCGATACGAAACAGGAAAGACACCTCTGGTGGATCTATCCATGGTTCATGTTCGAGAATCAGAAGCTGCTCTCGCGGTGAACCAGGCACAGAGTGAATATGCGTCTGTTCATCGCGCGGTCGAATACTATACAACGTCCTCCGGGGAAACACACAACATGTCCGATGATCAGGTAGATTCCGAGCTCGCTGAATTGGAAACACGCGTGCGAAATCTGGCTGCAAAGTTTGAGGAACATTCTCTGGAAATGAAAATGGCCGAGTCGCAGATCAAACAAGGAGATCTGGACGACACGCGTGCGTGGATGAACTATCTTCCTGATTTTGAAGTGTTCGCCGGTTATGGAAAGGAAAACAAGAGCTCCGCCGGTTTACGCGATTGGACCAGTGAAAAGTTTTACAAGGCAGGGGTTACGATTCGCGTTCCACTCTGGACAGCTTTCACAAATCACTGGAATATCCTTGAAAAATCAGGAAACCTGGAGGCGGCGCGACTCAGGCTTGCTGACGCGCGACTCAAAGCGAAGACAGATCTGCAGGCTTCGCTCGACAGGATGGATGGAATCAAGAAGGGCTTGCGCCTCCACGATCAGTCTCTCATTCCGGGAGCGATGAATGCGCATGAAGCCGCGCGCATCAGCTACGCAAATGGCAAGGCAGATTTCTCTATCGTAATCCAATCGCTGCAAGTTCATTTTGATCATGAACTATCGCGTCTCGAGCACGAGCTTGAGTTCACTGCCGAACTACTCAAGGCCGCAGAAAGTCTTGATGCGTTCTTCCCAGGAAAAGACAAATGAAAACAAAATGGATCGTTATCTTCGTATTCGCAGCTGCAGTCATTGTAATCATCGCAGCCCGCGGAAAGCAGTTACTAACAATTTTTAAGTATTCCCAGCAGGCGGCCGTGGATCCAGCCCAGGCGGCTATCTCCTACTGGACTTGCTCCATGCATCCGCAAGTGCATAAGGATGGTCCTGGTCTTTGTCCAATCTGTCACATGCAACTCGTGCCAGTTTACAAAGAGGACCAATCGCATCAACACGATACTGGTGCTGGAGTGGTCAAAGTTACGGAAGCCAGACAAAAGCAAGGTGGGATCAAACTCAGCGTTGTGAAGAAGGAACCTTTCCAAGTCACTCTTCGCACGACTGGAAAAGCAGCGCTCGATACGGAACTTGCATCCGCCGTCAAAGAATTCATCACTCTTGGGAAAGAAGATCCGGCGCTCGCTCGCTCTGCAGCAGCGCGCCTGCGCATTCTAGGAATGGGACCAGAGGAAATCAGACAACTGGAGCTGAATCCTGCCAGTGTGGAATCGCTGTATCAGGTGGCCACTCCGGGCATCGCCTGGGTTTATGCAACGTTATACGAACAGGAAGTAGACTTGATCAAAGTAGGACAAACCGCGATCATCTCTCCCTCGTATGCCCCGGAGAAAGAACTCACAGGTACGGTGCGCTCCGTGTCGAGCGTGGTAGACCAGGCATCGCGTAGTGTTCGCGCTCGCATTTTGGTGCGCGACCCGCAAGGGATACTCAGACCAGAGGCATATCTTCGCGTGACAGTTCAGGCAAATCTGGGTCCTCGAATCGTGATACCCAGGAGTGCAGTCGTATACACAGGGAAAAGACAAATCGTTTTTGTCGCGGCGGACGCAGATACCTTCCAGGCCAGAGAAATCAAAGTCGGCCAGGAGTCAGGAGAACGAATCGTTATCGCAGCCGGATTGAATGAAGGAGATCGAATCGTAACGTCAGGCGCTTTTCTAATTGATTCCGAAAGCAGACTTCAATCCGCGATCGACGAGGCGGGTGAGTAAGATGGTAGAAAGAATAATCCGATTCAGCGCAAAAAATCGATTCCTGGTTCTCCTCATGACTGGAGTGCTCCTCTGGGGAGCGTACTGGTGTGCGAAACATATACCGTTAGACGCTCTTCCGGATCTGAGCGACACTCAAGTCATTATCTATTCCAGGTGGGAAAGAAGTCCAGACATCATGGAAGATCAAGTTACCTATCCCATCATCACTGGACTCCTGGGTGCGCCCAGAGTCAAAGCGGTTCGCGGCTTTTCTGATTTTGGATACTCTTTTGTTTATGTGATCTTCGAAGATGGAACGGACCTGTACTGGGCCCGAAGTCGCGTGCTTGAATATCTAGCGCGAATTCAACCTAGATTGCCAGAAGGAGTCAGGGCGGAAATTGGCCCCGACGCAACGGGCCTGGGCTGGGTATACCAGTATGCCCTTACGGGCGATGGCTCCGTAGAACAACACGAAATTCGCGCATTCCAGGATTGGAACTTGCGCCTTCACTTGCAGACAGTACCGGGGGTCGCTGAAGTAGCAAGCCTTGGTGGACCAGTTAAGCAATACCAGGTTCTACTCGATCCAGGCGCGCTGCTCTCGTATAATATCAGTGTTCCTACCATCACAGACGCCATCCGCAAAAGCAATCGTGAAACAGGCGGTCGCGTAGTAGAATTTTCCGGCCACGAGTACATGGTGCGCGGGCGCGGATACGTTCGCGAAACGCGGGATCTGGAAAACATCGTAGTGAGGGTCGATGACGCGGGAACTCCCGTTCTACTCAGAAATCTGGGCAAAGTCACTCTGGGTCCGGATATCAAACGCGGCGCATCCGATATGGACGGCGAAGGAGAAGTAACCACTGGAACCGTTGTTATGCGATCCGGTGAAAACGCACTCGCTGTGATCGAACGCGCAAAGACGCGTCTGTCAGAAATTCAATCATCATTTCCCGAAGGAGTGAAGCTTGTTACCTTATACGATCGCTCCGAACTGATTGAAAAAGCGATAGAGACTCTGAAGTCCACTCTCGTGGAAGAAATCATCGTAGTGAGTCTCATCATTCTACTATTCTTGTGGCATCTACCATCCGCCACGACTGCCATCATTACGATACCAGTCTCTGTGTTTCTCGCTTTTATTCCGCTCTATTTAACGGGACAGACTTCGAACATCATGTCTCTTGCCGGCATTGCCATTTCCATTGGTGTGCTTGTAGACGGAGCGATCGTTCAGGTAGAGAATATGTACCATCGCATCCAGATCTGGATGGAAAGCGGACAGAAAGAACCATTTGAAGAAGTCAGGCTCCGTGCTCTCACGGAAGTAGGCTCATCCGTCTTCTTCTCTCTTCTGGTCATTGCAGTGAGCTTCATGCCCATCTTCACTCTCGTAGACCAGGAAGGCAGGCTTTTCAAACCTCTTGCGTACTCGAAAAATTTTGCAATGGCGATTGCTGCTCTTCTCGCACTCACCCTCGATCCTGCGATTCGAATGATGTACAATCGCTACGAATTCTTTCGTTTCAGGCCCGTGTGGCTGGCCACACTCATGAGTCATTTACTCGTCGGAAGATACTACAAAGAAGAAAACCATCCTGTAAGCCGCGTGTTGTTTCGTTTCTATGAGCCTGCGTGCAACTTTGTTCTCAAACATCGCAAGGCAACTCTGGCCACAGCCGTGCTTCTGATGATCTCCACCATTCCGATTTATGGAAAGCTAGGTTCAGAATTCATGCCGCCACTGAACGAAGGCGCCATCCTCTATATGCCTGTGAGTCTTCCTGGAATTTCGATAGGAGAAGCAAAGCGATCCCTGCAGATTCAGGACAGGATGCTGCGTGAATTTCCGGAAGTGGAAAGAGTGTTTGGAAAAGTGGGAAGGGCAGATTCTGCAACAGACCCTGCTCCTCTATCCATGGTAGAAACTGTAATCGTTCTGAAACCTGAATCTCAATGGAGAGAAGTGAAGCGCTGGTATAGCTTTTTGCCAGAATGGAGCAAGGAACCGTTCCGTCGCGTCTGGAGAGATCGCATAACGTATGAGGAACTGGTTCAAGAAATGGATCAGAAGATTCGCATCCCGGGCTGGACGAATGCGTGGACCATGCCCATCAAAAACCGAATTGATATGCTTTCGACGGGCATTCGGACTCCGGTGGGAATCAAAATATCTGGTTCGGACATCAAGGAAATAGAAAAGATCGGTCTGGAGCTGGAAACCATTGTAAAAGAAGTGCCTGGAACCCGAAGTGTCTATGCAGAGAGAGTGGCGGGAGGGTATTTTCTCGACTTCAATTTGAAGCGCGAAGAGCTGGCACGCTACGGCCTGACGGTAGACGACGCTTTGACCATTGTAGAATCCGCAATTGGAGGAGAAAATCTGTCTACCACTGTGGAAGGGAGGCGACGCTTTCCGATTAACATCCGCTATGCGAGAGAGTTTAGAGAAACCCTGCCGGATCTGAAGCGTATCCTTGTCTCCACGCCCTCCGGGGCACAAATTCCAATCTCTTATATCGCAGAGGTTCGATTTAACTCCGGGCCTTCCATGATTCGCGATGAAGACGGGCTGCTTTCCGGTTACGTCTACATTGATATTGCAGGACGCGACATTGGATCTTACGTGGAGGACGCAAAGAAACTTGTAAATTCTAAACTAAAACTGCCTCAGGGGACCACAGTTCGTTTCAGCGGCCAGTATGAAAACATGCTTCGCGTGCGCGAAAGACTACTTGTAGTGGTTCCTCTGACACTGTTTCTCATTCTAGTGCTCATGTATGCGAATACGGGATCGGCAGTGAAAACAGCAATCATCGTGCTCGCAGTTCCATTTTCGATCGTCGGGGCGATCTGGCTTTTGTTCCTGCTTGGATACAACATCTCCATAGCAGTCTGGGTTGGCATGATCGCGCTGATGGGCCTGGATGCAGAAACAGGAGTATTCATGCTATTGTTTCTCGATCTTTCTTACAAAGAATGGCATGACTCCGGAAGATTGCAGACAGAAAGCGATCTGCGCGATGCGATCGTTCATGGTGCAGTAAAGAGAGTGCGACCAAAAATCATGACAGTTGCCTGCGGAATGATCGCACTCATTCCCATTCTGTGGTCTCAGGGAACCGGCGCGGATGTGATGAAGCGAATTGCTGCCCCCATGGTGGGTGGCCTTGCTACTTCCTTCGTGCTTGAGCTTTTGATCTATCCTGTTCTTTTCTACATCTGGAAGATCAGGACCACGGAACTCAAGGTCGGTTGACAGGGAACCCTTGCAGGTCAGGCAGGGCGAAGATGCAAGGGCAACCCAATCAACTTGTCTTGCGAAAGCTGGGAATCGACACGCAACAGGAGTACATCGTTTTTATGCGCTCCGATTCGAGCGTCTGCGTTTCAGAAGGGATTACAAGTCTGATGCGGGTGCAGATCAGCTGCCGCGGTAAGACAATTGTGGCCACAGTCAATGCAGTGACGGGAAACATTCTGGGTCCCGGGGAAGCGTCTCTTTCCAACCGCGCGTTCGAAATTCT
>Ga0268298_10005703_pt1 | contig 11573 bp, 9 predicted proteins | sample WWTPWeurt_MetaG_FD_194462 | JGI IMG/M metagenome (GOLD analysis project Ga0268298, IMG submission 194462) | Activated sludge microbial communities from WWTP in Nijmegen, Gelderland, Netherland - WWTP Weurt | ecosystem: Engineered > WWTP > Aerobic digester > Activated sludge | place: Netherlands...
GCGCCAAGAACGTGTTCCGCGTGCCGCCCATCACCGCCAGCGAAGACTTCAGCGCCTTCGTCAACCAGGGCGTGCCGGCCATGTTCTTCTTCGTCGGCGTGAGCGAGCCGCAGCAGTTCATGGACTCGCTCAAGCCCGGCGGCAAGCCCCTGCCCTTCAACCACAGCCCGCAATTCGCCCCGGTGCCCGAGCCGTCGATCAAGACGGGCGTGCGGGCGATGAGCATGGCGGTGTTGAACGTGATGGCGAGGAACTGAGGGGGCGACAGGCTCAGCCCAGGCGCGCGAGGACGCGGTCGACCATCACGCCCGACTGGCCGAGGTAATTGGCCGGGTCCAGCATGCGCTGCAGCGCGGCGCGGTCGACGTGGCGCTTGATCTCCGGGTGCGCGACGAGCAGCTCGAGCAGCGGCGTCTTCTTCGCCAGCGATTCGCGGCACAGGTCGTAGACCAGGTCGTGCGCATACTCGCGGCCGATGTAGGGGCCCAGACCCATCATCACCGCCTCGCTCATCACCAGCCCGCCCGTCATCTCGATGTTGCGCAGCATCGCCGCGGCATCGACCTCTAGGCCCTCGACGACCGCGCGCGACTGCTTCAGCGCACCGGCGATCAGGCAGAACGCCTCGGGCAGCACGATCCACTCGATCTCCCACGGGCCGGTGGAGCGCTCGTGGTCGGCGACCATCGCATCCATCAGCGCCGCGGCGTGCTGGCGCACGACGCTGATCGCGGCGTGGATGTAGCAGCTCGCGATCGGGTTGCGCTTCTGCGGCATCGTGCTGCTCGAGCCACGGCCGTGGTGGTAGGGCTCGAAGACCTCGCCGACCTCGGTCTGCATCATCAGCTTGACGTCCATGCTGAGCTTGCCGAGCGTGCCGCCGATCAGGCCGAGCAGCGCGCCGGTCTCGGCGATGTTGTCGCGGATCGTGTGCCAGGCGATCACCGGCTGCTGCAGGCCGAGCTCGGCGCACAGGCCCGCCTGCGTCTCCATCGCGCCTTTCTCGATCGAGGCCAGCGTGCCGGCGGCGCCGGCAAACTCGCCGACGAGCACGCGCTCCTTCAACTGCGCGAGGCGTTCGCGGTGGCGCAGCACCGCCGACAGCAGCCCGGCGATCTTGTAGCCGAAGGTCACCGGAATCGCCTGCTGCAGGTTGCTGCGGCCGATCACCGGCGTCAGGCGATGCTCCTTCGCGAGCTTGGCGCACGCCTGCGCGATCGCGGCGAGTTCGCCGTCGACCAGCTCGAGCGCCTCGCGGATCTGCAGCACGGTCGCGGTGTCGGTGATGTCCTGCGTCGTCGCGCCCCAGTGCACGAACTCGCCGAGCTTGTCTCGGCAGAGCTGGTTCAGCTGCGTGACGACGCCGAGGATCGGATAGCCGATGCGCTCGGTCTGCTGGCGCAGCCGCGCCATGTCGATATTCTCGATGCGGCAGTGGCGGACGATCTCGTCGGCCGCCTCCTTCGGGATGATGCCGAGCCGGCCCTGCACGACGGCGAGCGCGCGCTCGATCTCGACGTATTTGGCGGTGCGGTTCTCGTCGCTCCACACCTGGCGCATCGCATCGGTGGTGAAGATGCCCTGGAAGATGCTGGAGTCGATGATGGAAGCGGCCATGGCAGGCTCCTTGAATCGTGGATGAGAGGGTGTTGGGTCAGCGCGAGCGCTGAGCGATGCGGCGGGCGCGTTCGATCACGGGCTTGTCGACCATGCGGCCGTCGATCTGCACGGCGGCGCCGCCGGCGGCGTCGGCCGCTTCGAGCACGCGCTGTGCCCAGGCGAACTCGTCGGCGCTCGGCGCCAGCAGCGCATGCAGCGGCGCGATCTGCTTCGGATGGATGCACAGCTTGGCGGCGAAGCCATGCGCGAGTGCGCGCTCCATGTCGGCGCGCAAGGCGGCCTCGTCGGCGATCGCGACCGTCACGCCGGCCACCGGCGGCAGCCGACCAGCGGCGCGCGATGCCAGCGCCAGACGCGCAGCGGCAGCATCGAGCCCGACCGTCGTCGCGAGCGAGCCCTGCAGATCCATGTCGAGCGCATAGTCGATCGTGCCGAAGACGAGCCGCTGCACGCCGTCGGCAGCGGCCAGCGCTTCGGCGGCGAGCATGCCGCGTGCGCTCTCGATCAGCGGCAGGACCGCAATGTCGGGGCATGCCGACCGCACGCGGGCGATCGTCTCGGCGCGCTCGGCCTTGGGCAGCATGACGGCGCGAGCCTGGCCGTTCCGCAGCAGCGCGAGGTCGGCGTCGAACCACGGCGTCGTCTCGTCGTTGATGCGCACGACGATCCGGTCCACCGCTCGTCCGGTGGCAAGCAGTGCGGCGACCGCGTCGCGCGCTGCCGCCTTGGCCAGCGGTGCGACGGCATCCTCGAGGTCGACGACGATCGCATCGGCCGCGCTGGCCAGCGCCTTCTCGAAGCGCTCGGGCCGGTCGCCCGGCACGAACAGGTAGCTGCGCGGCGCGTTCATGGTCACACCGCCTCGGCCGCGCGCAAGGCCGCGATGCCGGCCGCATCGATGCCGAGTTCCGCCAGGATCGCGTCGCTGTGTTGCCCCAGCGCCGGCACCGGCTTCAGCACCGGGTCGCCATCGTCCCACGAGCCCGGCGGCAGCAGCGCGGGCAGCGGGCCGGCCGGCGAGCCGACTTCGCGCCAGCGCGAACGCGCCTTCAGCTGCGGGTGCGCCCACAGCCCGGCCATGTCGTTGACCTGCGCGTTCGCGATCTGCGCATCCTCGATGCGCTCCAGAACCTGTTCGGCGGTGAGCGACGCGAAGGTCTCGATGATCAGCGCGCGCAACGCCTCGCGGTGCGTCACGCGCCGGGTGTTGCCGGTGAAGCGCTCGTCCTTCGCGAGCTCGGGCTGCTGCAGCACCTTGGCGCAGAACTGCTGCCACTCGCGCTCGTTCTGCAGCCCGAGCATCACGGTGCGGCCGTCGCCCGTCGGGAACGGGCCATAGGGGTAGATCGTCGCGTGCGCGGCGCCGGCGCGCGGCGGCGGCGCCGCGCCGTCGAACGCGTAGTACATCGCGTAGCCCATCCACTCGCCCATCGCCTCGAGCATCGAGATGTCGATGCGCTGTCCCTGGCCGTCGATCTTGCGCTGCAGCAGTGCAGCGAGGATGTTCGTATACGCGTACATGCCGGCCGCGATGTCGGCGATCGAGAGGCCCGCCTTGCACGGCTCGTCGGGCGTGCCGGTGATCGAGACGAAACCCGATTCGCTCTGGATCAGCAGGTCGTAGGCCTTCTTGTCGCGGTACGGACCGGGCTTCGTCGGATCGTCGCCGTAGCCGGAGATGTCGCAGACGATCAGGTCGGGGCGCCGCGCCTTCAGCGCGTCGAACGAGACGCCGAGCCGCGTCGCGGCGCCGGGCGCGAGGTTCTGCACGACCACGTCGGCTTTCTCGACGATCAGCTGCGTCAGCAGTTCGGCCGCCTTCGGATGCTTGACGTCCAGCGTCAGGCTCTCCTTGCTGCGATTGGTCCAGACGAAGTGCGACGCGAGACCCTTCACGCGCTGGTCGTAGCCGCGCGCGAAGTCGCCGACGCCGGGCCGTTCGATCTTGATCACGCGCGCGCCGAGGTCGGCCAGCTGGCGCGTGCAGAACGGCGCCGCGATCGCGTGTTCGAGCGTGACGACGGTGATGCCTTGCAGCGGTCTCATCGCGGTACCGCCCGGCCGTTCCGAAGGTACCGCGCGCCCCCTCGGGGGGCAGCGAACGAAGTGAGCGTGGGGGTTGTCATGTTCTAGCCCTTCAGCGTGGCGACGGCGTCCATCGTCAGCCAGCCTTCGTGGTCCTGCGCCCACAGCTTCACCTCGTTGCCCTCGCGCCGGCCGTTGAGCTTGAACGGGTGCAGATCGAAGGTCGGCCGCACCGCCTTGAAGCGAAAGCTCGCGACCTGCGCGTCGGGGGCGTGGCGGCGCACCAGGTCCATCAGCAGCGTCGCGATCAGCGGGCCGTGCACGATCAGGCCCGGATAACCCTCGACCTGCGTGACGTACTGGCGGTCGTAGTGGATGCGGTGGCCATTGAAGGTCAGCGCGCTGTAGCGGAACAGCAGCACGTCGTCGGGCACGATCTCGCGCTGCCAGTCGCCCTGCGCGGCCGGCGTCGGCGGCGGCTCGACATCGCCGGGCTTCTTCGCATCGCGGTAGACGATGTCGTGGAACTCGACGATCGCCGGATCCGCCGCGCCGTTGCAGCGCAGCTCGTGCCGCACCTTGACGAAGACGAGCTTGCCGCTGCGCCCCTCCTTCGTCGTCACGTCGGCGATCGTCGAGCTGCGCTCGACGGCGTCGCCGACGCGCACCGGCGCGCGGAACTCGAACTGGCTGCCGGCCCACATGCGCCTCGGCAGCGGCACCGGTGGCAGGAAGCCGCCGCGCTTGGCGTGCCCGTCCGGGCCGATCTCGCTCTGGCGGTGCTGCGGCAGGAAATACAGCCAGTGCCACAGCGGGAACAGCGGCGTGCCGTTCTCGACCGCGATCGCCGGGTGGTCCAGCGTCGCGTTGAGGCCGCGCACCGGGGCGGCGGTGATCTGGTCGCGCAGCGTCTCGCTGCGGCCGATCCAGTCGGTGAGCTGTTGTTCCATGGTCGGTCTCAGAAGCTGTGCCGGATGCCGATCTCCGCGCCGGTCGACGTGCGGCCGCCGGCGATGCCCGCCGGGCCGCCCGGGACGACATAGGTCGCCGCGCCGTCGTTGTCGACCCGGGCGACCTGCGCGTACAGCGCGCTGCGCTTGGACAGGTTGTGCACGTAGCCGAGGCCGAGCTGGCGCGCGTCGTTCGCGGCGACGCTGGTCGCGCCGACGCGGCCGTTCATGTTGCTGGCGAGCCATTGGAACCTGATCTCGCCGCTACCCATCGGCACCCAGGCGCCGAGCATGCGCAGCGTCTGCTTCGCGTTGGCCTGCCTGAACGCGCGCTGGGTCAGCGCGACGCGGACGACGCCGAAGTTGTACGAGCCGCCGATCAGCGTGTCGGTGAAGTCGCCGCTCGCCGCGGTGACGTCGTTCTCGCTCTTCGCGTAGGCGACGGCGACGAACACCGGCCCCGCCGCATAGCCGAGCCGGCCCGCGGTGAGCTTGTGCGCGCCCTGTGCCTGCGTGCCGCCTTCGCCGGCGCCGAGCATCAGGCCGCCTTCCAGACCGCCGAGGCCGGCGGGCAGCAGCAGCTGCGCCGAATTGTTCGAGCGCACCAGCGTGTTGGGGTTGCTCGCGAACGCGGAGCGGATCGGGCCGATCGGCGTCGCGGTGTACAGGTTGCTCGAGCTGGCCACACCGACGTGGCTGAACGGATCCTGCCGCACCCACATGGTGTAGGTCGGCACGTAGTCGCGGCCCAGGCGCAGTTCGCCCAGGCTGCTGCTGGCCAGGCTGATCGTGCTGCGCCGGTCCCAGAACTGCGCGCCGCCGGAGGCGCTGCCGGTATCGAGCGCGATGCCGTGCTCGAGGTGGAAGCCGGCGGACAGTCCGCCGCCGAGGTCTTCGCTGCCGCGCACGATCAGGCGGCTGGTCGCGTTGCCGCCGCTGATCACCGACTTGACGCTGCCGACGCCTTCGTTGCGCACCATGCGCACGGCGGCATCGGCGACGCCGCCGAGCGTCACGCTACTCTGCGCAGCGGTGGCGCCGCTCAGGGCGGCGAGCGCGGCGGCGGCGAACGGGGTCAAGAGCTTGTTCTTCATCGGATGGTGTCCTGGTGGAGTGGGTCTTGTCGGCAAGTGCGGGTTCAGTCGGCGGTCAGCTTCGCACGCTGAACGACGCTCTTCCACTTCGCCAGCTCGCTTTTCACGAGCGCGCCGAGCTGGGCCGGCGTGCTGCCCTGCACGTCGGCGCCGTGATCCTCGATGCGCTTCTCGATGTCCTTGTCGGCGAGCACCTGGTTGAGCGCCTTGTTGATCTGGTCGACGATCGCCTTCGGCGTCTTCGCCGGTGCGAAGAGGCCATACCACTGCTCGACCTCGACGCCTTCGACGCCCGCTTCCTTCATCGTCGGCACGTCGGGCAGCAGCGCGCTGCGCTTCGGCCCGGCCACGGCCATCGCCTTCAGCTTGCCGGACTTCACGTGCGGCAGCGCGGTGAACAGGCTCGGGAACATCACTTGCGTCTGGCCGCCGATCGTGTCGCTGACCGCCGGCGCCGAGCCCTTGTACGGAATGCCGAGCATCACGACGCCGGCGTTGAGCTTGAACAGCTCCGCAGCGTAGTGCGGCGCGGTGCCGTTGCCGGCGGACGCGTAGGTGAACTTGTCGGGCTTGGCCTTGAGCTGCGCGACCAGATCCTTGACGTCCTTGATCGGCGCCGCGGCGTTCGTGACCATCAGCGTCGGCGACGAGCCGACCAGCCCGATCGGCTCGAAGTCCGCCACCGGGTCGTAGCGCAGCTTCTGCAGCGCCGGGTTCATCGCGTGCGTGCCGATGTAGCCGAACATCAGCGTGTGGCCGTCGGGCGCCGCGCGGGCGACGTACTCGCTCGCGATGGAGCCGTTCGCGCCGGCCCGGTTGTCGATGATGATGGTCTGGCCGAGCAGCGGCCCGAGCTTCTGTGCGATCGTGCGCGCCATCGCGTCGTTGCCGCCGCCTGCGGCGGTCGGCACGACGAGCGTGATCACCTTGTCGGGGTAGGCGAATGCCGCCGGCGCGGCCGTGAGTGCGGTGGCGACCGCCGCGGCGGCGGCGGCTGTGCGAAGGGCCTGCACGGGTTTCATCAGCGTGTCTCCTGAGCTTGGTTTGGAAAAGACGTAATCGGGGATGTGCAGGTCGCCCTGCAGGATCTTGCGCGCCGTGCGCACCAGCGCGGCGCGCTGGATGCGGGCCTCGTCGCCCGCACCGTCGACCTGCACGTCGACTTCGATGCGGCCTTGCGGATGCAGCACGGCGATGCGGCGCTGCCCGAGCGTCGGGCGTTCGCTGCTGGCCACGGTGCCGGGCAGCGCGAATGCGGTCGCGACGCCGATCGCGCCGGTGACGGCATGCGAGGCGTGGCAGCGGCGCGGCGTGAAATAGCGCGAGGTGATGCTGTCCTCGTCGGCGCCGGCGCTCGCGATCACCGGCTTGGGCACGACGCTGCCGGACACGTCGCCGAGGCCCATCGCGGCGCCGGCGGCGCGGCGCACGGTCTCGATGCGCTCGAGCAGCGCGCGGTCGGCGTCCAGGTCGGCCGGCGTCTCTCGGCCGCTCAGTCCCAGGTCGCGTGCCCGCATGATGACCAGCGGCATCGCGGCGTCGATGCAGGTCACGTCGAGGCCCTCGATGCGGTCGATGCGCTGCCCGGTCGGGAACAGCGAGCCGGTCACCGAGCCCCAGGCGTCGAGAAAGTTCAGGCGGATCGGCGCGGCAGTGCCGGCCACGCCGTCGATGCCGGTGTCGCCGGCGTAGGTGACGCGCCGCCCCGGCGTCTGCACCGTGACGTCGATGCGCGAGCGCGTGTTGACGTTGAACACCCGCACCGTTGTTTCACCGTCTTGTGCAGTGACGAGGCCCTGCTCGATCGCGAACGGCGCGACGCCCGACAGCATGTTCCCGCAGTTGGGACGCGTGTCGACCGACTTCTGGCCGACGCCAACCTGCGCGAACAGGTAGTCGACATCGCAATCCGGCTGCGACGAGTTCGAGACGATCGCGACCTTGCTGGTCAGCGTGCTGCCGCCGCCGACGCCGTCGACCTGCAGCAGATCCGAGGCGCCGATCGCGCCGATGAGCGCCTCGTCACGCGCGGCGTCGTCCGCCGGCAGCCAGTCGCGCAGGAAGAACGGGCCGCGCGACGTGCCGGCACGCATCAGGACGCAGGGGATGACTCGGTTCATGGAGCCGAATCTTCGGCGCCGGCATTGCAAAACGGAATTGCATCTTTAAGATCAACTGATCGACACGACGCATCAATCCGACGAGGCACCCGATGGCCATCAACTTCGACCTGAACGACCTGCTCGCCTTCCGCGCCGTCGCCGAACTGAGCAACTTCCGCAAGGCGGCCGAGTCGGTGCATCTGTCGCAACCGGCCTTCAGCCGGCGCATCGACAAGCTCGAGCAGGCGCTGGGCGTGCGCCTGCTCGAGCGCACGACGCGGCGCGTGACGCTGACCGCGGTCGGGCGCGACTTCGAGCGCAAGGTGCGCGAGCTTCTCGACGACCTCGATGCCACGCTGCTCGGCATCCGCGGCGTCGCCGCGACGCGCATGGGCGAGGTGACGGTCGCGTGCGTGCCGTCGACCGTCTACTACTACCTCTCCGAGGTGATCCGCCGCTACCACGAGCGCTGCCCGAAGGTGCGCGTGAAAGTGCTGGACGCGGGCGCCAACGAAGCGCTGGCCGCGGTGGCGCGCGGCGAGGCCGACTTCGGCCTCAACTTCATCGGCGCGCAGGAGGGCGAGCTCGAGTTCAAGCCGCTCGTCGAGGAGCGCTTCGTCGCCGCCTGCCGGCGCGACCACCCGCTCGCCAAGGCGCGCAAGGTCAGCTGGGCGCAACTCGGCCAGTACGACTTCATCTCGGTCGGCCGCAGCTCCGGCAACCGGGTCCTGCTCGACCAGGCGCTGGCCGGGCTGCCGAACCGGCCACAGGCCATCTACGAGGCGCAGCACGTGACCACGACGCTCGGCCTCGTCGAGGCCGGGCTCGGCGTCGCCGCGGTGCCGTCCATGGCCATGCCGGGGCCGGATCACCCGCTGCTGGTCAGCCTGCCGCTGGTCGATCCGGTCATCACGCGCAAGGTGGGCTTGATCCGCCGGCGCGGTCGATCGTTGTCACCCGCGGCTCAGCAGCTCTACGAACTGTTCGGCGAGGTCAAGAAGCGTCGAGGTTGAGGTCGCAGTGGGCCGGGCAGCCTTCGTCCGGCGCTCGGCCGGCGGGCCGTAGACTCACGCAGCCGGCCAGAGGGCACCGTCGCGCCCTCATGCCGTGAACCCACCGGTTCCTGCACCCGATCGAGCCCCGCCATGTACCTGCCCAGCCAGTTCGCCGAACCACGCATCGAGGAGCTGCACCGCATCGTCCGCGAGAACTCGCTGGGCATGCTGGTGCGCAGCACGAACGACGGCATGGAAGCCGAGCACCTGCCCTTCCTGCTCGACGCCGACGCGGGCGGGCACGGCACGCTGATCGCGCACGTCGCGCGCAACAACCCGGTCTGGCGCGAGATCGCGGACGGCGCCCGCGTGCTGGTCGTCTTCCGCGGTGCGCAGGGCTACATCTCGCCGAACTGGTATCCGGGCAAGCAGGTGACGCATCGCTACGTGCCGACCTGGAACTACGAGGTGGTGCATGCGCACGGCACGATCCACGTTCACGACGACGAGACCTTCGTGCGCGGCGTCGTCGCGCGCCTGACCCGGCAGCACGAGGCCGACCAGAGCGTGCCGTGGAAGATGGGCGACGCGCCGGCCGACTATCTCGCGGCGCAGCTGGGCAACATCGTCGGCATCGAGATCCGCCTCAGCCGCCTGGACGGCAAGCGCAAGCTCAACCAGCATCACCGGCAGGCCGACCGCGAAGGCGCGATCCGGGGGCTCGAAGCGCGCGGCAACCACGCCCTGGCGCAGGCCATGCGCAACGCCGCCAAGCCGGATGGCGAGCGCTGATCCCGGCCCCTGGCCGACGCCCCATGCACAAGCGCAGCACGATCCTGCTTCTGAACCTGGCCCACGCGGTGGACCACATGTTCCTGCTGATCTTCGCCACGGCGGTGGCGAGCATCGCGGCCGACTTCGGCTTTGCGCGCTGGGAGGACCTGATGCCCTTCGGCGTTGGCGCCTTCGCGATGTTCGGCCTGGGCTCCCTGCCGTCGGGCCGGCTCGGCGATCTCTGGGGACGCCGCGCGATGATGCTCGTGTTCTTCTTCGGCATCGGCGCGTCTTCGCTGCTGGCCTCGCTTGCGCAGGGGCCGTGGCAACTCGCGGCGGCGCTGACGCTGATCGGCTGCTTCGCGTCGATCTACCACCCCGTGGGCATCCCGATGCTGCTGCAGGGCGCGACGCGGCCCGGCGCGACGATCGGCATCAACGGCCTGGCGGGCAACCTCGGCATCGCCGTGGCGGCCGCGCTGACGGGGCTGCTGGTGCAGCGCCTCGGCTGGCGCGCGGCCTTCGCCGTGCCCGGCGTGGCCTGCATGCTGCTCGGGCTGCTCTTCCTGCAACTCGTGCCGCCGGAGACCGAGGCGCCGGCCAAGCGCAAGGGCGGCGCCAAGGTCCGGCTGTCGCGCGCTCAGGTGGCTCGGGTGCTGGCGGTGATGACGGTGGCCTCGGCCACCGGCGGCATCCTCTTCAACATCACCACCAACGGCAATGCGCAACTGCTGAGCGAGCGCTTTCGCAGCGTGATGACCGACCCGGCCACGCTGGGGCTGCTGCTGGCCGGCATCTACGCCGTGGCGTCGCTGGCCCAGGTGGTCGTCGGCCGCCTGATCGACCGCGTGGCCCTCAAGCCGCTGTATGTCGGCATCGCGCTGCTGCAGGTGCCGGTGCTGCTGTTCTCGGCGCAGGCCCAGGGCTGGTGGCTGTACGCCGGCATGCTGGGCATGATGATCTTCATCTTCGGCGCGATCCCGTTCACCGACGCGATGATCGCGCGCTACGTCGACGACGGCATGCGCTCCCGCGTGGCCGGCCTCAGGCTGGCGGTGTCGCTGGGCATCAGCTCGCTGGCCGTGTGGCTGCTGGGCCCGCTGGTCAAGAGCATGGGCTTCGACAAGCTGCTGCTCGTGCTGGCGGGCGTGGCGCTGTGCACGGTGCTCACGGTGTTGTGGCTTCCGTCGGAACAGGCCGAGCAGGCGGCGGCGCCGGCATGAGCCGGCGGCGGAACTGTCGCGGCGAGCAGCCCGCCACGCGCGCGAAGACGCGGCTGAACAGCGCCGGGTCGGCGAAGCCCAGCGTGTAGGCGATCGAGGTGACGCTCAGGTTGGTGAAGGCCAGGTGCCGGCGCGCTTCGCGCACCACGCGCGCGTCGATCAGCCGCGAGGCCGAGCCGCCGGCCGCGCTGCGCGTGACGCGGCTCAGGTGGGTGGGCGTCACGGCCAGCTCGCGGGCATAGTCGGCCACGCGCCAGTGGTCGCCGAAGTGCGTTTCGAGCAAGGCCTCGAAGCGCCGCAGCAGGCGGGATTCCGCCAAGTTCTCGGCGGCGGGCGCATCGCGTGCGGCGAGCCGCGCGGCCCAGCCCAGCAGCGTCGCGCCCAGCCCGCGCAGCACCAGCGCCCGCGCCGGCGACGGCAGGGCGTATTCCTGGGCGAGCCGGCTCATCAGCTCGTCGAGGGCGGCGTCGGCCTGCCCCACCCAGGCGCGCGCCAGCGCGCGGCGCACGTCCGGATCACGCGCCAGCAGTTCGTCGAGCACCACGTCGGCCAGCGTGATCACCCAGCCCTGGGTGCCGGGCTCGAAGGCGAAGGCGTGCACGGTGCCGATCGGCACGTTCACCAGCGAGGCCGGCGCGAGGGCGAGCTCGTCATGATCCAGCCGCGCCATGCCGCCGCCGCTGCGCATCAGCAGCAGCTGGTGCAGGCGGTCGTGGCGATGCGGGGCCAGCTCCCAGTCGTGCAGCACCGAGCGCTGCGCGATGGTCTCGCAGTGCATCACGTCGGGCAG
>Ga0268298_10005704_pt1 | contig 11572 bp, 11 predicted proteins | sample WWTPWeurt_MetaG_FD_194462 | JGI IMG/M metagenome (GOLD analysis project Ga0268298, IMG submission 194462) | Activated sludge microbial communities from WWTP in Nijmegen, Gelderland, Netherland - WWTP Weurt | ecosystem: Engineered > WWTP > Aerobic digester > Activated sludge | place...
TGCAGTTCCTGTCGTACAGCACGTCGAAGGCGGCGCTCAATCACATGACTCGCATCGTCGCGCGCCAGTACGCGAAGCACCACGTGCGCTGCAACGCGATCCTGCCGGGGCTGATCGACACCCCTCACGCGGCGGCGCTCTTCAAGACCGAGGAGGAAGCGGCGGCCGGGCGCGCCGCGCGCCACAAGCGCTGCCCGATGGGCCACCAGGGCACGCCCTGGGACATCGCGAACGCCGCGCTCTTCCTCGCGTCCGACGAATCGCGCTACGTGACGGGCATCGAACTCGTCGTGGACGGAGGCATCTCGCTGTGACGCCCGCGCGCGACGCCGGCGCCCGGCCCGCAGCACGTCCTCGCGCCGACGGCGCCCCCCGACAAGACACCGACAGGAGACACACCCCATGCGCACGCTGATCGCGGCCCTCGTCCTGGCCACCTCGTCCACCGGCGCCCTTGCCCAGGGCGCGGCCGACTACCCGTCGAAGCCGATCCGCTTCATCTCGATCTCCGCCGCCGGCAGCGGCGGCGACGTGCTCGTGCGCCTGCTCGCCGACAAGATGGCGCCGCTGCTGAAGACGAGCTTCGTCGTCGAGAACCGCCCCGGCGCGGGCGGCTCGATCGCGGTGAACACCGCCGCGAAGGCGCCGGCCGACGGCTACACGATCACGATCGGCGGCGCCACCACGCACGTGCTGCTGCCCGCGAGCAACCCGAAGCTGCCGTACAACGCGGTGAAGGACTTCGCGTACATCGGCCAGGTCGGCACCGCGGCGATCGCGCTGATGGCCGCCGCGGACTTCCCCGCGAACAGCCTGCCCGAGCTGGTCGCGCTCGCGAAACGGCAGCCGGGAACGCAGTACGCGAGCTGGGGCAACGGCTCGACCGGCCACTTCTGCGGCGGCCTGCTGAACCAGAAGACGCAGGCCGGCCTCGAGCACGTGCCGTACAAGTCCGTCGCGCAGATCCAGACCGACCTCTACGGCGGGCACGTCAAGCTCGGCTTCGTCGACATGGCCACCGCGGTGCCGATGGTGCGCTCGGGCCGCGCCAAGGCGATCGGACTGTGCACCACGCGCTCGGCCAGCCTGCCGAACGTGCGCAGCTACGAGGACGAGGGCATCACCGACACCGCGCAGCGCGCGGGCGCGTTCCGCTGGGGCGTCTACGCGCCGGCCGGCACACCGAAGCCGATCGTCGACAAGCTCTCGGGCGCGCTCAAGGCCGCGCTCGACCTGCCCGAGGTCAGGGCGCAGCTGCTCGACATGGGCATCCAGCCGGCGTTCCTCGCGGGCGACGCGGTGCAGGAGATGACCGCGCGCGAGATCGAGACCTGGAAGGCCGTCGCGCAGGCCGCGTCGATCACGATGGACTGAAGGCGCGTCGCGATGGACGGGCTGCTGAACGAAAAGGTCGCGATCGTCACCGGCGCGTCGCGCGAGCGCGGCATCGGTCTGGCCACCGCGAAGCTCTTCGCCGAGCACGGCGCGATCGTCGTGCTCACCGACCTGGACGGCGACGACGCCCGGCGCGCAGCCGGCGACGTCGGCGCCCGGCACCTCGGGCTCGCGTGCGACGTCACCGACCGCGACGCGTGCGTGGCGGTCGCGGACGACGCGATCCGCCGCTTCGGGCGCATCGACGTGCTCGTCAACAACGCCGGCGTCACGCAGCGGCGCGGCGTGATGGACGTCACGCCCGAGGACTACGCGCTCGTCACCGACGTCGTGCTGCGCGGCACGCTGTACATGTCGCAGGCCGTGATCCCGCACATGCGCGCGCAGCGCGCCGGCTCGATCGTGTGCGTGTCGTCGATGTCGGGCCAGCAGGGCGGCGGGGTCTTCGGCGGCACCCACTACTGTGCGGCCAAGGCCGGCGTCATCGGCATGGCCAAGGCGATGGCCCGGGAACTCGGCCCCGACGGCGTGCGCGTGAACGCGATCGCGCCGGGCCTGATCCTCACCGACTTCTCGCGCCGGCCGAACTCGGACGCGGGCAAGCACGAGCTCGCGAAGAGCTTTCCGCTCGGGCGCGTCGGCATGCCGGCGGACGTCGCGGGCGCGTGCCTGTATCTCGCGAGCGATCGGCTTTCGGGCTTCGTGACCGGCGCGACGCTCGACGTCAACGGCGGGGCGAACCTGCGCTGAACGGCGCGGCCGGCTACGGCCGCTCGTTGCTCATCACGATCGTGCCGCTGGCCGCGAACATCCCGCCCACGCCGTGGCACACCGAGACCTTCGCGCCCGGCACCTGCGCCGGGGCGGTGCCGCGCATCTGGCGCACGCTCTCCTGCAGCGCGAACATCCCGTACATGCCCGAGTGCGCGTAGCTCAGGCCGCCGCCGTTGGTGTTCGTCGGCAGGCGCCCGCCCGGCGCGGTGTTGCGCTCTGCGATGAACGCGCCGGCCTCGCCGCGGCCGACGAAGCCGAGGTCCTCGAGCCCGTAGATCGGCAGGTGCGCGAACGCGTCGTAGATCATCAGGTGGTCGACGTCGGCGTGCCCGATGCCGGCCGAGGCGAACGCGCTCGCGCCGGCGATGCGGAACGCGCGCGACGTGGTGAAGTCCGCCATCTGGCTGATGATCGGGCTCTCGGTGCTCTCGCCGGTGCCGAGCAGCCAGACCGGGCGCTGGGGGAAGTCCTTCGCGCGCTCGGCCGACGTCAGGACGAGTGCGCCGCCGCCGTCGGACACCAGGCAGCACTGCCGCAGCCGGAACGGGTACGCGATCATCTTGCCGCCGAGCACCTCGTCGACGGTGGTCGGCTCGCGCAGCGTGGCGCGCGGGTTGCGCCCGGCCCACTCGCGCTGCACCACCGCGACCGTCGCGAGCTGCTCCTGCGTCAGCCCGAACGTCTTCATGTAGCGCAGCACCGGGATCGTGAACATCGTCGGCGGCCCCGAGATCCCGAAGGGCATCTCGAACTGGCCGGCGATGCTGTCGGGCGGGGTCGGCGCGCGCTGGCGCCCGATGCCGGAACGCCCGCTCTCGCCGTGCGTGATCAGCACCGTCGTGCAGTAGCCGGCCGCGATCGCGGCCGCCGCGTGGCGCACGTGCAGCATGAACGAGCAGCCGCCGACGCTGGTGCCGTCGACCCACTTCGGCGTGATGCCCAGGTAGTTCGCGATGGCGGTGGGGCGGTACTCGGCGGTGGCGAAGCCGTCGATGTCGGAGGGCTTCAGCCCGGCGTCGGCGAGCGCGTTCAGCGCGGCGTCGGCGTGCAGCTGGATCTCGGAGAGGTCCGGAATGACGCCCAGGCCGGTGGTCTCGGCGGCGCCGACGATCGCGATCGAGCCCGGCTTCACGACGCGGACTCCTCGGAGGGCCGGAACAGCGGCAGCGCGCACTGATCCGAGACGCGCTCGAACTTCACCTGCAGCGGCATGTCGAGCCGCAGCGCCTCGGGGGTCTGGGGGCAGTCGACGACGTTGGTCATCATCCGCGGCCCCTCCTCGAGTTCGACGACGGCGATCGAGTACGGCGGCTCGAAGCCCGGGGCCGGACGGTGGCTGATCACGTAGCTGTACAGCGACGCACGGCCACTGGCCCGGAAGACGCTGACCGAGCGCGACGCGCAGCGCGGGCAGAACGGGCGCGGCGGAAAGTAGGCGTGCCGGCAATCGTCGCAGCGCTGCAGCAGCAGCTCTCCGCGGGCCGCGCCCTCCCAGAAGTGCCGGGTCTCCGGCGTCGGCCTGGGCAGGCTGCGCTGGGATTGAGTCATCGCGGATCCTCCTCGAAGCGGCGGGCGGCCGGGCAGCGTGGGCGATGATGCCACAGATCGGAACCCCTCATTTTTCTGGGAGAATCGTTTTCTCCCCCTCCAACGCCGCTCGTGCGCGCCCGTCTCATGAAGCCACTTTCCAGCCAGCGCGTCGTCGACCTCACGCAGAACGTCGCCGGCCCCTACTGCACCCAGGTCCTCGCGGACCTCGGCGCCGACGTCGTCAAGATCGAGCGCCCCGGCGCCGGCGACGACACCCGCCACTGGACGCCGCAGCTCGGCAGCGCGATGTCGCCCACCTACGCGACGTTCAATCGCGGCAAGCGCAGCCTCGCGCTCGACCTCGACCACCCGCTCGGCCGCGAGGTCCTGAAGCGCCTGCTGCGCCCCGGCGACGTCCTCGTGCACTCGCTCAAGCCCGGCAGCGCCGAGGAGCGCGGGCTCGGCTACGACGCGCTCGCGCCCGCCTGCCCGGGGCTGATCTACTGCGCGATCAGCGCGTTCGGCAATTTCGGGCCGCTCGCCGCGCTGCCCGGCTACGACCCGCTGATCCAGGCCTACGCGGGCATCATGTCCGTGAACGGGCACGACGGGCAGCCGCCCGCGCGCGTGGGCGTCTCGCTGGTCGACATGGGGACCGCGCTGTGGTCGGTGATCGGGATCCTCGCGGCCGTGACGCGGCGCAGGCAGACGGGCGAAGGCGCGCGCGTCGACACCTCGCTGCTCGAGACCGGGATGGCGTGGATGACCAACCCGATCGCCAACTACAGCGCCAGCGGCAAGCTCCCGCGCCGCATGGGGTCGGCCACCGCGATGCTCGCGCCTTACGAGGTCTTCGAGAGCGCCGACGCGCACGTGTTCATCGGTTGCGGCGCCGACCGCATGTTCCAGAAGCTCGCCGCGGCACTGGGCGTGCCCGAGCTCGCGCGCGATCCCCGCTTCGCGCGCAACGCGGACCGCGTCGCGAACCGCGAGGCGCTGCACGAGGCGATCGCGTCGGTGACGCGTGCGCGCGAGACCTCGGAAGTCGTCGCGACGCTGCGCGCCGCCGGCGTGCCGGTGAGCGCGGTCAACGACCTCTCCACGCTGCTGCGCGACGAGCAGGTCCGCACCCTCGGCCTGCACGAACCGATGCCCGTCAACGGAACGTCGCTGACCGCGGTCGGCACGCCGATCCGCATCGACGGCGAGCGCGGCTACCGTCCCGAGCTCGCGGTCGGCGTCGGGCAGGACACCACGGACGTGCTCGCCGCGGCGGGGTTCGCGGCCGACGAGATCGCGGCGCTGGCCGCCGCGGGCGCGATCGGAGCCTGACGTGGGCGACGCCCGTATCGGCCTCGTGGGGCTCGGCAAGATGGGCGCGCCGATGGCGCGCAATCTGCTGCGGGCCGGCTTTCGCGTCGCCGGCTTCGACCTCGGCCCCGGCGCCGGTCGCGACCTGGACGCGTTCGACGGGTTCACGCGCGCCGGGTCCGCCGCCGGCGCGGCGCGCGACGCGAACCTGGTGATCCTGATGCTGCCGGACAGCCCGGCGGTCGATGCGCTGCTCTGGGGCTCGCCCGGCCTGGCCGCGGCGCTGGCCGCCGGCTCGCTGGTCGTCGACATGGGGTCGTCCGACCCCTCGTGCTCGCGCGTCAACGCGCAGCGGCTCGGCGCGGCCGGCGTCGGATTCGTCGACGCGCCGGTGTCCGGCGGCGTCAGGCGCGCGATCGACGGTTCGCTGTCGATCATGATCGGCGGCCGCGAGGCCGACGTCGCGCGGGCGCGCCCCGTGCTCGAAGCCCTGGGCCGGACGCTGATCCACGTCGGCGACGCCGGCGCCGGCCACGCGGTCAAGGCGCTGAACAACTACGTCTCGGCGGCCGGCCTGATCGCCGTCAGCGAGGCGCTGGTCGCGGCGCGCCGGTTCGGCATCGACCCGCACGTGGTCAACAGTGTGTTCAACGCGTCGACCGGGAAGAACAACACGACCGAACACAAGGTCGAGAACTTCATGCTGTCGGGCCGCTACGACTCCGGCTTCGCGCTCGCGCTGATGCGCAAGGACATCCAGACCGCGGTCGGCTTCATCGACCGCATGGGTTCGCCCGGGGAGTTCGCCCGCAAGACGCTGGACGTGGCACGGAACGCCGAGCAGGCGCTCGGGGACGGCGCGGACCACACGGCGGTGCACGCGTGGGTGAGCGGCCGCGCGCCGGACTGAGTGCCCGCGCGCCGGGCCGCGCACCCGCGCGCCGGGCCGAGCGGCCGGGCGCCGCCGACGCGGCCGCTCCGCTCAGCGCAATACGAACGGGTTCGCCGGCGCCCCCTCGGCGAACGAGATCAGCGTGCTCTTGGTCTCGAGGTACGCACGGATCGACTCGACACCGCTCTCGCGCCCGATCCCCGACTGCTTCATCCCGCCGAAGGGCATCATGAAGCTGACGGCGCGGTAGGTGTTCACCCACACCGTGCCGGCCCTCAGCGCGCGCGACATCCTCACCGCGCGGCCCATGTTCTCAGTCCAGACGCCCGCGGCCAGGCCGTAGATCGTGTCGTTGGCCAGGCGGATCGCCTCCTCCTCGTCGTCGAAGCCGATGATCGAGAGCACCGGCCCGAAGACCTCCTCGCGCGCGATCCGCATCTGCGGCGTCACGTCGACGAAGATCGTCGGCTCGACGAACTGTCCGCCCGGCATCCCGGCCGCGGGCGCGCCGCCGAGCACGCAACGTGCGCCTTCGCGACGCGCGACGTCGATGTAGTCGAGGATCTTCCGGTATTGCGGCGGCGTGGTGACCGGGCCGATGTTCGTGTCGGGGCTCATCGGATCGCCCTTGCGCGCCGACGCGCCCAGTTCGACGACGCGCTGCGTGAAGGCCTCGCGGATCGAGTTCTGCACGAGCAGCCGCGACCCCGCGATGCACGTCTGCCCGGTGGCGGCGAAGATCCCCGAGATGACGCCGGCGGCCGCCTTGCCGAGGTCGCAGTCGTCGAACACGATGTTCGGCGACTTGCCCCCGAGCTCCAGCGTCACGCGCTTCATCGTCCGGGCGGCCTGCGCATAGATCTGACGGCCGGTCGAATCGGAGCCGGTGAACGTGATCTTGGCGACGTCGGGGTGATCGACGAGCGCCGCACCGGCCGCCGCGCCCAGGCCCGTGACGACGTTGAACACACCGTCCGGAAACCCGGCCTCGCGGGTCAGCGCCGCGAACTCGAGCGTGGACGCCGACGCGAACTCCGACGGCTTGACGACCACCGCGCAGCCCGCGGCGATGGCCGGGGCGCACTTCCACGCGACGAACAGCAGCGGGGAGTTCCACGCGGTGAGCGCGCCGACGACGCCGACCGGCTCGTGCGTGGTGAACGCGAAGTGGTCGGGCTTGTCGATCGGCATCACCGAGCCTTCGAGCTTGTCCGCCAGGCCGCCGTAGTAGCGCCACCACTCGGGGTGGTAGTCGAGCTGACCCTTCATCTCCGAGTACAGCTTGCCGTTGTCGCGCACCTCGACCTCGGCGAGCCGCTGCGCGTTGGCCGCCACGAGGTCCGCGAGCCGCAGCATCAGCTTGCCGCGCTGGGTCGGCGTCATGCGCGCGAACGGGCCGGTCGTCATCGCCCGGTGCGCGGCCTGCACCGCGCGGTCGACGTCGCGCGCGCAGCCTTTCGGCACGCGCGCCCACGCCTGCCCGGTGTAGGGATTGACCGTGTCGATCCACTCGCCGCCGAGCGGATCGACGTACTGCCCGTCGATGAAGTGCTGGTAGGTCTTCACGTCAGATGCCCATGCACAGGTACTTGATCACGAGGTAGTCCTCGATGCCGTACTTCGACCCTTCGCGGCCCAGGCCCGACGCCTTCACGCCGCCGAACGGCGCGACCTCGTTGGAGATGATGCCGCTGTTGACGCCGACCATGCCGTACTCGAGCGCCTCCGAGACGCGCCACACGCGCCCGAGGTCGCGCGCGTAGAAGTACGACGCCAGGCCGAACTCGGTGTCGTTGGCCATGCGGATCGCCTGCGCCTCGTCGGCGAAGCGGAACAGCGGCGCCACCGGACCGAACGTCTCCTCGCGCGTGACCTTCATCGAGGTGTCGACGTCGGCGAGGATCGTCGGCTCGTAGAACAGGCCTCCGAGCGCGTGGCGCCGGCCGCCGGTGACGACGCGCGCGCCCTTCGCGAGCGCGTCGGCGACGTGCTCCTCGACCTTCGCGACCGCGGCGTCGTCGATCAGCGGCCCGATCACGACGCCCGGGTCCGCGCCGTTGCCGACCTTCAGCGCCGACACCTTCGCCGCGAGCTTCGCGGCGAACGCGTCGTAGACGCCGTCCTGCACGAGGATGCGGTTCGCGCACACGCAGGTCTGGCCGGCGTTGCGGTACTTCGACGCCAGCGCCCCTTCCACCGCGGCGTCGAGGTCGGCGTCGTCGAACACGATGAACGGCGCGTTGCCGCCGAGTTCCATCGACGTCTTCTTCACGGTGTCGGCGCACTGGCGCAGCAGCACCTTGCCGATCTCGGTGGAGCCGGTGAAGCTGAGCTTGCGCACCGTCGGGTTCGACGTCATCTCGCCGCCGACCGCGGTGGCCGATCCGGTGACCACCGAGAACAGCCCCGCGGGCAGCCCCGCGCGCTCGGCCAGTTCGGCGAGGGCCAGTGCCGAGAACGGCGTCGCGCTCGCGGGCTTGAGGACCATCGCGCAGCCGGCGGCCAGCGCCGGGCCGGCCTTGCGCGTGATCATCGCCGCCGGGAAGTTCCACGGCGTGATCGCCGCGCACACGCCGATCGGCTGCTTGATCACGACGATGCGCCTGTCGGGCAGCGGCGCCGGGATCGTGTCGCCGTACACGCGCTTGGCTTCCTCGGCGAACCACTCGATGAACGACGCCGCGTAAGCGATCTCGCCGCGCGACTCGACCAGCGGCTTGCCCTGCTCGGCCGTCATCAGCCGCGCGAGGTCTTCCTGGTTCGCCATCATCAGGTCGTGCCAGCGGCGCAGCACCGCGGCGCGCTCCTTCGCGGTCTTCGCGCGCCACGCCGGCATCGCGGCGTCGGCCGCGGCGATCGCGCGCCGCGTCTCGGCGGCGCCCATCGACGGCACGCGGCCGATCACCGCGCCGGTCGCCGGATTGGTCACCGCGATCGTCGCGCCCGAGTCGGCGTCGCACCACGCGCCGTCGACGTAGCACTGCTGGCGGAACAGGCGCGGGTCGGCGAGCGCCGGGGAATCGGTCGTAGCGGTCATGGTCTCTCCCACCTCCGAATCGGATCTTGACGGATCGAGGTTCGAACCGGGCGTTCATGATAACCGTGCGAAGACGTCGCCCCATCGGCGTCTTCGCCCTCTCGACCATTCGTCACCGATCGGACGCACCTTCGCGCGGCGACGACCCGCTCTGGCGCCACCACGATGGCACGCCTATTGCACACACGTGCTGCATACAGACTTCGCATGCCCAACGAGTCCGCGCCCCGCGCCCCGATGGAGCGCGACGCACCAGATCCGCACAAGTCCGCACCATGCCGCTCACTCTCGACGCCCCCGCGGTGCGAAGCCCGGACGCCATCGCCGACCGGATCGTCGATGCGATCCTGGCCGGCCGCGTCGGCGCCGGCCAGCATCTCGGAGAGCAGCCGCTGGCCGACCTGTTCGGCGTCAGCCGCACCCTGGTGCGGGAAGCGCTGTCGCGCCTGTCGGCCCGAGGCATGGTCGAAGTCAGCGCCCGGCGTGGCTGGACCGTCGTGCAACCGTCCGAGGAAGAAGCCCGCGACGCGTTCGGCGCCCGTGTCGCCATCGAGACCGGGCTGGTGCAGTCGCTCGAAGGTCCGCTTCCGGCCGCGCAGGTTCGTCGCCTCGAGCGGCACGTGGCGCAGGAACGCAGCGCGATCCGCGAGGGCGATGCCGGTCGGCGCAGCTACCTGCTGGGAGAGTTCCACGTCTGCCTGGCCGAGTGCATCGGCAATGCGCTGCTGGCCGACATCCTGAGGGATCTGACGGCACGCACGACGCTGATCGCGTCGCTGTACCAGAGCACGCACGACGCCACCCGGTCCTGCGCCGATCACGCGCGCATCGTCGCCGCGCTCGAGGCGGGCGAGATCGCGCGGGCCGCCGTGTTCGTGCGCGACCACATCCGCGAAGTGGCCGAGCACCTGCGCCACCCCTCGGTCGAAGACCCCGCCGCCCGGCTGCGGGCGGCCCTGATGCCCGCAGCGGGCGCGCGCGAACGTTCCGCTAACCCCGTGGCGAAACGCCGCGTCCCGAAGGAGAAGTGAAAATGCAACGTCGACAGCTCGTCGCACTGGGCCTGGCGGCCCTCGCGCTCGCGCCCCTGGCCGCGCCGGCCCAGACCGCCCTCGACGAGGTGATGGCGAAGAAGGCGATCACGATCGCGATTCCGACCGACTTCCCGCCGTACGGCTTCGTCGGCACCGACCTGAAGCCGCAGGGCCTGGACGTCGACGTGGCGAACCTGATCGGGTCCAAGCTCGGGGTCAAGGTCGAGCTGCTGCCCGTGACCAGCGCCAACCGCATCCCGTATCTGCAGACCCGGAAGGCGCAGCTCGTGATCTCGACGCTGGGCAAGAACCCCGAACGCGAAAAGGTGATCGACTTCACCGCGGCCTACTCGCCGTTCTTCCAGGCGGTGTTCGCAGCCAGGAGCCTGCCCGTCAAGAGCTTCGCCGATCTGGCGGACAAGAGCGTCGGCGTGACCCGGGGCGCGATCGAGGACATGGAACTCACCAGGCTCGCGCCGCCGAAGGCCGACATCAAGCGCTTCGAGGACAACAACGCCACCGTCTCGGCCTTCGTCTCGGGCCAGGTGCAGGTCATCGCCACCGGCGCGTCCGTGGCCGGCAACATGATGCAGCGCAATCCGCAGCTCGGCGCCGAATTCAAGCTGCTGATCAAGGACTCGCCCAACTTCATCGGCGTCGCCAAGGGAGAGGACAAGCTGCGCGCCAAGGTCAACGAAATCATCGCGGCGGCCAAGGCGGCCGGCGAGCTCGACGCGCTGGCCAGGAAGTGGCTCGGGCGCCCCGCGGGCGACCTGCCGAACTGAACCGGGTCCGAGAGCTGCCCATGGTGACGCTCGACTTCGGCGCCGTGCTGGCCGAGTGGCCCCTGCTGCTGCGCGGCATGGGGACCACGGCCGCGCTGACCGCGATCTCGGCCGCCCTCGGGCTCGGCCTGGGCGTCGCCTGCGCCTGGGCACGGACCTGGGGGCCGCGCCCGCTGGCGCTGGCGGTCGCGGGCTACGTCGAGCTGATCCGCAACACCCCGTTCATCGTTCAGCTGTTCTTCCTGTTCTTCGGGTTGCCCAGCCTCGGGGTACGCCTGTCGCCCGAAGCGGCCTCGGTACTGGCGATGGTGATCAACCTGGGCGCCTACGCGGCCGAGATCGTGCGGGCGGGCATCGAGTCCACCCCGAGGGGGCAGGTCGAGGCCGGCCTCAGCCTGGCGCTGACGCGAGCCCAGGTGTTCACGCGCATCGTCCTGCCGCCGTCCCTCTCGCGCGTGTGGCCGGCCATGACCAGCCAGATCGTCATCGTGATGCTGGGCTCGGCGGTGTGCGGCCAGATCGCAGCCCAGGAGCTGAGCTATTTCGCCAATCTGATCCAGAGCCGAAACTTCCGGGCGTTCGAGTCCTACATCCTGGCGACGCTGCTGTACCTGACGCTGGCGGTGAGCCTGCGTCAGCTGCTGCGCTGGGCGGGCCCGCGCTTCATCTTCGGACGCTAGGCGGCGGACGCATCGTGGTCGAGTTCTCGCTCTGGGACATCGTCCGCAACCTGCTGCTGGCGGCGCGCTGGACCATCCTGCTGTCGCTGATCGCCTTCGCGGGGGGCGGCCTCGTCGGCCTGGCGCTGCTGGTG
>Ga0268298_10005705_pt1 | contig 11569 bp, 9 predicted proteins | sample WWTPWeurt_MetaG_FD_194462 | JGI IMG/M metagenome (GOLD analysis project Ga0268298, IMG submission 194462) | Activated sludge microbial communities from WWTP in Nijmegen, Gelderland, Netherland - WWTP Weurt | ecosystem: Engineered > WWTP > Aerobic digester > Activated sludge | place: Netherlands...
CTTGGTCCGGCAACAGAAAACCCGTCGATCACTCGACGGGTCCGGAGCGTACCAGCGCGATCACGACAATCGCCTACGCCCGACCCGTCTCCCGGAGGATGCGGTTCGAGTTTCGATTGCGATTGCAGTTCGGCCGGGTGCGCATAGGGACGGTAAGACTATCGGCAGGACGGCACCCGGTCAAGAGCCCGCAGGCGCCAGGAGGGGGGCGGCACGCGTCCCCAGGGCCCGGAAACTTGACCCTCTTCACGGGGAACGGTACCCTACCCCTTCCCCACGCGCCCCGGGCCCCCCCTGCCGCCGGGCCACCACGCCGCCGTGCCATCCCGCTCCCCGAGAGAGGCCGCCACCCATGGAACGTCCCGTCACCCTGACCATCAATGGGAAGTCCCACACCGTGCAGGTCGAGCCACGCGCCCTGCTCGCGCACGTGCTGCGGGACACCCTGAACCTCACCGGCACCCACGTGGGCTGTGACACCAGCCAGTGCGGCGCCTGCACCGTGCTGATCGACGGCCAGGCGGTGAAGAGCTGCACGGTGCTCGCGGTGCAGGCCGCGGGCAGCGCCATCACCACGATCGAGGGGCTGGCCAAGGGCGACACGCTGCACCCGCTGCAGATGGCCTTCTGGGAGAAGCACGGGCTGCAGTGCGGCTTCTGCACCCCCGGGATGATCCTGACGGCGATGGACTTCCTGGCCCACCACCCCGACCCCACCGACGACGAGATCCGGCAGGCGATCGAGGGCAACCTCTGCCGCTGCACCGGCTACCAGAACATCGTCGCCGCCATCAAGGCCGCGGCCGCCACCCTGCGGGCCGGCCATGCCGGCGCCGCCGCCTGAGGAGGCATCCCCATGGCCACCCTCTTCGGCTCCGGAATCAAGCGGCGCGAGGACCCGCGCCTGATCACCGGCAAGGCGACCTACGTCGATGACGTGAAGCTCCCGGGCCTCACTTACGCGGTCTTCGCGCGGAGCCCCTACGCCCACGCGAGGATCACCCGCGTGGACGTGAGCGCGGCCCGCGGCGCCCCCGGGGTGATCGCCGTCTACACCGGCCAGGACGTGAAGGACAAGCTCAACCCCGTCCCCTGCGCCTGGAACGTCCCGGGCTGCGACCTCAAGGTCCCCGCCCACCCGCTGCTCGCCTGGGAGAAGGTGCGCTACGCCGGCGACGCGGTGGCGATGATCGTCGCCGAGACCCGGGCGCAGGCCCGGGACGCGCTGGACCTCGTGGACGTGGACTATGAGCCGCTGGGCGCCACCGCCGATCCCGAGAAGGCCACCCAGCCGGGGGCGGCGCAGCTCCACGCCGACGTGCCCGGCAACATCGCCTTCACCTGGGTGGTCAACGGGGGCGACGCGGCCGCGGCCTTCGACACTGCCGAGGTGGCGGTGAGCGAGCGGATCGTGCAGCAGCGGCTGCTGCCCACCGCCATGGAGCCCCGTGCCGCGGTGGCGCAGTACAACTCCGGCTCCGGCCAGCTCACCCTGTGGGCCACCAGCCAGAACCCGCACATCCACCGCTTCCTCTGCTCCGTGATGCTGCAGCTTCCCGAGCACCGCATCCGGGTGATCGCGCCCGAGGTGGGCGGCGGCTTCGGCTCCAAGATCCCCGCCTATCCCGACGAGGCGCTGGTCTCCTTCGCCTCCATGCAGCTCGGGGTGCCGGTCAAGTGGACCGAGGACCGGTCGGAGAACTACAAGGTCACCATCCACGGCCGCGACCACATCGAGTACGTCGAGATGTGCGGCACGAAGGACGGCCGCATCACCGGCCTGCGGACCAAGGTGTATGCCGGCCTCGGCGCCTACGCCTCCACCGCGGCGCCGGGCATCCCGACGATCCTGCACGGGCTGGTCTACTCCGGCAGCTACATGATCCCGAACATCCACGGGACCATCCACGGGGTGTACACCAACGGCACGCCGGTCGACGCCTACCGCGGCGCGGGCCGCCCCGAGGCGGCGTACCTGATCGAGCGACTGGTGGATATCTACGCCCGGAAGATCGGGATGGACCCGATCGAGGTGCGCCGCAAGAACTTCATCCCCAAGGACCAGTTCCCCTACACCGTCGCCACCGGGCTCATCTACGACTCCGGCAACTATGAGGGCGCGCTCGACAAGGCCCTCGGCATCCTCGACCTCAAGGCCTTTCGCGCCGAGCAGGCCAGGGCACGCAAGGACGGGCGGTACCTGGGCCTCGGGCTGGTGAGCTACATCGAGATCTGCGGCCTCGGCCCGAGCCAGGTGGCCGGGGCCGTGGGCTTCGGCGGCGGCCTGTACGACTCGGCCATCGTCCGGGTGTACCCGACGGGCGTGGTGCGGGTCTACATCGGCGCCTCGCCGCATGGCCAGGGCGAGGAGACCACCTTCGCCCAGATCGTGGCGCAGGAGTTCGGCTACCCGGTGGAGAGCGTGGAGATCATCCACGGCGACACCGACAACACCCCGCAGGGATGGGGCACCTACGGCAGCCGCACCACCGCGGTCTGCGGTTCGGCGGTCAAGAACGCCGCGCTCAAGGTCAAGGAGAAGGCGAAGCTGCTGGCCGCCCACCTGCTCGAGGTGAGCGAGGCCGACCTCGAGTGGAAGGACGACGCCTTCCGGGTGAAGGGCTCCCCCGACAAGGCCAAGGGGATGGCCGAGCTGGCGCTGATGGCCAACGTGGCGTGGAACATGCCGCCGGGCATGGAGCCGGGCATGGAGGCGACGGCCTTCTTCGACCCGACCAACTTCGTCTACCCCTTCGGCACCCACATCTGCACCGTGGACGTCGACGTCCACACCGGGCAGGTGAAGATCCTGCGCTACATCGCGGTTGATGACTGCGGCCCGCCGATCAACCCGATGATCGTGGACGGGCAGATCCACGGCGGCGTGATCCAGGGCATCGGCGAGGGGCTGCAGGAGATCGCGGTCTACGACGACGAGGCCCAGCTGGTCACCGGTACCATGATGGACTACGCGGTGCCCAAGGCCAGCCAGATGCCCTTCATCGAGGTGGCGCACACCATCACCCCCTCGCCCGTCAACCCGCTTGGGGTGAAGGGCTGCGGCGAGGCCGGCACCATCGCCTCGGCCGCGTGCCTGGTGAACGCGGTCTGTGACGCGCTCGCGCCCTTCGGCATCACCCACATCGACAAGCCGCTCACGCCGGCCCGGGTCTGGGCCGCCATCCAGAAGGCGAAGGGGGCCCAGGCATGATCCCGACGAGCTTCGACTACGTCCGCGCCGGCTCGGTCAAGGAGGCGCTGTCGCTCCTCGCCGCCGGCGACGGGTCCAAGGTGATCGCCGGCGGGCACAGCCTGCTGCCGATGATGCGCTTCCGCCTGGTCCAGGCGCCGAAGCTGGTGGACATCTCCCTCCTGGCGGAGCTCAAGGGGGTGCAGGAGTACAAGAAGGGGGTGCGGATCGGCGCGGCCACGACCTACGCCGAGCTGGCCCGCAGCGCGCTGCTCCGGGAGCGCTGCCCGGTGGTGGCCGAGGTCGCGGCGGAGATCGCCGACCTCCAGGTGCGCAACCGTGGCACCATCGGCGGCTCCCTGGCGCACGCCGACCCCGCGAGCGACATGCCGGCGGTGATGCTGGCGCTCGACGCCGAGTTCCAGGTCCGCTCCAAGAAGGGCGGCCGGCGCACGGCCAAGGCGCGGGAGTTCTTCCAGGGCGCCTTCACCACCGCCATGACGGAGGACGAGCTGCTGACCGACATCCTCATCGGCGGCATGGGCCGCCTCGCGGCGGCCTACGTGAGCTTCGACTCCGCCGCCTCGGGCTACGCCCTGGCGGGGGTGTGCGCGGTGGTGGCGCGGAAGCGCGCGACGATCTCGGAGATCCGCGTGGCCATCACCGGCGTGGCCGAGATGGCGTTCCTGGCGCCGGCGCTGGAGCGCGTCCGGGACACCAAGTGCGACGCGGCCACGCTGGCGGCGGCCGCCACCGAGGCGCTGGCGGGACTCGACATCGCGGGCGACGTGCACGCGCCGGCGGACTACCGCCGGCACATCGCGCAAGTGGCGATCGTGCGCGCCGTCGAGACCGCGTACCAGCGCGCCGGCGCCTGACCGCGGGCCTGACGACCGCCCCGGCGGTCTACGCCCTGGTCCTGGCCGCCGGGGCCGGCCGCCGCTTCGGCGGCGAGAAGCTGCTGGCGCCATTCCGCGGCACGTCGCTGGTGGGGCGCGTGGCGTCCACCGTGGCGCAGGCCATCCACGGCGGCCTGCTGGCCGGCGGGGTGGCGGTGGTGCGGCCCGCGGCCACGGCGCTGGCCTGGCCGCTCGACACGGCGGGGCTCGAGATCGTCGAGAACCCCGCCGCCGCGGAGGGAATCGCCAGCTCGCTCCGGGCCGGGCTGGCCGCGCTGGAGCAGCCACGCACCCCGCCGGCGGGGGCGGCGCTGGTGATCCTCGCCGACCAGCCGTTGCTCCGCCTGCCAGTGCTGGAGGCGCTGGTGAGCGCGTGGCGCGCCGCGCCCGCGTCGATCCGACCCCGCTACCTGGCCCAGCCCGAGGCGCCGGGCCACCCGGTGCTGGTGGACCGGGGACTGTGGCCCCGCGCCGCCAGCCTGGCCGGCGACCAGGGACTGGGGCCGCTGCTCGCGGCCGATCCCGCGCTCCGGATCATCGAGGTCCCGGGCGGCAATCCCGATGTGGACACGCCGGGCGACCTGCGCTCCCTGGAGGAGCAGTACTGATGAAGATGAGTTTCTCGGGCGCGCCCGAGGTCCTGGCCCCCCTCGCCCACGTCTGGCCCCGGCTGCTCGACCCGCACTTCGTGGCCCGGCACGGCCCCGGCGTGGAGTCGGTCGAGGTGCTCGACCCGCACCACTTCAAGGTGATCTGCGCCTTCGGGGTGGGGTCGATCAAGCTGCGCTTCGGGCTCGACGTGGAGCTGTCGAACGTCAACCCGCCGAACTACTTCGCCATGAAGGTCCGGGGCAAGGCGCCCGGCTCCGCGGTAGAGGTCACGGCGGATCTGGCGCTCGAGCCGATCGACGCCGACCGCACCCACCTCCGCTGGACGGCGGAGAGCGAGATCAGCGGCACCGTGGCGAGCGTGGGGGCGCGCCTGATGGAGGGCACCGCCCGCAAGCTCACCGAGCAGTTCTGGACCCGGTTCGCCGCCAGCATCGGTGAGGCCGGCCCGCCCCCCGAGCCCGCGCCCCTCTCCCCGGATCCCTCCGCGCCGCCGGCCCCCCCGCCGGCCGACGCGCCCGCCACCGAGCCGCCCGCGCCGGCGTGAGCCCGCCGGTCACCGAGCACCTCCGCACCGTCAACGGCCTCGAGTTCCTGGTGGACGACCAGGGCGCGGGGCCGGTGGTCCTGCTCGCCCACGGGATGTGGTGCGACGCCAGCATGTTCGCCGAGCTGGCCGCGGACCTCGCCCGCGACCACCGGGTGCTGGTCCCTGACCTGCGCGGCCACGGGCGGACCGCCGTGCCCGAGGCCCCGTGGACCATCGCCGACCTGGCCGACGACCTGCGCGCACTGCTCGACGACTTCCAGGTGGAGCGGGCGCTGGTGGCGGGGTTCAGCATGGGCGGGATGGCCGCGGTGGACTTCGCGCTGCGCTACCCTGACCGGCTGAGCGCGCTCGCGCTGATGGGCACCAGCGCCGCGGCCGACGAATGGCTCCGGGTCACCGAGATCCGGGCCCTGGCCACGCTCATCGCCAAGGCGGGGCGGCCCCGCTTCCTGGGCCGCGAGGCGGCCCGCTCCACCTTCAGCGCCGCCTTCCGCCAGGAGCACCCGGCGGCGGTCACCCGGTGGGAGCACGCGGTGCAGGCGATGCCCCGGGAGGCGCTGGTGGCGGCGCTGCGGGCGGTGGGGGAGCGGCCCTCGCGGCTCGACCGGCTGGAGGAGATCCGGGTGCCCACCCTGATCATCACCGGCAGCGAGGACCGGATCCTCAACCCCCGCTGGTCGCTGGCGATGGCCCGCCGCATCCCCCGGGCGCGGCTGGCCGCCTTCCCCGGCGTGGGCCACGCCATCCCGATGGAGCGCCCGGTGGACGTGGCCGCCTGGATCCGGGGGCTGGAGACGGGCCGCTACCCCGGCGACCGGTGACTCTATCGGCCCGGGACGGGTCGTGCCACATTTCGGGGTCGCGCCCTCACCTCTCCCGGACCATGCCATGAAGATCCCCCAGCTTCTGCTCCGGCAGCTCTATACCTTCGGGTCGCTCACCAATGAACCGGGCGGCTTCCGCTTCAGCCTCAAGAACCGCCTCAGCGACGTGACCCTGACCCGGATCGTGCGGGTCAAGTTCGACCACCAGGAGTTCCCGGCCTCGATGCTCGAGGTGGACCTGGGCGACGGGCAGTGGCGGCCGGCCACCGAGGTGACCCCGGAGCAGCCCCGCGAGTTCGCGCTCCGGCAGGTGGCCCACCTGCGGGCGCGGGGGCACACCCTCCCCGACGGCACCCACGAGATCGAGATCGGGATCGAGGTGAAGGGGGTCGGCGCGCTGGCCTTCACGGTCAAGGACCACGTGGCGGAGCCGCAGGCCCGGCTGCGCTCGGTGCCCTACTCCAAGGACGACAACTACTCGCCGGCGGTGATCGCGGAGCGGCAGCGCTTCATCGAGAAGGTGAGCGGCGCCCGGCTGCAGCACCTCACCAAGTTCTCGTTCGACCCGCAGGTCACCAAGGGGAACATCGAGAATTTCACCGGGGTGGCCCAGATCCCGCTCGGCTTCGCGGGGCCCCTGCAGGTCAACGGCGAGCACGCGCAGGGGGAGTTCATCATCCCGATGGCCACCAGCGAGGGCACCCTGGTGGCGAGCTACAACCGCGGCATGAAGGTGCTCAACCTCTCCGGCGGGGTCACCTGCACCGTCCAGGGCGACCACATGCAGCGGGCGCCGGTGTTCGTCTTCGACTCGGCGCGCGAGGCCCGGGCCTTCCGCGACTGGGTGGACGAGCACATGGCCGAGGTGCGCCGCGAGGCGGAGGCGACCACCCGGGTGGGCAAGCTGCAGTACATCGACACCTACCTGGCCAGCAAGTTCGCCTACCTGCGGTTCAACTACTCCACCGGCGACGCCGCGGGCCAGAACATGGTGGGGCGCGCCACCTTCGCCGCCTGCAGCTGGATCCTCGACCACAACAAGACCATCCGCCGGTTCTACCTGGAGTCGAACCTCGCCACCGACAAGAAGGCGAGCCAGGTGAACCTCATGCGCACCCGCGGCAAGCGGGTCACCGCGGAATGCGTGATCAAGCGCTCGGTGCTGCTCGACGTGATGCGGGTGGAGCCGGAGAGCCTCTGCTATCACTGGGGCGTGGCCAACGTGGGCGCCATCCTCTCCGGCGCCAACAACAACGGCCTGCACTCCCCCAACGCCATCACTGCGATGTTCATCGCCACCGGGCAGGACGTGGCCAACGTGGCCGAGGGCTCGGCCGGCATCGTCTACGTGGAGCTCACCAAGGAGAAGGACCTCTACCTCTCGATCACCATCCCGTCGCTCATCGTGGCCACCCACGGCGGCGGCACCGGCCTCCCCACGCAGCGGGAGTGCCTGGAGATCCTGGGGTGCGTGGGCAAGGGGAAGGTGAACAAGTTCGCCGAGATCGTCGCGGGCGTGGTGCTGGCGGGCGAGATCTCGCTCGCGGCCGCCATCTCCTCGCTCGAGTGGGTCAGTTCGCACGAGGAGTATGGGCGCAATCGCTGAACAGGCCGCCGGGCAGGCGGAGGCACTCCGCGCCCGGGGCTTCGAGGTCATGCGGGAGGCCGGCACGCCCGGCCTCCTGCGCCGGCTGCTGATCACCTGGAAGCACTTCCTCGGGCTGCTCTTCGGCGGGCTGGCCGCGCACGTGCGGGCGCAGCGCACGGAGGGCACCGGGCGGGGGCTCAAGTTCCTGCTGCTCCGCCTGCTCGCGGCGCTGACCACCCCCTTCGTGTCGCGGAGCCTGCGGCACGAGACCTTCGCGGTGCAGCTGCGGCGCCGCCTCGAGCGGCTCGGCCCCACCTACATCAAGCTGGGCCAGATCCTGAGCCTGCGGGAGGACCTGCTCCCCCGCCACATCACCAACGAGCTCAAGCACCTGCTCAACCGGCTCCCGGTGGTGCCGCTCCCCCGCATCGTCGGCCTCATCGAGCAGGACCTCAAGCGGCCGGTCGAGGAGCTCTTCCTCGACATCGACCCGGAGCCGCTCGGCTCCGCCTCCATCGGCCAGACCCACCGCGCCACCATGCTGGACGGCGAGCCGGTGATCATCAAGATCGTCAAGCCGGGCATCCGCGAGACGCTCGAGCGTGACGCGAAGCTGCTGCGCATGCTCGGCAGCATCCTCGAGCTGATCATCCCCCGGTTCCAGCCCCGGCAGCTGGTGAACGAGTTCTGCGACTACACCCTGCGCGAGGTCGACCTGCGCCGCGAGGCCGACAACGCCGAGAGCTTCGCCGCCAACTTCACCGACCTGCCCGACATCGTCTTCCCCGCCATCTACCGCTCCTGCTCCGGCCGCAGCGTGCTGACGATGGAGTTCTTCGACGGGATGAACCCCGACTCCCCGAAGGCGCAGGAGCTGCCCGAGGAGCAGCGGCGGCACCTCACCGAGATCGGCGCGCAGGCCATCATCCGGATGCTCTACAAGGACGGCTTCTTCCACGCCGACCTGCACCCCGGCAACCTGATCATCCTCCCCGGCCCGAAGATCGGGTTCATCGACCTGGGGATGGTCGGGCGGCTCGACGAGGAGCTGCGCCGCACCCTGCTCTACTACTACTTCGCGCTGGTGATGGGCGATGCGGAGAACTCCGCCCGCTACCTCTCCGCCATCGCCACCCCGGGCCCCGACGCCAACCCCAACGGCTTCCGTCGCGAGGCCTCGGAGATCGCCAACCGCTGGAAGCGCGCGTCGAGCTTCGAGGAGTACTCGCTGGGCCAGCTCATCCTCGACTCGGTCTCCCGCGGGGCGCAGTACGGGATGTACTTCCCGGTGGAGATGGTGCTGATGGTGAAGGCGCTGGTGACCTTCGAGGGCGTGGGCCACGTGCTGCTGCCGGGCTTCGACGTGGCGGAGGTGTCCAAGAAGCACATCCGCACCCTCTTCCTGCACCAGTTCTCCCCGCTCCGACTGCTGGCCGAGGGGATGCGCGGCGCCCCCGACCTGGTCGACGCGATGGCCAAGATGCCACTGCTGGTCACCGACGGGCTCCGGGTACTGGAGAAGGTGGCGCGGCAGCCGACGGAGAACCCGCTCAAGGGGCTCCGCGGCACCCTGATCGCGGGCTCCTGCCTGGTGGCGGGCGCCATCTCGATGGGATTCGGCGCCCCCTGGCCGGTGTGGGGCGCGCTGTTCGTCATCGCCTTCTTCCTCGCCCTGCGGAAGGGCTGAGCGTGCGCGAGCCGGTCGCCGGCAACGACGCCATCTGGCTGCAGGACTCCGCCACCAACCTGATGGTGATCAACGCCGTGATCACCACCGACCGGCTGGATGTCGCCACCCTGCGCGAGGCCTTCCGGGTGCGGGTCATCGAGGCCGAGGGCGGCCGCCGGTACGACCGTTTTCACCAGCGGGTCCGGCGGGAGGGGGCGCGGCCCTACTGGGAGGATGACCCCGACTTCGACATCGCACGCCAGATCATCCCCGCGCGGGAAGCGGGCGTCGAGACCCGCGCGGCGCTGCAGCGCTATGTGGGCGAGGAAGCCGGCCGGCCCCTCCCGGCGGACCGCCCGCTGTGGCAGATCCAGCTGGTGGAGCAGTTCGAGGGCGACGGCAGCGCGCTGGTCGTGCGGGTGCACCACTGCATCGGCGACGGCATGGCGCTGGTGGCGGTGATCTTCGCCCTGATGGAAGAGATGACGGCCGAGCACCCCGCGGCCCCGGCGCGTGGCGGGATCCGCCCCTCGGCGGGGGCGCCGGGGCGCGGCCTGCTCAAGGCCATCCTGATCCCCCTCGCCGCGCCGGGCATCCTGATCAAGCGGCTGCTCTGGTGGCCCGACCGCCACGCACTCCACGGGCCGGCCGTGTCGGGGAAGAAGGTGGTGGCCTGGACCGCCCCGCTCGACCTCGCGGTGGTCAAGGCCGCCAAGAACCGGCTGGGCGCCACGGTCAACGACGTGCTGATGGCCTCGGTGTCGGGCGCGGTGAGCCGCTACCTGGCGCGGCACGCGGGCCAGTCCATCACCCAGTTCCGCATCTCCATGCCGGTCAACGTGCGCCGCCCCGACGCCCCGCTCCGGCTGGAGAACCGCTTCGCGGCGGTGCCCCTCACCCTGCCGGCCGGGATCAGCGACCTCGGCACTCGAGTCACCGCCGTGAAGGCGCGGATGGACGAACTCAAGCGCTCGGTGGCGCCGATCGTGGTCTACGGCATCCAGGTCACCCTGCTGACCGTGCTGCCGCACGGGGTCAGCCGCTGGCTGATCGACTTCCTCGCCAACAAGTGCACCGCGGTGGTGACCAACATGCCCGGGCCCCAGCGGCTGGTGACGCTGGCGGGGCGACAGGTGCGCGGCATGATGTTCTGGGTGCCCCAGCGGGCGGACATCGGGGTGGGGATCTCGGTGCTGAGCTTCGCCGGCAAGGTGCAGGTGGGGGTCATCGCCGACGCGCGGCTGCTGCCCGACGCGGGGCTCCTGGTCGAGGCCTTCGAGGAGGAGTTCGCGGCGCTACGGGCGCTGTAGCCGCGCGCGCCGACGCGTCGGCGCCGGCCGTTCCAGCCGCGCCAGCACCCCCGACAGCCGCGCCGCGAGCTTCCCGCCGCTCCGCCCGTTCACCAGCCCCACCCCATCCCACACGCTGCGCGCCTCGTCGGCCAGGATCTCGGTGCGCAGCCGGTACCCGTGCCGCGCCAGCACCGGGGCCAGCGCGTGGCGCCGCCGCCAGAGGTCCCGCCGGGTGGCGCGGTAGCCGATCTCGCACACCTCGCGGCGGCTCTTGAAGCTGAAAATGTTGCTGAAGAAGAGCCGATACTCGCTCCGCTCCGGTTCGAGGAGCACCACGTCCGTGCCGGGGAAGTGGCTGCGGTAGCGCGCCATCCCCACCACCATCCGGCTGTGGATCAGGGTGCGGAAGGTCTGCGACAGGATGGCCGGCATGCCCCGCTTGAGCAGCGCCCCGGGCTGCAGGGCGCCGCTGGCCTCCCCCTCCGCCACGTTCACCGGGACCAGCGGATTCACGCAGAAGAGCAGCTTGGCCCCGTGTTCCAGGGCCACCGAGGCGTGCACGGTCTTGAGCAGCACCCCGTCCACGCACAGCCGCCCGTTGACCTCCACCGGCGGGTAGAGGCCGGGGACCGCGGTACTCGCCTGCACCGCCCGGCTGATGGGCACCCGGTCCCACCCCGGGCCGCCGAAGACGATCGGCGCCCCGGCCTCGAGGTCGGCGGCGATGACGAACAGTCGCTGCCGCAGCTTGCGGAAGTCGTCGGTGCGGCCGCGGCGGCCGAACATCGCCTCCAGGTACCGCCGGATCGGTTCGTTGTCGAAGAGGCCGAGCGGGAGGGCGCGGGTGAGCCGGGTCAGCGACTCGACCAGCGTCTGGTCCTCGGGAGACCGGGTGAACTGCCACAGCGCGTCGGCGAAGAGCCTGGGCAGCTGCACGCCGCGCCGGGC
>Ga0268298_10005707_pt1 | contig 11563 bp, 11 predicted proteins | sample WWTPWeurt_MetaG_FD_194462 | JGI IMG/M metagenome (GOLD analysis project Ga0268298, IMG submission 194462) | Activated sludge microbial communities from WWTP in Nijmegen, Gelderland, Netherland - WWTP Weurt | ecosystem: Engineered > WWTP > Aerobic digester > Activated sludge | place...
CGGATGTCGAGGCGGACCGAGGCGTAGAACTTGAGCGCGTTGCCGCCGGTGGTGGTCTCGGGGCTGCCGAACATGACGCCGATCTTCATGCGGATCTGGTTGATGAAGATGACGGTGCAGCGCGACTTCGCGATCGCGCCGGTCAGCTTGCGCAGCGCCTGGCTCATCAGGCGCGCCTGCAAGCCGACGTGGGCGTCGCCCATCTCGCCCTCGATCTCGGCCTTGGGCGTCAGCGCCGCGACCGAGTCGATCACGACGACGTCGACGGCGTTCGACCGCACGAGCATGTCGGCGATCTCGAGCGCCTGCTCGCCGAAGTCGGGCTGCGAGACCAGGAGCTCCTCGGTGCGCACGCCGAGCTTCTTGGCGTAGCCGACGTCGAGCGCGTGCTCGGCGTCGATGAAGGCGCACACGCCGCCGCGCTTCTGCGCCTCGGCGACGACGTGCAGGGTCAGCGTGGTCTTGCCGCTCGACTCCGGCCCGTAGATCTCGATGATGCGGCCGCGCGGCAGGCCGCCGATGCCGAGCGCGATGTCGAGGCCGAGCGAGCCGGTCGGGATGACCGAGACCTCGCGCTCGATCGGATCCTTGCCCAGGCGCATGATCGCGCCCTTGCCGAACTGCTTCTCGATCGCGCCGAGCGCGAGGTCGATGGCCTTGTCGCGGCCGGGATCGCGGCCGTGCATCGGGGCCGAGCCGACGGCGCTCGCGAGCGTGGTGACGGTGCCGGCGCGATCAGCCGAGGGCGAGTCTTTCTGGGCCATGAGCATCTCTCCGTCGCGCCGACCGGACGAGGGTCACGGCGAGATCACGGCGTGCGATCCCAGCCATCGTCCGAGCCATGTGACGCATCGAATGGAGCCGTTTGTACGGCCTCGCTCTGACGTTCGGGCGCCGATTTTGGCGTTCCGAGCGGCGCGCGGCCGACCGAACGGTACTCGTAACCATTCGAAGTTGATACCGAATTATACAGCACCGCGGAGTCGCACCGCGACTCACCGAACACCTGTTCAGCTAGGGGTAACAGCAGCTCGCCGACCCCCGCCGGCGCCCGCAGCCGACCCAGCGTGACGTGGGGGTGATACGGCCGCGGATCGCGGGCGAAGCCGAGCTCGGCCATCGCCGCAGCGGTGGCATCGGCGAGCCGCGCCAGCTCCCCCGACGCGTCCTCGACGCCGGCCCACAGCACCGTCGCGCGGTCCGCGCTCGGGAAGGCGCCGAGGCGGGTCGCCCGCCAACGGAACCCGCGGGATCGCGCGCCGACGTCGGCCAGCCGCTCGCGCACCGCGGCGACCGCCTCGGGCCGCGCCGCGCCGAGAAACGCCAGCGTGCAGTGGTAGTTCACCGGCGGCGCCCACGTCACCGCGAGGCCGGCGCTGCGCGCGCGGCGCGCCAGCGTCTCGACCGCGCCGGCCAACGTCTGCGCCACCGCCGGCGCCAGCGGCACCGCGACGAACAGCTTCAACGCGTCGGTCATGGGCTCACCTCGCACGCTTCGCGCAAGAGCGCCAGCGCCCACCACGCCGCCAGCGTCCGGACCTGCTCGCGCGATCCCGGCCAGCAAAACGTCATCGTCCGCGGCGCGCCGCCGTCGGCGAGCGCCAGCCACACGGTGCCGACCGGCTTGTCGGGGGTGCCGCCGTCGGGGCCGGCCACGCCCGAGATCGCCACGCCGAGCGTCGCCCCGGTCGCGGCGCGCGCGCCGTCGGCCATCGCGCAGACGCAGGCCTCGCTCACCGCGCCGTGCTCGGCCAGCAGCGCCGCCGGCACGCCGAGCGCGCGGATCTTCTCGGCGTTGGCGTAGACGATCGCGCCGCCCAGGAAGAACGCCGACGCGCCGGCGCCGTCGGTGAGCAGCTGCCCGAGCATGCCGCCGGTGCACGACTCGGCGACCGCGACGGTGTGGCCGCGGGCGGCGAGCGCCGCCGCGGTGACCGCCGGCAGCGCCGCGTCGCCGACGCCGTAGATCCATCGCCCGATCCGCGCGCGCACGGCGACGTCGAGCGCGGCGAGCCCCGCCGCCGCCTGGGCCGCGTCGCGATCGGCGACGACGATCTTGATCAGCGTCTCGGGGAACTTCACCTGGTAGTGCAGCGACGCGCCGGCGACGTCGGCGACGACGCCGCGCAGCGCCTCCGACAGCTGCGACTCGGCGCGCCCGAACACCCGGTAGACGCGCCGCGCGCGGTGAATGACGTCGCCGCGGGCCGCGCGCAGCGCCGCGACCCGCGCCGCGACGCCGCCGTCGTAGATCCCGTAGACCTCCCGCGGCACGCCGGGCAGGCACACCACCGGGACGCCGGCGAGCGCGACCTCGAAGCCCGGCGCGAGCCCGGCCGGGTTGGCGAAGACGCGGGCGCCGGCCGGGACCCGGACCTGGCGCAGGTTCACCTCCGAGACCACGCGCCCGCGCTTCGCCATCAGGCCCTCGAGCACCGCCCGCGCCGGCGGGTCGATCTCCGCGGCGACGCCGAGGCGCGCGGCGATCACGTCGACCGTGAGATCGTCCTCGGTCGGCCCGAGCCCACCCGACACCAGCACCAGGTGCGCGCGCGCGCAGGCGTCGGCGAGCGCGCGGTCGATGTCGGCGGCGTCGTCGCGGCAGCTCGTCATCCAGCGCACCTCGACGCCCGCCTCCCACAGCCGGGCCGCCAGCCACGACGAGTTGGTGTCGACGATCTCGCCCCGCGTGAGCTCGTCGCCGATGGTCACGATCTCGGCAAGCACGGCGGCATGCTACCGCGACCATCGCGCCAGGCGGGCGCCGCGCGGCCGATCGCGGGCTTGGTGGCGAATCGGGCCGCATCAGTTGACGGGGCTTTGATCGCCAACCTATCCTTTCGCCGTGGGAATCATCTCCCGTGCTTGTCAGGGTCGACCGGTGTGGTCCACGCCATGAAGATCCGCTACGCCGCCAAGACCGACGTGGGGATGAAGCGTACCCACAACGAGGACTACTTCTCGCTCATCGAAGACGAGCAGCTGTTCATCGTGGCCGACGGCATGGGCGGCCACGCGTCCGGCGAGGTGGCGTCGAAGATGGCCGCCGAGACGATCGGCGAGTTCTATCAGCGCACCCGCGAGGACGAGGACGTCACCTGGCCCTACAAGATGGACCGGTCGCTCTCGTACATCGAGAACCGGCTGGTGTGCGCGATCAAGCTCGCCAACCTCCGCATCTTCGAGACCTCCTGCCGCGACATCCGCTACAAGGGCATGGGCACGACGATCGTCTCGTGCCTGGTGGCGGGCGACAAGGCGTACATCGGGCACGTCGGTGACTCGCGCGTGTACCGGGTCCGCGAGGGCGCCATCGCCCAGCTCACCCGCGACCACTCGCTGCTCGAGGACTACAAGGAAGCCAAGCCGGACATGACCGAGGAGGAGGAGCGGAACTTCCCGCACAAGAACGTCATCACGCGTGCCCTCGGCATGCGCGAGACGGTGCAGGTCGACATCCGCGCCCACCAGATCAAGAGCGGCGACGTGTTCCTGCTGTGCTCCGACGGCCTGTCGGGCATGGTGCCCGACGAGGGCATCAACCAGATCTCGACCAACGCCAAGTCGCTCGAGCGCGCGGTGGCCGAGCTGGTCGACGCCGCGAACCGCGCCGGCGGCACCGACAACGTCACCACGCTGATGTTGCAGTGCGTCTCGGCGTGAGCGTGTTTCTTGGAGGGGCTTTCGCAAAGCCCCTCCCCCACGCGCTTCCTGGAGGGGCTTTCGCAAAGCCCCTCCCCCACGCGCTTCCTGGAGGGGCTTTCGCAAAGCCCCTCCCCCACACGACGTGGGGCCCCCACCCGAAACGCGAGAGCGCCTGCTCGGAAGCGTCGGGTGACCGCGAACGGCCCAGAGCGTTCAGCGCGAGTGGGTGCGCGATTCGGAAGGCAGCAGCGGTGAGCGCGGCGCTGTTGGCGATCGTGGCGGTGGCGGGGTGTGATGGGGGGCGGAGCGGGTACAGCGGGATCGGACCGTACCGGGTGGGCAAGACGACGCTCAAGGACGCGCCGGGGCGGTGCGAGCCGACGGATCTGCCCGACGGGCGCAAGGGCACGTGGTGCTTCATGCAGCCGCCGGTGGGCGTGGCCGGTCGGCCGGCCGACGTCGACCTGTACTTCCTCGGGACCGAGCCGTCGGCGCCGGTGATCGAGATCCAGCTGCAGGTGCGCGGCTGCGACGAGGAAGCGGTCAAGGGCTGGCTGCAGACCAACTTCGGCGCGCCGTTCGAGGACACGCCGCGGTGGGCGGCGTGGCGCAACAAGCACGTCTACGTGATCGGCGAGCTGCCCAGCGAGCCGGGCCGCTGCCTGGTGCGGCTGCTGCCGCGCAGCGAGCAGGCCGAGTTCGACCGGCTCAAGGCGCAGGCCGCCGCCAAGCGCTGACCGCGGCGCTCTATTGCCACGCGGTGGCGGCGTTCCAGTCGGTGCCGAACTGCGCGAGCACCGCGTTCACGGCGGCGGGCTCGCGCAGGATCACGCCCAGCTCGCGGTTGTCGCGCAGCGAGGTGACCGACATGTTGTTCGAGCCCACCAGCGCGCGCGCCCCGTCGGCGATGATGACCTTGGCGTGGAGCACCGGGTTGGCCAGCGTCCGCACCGGCACGCCGGCGGCGGTCAGCGTGCTCGCGGTGGTGGCGTTCTCGGGGATCTCGCCGGTCGACGCCAGCAGCACCCGCACCGCCACGCCGCGGTTCTTGGCGGTCATGACCGCGGCGCGGATCGCGGTGTCCGAGAGGTAGTACAGCGCGAGGTCGAGGGACGTCGTCGCGCTGGCGATGAGCGTCTGGATCCGCAGCCGCGAGTCGCCCGGCGTGACCACCAGCCGGCTGCAGCTCAGCGTCGGCGTCGTGCCGTTCCAGTCGGCGTTGAAGATCGCCGCCGCGTCGGCGACGTCCTGGGGATCGCGATCCTCGACGGCGAAGTTGCGCTGATCGCTCATGCCGGCGACGGTGAAGTTGCCCGACTCGATCAGCAGCCGATCGCCGTCGACGACGACGTACTTGGCGTGGGCGTTGGTGAAGCCGGCCGGCGCCAGCTTGACGTCGACGCCGCCGCTGGTCAGCCGGTTGCGCAGCGTCGTGTCGAGCTGGTTGCCGTCGAGCAGCACCCGCACCGGCGCGCCGCGCCGATCGGCGGCGATCAAGCGATCGGCGATGCGGGACAGCGTGAACGTGTACATCTGCACGTCGATCGACCGGGTCGCGCCGTCGATGAGCGCGACCACGCGATCCTCGAGCGCGCCGCTGGCCGGCCCCACCGTGACGCCGGTGATCGCGACGGCGCGCGGGCGATCGGGATCGCACGCGGGCGCGTCGACGCTGGCGTCGATCGGATCACCGCCGGCGTCGTCGCCGGTGGCGGGATCGCCGCCGCACGCGAGCGCCCACGCGCACGCCGCCGCCACCACCACCGCGGCGCCGCGCCTCACGGGTTGCGCCCGGGGCAGCGATCGCCCTCGCCGCGCTCCTTGGGACACAGCGCGTACAGCTCGTGGCGGTGCCGGACGACCGCGAAGCCGCCCAACCGCTGGGCGATGCGCTCTTGCAGGCGCTCGATCTCCTCGTCCTCGAACTCGAGGATGAGGCCGCACTTGGCGCAGATCAGGTGATCGTGGTGCTCGCCCGCGACCTCGTAGCGCGCCTGGCCGTCGCCGAACTGGCGCTCGCTGGCGAGCGCGGCGTCGACCAGCAGCTTGAGCGTCCGGTACACCGTCGCGTAGCCGACCTTGGGGTGACGCCGCCGGACCCGGTTGAGCAGCTCCTCGATCGAGATGTGCTCGGGCGCGCGGAAGAACTGCTCGACGATCGCCTCGCGCTGCGCGGTGGTGTTGAGGCGCTTGTCGCCCAGGTACGCCTCCCACCGCGCCTTGAGGTCGCGCAGGTCGCGCTTGGCCGGCTCGCCGCCCGCAGGCGCCAGCGGCAGCGCCACGCGCGGACGCTCCTTGGACGCGCCCTTGGCGCCACGCGCGGCAGTTCCAGGCATGTCCCTGGTTTGCCTGGCACGCGCCGACAGGTCAATCGATTTCGCGACGAGAACGACGCCGATCCCGGTGGCCGTCCGGCGTACAATCGACGCGATGGCGCCCGAGCGTGCTCCCGACGATGGCTTCGACGCGGTCCTCGCCCGCTTGCGCAAGGTGGTCGAGCACCTCGAGGCCGGCCAGCTCTCACTCGAGGAGTCGCTGACCGCCTACGAGGACGGCATCGCGCTGGCGCGGCGCGGCCACGAGCTGCTCGACGGCGCCGAGCGGCGGGTCGAGCTGCTGGTCGCGGGCGGCTCGCAGACGGTGCCGCTCGACGAGGCGGCCACCGACGAGCCATGACCCCGGTCGCCCCTGCCCCGCCGCGGATCGCGGTGGTCGACGACGACCGCCCGACCCGCGACTATCTGGCGGACGTGCTGCGCCGGGCCGGCTTCGACGTGTGCGTGGCCGAGAGCGGGCTGCGGCTGGTGGCGGCGCTGCAGATCGATCGGCCCGACGCGATCGTCCTCGACGTCAACATGTCGTGGATCGACGGCTTCGAGCTGTGCCGCGCGCTCAAGCGCAACCGCGACTGGCAGGGCATCCCGGTGGTGTTCGTGTCGGGGCGCTCGACCGACGCCGACCGCGCGGCCGGGCTGGCCGCCGGCGCGGTCGAGTTCCTGGTCAAGCCGATCGACGGCCGCACCCTCGTGGCGGCGGTCAAGAAGCTGCTACAAGAGAGCCGGCCCGCATGAGCACCCCGCCGGTCACGCTCGATCCCCGCGCCGCCCCCGAGCGGCTCCGCGAGTTCCTCGACGCCGCCCGCGCGCGCGTCGACACCGACCTCGAGCATCGGCTCGCGGTGCCGGGGGTCGACCCCGGGCGCCTGCGGGCCGCGATGCACTACGCGGCCACCGGCCCGGGCAAGCGGCTGCGGCCGGCGCTGGTGCTGGCCGCCGCGGCCGCGTGCGGCGGCGACGACTCGAGCGCGTTGCCGGCGGCGACCGCGATCGAGCTGCTCCACGCGTACACGCTGGTCCACGACGACCTGCCGGCGATGGACGACGACGACGAGCGCCGCGGCCGCCCGACCGTCCACATCGCGTTCGGCGAGGCGATCGCGATCCTCGCCGGCGACGGCCTGTTGACGATGGCGTTCGGCTGCCTGGCCGAGCTGGGGCCGCGCGCCGGCGCGGCGGTCGCGACGCTGGCGGCCCGGGCCGGCGCCGCCGAGCTGCTGGGTGGCCAGGCGATCGATCTGTCGCTGGGCGAGCACCCGACGGCCGACCTCGCGACGATCGAGGATCTGCACGCCAAGAAGACCGGCGCGCTGTTCGCCGCGGCCGCCGAGCTGGGCGCGATCGCGGCCGGCGCGCCCGACGCGCACCGCGCGGCGCTGGCCCGCTACGGCATGGCGATCGGCATCGCGTTCCAGCACGCCGACGATCGCGACGACGGCGAGCTGACCGAGCACGCCGCCGCCGCCGCGCGCCGCGCCCTCGAGCTGGGGCGCGAGGCCGCGACCCTGGCCGCAGGCCTGGGGCCGTCGGCGCAGGTGCTGGTCGAGCTGGCGACATGGATCGGCGGCACCGGCTCGGCGCCGTAGCGATCGCGCTGGCCGCGGCCGGGTGCGCCGCGCGCGCCGCGCCGACGAGCGCGCGGGTGATCGAGCGCGGCACGCTGGGCTACGCGGTGGCGTTCGGCGACGGCGCGCTGTGCACGATCGAGCTCGAGCTGCGGTTCGCGCTGGTGGTGCGCGATCCGCACAGCGGCGCGGTCCGCGCCCGCCACGACCTCGGCCCCGCCGAGCGCGACCTGCCGGCGCTGGCCGTCGCCGGCGGCCGGGCCTGGGTCGGCGGCGCCGATCACGCGGTGCGGGCGATCGCGCTGACGACCGGCGCGGTCGAGGCCACCTGGCCGATCGGCGCGGCGGTCACCGCGCTGGCCGCGACCGCCGGCGGCGACCTGCTGGTCGGCGACGCCACCGGCGCGGTGTGCCTGCGCCGCGGCGCCGACGGGGCGCTCCTGCAGTGCGTCGCGGTGGCGACCGGGCCGATCGGCGCGCTGACCGTCGCCGGACCGGCGGCGATCGCGGTGGTGGACGATCGCGCGGTGCGGCTCGCGCTGCCGAGCCTCGCGGCGTCGCCGGCGCCGGTGCCGCCGCCGCGGCTGCGCGGCCGCGAGGTGATCGTGCACGGCGCGGTGGTCGCGCGCTTCGCCGGCGCGGCCCGCGCGGTGGCGGTGGGGCCCGACGGCACCGTGGCGGCGGTCGGCTGGGTGCGCGATCTCGACGACGCCTCGGTGATCCTCGTACCACCGCGCCCGCATTGACCGCCGGCGCGACCGCCCCCTACAGTCGCCCCGGTGACCGACTGGGACTCCGACACCAACGTCACGCACGAGACCGAGGTGCCCAGCCCGAGCACCACGGTCCGCGATCGCGCGTCGCTGGTGGTGCTGGCCGGGCCGCGGGTCGGCACGCTGGTGCGCATCGAGGGCCGCGAGCTGATCATCGGGCGCAGCCTGCGCGCCGAGCTGTGCGTCGACGACGACGGCGTGTCGCGGCACCACGCGCGGATCCGGCCGGGCGACGGCGGGATCTGGATCGAGGACCTCGAGAGCCGCAACGGCACCTTCGTCAACGGCGTCAAGGTCACGACGCCGGTGCGGCTCGAGGACGGCGACAAGATCCACGTCGGCCGGTCGTCGATCGTCAAGTTCACCTACCACGACGCGCTCGACGACTCGTTCCAGGAGCGGGTGGTGGTGTCGGCGCTGCGCGACCCGCTGACCCGGCTGTACAACAAGCGCTACTTCGACGAGCGGCTCGACGCCGAGCTGCGCTTCGCCCACCGCCACGGCAGCCAGCTCGCGCTGTTGATGATCGACGTCGATCACTTCAAGCGGGTCAACGACCAGCGCGGCCACCTGGTGGGCGACACCGTCCTCACCAGCGTGGCCCAGGCGCTGGCCCGCGCGATCCGCAACGAGGACGTCGCGGCGCGCTTCGGCGGCGAGGAGTTCGTCGTGATCTTGCGCGCGACCGGCCTCGACCAGGCGCTGCTGCTCGGCGAGCGCCTGCGGCGCAAGATCGAGGAGCTGCGCATCGAGATCGACGGCGGCCCGCCGCAGCAGGTGACCGTGTCGATCGGCGCCGCCGCGCTCAACCCGGGCGCCGGCACCGCCGACGCGCTGGTCGGGGCGGCGGATCGCGCGCTGTACGCGGCCAAGCAAGCCGGCCGCAACCGCGTCTCCGGCTGACCGGGCGCCTACTGCTTCACGCGCTCGCTGGTCGGGTCGTACATCGGCTTGAGCGACACCGCGATCGGGTAGCGCGTCCCGGCGATGTCGATCGACCACGCGCCGCTGCTCAGGTACGCGGCGTCGACCGGCGCGCCGCCGGCGTCGATCATCGCCAGGCCGACCGCGCCGCCGAGCGTGTGGCCGTAGCTGCCGGCGCGGACGTAGCCGACCGGGCGATCGTCGCGCCACACCACCTCGGCGTGGAACAGCAGCGGCGCGGGATCGAGCACGCGCAGCTGCACCAGCCGCTTGCGCAGCGGCCCGGCCGCCTTCTGCGCGACCACGGCGTCCTTGCCGAGGAAGCCGCCCGGCTTGCCGAGGTCGACCGCGAAGCCGAGCCCGGCCTCGAGCACGGTGTCGGTGTTGTCGATGTCGTGGCCGTAGTCGCGGTAGGCCTTCTCGAGGCGCAGCGACGCCAGCGCCTTGAGCCCGGCGTGGCGCAGCCCGAGGGGCGCGCCGGCCGCCACCAGCCGCTCGTAGACGTGCACCGCCTGCTCGGTGGGGATGTACAGCTCGTAGCCGAGCTCGCCGAGGTACGTGATGCGGACGCACAGCACGCGCGCGAAGCCGATGTCGATCTCGCGCGCGGCGCGGAACGGGAACGCGGCGTTGCTCAGGTCGACCGAGGTGACCGCGGCCATCAGCTCGCGCGACCGCGGCCCCTGGACGTTGAGCTGGCACCAGCCCGAGGTGACGTCGGTGACGACGCAGTGCGCGTCGGCCGGCGTGTGCCGGGCCAGCCACGCCTGCACGTGGCGCGGCACGGTGTCCGACGCGACGACCCAGAAGCGATCGTCGGCGAGCTTGGTGACGGTGAGATCGGCCTCGAGCGTGCCGCCGGCGTTGAGCCACTGCGTGTAGGTGATGACGCCCGGGTCGCCGTCGACCTTGTTGGCCGAGACCCAGTCGAGCACCTTGCCGGCGTCCCGGCCCTGCACCAGGAACTTCGCCATGAACGACATGTCCATCACGATCACGCCCTCGCGCGCGGCGCGGTGCTCCTCGGCCCAGTAGCCGAACCAGCTCGGCCGGCCCCAGGTCAGCTCGGACACCGGCTCGATGCCCGGCGGCGCATACCAGTCGGCGCCCTCCCAGCCGCTGACGTCGCGGAAGTACGCGCCGCGCGCCGCCAGCCGATCGTGCAGCGCCGAGCGCTTGGCGCCGCGGGCGGTGGTCATCGACCGCGTCGGGTAGTGGCACTGGTAGACCATGCCGAGCGACTCGACGGTGCGGGTCCGCCGGTACTCGGGGTTGGCCTGGTACGGCTGCAGGCGATCGACGTGCATCGCGGTGACGTCGACGTCGGGCCGGCCGGTGGTGATCCAGTGCGCGATGACACGGCCCATGCCGCCGCCGGTCAGGATGCCGATCGAGTTGAGGCCGGCGGCGACGAAGTAGCCGCGCAGCTCGGGCGCCTCGCCGACGCACGGCCGCAGATCGGGCGTGAACGACTCGGGGCCGCAGAAGAACTTCTTGATGCCGATCTTCTCGCTGATCGGCACGCGGGCCATCGCCTTCTCGAGATACGGGCCCATGCGCTCCCAGTCGGGCGGCAGCGAGCCGAACGAGAAGTCGGGCGGGATGCCGTCGACCCGCCACGGCGCGCACACCGGCTCGAACAGGCCGATCATCAGGCCGCCGACCTCCTCGCGGAAGTAGCCGTAGGAGCCGGGATCCTCGAGCACCGGCCAGCTCGCCGAGATGCCGGGCACCGCCTCGGTGATCAGGTAGTAGTGCTCGGCGGCCTGGTTGGGGATGACCACGCCGGAGGCCTCGCCGAGCTGGCGGGCCCACATGCCGGCGCAGTTGACGACGTACTCGCAGCCGATCGTGCCGTGGGCCGTGGTGACGCCGGTGACCGCGCCGCCGCGGGTGGTGACGCCGGTGGCGGCGACGCCCTCGAGGATCGTCGCGCCGGCCTGGCGCGCGCCCTTGGCCAGCGCCATCGTGACGTCGACCGGATCGACGCGGCCGTCGTCCTTGACGTAGAAGCCGGCCAGCAGATCGTCGGTGCGCGCCAGCGGGAACAGCTCGCCGACCTCGCGCGGCGAGATCTCCTGCACGTCGATGCCGAGGTAGCGGTTGAACGCCGACACCCGGCGGTACTCCTCGAGCCGATCGCGATCGGCGGCGACCTCGATGAAGCCGCACTGCTTGAGGCCGGTGGCCTGGCCGGTCTCGGCGGGCAGGCGCGCGTACAGATCGCGGGTGTACTTGCGCAGCTCGGTCGAGGTCTCCGACGTCGAGCCGAACGTGACCATCAGCCCGGCGGCGTGCTCGAGCGCGATCGCCTGACGTC
>Ga0268298_10005709_pt1 | contig 11563 bp, 8 predicted proteins | sample WWTPWeurt_MetaG_FD_194462 | JGI IMG/M metagenome (GOLD analysis project Ga0268298, IMG submission 194462) | Activated sludge microbial communities from WWTP in Nijmegen, Gelderland, Netherland - WWTP Weurt | ecosystem: Engineered > WWTP > Aerobic digester > Activated sludge | place: Netherlands...
CCAGATGCGGGCATCGGGGCCGAAACCGGCGCGCCAGAGCAGGTGTTGTAACTTGAGTTGTTTATCCACTGTTTCAACGTTTCAGTTCATATTGTAATTCACCCCGAAGCGCAGTGTTCGACCGGGTTGGGGATTGAAGATGAGGTCGTCGGCCGTACTGGTAGCGTCGATGCCGGCATAATGGCGGTTGAAAAAGTTCTGGCAATGCACATACACGAGGAAGTGGCTGCTCAGGTAAAGGCGCAACATGAAGTCCCAGGTCCGGTAGGCGCTGTTATGGGTAGCGAAGGGGACCTGCCGGTAAAAATCGCGGTACACCACGGCGCTGCTCAGGATGCCGTTTTGGCGGTTTACGCTGGTGATAAATTCCCATTTGGCGGCATTCAGGGAAAACCGGAGTTGCGTCATCCAGCGCGAATAATTCCGCAGGTCGTGCGTGGCGGGCAAGCCGTAGCCGAACCATTCGCGCCCGCGGCTGTATTGGAAATAGTAATCGAAATGCGCCTTGATTTCGGTCAGTCCGGGCCGGTTTTTTTTTCGCTCCAGGTCGGTGTTCAGGATATCGTCGCCGAAAGCGCCTTGAATGCCCCACATCGACAAGGCCAGGCCGGGCGCCTGGGCAAACCCGTATTGCGCGGAGAAATCGCCCGTGCCGAACAGGTATCCGTTGCGGGTGAGGTGGTAAGCCTCCTGGTAAAAGAGCACCAGGTCGGTCGTAAAATTGCCCCGGTTGCGGCGCAGGCCGAATTCGGCGGAACGCACGCGTTCCACCTGGTCCAGCGACGAAGCATAGGGCTCGGCCGTGGGTTCATCAAGGGCATCGATCGAGAATGTGTTGGCCCGGCCATAAATCGGCGAGCGGCGAAAGCCCTCGCTGTAATTGGCCCGCAAGGCCCAAACGCTGTCGAGCCGGTAAAGTACAGCCAGGCGGGGGCACACTACCGGCGATTCTTCCAGGGCAAAGCCGGCCAGCGCCCCGCCGATGATTTTTATCTTTTTCCCTTGCCAGTGCAGTTGTCCGAACACATTCATCTGGAGGTTTCCGTCGGCGGAAACGAAAAACGGTTTGGGGTTCGATGGCGTGCTTTCGCCGGTAAACCGCACCTCGGTGGGGCCGGGGAAGTAACCCATCGGCGGCACGCCGCCGCCGATGTTTGCCTGCAGACCGGCATCCAGGTACAGGTCGGGCCGCAGCGCAGCGTTGACCCGCGATTCGAGGCGGAGGTCGAAGCCATTGGCGGCATAATAGCGCTCGTTGGCGGCGTAACGCTGAAAAATATTGCCTAAAACCGCCTGCCGCTCCGAATCGGATTGTATTTGGGCCGATTTGGCATAATACAACGCCGTACTCAGCCGGTCAAATATCGGCGTAAACGTAGACGTTTCGTTTACCTGGTAACGGATCAAAGAAAGCGTGGTGCTCCCCGTGCGTTTGCGGCGGAGTTTCTGAAAACTGAACGCAAAGGTCTCGATGCGCTCGGCAATGCGGTTGGAGGGGTTGGCATACGATTGGGCCAGTGGACTGAGCCCCAGGGCGCTGTGGTCGGAACGTTCGAGGCGGTTGTAATTGAAGTGCATGTTTCGCCAGGTCAGGTTGATCCCCAACAAACGGCTTTCATGGGGCAAGGGCGCCGTGCGCGCCACGGTATCGCCGGCTTCCCGGGGCCTGTAATTGCCGTTGAAGCGGTATACGGTGGAATCGAGCCCGAAGGGCAGGTAGTTTTCAGGCGTAAACAAACGGTCGTCGTAAAAATAATCGGTGGTTTCCCGCACGGTACTGCTGCCGTAAAGGCTGAACCGGAACACCTTTTGGTCTTTAAACAGCTTGCCGCCCAGCATCAGGTCCAGGCTGTTGTAGCCGTAATTGCCGAAGGCCAGGTCTGCCTGTGTGAAAATCGGCCGCTCGGTCTCTTTCAGGATAATATTCACCACGCCGGCGCAAGCCTCGTCGCCGTAAAGCGCCGACGCCGGTCCGTAAAACACTTCGATGCGCTCGGCCTGCCGGATCGGAAGCTGCGCGCCGATTGGCATGCCCGGCGCAACGGCAGGCTTCACCGGCACGTCATTGATCAGGATTTTCACATAGCTGTTGCCGGGCAGGCCGCGCATCATAAACGTTTCGCCTTCCAGGGCGTTGCCGGGTTGCGACACCCGCACGCCCGGAGCGGCGCGCAACACGTCGCCGAGCGTGACATACCCGTTGCGCAAAATTTCTTCGGCCGATACGACCCATACCGTGAACGGAAGGTTGTCTACCGCTTCCAGCGAACGCGTAGCCGTCACCGATTTTACCTTTTGCTGCCCCGGATCGCGGCGCCGGATATTGCTTTCCGACAACCGTTCGGGTTTGAGTAACAGGGAGGAATCCGGTTGAGCGAACAGGGCAAAACCAGCACAACAGAAGAGAACAGACAACCGGAGGCGCATGATGGGAAGGTTATTTTTTGCCAAAAAAACGAAACCGCGGGAATTTCGCCCGGTAGTTTTTTAAATATTCCACTTTTGCCCTCAAATAAAATACTTCCAGCAAATGTCCGACGCGTCCGCCATCCTCTTTGAAGACTCCCTCCTCCTGGCCCTGAACAAAACGGCGGGCATCCCCGCGCAGGCCGACAAAACCGGCGACGCCCCCGTGCTGCAGTGGGCCGAAACGCACTGCGGGCACCCGCTTCACCCGGTGCACCGGCTCGACCGCCCGGCGAGCGGCGTTCTGGTGCTGGCCAAAACCAAAGCTGCCATGACCCAGCTGCAGCGGCAATTCCAGGAACATACCGTGGAAAAAGAATACCTCGCGGTAGTATCGGCCCCGCCGCCCCAACAGGAAGCCGCGCTGGTGCATTTTTTACAAAAAAACAACGTCAAAAACCGCGCGTTCGCTCATTCCGACGAACGCAGCGGCGCCGAGCGCGCGGAACTGCACTATCGGCTGCTCGGCAGCAGCCAACGCTACCACCTCCTGCACATCCGGCTCATCACCGGACGCCACCACCAAATCCGCGCGCAGCTGGCGGCCATCGGTTGCCCCATCAAAGGCGACGTGAAATACGGCGCCCGCCGCAGCAACCGCGACCGCTCCATTCACCTGCACGCCTGGCGCCTGGCTTTCGAACACCCCGGCTCCGGCGAATGGATGCAACTCGAAGCGCCATTGCCGGAAGGAGATGCCGTGTGGGCGGCGATGAAAGCGTTTATTTAGCTTCCTGCCCGTCCATCCGTTTGATGATCAATCGATCGTACAAATACACCGCCAGGGCCGAAAACAGGGCCAGCAGCGTAAAAATAATCCACATTATGTCCGGCCGCTGCAGGCCTTTCACCCCGAACCTGGCATACAACTGCCCCGAGAGAATGCCGCCGAAAAGGTTGCCCAGCGCCACGCACCAGTAAAAATAGCCCATGTACATCGCCACTTTTTCGGGAGGCGCAATTTTGCCGGTGTATTCTTTCGACTTGGGACTGGCCATCATCTCGCCGAATGAAAAAATACCCACGCCCGCCAGCACGATCCAGCCGGTGCTGCCGAAAACCAGCACCGAAAAACTCGCCACCGTGATCAACACCCCCCAGAAAATCGTGGTAAAAGCCTTGAGACGCGTGACGAGGTACGACACTAATACCTGAAAGAGGATGATAGCCGCCGAATTGAAGTTGATCATGTATTCGGGGTTCACCTGTCCCGGCCTGGCCATCGATGCCTGAAGCGAAACGGCCGCGTTGTCGAGCCCAATGGCATGCAGAAAAGCGGTCATGCCGGCCAGCACATCTGCCGTGTCGGTAAAATCGCGGATATGCAGGGGCAGGGTATAAAAAAGTTGGTTGTAGCACGTCCAGAAACCCGACATGATGAGCAGAAAAAGGCCGAAACGCCAGTCGCCAAGTTGCATGGGCTGCAGGAACCAGGGAGCTGTAGCCCGCGGGTTGTTTTTCAATATAAGATCGTACACGAGGTTCAGCACGACCCATATGCCGGCAATGGTCCAGATATGCATCCAGGTAAAGCTGCCGTCGGAGGTGTATTTCGAGCCCAGGACGAGGAAAGCGAGCAGGCCGAAAACAAACAGGAAAAAGCGCCCGTTGCCAAGCACCTCCACCATGTCGGACAATACTTTTTTCAGCGTACGCGGGTTGGCCGATTTACTTTCGGAGGTCGGCTCCCGGAAAAAAAAGGCCAGGATGATAAAATTTATGGCGATCCAGCAGGAAGACGCCACAAACACATAGCTCCAGCTCCAGCCCCGCACGATGCCCGCCACAATCGGCCCGACGAAACCGCCGATATTCACCATCATATAAAAAATGCCGAAACCCATGGAGGCGGTCCGGTCGTTGGTTACCTTGGAAATCGTGCCGATGACCACCGGTTTGAACATGGCCGCACCCAGCGCTACCAGCATAAAAGCCAGAAAAAAGGTGGGAAAGGTTTTGAATTGCCCCAACAGGTAGTATGCAGGCACCAGGATGACAAAAGCCGCCAGCAGCATCTTTTTAAACCCGTAGCGGTCGGCCAACGCGCCCGTGACTACCGGGAAAAGATACAGGAAAAAGGTAACCACGCCCTGGAGCACGCCCCGGTCCTGGTCCGAAAACCCGAGGCCGCCCTCGTTTACGGGGCCGGTGATGTAGAGGGAAGACACGGCAAAAAAGCCGTACCAGGCCATCCGTTCGAAAATTTCCATCGAATTGACGGCCCAAAAGGTTTTGGGAAATTCTTTCAGGGTGATCTTGCCGGAATCGCTCATCGTTTTGTCGGTTTGAAAGCGCCAAAGATGGGAAAGTCGGCGGACAGGATAACCAAGAATAATGCGATTTGACCGACCCGGGTACCCTTTTTGTCCGCACAGCCTGCATTACCGGCTCAGCGCATCCAGTATTTCCCGCCGTTTGGCCCGGAACGCAGCAATGCCGGAGTCGTACAGGTCAAATTCATACACGACCTGCCGGGCCATTTCGCGGGCGCGTTCGGGGAATTTTGCCTCGTACATTTTCAGGAGTTCGTAGTCGTAAATTCCGTCGCGCATGGCTTCCAGGCGGATCGAAGGGATCACCTCGCCCTTGCCGGGGTAGGCGATCCAGGCGTCGCCGCCGGGCAGGGTATTGCCGCTTTCGGTGATGATGCCGGTGGCTTCGCGGAAGGGTTCGTCGTACCAAAAATTGAAGCCCCAGTGCAGGTAGCCGGGTATGTTGTAGCGGAAGTTGAGCCAATGCAACAGGCGGGTTTGGATGAGCGGGAGTTCGAGGAAGCGGTTGGCGTAATTGCCCTGCGGAGCCAGGCAGGTGTAAAACCACAGTTCTTCGCCCTGGCGTTGCCGTTCCTGGTAAAACGCAAAATCGGTGTGGAGAAAATTCAGCTGCGGCACCCAAACGTCGATGCTGCCGGCTAAGCTGGACGCGTGGTTGGCTTCCACGATGCGCACCCCGGGCAAGCGCTCGCGCACGTAAGCGCTGAGGGCGCGGTACGTATCGATGTTTTCGGCAATGGGTTCGTCGGCGATATGTTGCAGGTAGATGCCATCCCATTTTTTGGTTTTCAGGTGCTCGAGTAAAGCCGGCAGGAATTGGTCGAGAAAGCGCTGTGCGCGGGTGTCGTCGAGGGGCAGCATGGTGTCTTGCAACCCGCTGCCGCCGCCGGCAGGCGGCAAGGGCACCGACAGGCCGAAGGGGCTTGTCCAGTTGCCCAGACGGCCGCCCAAGTGTCCGCCCTCGATGCGGCGGATACCCGCCTGCAGAAAGCGCTCCGTCATGCGGTCGAAGCGGTCGAAATCGAAGCGGTAAATTCCGTTGTCGAGGGCGCACTGCGTGAGGGCGCGGGCCGAGATCAGGGCCATGTTCTGGCCGTGCTGAACGGCGGATTCGGCCAGCAGGCCCACCAGCGTCCAATACCGTTCCGACCAGGGCTCCACAGGCATTCCGCCGTTGAGTTGGCGGAGGTTATCCGCGCTGAGGTTCATCCAGTTGGTCACCCAAAGGCTGGTTTTTTCCACTGTAACCGGATATACTTTCAGCCGGATGGTATGCGTGCGCCGGAAAGGGCGGCCATTGGAACGCCCGCTAAAGATCACGGCGCCCGTGTACTCGCCCGGCGCGGCATCGGCCGGCACCGGCACGCTCAGCCAGAACGGCTGTACTTCGCCGGCGGGAATGCGCATGCCCGCTTCCACCTTCGGCAGCGGATCGGGGTAAAAGCCCGAAGGCGAATAGATTTTGTCTTTGGACGGCTTGGGCGTTTGCCGCCCCACGTGTACATAGCCGACAGCGGCGATCCGCCCAACCGGAAGCGCAGCGGCGCCGTTGCGCAGGGAGCTGGCCTCCACGCGGAGGCCTTCAGTAGCCGATGCGTTGAGCCATACCAACTGAAATGTGGCCGTCTCGCCGCGGGCAGATTCGGCAGGGCCCGTCTGTTCCACAAAAGCCCGGCTTTCGCGTAACACTTTTTCCAGGGGATCGACCTGCCAGATGCGGATATCCTGCGCGCGAAGCGGAGCAAAAAGGAAGGACAGAAGAGCAAGAACAACTGCTTTTTTCATGGTGGAATCGCTGCGGGGATTGGCAACAACCGCAGGGTGCAAAGCTAAAATATACCGGAGAATCGACTTTCCCCGAAAGGCCTTTTTAGCGGCGGAGAAAGGATGTTTTGCCCGGCCTTCGATTTATTTTAACAGGTCTGATTATATTCGCCTGGAAAATACATTCTTCCGCAACACCTAATTTACCAATTGCATGCGAAAATACGCCGTTTCCAAAACCAAAAAAATGTCGGTGAAAGCTGTTGCCGGCACCCATGTCATCACGCTGGGCATCGACCTGGCACAGGCCAAAGCCACCGGCCTGCTCGGCTTTTCCATCCAGCGCACCGACCACGCCAAATTGGAAGCCAACCCCAACGCCGGCCCCGACTGGCTGGAAGGGCTCAAAGTATTCGAAGCGCTGGAACCCGAAAAAGCCCCCGGACGGACGGTTTCGACCGAAATCCACCCCATTCAGGATTTTTTCTGGAGCGACTTCACGGTGCGGCCCGGCCAGAAATACACCTACCGCATTATCGCGCGCAAGGCCCTGCCCGGCGCCCTGGAAGACATCGACGAAGTAAGCGTCGCTATACAAACCGAAAAAGTGGATACCGACAAAGAACACACCGTTTTTTTCAACCGCGGCGTAGCCGGTTCGCAGGCGTTTGTGCGGAAATTCGGCACCGACAAGTTCGAGAAAATCGCCACCGAGAAAATTTGGGTGTGGGACTGGCTCAGCCGTGGCCTGTGGGAAGCCCTGCGCGATTTTGTGCGCGAAGCGAAAAACAGCTCCTTCGGCATTCGCGCCGCCATTTATGAATTTCAATACGAACCCCTGCTCAACGAACTGGCCAATGCCGGCCGCCGCGGCGCCGATGTGCGCGTCGTGTATGACGCTATGGTGGATGAAACGGATAAAACCAAAGAAAAAAACGAAACCGCCATTAAAAATACCGGAATTAAAAAACTGTGCAAACCCCGTACCCGCTGCGGCGACATCCCGCACAACAAGTTCATTATCCTGCTGAAAAACAACCAGCCCATAGCCGTGTGGACGGGCTCCACCAACATCACCACCGGCGGCATATTCGGGCATTCGAACGTGGGGCACCTCGTGCGCAACCCGCAAATCGCCCAAAAATACCTGAACTATTGGGAGGCCTGTCCAAAGACCTGCCCCTCGATCAAATGCAGGCGCGAACGGTTGCCATCACTCCCGACCCGCCCCCACAATTTATGCCCCCCAACGGCGGCGCAGATGTCTATTTCAGCCCGCGACCTGAAGTCCGGCTGCTCGAATGGTTCTCTGAATTGTTTTCCCAATCGGAAAAACCCGTATTCATCACTTGCCCGTTCGGCCTGGATAAACGCTTCGAAAAAGGCATGAAAAACGGAAAAAAAGTCCTGAAATACGTCATTACCGACAAAAAGGACAGCGGCCTCCAGGGCGACGACGTGAGGGGAAACGCATTCAATAAGATCGCGCACGGCGCCATGCTCGGCAAAAACATCAACCACTTCGAAGGCTGGCTCAAAGAACGCCTCACCGGCCTGAACAAAGTGTACTACCTGCACACCAAATACCTCCTCGTCGACCCCCTCGGCGTCGCCCCGCTCGTCGTCTCAGGTTCGGCCAACTTCAGCGAAAACTCCGTTGACAACAATGACGAGAACATGCTCGTCATCCGCGGCGACCGGCGCACGGCCGAAATTTATTTCGGCGAATTCATGCGCCTTTTCCGGCACTTCTATTTCCGCTCCGTCGAAAGCGATTTCGATTCGGGCGAAAACCGCTCGCGTATGTTCCTTCATACCGACGACGCCTGGGCCCGGGAATATTACAATCCAGAGTCGCCCAAGTGCGCCGAACGGCTGTATTTCAGCAGTAAATAGCGGATAGGCGCCATCTCCCCCTTCACTTTTGTCGTGTATCCGCCTGTTGTTCTGTTTTATTCCGGCTTTCATCGAAACAAAGGTATTTTTGGAAACGAATAATATTAATCGCCGCTTTACATTCTGAATAAGGTACAATACCACTCCTTATTTCGGGAAAGGCCATCTGAAGCATACACGCCGCTCCATTATGGGTAAGATAGCTGAGCTCATCGCATCGGGGAAAACCAAAGAAGCTTTAAACGCCCTGCTTCGGGATTCCAAAAATTCAGATCCGGACGTTTACCGCCAGGCCATTATGCTATCAGCGCGGCTGGAGAAATATGAAAAAGACAAACGAATCGGAACCGTAAACACGGATACGGAATTGCGCAATGTGGAATTCGCCATTTTGCAATTGAGCGAAAAATTGGGCGCCGTTCCTATTCGAAAAACGGTATCTACCGTAGCCATTTTGGCATCCGCCGGGATTTTGTTGATCTTATTCTTTGTATTCCGGCAATTTACCGGCATCCATAACGGCCGAGGAGTACAAAGCGCCCAACTTTCATTTACCGCGGAAAAAATGAAGGTGATCGGCATTTACCCCAGCGATATTTTTGGAATCGACCAAAAATTGGGCCTTCATAAAGCGATGGAACACAGCGGGTTCAATTTTGAAATAATTGACCTCGACTTTTTGAGCTACCAGGAAATGAAAACCGGCAAAACTAAGCCGTTGCAGGATTCCCTGCGGGTTTTGTTGAAGCGCGACAATATTGCCTGCATCATCGGCCCATCCATTACGGAATGCAGCCTTGAAATCCTGAAACTTGTTTTTGAAACCCAGTCAAAGGTGCCCATTTTTATTACCAGCGCGGCATCCGAGCAATTGTTAAACTGGGACTTTTACGGCGGCTACCTGAATTTATTCCGCACCGGCACGGGGATCGACACCCGGGCCAAGCTCATAAACAACTTTCTGAAAAAAGACAGGATTCCGGGCAAGTCCCTGTTTTTGGTCGAACATCACCCCACCACGACCGCTTTCGGCGAATTGTATATGCAGGAGTTGACCAAGCGGGCCGAATCGATCAAGTCGGCTGTAGAAGAGGGAAAAATCGAAATCCTTTCTTACCCGACCTCTAAAGACAGCCTGCGGGTCCTGCACCAGATGCTGAAGCCGATTTTCAGCCAGTACGATTTCTGTTTTATTTTGGGCGTCGGCAGCCAATTCAGTATGCTGCTCGACAGCTTTTACCGGGGAGAAAAAGGCATTCGCAAGCTACCGAAATTCGGCGGCTGGATGAACGGCTATGCCCTCAACAAAGAACTGCAAAAGCGCGCGACGGATATTGCGAACAACAAAATTTTTGAAATAACCGACCTGGATATAAACCGTTCTTCCGGTAGCAACCGGCCAAACGAATTCAAATATCTCGCCCAGTTCGAGCATGACTTTAACTCCGAATTGCACCCGGGCTTGCGCGATTTCGCCATAACCTACGATGCTGCGATCTGCCTGATCGAAACCTATAAATCGCTTATCAATGCGCAAAACAGCGCTAACTTTGCCCAAAACCTGCGCTTTGACAACAACGCCTATGCCTTACTTGCCGCACGGATGAAATCCCTCGAATTTGAAGCGGTTTCTTCCACCATCCGCTTCGACCCGAAAGGAATCAATACCTCGAGCGGTTTATTCGGAGCGCTTTTCGACGCGCAGGAAAACAAATGGATCCCCATCGACCTCACTATCCTGTTCAAAATATGATTAAGCTAGCCAAGCTCAATAACCGACCGGAAATATTTCATTCGATCCAGGGCGAAGGCGTCAACCTCGGAATACCGTCGGTTTTCGTCCGTTTGTCGCTGTGCAATTTATACTGCATCTGGTGCGACACCGACTACACCTGGAACTGGGAAGGCACCGTTTACCCGCACAACAACGACGCCCTGCCGGGCTATACCAAATTTAAAAAAGAGGACTATGTGCTGGCGCTTCCGAACGACGAGATCATCGCGAACATCGCCGCATTCAACTGCCCGAACATCGTCATCACCGGCGGAGAACCGCTGGTGCAACGCAAAGACCTCGAGCCCCTGCTGCGGGAACTGAAAGCCAAAGACCCGGGCTACCACATCGAGTTTGAAACGAACGGCACGATAGCCCCCCACGCCGCCCTCGACCAGTACAGCGATCAGTACAATGTTTCGGTCAAATTGTCGAATTCGGCGGTGGCCTACGCCGACCGGATCGTACCGGAAGCGCTGGCTTTTTTCGCCCGCTCGGAAAAATCGAATTTCAAATTTGTCGTCGACCAGGAATCGGACCTCCGGGAAATCCTGGCGCTGAAGGAGGAATTCGGCATAACGGCCGGGAAGATCCTGCTCATGCCGCAAGGCACCAAAGCCAGCGCCCTGAAAGCGAAAGAACAATGGTTGGTAGACATTTGCAAAGCATATAATTTCCGCTACACCGACCGCCTCCATATCCGGATTTTCGGCGACAAACGCGGGGTTTGATCTTCGAAGCCCGTGCTGCATCCACTGCGCTTTTCACCCTTTGAGCAGCTTCTTTCAGGCTCCGAAAAGGCGCGATGAGCTTGCTCGCTCGTGGGCATCTCCGATGCGAAACGCCGCAGAAGAGGTATTTTTGATGTAAAATATTTAGAACATGTTGGGGGGGGGTCTCACCGGGTCAAAAACGGTTCTTTTTCCACCTGTTTTCGCCTTTTTTCAGTCACGTAGCCCCGGCTATGCTCCTTCAAAAACGTAAAAACCGGCGAAAAAAGCCCGCGTATTTGGCTTTACTACTTTTCCTTCGTCAGGCGGCCGTTTGAGTGGGCAGGTTGCAAACTGTGCGGCTACCCGGGCATAGGGTAGCCCCTGTGAGTAACAACTGCGCTTTAGGCCATACGCCTTTGCGAAAAGCAGTAGAAAAAATTGATATTGCGCCTTGAAATCCTGGTGGTAAGGTTAGCATCCTTGGAGGGTTGGTATACTCTAAGGTACTAATTGCCAGGATTTCTTTTTACCGAAGGAAAAGTAGTAAAGTCAAACTTACGCGGGATATGGCTATTTCACGAGAAATAGCTGTTCGAATCGGAGCCTCCCGCAAGTCAGCAAGGAGCCATAAATCAAAAATAATTACAAACTTTTTGTTTTTAAAAAATATTTCCTTA